>Ga0180436_10001190_pt1 | contig 25701 bp, 21 predicted proteins | sample SS_ome_2_FD_132434 | JGI IMG/M metagenome (GOLD analysis project Ga0180436, IMG submission 132434) | Hypersaline lake sediment archaeal communities from the Salton Sea, California, USA - SS_3_S_2 metaG | ecosystem: Environmental > Aquatic > Non-marine Saline and Alkaline > Hypersaline >... | reverse complement strand
TCGTCGCCGCGCGGCTCGGACGCGCCCTGCATCGGGACGACGGGATCCGGGAGTTGTTTCGCAGCCGCGGGCTTCGTTACAGCGAACTGAACGACCGCCAGGCGATGGTGCCGGAGGGGGCCGTGGTTTTGGAGAATCCGAACGGCACCGCTCCCGGACTCTTCGTGCCGGCGGTGGATGAGCCGCGTTCCCCGCATCTCTTCCTGCTCCCGGGGCCTCCGCGTGAACTCAAGCCGATGTTTCGTGATCAGGTCGCTCCGCGACTCGTGGACTGGCGCAGCGACGAGGAGCCGCTCACGATCTGGCACAATTTCCGGATCTACGGGGCCGGGGAATCGGCGATCGCGAGTCGACTCCAGGCGGAGTTCGATGCGATCGATGGGCTGGAGGTGGGATACTGTGCCCGACTGGGCGAAGTCGATCTTCGGCTGATCGGTGGGCGGGACTGCGTCGAACGGGCGGCCGCGCTGGTCCGCGATGCCTTCCACCGGGAGATCATGACGGAGTCCGAGGACGCGATCGAGAAGGTGATTCTCGATCTTCTCGTCGAGCGGAAAGAAACGGTCGCGACGGCGGAGAGCTGCACGGGAGGGAACATCGCCCACACGATCACGAATGCCCCGGGAGCGAGTGCGGTCTTCCATCGGGGTTATGTCACCTATTCCAATGAGTCGAAGACCGACATTCTCGGGGTGCCCGGCGAGGTCCTCGCCGCTCACGGCGCCGTGAGCGCGGAGGCGGTTCGGGCGATGGCGGGAGGTTGCCTCGAGCGAAGCGGGGCGGACCATGCCGTGGCGGTCAGCGGGATCGCCGGTCCCTCCGGTGGCAGCGAGGAGAAGCCGGCGGGAACGGTCTTCGTCGGAATCGCGAGCCGGCACGAGCCCCTCTTCGCGAAACGGTATTTCCTTCCGTACGAGCGGTTGGCCTTCAAGGAGAGAGTGACGCGACTCGTCCTTGATCTCCTGCGACAGAGACTGCGCGGGTTCGCGCTCGATTAAGTCCCCGTAGTGGGGTAGAGTCCCCGTTGACCGGACGAGGGTCCGGCGGCCGAGATGAAACGACGAGGCGCAGGCGGCGAAGGGCGGCGACATCGGTGGTTCAACGGGACCTTCGGGGTTCTCGCCGTGTTCGTGACAGGCCTTGCGACGCCGGCCGAGGCGCAACTGTTTCGCGAGGGCGGACTCTTCAATCGCGACCGGCAGGAACCGCTGGGTCCGCCCAAGGACCCCGGTATTCCGCATCCCAAGAACGGGAACGGTGAGGCGGTGAAGGGGGTGGAAACGACGTTCGTCCTCAAGGCGGACGCGAAGACTCCGGCGGCCCTGGTGGAGTTCATGATTCGCGACTTTCCCCAGGCGGGACAGGTCGTGTCGCTGGTGAGCAATCCGGGGGACCGGCACAGTGCGATCGTCACCTACCGGGCGGAACCGGGCAGCGGGGCCACGACCGATGCGTTCACCTTCGCGGTGCGCTACCGAAACGGACGGATGTCCCCGATGGCCCGCTTCGACATCGACCTTGTGGAGACTCGTTCGCAGATCGAGGTGACGCAGAAGCTCGAGTTCGGGGAAGTGCGGATCGGTGAGGAGAAGATCCTATCGATGCAGGTGCGAAACGGGGGGGGCGTGGCCCTGATTCGGCAGCTCATGCCGGCTCCTCCCTGGCACGTGGTGGAGCCACCACAGGGGCGGCTCTCGGTTCCGCCGGGGGGGCTGCGCGAGGTGAAGATCGCGTTTCGTCCCACGCTTCCGGGGGAGACCCGCTATATCCTCCCGGTCAGCCGGAGCAAGGCGGGCTTGTGCGAGATGTCCGGCAGCGGAGTCGTTCCTTTTTCCATCGTCGGCGACTCGATCGAGTTGAGCCACGACCCCGAGACGGGGCGGAGAACGGGGGAAGTCGTTCTGAAGAACGAGGGCGCCCGGCCCCTGCTCGTCACGGTGTTCGGAAGCACGAGGCTGAAGAAGAGTCTCGGTGAGGAGGTGATCCTTCGTCCTCGAGGGGAAACGCGGAAGACGATCTACCTGACCGAAACCGACGTGGCGGCATTCGACGGGGGAGTGGAATTCAGCTACGACCGCGTCTTCAACCGGATGGTTCGGGTTTCGGCTCCGCCGGTTCCCGGTAAGTTGCGTGTCTCGATTCCCCAATCCCTGAACAGCGAAGTCCTCAATTTCGGGCAGGTCGAGGGAGGTCGTTCGACGGAGCGCGGCATCGTCGTCCACAACGACGGCGGCGTTCCGATCTCACTCTCCTTCGAGGTCGATGAACCGTTCCGGGTCGTGGGGAGGGTTCCCGACCAGGTGGCTCCCCGGGCGTCCGTTCCCGTTGCGATCGGCTTTTTTCCGCTGCCGGATCGGACGGGCCTGACCGATCTGACCATGGCGGTCCTGACGGACGCCGAGAGACACGACCTGCGGCTACTGGGAAACGTGACGCGGCCGAAGAACCTGCCCCGGTTTTCCCTTTCACGACGGCAGGCCTCGCCCCCGGAAGACTCCGGTCGTGCGGAGGATAGCGTGCCCGGTGGCGGAGGGACCCCACCGGAGGCGGACCGGGCGGCAACGGGTTCCACGGGACCCGCCCCGGGGGCCGTATCCTTTTCTCCCGGGGCGGCCCGGGACGAATTCCGTGTCGATGAGGAGCAGGTCGAACAGGTCCTGGGAGAGGGCGCCCGACTGAATCCGGCCGTGCTCGATCCCGATTGGAGGCATTCCGTTTCCGACGAGGAGCGTGCCACCCTGACGACGGATTCGGGATTCGAGGCAATGCCTATGGTGCAGCGAGAGGTGGATCCGTCGGTTCGCGGCGCCGAGGATCTCGAGGTGGTGTCGACCGGGGTGAAAACGATTACCCTGGGCTGGACGGCGCCGCCCGATTCGGAGTATTTCACTTTCGAGGTCGAGACGATGGGCATGGCGGTGATCGACGGGGAGCACGGAGCCACGACGCGGCCCGCGTGGTTGCCGGTGAGGGAGGTCGAATTCGAACGGATCGGGCGACTGGTCAAGGCGACGGTACAGGTTCCTTCGCCCGCGGCCGACTACCACTACCGGGTGATCACGACGGATGAGAACGGTCGTCATGCCAGACCGACAAATCCGATCGTGGCGACGACGGATGCGCCGATGGACTGGACCTGGATCTATGCGACCCTGGGCCTGCTGCTCGTATCGGGCCTCGGATTCGGCGTCGTGCGGGTCATTCGCGATCGACGGCCCGAGGTCTACCGTTCCCAATACGTGGAACCCTGACCGACGCCACGCCGGTGCCGCCGTTATCCGGCTACCGTGCCGGTATCCTTGCTCTTTGCGCGGCAGACGCTGCAGAGTTCCCGTCCGTCTGCCGTGACGCGAAACTCGCGGTCCGGGTGGGATTGGTCGGTGGCTCCGCAGTTGTCGCAGGTGTGGAAGGCATCGTCCTCGGAGGGGCGCTGGGACTCGAACTTGTGCCGCCTTACCCGGGCCTCGCCCGATCGCTTGTATTCCGCCGCAAAATGGGGAAGAAAGACCAGGCCCCAGGGAAGGAGTCCTGCCACTACCACCACCGCGGTCACGACGGGGGCGTTGCTGAGAAGGATTGCTCCGGCGAGGAGTGCCGCGTTGAACCAACCGAGCCACTTGGCCTTGATCGGGATGATCAGCATCAGGTGGATGACGTGATTGGGAAAGAGCGAGGCGAAGGCCAGGAGGATCGAGGAGAAGAAGACCGCGTTGAGGAGCCCTCCGAGTCCCGAAACGGGGAGAAGGCCGGTGAGGGACAGCAGGACGACGGTCGCCACCACGTAGACAGTGAGCCGGAAACTGCCCCATTCTCCCTCGAGGCTGTCGTTGAGGAAAAAGAGGAACAAGGCCATGATCAGGACAAAGAGAACCATGCTGGAGCGTGGGTAGAGGACCCAGGTGAAGGCTCGCCAGACCTGTCCGGAGAAGATCGCACCGCGATCGAAGTCGATCCATTCGAGGAGATCGGGGGAAAAGAGGGATAGCAGATAGGTCAGGACCTGGAATCCCGCGATCCAACGAACGATCTGGGGAAACGCCAGTTTGCCGAAGTGCCGCTCGACCGAGTTGAGAAGGCGTTCGCCCCTTTCGTGAATCATGGCGGGAACGTGCCGGGAGATCGCGGGCATTGCAAGCGGTTCACGAGGAGGAGAGGGCGCTTTCCGGACGCGAGCGGACGGCGCGGTGTACGGAGTTCGAAAATCAGTTGCGCATCACGATGCGCCGGACGTAGGAGTAGAAATCCAGGTATGGCCAGAGAGACACCCCTCGCCCAACAACACAGAGAACTCGGTGCACGGATGGTCGACTTCGCCGGTTGGGATATGCCGGTCCAGTACGAGGGGATCGTGACGGAGCACCGCGCCGTGCGGGAGTCGTGCGGCGTCTTCGATATCTCGCACATGGGCCCGTTCGAGGCGTCGGGTAAGGGCGCGGGCGACTGGCTCAACCGGACTTTCACGAATGACACCGCGCGCCTCGCTGAAGGCAGCGGACAGTATACCCTGATGACCAACGAAGAGGCAGGGGTGATCGACGATCTCCTTCTCTATCGTTTCGGAGAAGAAAGGTGGTTCTTCGTGCTGAACGCCTCGCGGGTCGAGGTGGATGCGGCGTGGCTGCGCGGGCGTTGTCCCGGCGATGTGACGCTGACCGACAGGACGGCGGGTCTCGGAGCCATCGCCGTTCAGGGACCGCAGGCTGTCTCGCTTGCAAGCCAGGTCTTCGACGGCGATTCCCTGCCGGAACGCAACGGTGTGGTCGAGTTCGGGGACGGCCGGATCGTCTGCCGGACGGGATACACCGGCGAGGACGGTTTCGAGCTCTTCGCGCCGGTCTCCTTGATCGGGGAGTGGTTCCGCCGGTTCATCGAGGCGGGTGCGAAACCGTGCGGACTCGGGGCGCGGGACACGCTCAGGCTGGAGAAGTGCCTTCCCCTCTACGGAAACGATCTCGACGAGCAGCACACTCCCCTCGAGGCGGGACTCGGCCGTTTCGTGAAGCTCGGCAAGGATGCGGACTTTCCCGGTCGTGCCGTTCTCCTGGCGCAGCGTGCCGGGGGCATGGCGGTGCGTCTCGCCGCGATCCGGTCGTCCGGAAAGGCGCCTCCCTTTCGACCCGGCTACCCGGTTCTTTCGGTGGATGGGACGAGGGAATGGGGCGTACTCTGTTCGGGCGGCGTGTCGCCCCTTCTCGCTGCCTCGATCGGTCTCGCCTATCTGCCTGCGGAGGAGGCCGAGCCGGGAAATGCCGTCACTGTCGCGGTGCGGGGCCGGTCCTTTCCCGCCGAGGTGGTGAAAAAACCTTTCGTTTGAAAAACCGCCAGCGCTCCCGAACGTTGCAATCGATGAAAGTGCCCGATGAGCTCCGATACGCCGAGTCCCACGAATGGCTCGATCCCTCTTCGGCCGAAGCGGCGCCGGTGGGAGTTTCCGATCATGCCCAGGAGGAACTCACGGACGTGGTCTACCTCGAACTGCCCGAGGTGGGAAAGGCCGTCTCGAAAGGCGAAGCCGTTGCGGTAATCGAATCGGTCAAGGCGGCGAACGATATCTATTCGCCGGTCTCCGGGGAGATCGTGGAGGTGAACGAGGCCCTTGCGGAATCGCCCGAGTCGGTCAACGAGGATCCCTACGGTGCCGGGTGGATCTTCAAGATCCGGATCACCGATGCCGCCGAGTGCGAACAGCTGATGAGCGCCGATGCCTACCGCGATTTCCTTTCCTGAGCCAGGCAGCTTCGCGACCCGCCACCTCGGTCCTTCGCAAGACGAGGAGCGGGAGATGCTGGCAGCGCTCGGGGTCGAGACAGTGGCGGATCTGGTGGACGAAGTGGTGCCGGATGGCATTCGGCTCGATCGCGCTCTCGATCTGCCCGAGGCCCTGTCTGAGGCGAACGCCCTTGCGACGTTGCGGAGGCATGCCGGGCAGAATGAACTGCGGCGATCCTTCATCGGCAGAGGCTACTACGGCACGTTGACACCCGCGGTGATTCAGCGAAACGTGTTGGAGAATCCCGGCTGGTACACCGCCTACACTCCCTATCAGGCCGAGATTTCCCAGGGCCGGCTCGAGGCGCTGTTGAATTTCCAGACGATGGCCTGCGACCTCACCGGGCTGTCCGTCGCGAACGCCTCCCTCCTGGATGAGGCGACCGCGGCGGCGGAAGCCATGGCGATGTGTGCGTCCGCCCGGAGAAAGGGCCGCCGGTTCCTCGTCTCGAGTGACACGCTCGACCAGACGATCGAGGTGCTGCGCACGCGCGCCGCTCCGCTCGGAATCGACCTGGTGGTGGAGAATCCGGAAGCGTGGGCATTCGAAGATGACGACGAGTCGCTGATCGGAGTGCTGCTGTCGTATCCCTCCGAAGAGGGGGGGCTGCGGGATTGGAGCGACCTCGCCGCACGGGTGCATGCCGCGGGCGGTTTCGTCGTGGTGGCGACGGATCTGCTGGCGCTCACCCTGTTGCGTCCCCCGGGCGAATGGGGTGCCGACATCGCGGTGGGCAGCGCACAGCGCTTCGGCGTGCCGATGGGATACGGAGGGCCTCATGCCGCGTTTCTTTCCTGCACCGTCAAGCATCAGCGTCGCATTCCGGGGCGCCTGATCGGGGTCTCGAAGGACAGCGCGGGGCGTCCCGCCTATCGCCTCGCCCTTCAGACGCGCGAGCAACACATCCGGCGGGAGAAGGCGACCTCGAACATCTGCACCGCCCAGGTTCTCCTGGCTGTGATGGCGGGGCTCTACGCGGTCTATCATGGTCCGGACGGCCTGCGCCGGATCGCCTCCGAGGTTCACGAAACGACGACTCACTTCGCCTCGGCCCTGAGAGCCGCAGGATACGAGTTGGTCAACGAAACCTGGTTCGACACCCTGACAATTCGCGTGAGCGCGGCACGGAGGGGGGAGGTTCTGGCTCGCTGTGAACAGGCCGGAATCAACCTCCGGATCGACCGGTCCGAGACCCTGGGCGTGTCGCTTGACGAGGTGGCAGTGGACAGCGGGGACTGGCGCCTGCTGTGGGACGTTTTCGAGCTCGGGAATCCGGGGGGCGACGTTGTCGGAGCGTCCGCTTCGGGGCTGCCGGAGTCGCTGCGCCGCACGAGTGCGTTTCTCGGGGCACCGGTTTTTCACGAGCACCACACCGAGACGGGGATGATGCGCTACCTGCGCCGCCTCGAGGGAAGGGACATCGCGTTGAACTGGAGCATGATCCCCCTTGGATCCTGCACCATGAAGCTGAATGCGGCATCGGAGATGTTGGCGTTGAGTTGGGACGAGATACGGCACCTGCATCCCTTTGTGCCATCGACGCAGGCAGCAGGATATGATGCCATGGTGGAGGAACTGGGGGCCTGGCTCGCGGAGATCACGGGATTCGCGGCAATCAGTTTCCAGCCCAACGCCGGATCGCAGGGGGAATACGCCGGGCTGCTCGCGATTCGCAGATTTCACGCCTCGCGGGGGGATCATCTCCGATCGGTCTGTCTCATTCCCATGTCGGCACACGGGACCAATCCGGCGAGCGCGGTGATGGCGGGATTCGAAGTCGTCTCGGTGCGCTGCGACGACGAGGGAAATGTCGATGTCGACGACATCCGGCGGAAAGCGGAGGAGCACGCCGAACGACTCGGTGCCCTGATGATCACCTATCCGTCGACGCATGGGGTTTTCGAGGAGGCCGTCGCCGAGATCGCGGAGATCGTGCATGCCTGCGGCGGGCAGGTCTACATGGACGGGGCGAACCTGAATGCTCAGGTGGGACTCTGCCGCCCGGGGGATATCGGGGCCGACGTGTGCCATTTGAATCTGCACAAGACCTTCTGCATTCCGCACGGCGGAGGTGGCCCCGGGGTGGGACCGATCGGGGTCGCAAGCCACCTCGTTCCGTTTCTTCCGGGGCATCGCGAGTCCCCGGAAGCGAGCGAAGGCGCGGTGAGCGCGGCACCCTGCGGCAGTGCGAGCATCCTGACGATTTCGTGGATGTATCTCGCGATGATGGGTGGGACCCAACTCACCCGCGCCACCGCGATCGCTATTCTCAATGCGAACTACATCGCGAAGCGCCTCGAGGAGCACTACCCCGTTCTCTATCGCGGCGGGAAGGGTCGGGTGGCGCACGAGTGTATTCTCGACACGAGGGGATTCAAGGAAACCGCCGGCATCGATGTCGAGGATATCGCCAAGCGACTCATCGATTTCGGCTTCCACGCACCCACGATGTCGTGGCCGGTGCCGGGAACCCTGATGATCGAACCGACCGAGAGCGAATCGAAGGAGGAACTCGATCGCTTCTGCGATGCGATGATCGCCATTCACGGCGAGATCGAAGAGGTGAGGAGTGGTCGAGTCTCGGCAGGCGACAGTCCCCTCCGGCACGCCCCTCATCCGGCGGAGGATTTGCTCTCGGGATCCTGGGATCGCGCTTATGATCGCGAACGGGCCGCCTATCCCGTCGAGTGGGTCCGTACGCGCAAATACTGGCCTCCGGTGAGCCGGATCGACAATGTCTTCGGCGACAGGAATCTCGTGTGCACTTGCGAGGGGATGGAGACCCTTTTCCCCGATGGCTGACGGCATTCCCGATCCATTTGTTCCCGGGTGGTCGCCAAATATGCGGGCCAATCTCGTCTTCCTCACGCGGGCGGGAAAGGTTCTCCTGATCCACAAGAAGACCGGACTCGGCAAGGGTAAGATCAACGGGCCCGGGGGCAAGCTCGAGCCCGGCGAGACGGCGATGGAGGCGGCGGTCCGGGAGGTCGAGGAGGAGCTTCGGATCGTTCCCCGCAATCTCGAGGAAGCGGGGACGCTGCGTTTCCATTTCCTGGACGGACTGAAACTTCACTGTGTGGTCTTCCGCGGCACGGAATTCACGGGAGAGCCGGTGGAGACGCGGGAAGCCCGGCCCGAGTGGTTCTCGATCGACGCGATCCCTTTCGACCGGATGTGGGCGGACGACCGGCACTGGTTGCCGCAGGTGCTGGCGGGGCAGATCTTCGAAGCGTGGTTCGGCTTCGATGGCGAGAAGATGGTCTTCCAGCGCGTCGAGTTTTCGGTGCGTTCCGTTCCCCGGCCGTGATGGCTGCCGGGCCGGGGTGGGGTTTCAGGCGGGACAAATGATTTGAGCCCCCGCCGCGGCAGAGTAGGTTCGGCGCTGAGCATGGTTCGGGCGAAGGAGGAGTTTGCAGCGATATCCACGGGGAATACGGGGACGAACCGAGTCGTCGAGTTGGTGTGCGGATCGCTCGGTCCCGCTCTGGGGAACGGATTCGACCGGTCGGTTCTCGAAGAAGGGGTGCGCAACGGGGTGGCCGTCGTGGACTGGGTGCTCGACAACGTGCAGCCGGGAGACAGCGAATTCGGAGAAGCGCTCGCGCTTCGACTCGGACTGCCGTGGGAGGAGGACCCCGTGGTGGACGAAGGGGATTTCGAAAAACTCAAGCGAACCTGCCCGCCGACGGTGGGCATCAAATACAGGGCCTTGCCGGTTCGCGGGCAATTCACGGAGTCCGGGGACGTGCGGTCCCTGACCCTGGCAACCTACGATCCCCTGGCCAGTTTCGACCGGGTCATGGTCCGCCGCGCTCTCGATTGTCCGATCGAGTGGGTGGTGGCGCCCCGCCGCCGCGTCCGGGCGGGCTTGCAGAAACTCTACGGCGTCGGTGGCCACATCCTCGATGATCTCATCGCGAACCGGGAGTGGGACTCGGACGACTTCGACTTCAAGGAAAAGGTCAATGTGATCGACGAGAGCGACGAGGAGGCCACCGTCGTGAATTTCGTGAACAGCATCCTCAACGAAGCTCTCAATCAACGGGCGACCGACATCCACATCGAGCCGTTGGCCCACGACCTGCGGGTCCGCTACCGCATCGACGGACTCCTCCGGGTGATCTCGGTGCCCGAGAACATCAAGAAACTTCAGACCTCCGTGATCGCTCGTCTCAAACTGATGGCCGGACTCGACATCGCGGAGAAGAGAAAGCCCCAGGACGGACGGATCGCGCTCCGGGTGGGAGGGGAGCCGATCGATACCCGCGTGGCGACGATTCCCGGGATCGAGGGAGAGAGCATCTCGTTGCGGCTGCTCGGGCAGGAGCAATTCAATATCGAGAAACTCGAGATGTTCCCCTACCTGCGGAAGGACGTCGATGACATCCTCGCCAAGCCGAACGGTATCGTGCTCGTGACCGGCCCGACGGGTTGCGGGAAATCGACTTCCCTGTTCTGTTTCCTTTCCGTCCTCAACTCCGACGACACCAAGGTGGTGACCATCGAAGATCCGGTGGAAAACCGTCTCGCCGGGGCCTTGCAGATCGCGGTTCGTCCGGAGATCGGGCTGACCTTCGCCTCGGGACTCCGTTCGATTCTCCGGGGAGACCCGAACGTGGTGATGGTGGGAGAGATTCGGGACGTGGAGACGGCCGAGATCGCGGTGCAGGCGGCACTTACCGGGCACCTGGTATTCAGCACCCTCCACACCAACGACTCGGTGGGCGGAATCACGCGCCTCGCTGACATGGGAGTCGAACCCTTTCTCATCGCAGCGGCGGTCCGGGCCTTCATCGCGCAGCGCCTCGTCCGCAAGCTCTGCGTCTCGTGCCGGCAACCTGCGGATTATTCTCCGGATTATCTTCGGCTGGTGGGCTTTGCGCCACACGGCATGGAGAATGTCTACAAGGCGAATGAGGACGGATGTGAATCCTGTGGACACACCGGCTATCGGGGACGAACCGCCGTCTACGAGTTGTTTCGCGTGAGCGAGCCGGTGCAGGAACTCGTCGTGGCGGGGGCATCGAAACAGGATCTGATGCGACAGGCGATGCTCGACGGATTCGTCAACATGAGGGAGTACGGTTGGCAGAAGGTGCGGGAGGGAGTCACGACGATCGAGGAGGTCGTTTCGTCGACAGAGGTCGGGTGACACGGATCCGGGCATGGCTGCATTTTCCTACAGGGCCCTGAAGAGCGACGGTTCGGTCGTGGAGGGGAGGGTCGAGGGCGCCAGCAAGGGGGAGGTGATTCGGAGTCTCGCGACCCGGGGATTGCAGCTCGTATCGATCGAGGAGGCGGGTTCCGTAGATCTCGAAGAGAAGCGGTCCGTGCGCAGGAAGAGAGCTGCGGGTGCGGATGGGATGAAGCGGGATGCAAGCCAGGACGCGGATGCGAACGGAACGCGTCGATTGAGTGGAAGCCACCTCATCCAGTTCACCGAGGAAGTCAGCGACCTGCTCTCTGCCGGGGTGCAACTCGACTCCGCTCTCGAGTCGATCGCGAAACGCAGCGAATCGCCCGATTTGCGGGCGGTGGCGCAGTCCTGCTTCGAAAGGGTCCGGGAGGGATCGTCCCTGGCCAGTGCCCTGGGCGCCTCGTCCGGGAGTTTTTCTTCGCTCTACTGCAATCTCGTTTCGGCCGGTGAGGTCTCGGGTGCGCTCGGTGACATACTCAAGAGGCAGGTGCGCTACCTCGTGACGCTGTCCGAGCTCCAGGCCAAGCTGATCACCGCTCTGATCTACCCGATGTTTCTGGTCGTTTCGGGTATCGCGGTCACGGGGATGTTCGTCTTTTTCCTGATTCCCCGGCTCGAGAGATTGATCGATTCGACGGGCGGAACCCTGCCTCCGCTGGCCGCGCTGCTGGTCGGTTCGGCGGAATTGGTGCGTGAATATGGGATCGTGTTGGCGGTGGTCGCGGCTCTCGCCGGTTTCCTCTTCTTCCTCGCGTTGCGCTCCCCCGCCTACCGCCGCACGTGGGACCGTCTCGTCCTGCGGCTCCCGTTCTTCGGGAAACTCGTCCGGACCCGCTTCAACGTGCAGTTTGTCGAGACCCTGGCGAACCTGTTGAACAACGGAATGCCCCTGGTGCGTTCCCTGGAACTGGTCGAGGGAACCGCGGCGAATCTCCATCTCCGCGACACGATTCGCGAGATCGTCGACCAGGTATCGGAGGGGTCGTCTCTTCACCGAGCGATGGAGCGGGGCGGCGTCTTCGATTCGGGACTGATCGACATGGTGCGGATCGGGGAGGATACCGGGCAGCTGGCCGGATCGATGAACAAGGCCGGCGTGAGGCTGGACCGCGAGTTCTCGCGCGCGATCGACCGGATCGCCTCGCTGGTGCAGCCGCTCATCATTCTGATCATGGCGCTGGTCGTGGGGATCATGGCCTATGTGATGATCTCCGTCGTCTACGACACGATTGGCATGTTGCGCGGACAGTGAGGATCGGATAGTCTCAGCCTGTCATGAAACGGCCTTCGACCTCCCGCCGCTCCGCGTTCACCCTGATGGAGATGCTTCTCGTGCTGGGGATCATCGCGATCCTCGCCGGCATGGGCACCTTCCTCATGACCGACGTTCTTGGTGATGCCGAGGAAGGAAAGGCGCGGGCCGACATCCAGGCGCTCCGAGGAAACCTGATCCGCTACAGGACGAAAGGCGGACTCTTCCCGACGACGGAACAGGGGCTCCAGGCGCTCGTGACGATGCCCTCGTCGGGACCGATGCCACGCAGTCACAAGAAATTGATGGAAGAGGCGGCGCTCTACGATCCATGGGGCAATGCCTACCAGTATCGACGTCCTGGCCAGCACAACCCGGACGAATTCGACATCTTCTCGATGGGCAAGGATGGACAGGCGGGAACGGACGACGATATCGGGAACTGGTGAGCCGGGATTCACTCTCATCGAGATCCTGATCGTCGTTGCGATCATCGCCCTGTTCACCGGGGCGTTTCTCTTTCGAATCGGTGAATCGGGCGACGAGCGGGTTCTGTCTTCCGTTTCGGGGGACTTCCGCGATGCGGCGCTTTCGGCGAAGGAGCTCGCCCACGCGTTTCGGAGAGACCACTACATCGTCTTCGGCGGGGATGGCTTCGTTCTGACGGATCGTCCGCCCGTGCCCGGAATGGTCACCGTCCCGTCGATCGCGGATCCGGTGGTGCTCCCGGAAGGGGTGATGGCCCGCATTCGCGACCGGGCCGGGACCTCGTGGCGCGACCCGGCCGGTCATGCCTGGCGATTTCGACGATCCGGGTTGAACGATCCGATCGAGATCCGGTTCTCCCGCGGTAATTCCTACGTCATTCTCGACTTTCCCGTGCTCACGGTCCGTGCCAGCGAAACGTCGGTGTTCCGGTGAGGACTATTCGGCCGGTTGCATGGGGATCGCGCGCAGTTGCGGCTGTGCCACGGGGCGGGCGACCGCGTCCGGGGGTGGTGGATTCGGAGGGGTCTTCCAGGCGGGTTGCGCGACGGCGGGCGTTTTCGTCTTGCCCACCTTGCGGAACATCTCCTTGAAGAAGTGAATCCGCTTCTGGGGAGAACGGTATTCCTCCGATTGAAACGCGGTCATGTTGTCCCGGGTTCCGTCGGCGAACTCGCCCGCGGGCTCGCCCACTTCCGTCCGGCGGATCATGTCCTCGTCGGCCCGCTCATATTCTCCGGTGTAGCTGATGACACGGGGTTGGATGAAGATGAGGAGCTCCTGGCGCTGGATGTCGTCGTTCGTCGATCCGAAGACTCGTCCCACGAAGGGCAGGCTGGTGAAGAGCGGGAGACCCGATTCGGCCTTGGACTCCTCCTCGGAAATGAGACCGCCGAGGAGAACGGTGCCTCCGTCGGGAATCATGATCGTGGTCCCCAGGGCCTGGGTTCCGATCGTCGGGATTTCGTCGCCCCCGATAACCTGGCTGCCGATGATGTCGTCGTTGCTCTGGTTGATGCGCAGGGTGATCTGGCCGTTGTTGTTGATCAGGGGGCGGACCTCGATCCGAAGGAGGACATTTTCGAAGTCGATGTTGGCAGTGACGACCTGGTTGTTGTTGTTTCCATCGACGTCGAGGGAGGAGAGGGTGCTTCGCGGGACGGCGACCCGTTGTCCGGTCTGGATCACCGCCTGCTTGTTGTTCTGCGTGTAGACGGTCGGGCGCGACAGCACCTTGAAGCGGTTGGTGCTTTCGAGTGCGGAGAGGACGAGGTCCATTGCGGTGTTGATGCGTCCGTAGGCGGTGAAACCCTGCGCGGCGGTGGGAAGGAGGTTTGCCACATCGGTGAGTCCGCTGACATCGACGAGGGACTGGGCCGTCCCGGTTCGGGATTGGAAGACGCCGGCGAGATCGAATCCCTGGGCGTCAGGCGGCAGGCTGCGGAGAAAATCGAAACCGAACTCGAAGTCGTTGCGCAGGTTGAGCTGGGCGATGATGGCCGAAATCTGTATCTGCGGCACCTCGGTGTCCATCACGTCGAGGAGTTCGTTGATGATCTCGAGATGCTCCGGCGGTCCCGAGGCGAGAAGCATGTTCTGGGCGTTGTCCGCGATGAGCAGGGTCTTGTCGATCACCACCGACTGCGGACCGACATCCTCGTCCTGCCCGGCGACCCCGAACGACGCCGACCCGGTCGCGGATGAGGATCCCGTTCGGGAAAAGGAGTCGTCCTGGTTGACATTCGTCCCGTTGGTCGCGTTGAGTGTGTTCTGGCCGGTCGCATTCTCTCCCCCGGAAATCTCGGATTGTTCGTCTCCGGTATCGATCCCGCGTTGGAGTGTGTCGCGGGCGATCGGAAGAAAGTTCGCCACCGGGATGTAGTTGAGCTTCCTCTGCATGAACCGCGCCCTTTCCACCGGGGCGTCGAGATGATCGATCAGATTGGAGATGTAGGTCATGTCGTCGGGGGTGGCGACGACGAGGACGCTGTTGGTACGGGTGATGGCGCGGACCTTCGGCTTCGGCTTCGTTGCGTCAGCGAAGAGGGAACCGCGGGCTCCCGCCGGGAGCGCTGCTGCCGCGATCTGTTCCCGTGTCTCGTTGTTCGATGTGGAATCGCGTGACGATCCGCCTGACGTGGTCCCCGAGGCGCCGGTCTCGGAGGAGTCGAGTTCGAGAATGTCGATCAGTGCTTCGACCACTTCCTCGGCATCGGCGCGCTCGAGGGAGAAGGCACCGTCGAGTGTGCGCACGGGACTGCGATCGATCTGGTCGCGGAGAGCCAGCATGGACCGGATCGTCGGCGTGTTCTCGGTGATCACGAGCGCGGAGGCGCTCTCCAGTGCCACGATTTTGCCGTAGGCGTGCAGGTCGATGATCTCGCCGAAAGCCTTGGCCGCATCTTCCGGTGAAATGTGCTGGAGGGGCATCAGGAAGGTGACGACCTGCTCTTCGTCGGGCAGGAGCAGGGGATTCGTGATCACGGGCAGGCCCTCGCTGCTCAGGCTTCTCGATTCGCTGAAGGCGATGATCTTCTTCTGTCCGGCCACCTCGGTCGGCACGATGGCGAACCCATTGAGAAGGAAGCTCTTTTCGATGAATTGGGCCGCCTCCTGCCTCGTGAGCTTCCCCGAAGTCTGGATGCTCAGGTTCCGATCCTGGATCGAGGCATCCCGGATCACCTGCGCACCGGTCAGTCGCTCATACTCCAACAGGATCGCCGGGATCGGGGAACTGAGAAACTGGAGCGAGACGAGTTGTTCCGAATCCCTGTCCTGATCCTGGGCGAAAGATGACCAGGGCAAGGCGGAGAGGAGGAGGGCGAGGGTGCCCGCGCGCATGAGAAGTGACGGCATCATGGAGTCGATGACCGGGCGGGCGACCGCTACCGGGTCTCGGTCGGTCGGGGAACCTTCCTCTGTCGCGTACGGTTTTCAAGCCGATCTTCCGGAGTGAGTTCCTCTCCCTCGCCGGGCGAGATGCGTTCCGCTTCGTCCGCGGGTGGCTCGTTCGTGGTCCCGCGCGAGGAACGTTCGGAGTCTCCGGGAGGTGAGGTGGTGGCTCCCGGGGAACTCTCCTCTTTCGCGGCGGCCGCAGGAGGAGCGGAAAGGGATTGAACGAGCCGGTTCCGGTCGAATCCGATTGTCGCTTCCTCCGTTCCATTCGTGATGCGAACCGTCGTGGTGACCGGATTGTGGGTCTGGTTCGCCTCCACGATGCGAAAGGGTACACCCGGTTTCCGTTCGCGGGTGATCATGAGATACAGGTTCTCCTCGGTGTTCCGTACGAAAGCGATCGGGCCCTCGACGTCGTCCTCGACGAGACCATCGAGAGTGAGATACTGGGCGAAACCGGCGCGAATTTCCAACGTGGGTTGTGGTGGAATCACCTCCCTGTGAAAAGCGGAGTTCTCCCATTCCGCGGTGTAGTGGCTCGAAGGCCGGGCGACCGGGGTGACAGGGGACTCCTCGCAGGGCGCGCGCGTGCTTGCGGCGATCGCGAGGAAAACCGGGAGTGTGAGAACAAAGTGTCTCATGGGGCGTCGTCCCGCGGAGTATACCAGCGGAGGAGATCGAATTGGCAGACGATTTCGCCTTCGTTGTCGGAATCGGGAGTCACGCGAATGTTGCGAATCGCTCGGAATTCCTCGGGACGATTCAATTCGTTGAGCCAGTGAAAAACGCTCGCGAGGCTTCCACGAGCCACGAGGCGGACTCCCGCCTGGGTGTAGTCGGGGGTCGTTTCGCTGTCGAGAAGACTGATGTTTTCGGTCGTCACCCCCGTTGCACCGGAGGCGAGTGCCTCGTCATAGATGTCCTGCGCGATCTCTTCCGTCGAGACGAACTCCGGTTGATTGATCTCGATCCATGTGGCGCGGGTGTTCCAGATCTCCCGGTCTTCGAAGAGAGCTTCAATCTCGATCCATTCGGTTGCGAGGCGATCCCGCTCGAGGATCAGGGCCTCCCGCTTGGCGAGGTAGACATGGGCCGCCACCAGGGCGCACCCGGTCACGGCCGTGGCGGAGAAAAGGGTCAGCAGTCTGCGCTCGCTGCGGGTCATGGCATCAGGGCAGGGAGGAGGAAAAACGATAGGAGCCCTGGCCGAACAGCTCGATCGTCTCGCCGTTGTTCTGGGGGGGAGGAATCTCCCACTCGTAATCGCTCAGGCTGGTGGACTGTTCCACCGCTCCCTTGAACTGGAGGGCCTTGGGCATGGTCGATGCCTCCCCTCGAATGACGATGTTGTCGAAGCCCTGCACTTCGAAGGTGGTGAAACGGAAACCGCTGGCGGGGACGAGGAGGGAAAGGCGGTGGAACAACTCGATCGGCGAGCGGTCCGGATCGATGGCCGGTTCGAGGTTGCGCCAACGGTCGATGGTCTCGGCGATGCGATCGGCCTCGCTGCGATTCGCTTCGATGCGTGCCGCCAGCGTCGCGTTGCCCTGGTGGAGGAGGGACAGGTGCAGGATGGCCGCGGCGACTACGAGGAGGAGTGCGACAAGCGCAACGGTGGCGAGAGTGGCGAATCGGCGACTCGCGTTCGCTTCGCTCCTCCTGCGATGGACGGTGGTGGGGAGGAGTCGCCAGTCGCCGGACAACTCGGCGGAGGGAGGCGGTTTGGGTTCGAAGAGGACTTCTCCGTCGAAGGATTCGTCCAGCGCGCGATGGAGTCCGGGATTCCACTCCGACCACACGATGGCGAGCCGGGGCGGGGCGATGAAATCGCGGGCCACGAGCCCGAGCGAGGTCAGGAGAGCCTCCCGTACGAGCCGGTTCCAGTCGTCGGCAGGTCCGAGGTTTTCGACATGAACCCAGTGCGTGCCTCGTGTGAAACCGGCGGTCCAGCGGGAATCCTCACACCAGAAGACGATCGCATCACCGGGAGGAGGAAACGCCGCGTGTTGGGGAATGAACGAGGTCCAGGTCGTTTTTCCGTCTCCGGTGAGCGGGAGTTCCCACGGGATGGCGAAGCTCTGTACGAGCGTTCGCGATCCCTCCCGTGCGATCGGCTTCCAGTCGAGAAGCTGTCCGCCCGCGGAATCGACCTTCACGCCCAGGTTCTCGAGCTCGACCCGAACGACCTGGGAAATGATCTCGTCCGCGCTGCTGTTGACCCATTGGGGGACGGAGACGAGATCGAAGGCGGGCACCAGGTAGATCGCTCGGGACGGCTCGAATTCGGCGCGAACTTCCGGGTGGGAAGAGGTTCCGGATGCGGGAAGCGAGAGCCAGCCGCGTCCAGTTTCCCCCGCCAGGAAGGCCCATTCTGTCGTTCCGCGGTTCATGGGAGTTGGCGCGTCGACCAGCGCAGGATCGTTCCGATCCGGCCAGAATATCGGAGGGTGACCGACCTTTCAACTCTCATCGACCCATACTGCCCGGTGGAAACGATACGTCGAACCGGATCTTCCGTGGCGAGTCGTTTCCCCACCGTGTCCTGCAAGTTCTCGGGCACGACGAGGAGGTCGATGGCTTCATCGACGCCGGTGAAGGGGTAGTCGTCCGGTGTGCCGGGCATACCATCCGGTCCATTTCGGGTCGTCACGAAGAGCCGCGCCGCCTCGAGTGGGCTCTGGCAGGCGGCCGCGAGCAGTTCGGGCGGTGCCCAGGTGATGTCGAGCGGCCCCGAACTGAGGATCGTGAACGAGTCGCGCCACTGCGGATTCGCCGCGGCAACGAGATCGAATCCGGACACGAGAAGGGCCTCGTCGAGATCGCGGAGGGGACGGTTGGGAGGGTGGTGAAACCGTTCGAGATTGGCGTAGAACGATGCCTCGGCTCCGTTGGGGGACGGGGTGTTGTCCGTATCGACCCAATCGATCAGGTGAGCGACGACCCGGGCGGCATCGTCGCTTCGCAACCCCCACTGGTAGAAGAGTTCCTCGAGGACGATGCGGTCGTCGGGGTTGAGAAGCGCATTGAGATTGAGGCGCGATCCCTCGCTCTCGATGCGGGCGGAAAAGGCGGAGACGGAATCAATTTGCCGGGAGAGAAGGGGGTCGCCCTGTCTCACGTCGGGATGCGCGGCGATCGCGACGCCCCGGTCCGCGTGCTGCTCGGCCCGAAAGAAGGCGTCGGCGTTGCTGGATGACTCGAGCTCCTTGTAGAGAAACTGGGTCGCCGTGAAAATGGCGAGCGAGAGAATGGCCACCACCCAGAGGACGGTCATGAGCGCGATCCCGCTCCGGCGCCTTCGCCGAAGGCCCGGGCCGAGGAATCGGGGACTGGACTGGGACGGACGCATCAACGGAACTCCGGGTGCCAGAAGACGTGGCGGTGCGGTTCGCTATCCTCGGGAAAACGGACCTTCATTTCGACCAGGGAGTGACGGTAGTCGCCTTCCAGGGTTTGTCGCCACACGCCGGCGCCCTCGTCGAAGAATTGCCACGAGAGTTGGCGAAGGCGGGGAATCAGTTCCACGAACGGTCCCTCGATGCGCGAGAATCCCCGTTCGGAGGCGGAGCGAAACTGATCCGCGCTGAGGTAGTAGAGCCCCGCCCGGATGAAGCCGTCGGATTGGATCTCCGCGGCGATCAGGACGCGCTCGACTTCGTCGAACTCGTCGAATCCGAAGTCGAAGGCACGGGGGGCATCGATGATGGAGAGGTAGGTGTGGTAGGTCGATCCGGCCGCCACGTAATCGAACTCGAGCCGGGCCTCGGCGGGCAGCTCCTCGAAGTTCACCCGGAGAGACTCGACGAATTTCTCGCGCAGGGAGGAACGGTCCTGGTGCCGGGCCACATCCTCGAAGAGCTGCGAAGTTCCGGCAACGAGGACAAACACACCCGCTGCGAGCAAAAGGAAGACCGCGAGTGCGGTCATCAACTCGAGGAGGGAGAAGGCGCGGTGGGCGGCCTGTTTCGGCGGGGGGATCATGGGGCGCGAGGGTCCGCGGGGCACTCAGAAGATGCCGGGATAGGTCAGGGTCGATGCCTGGTCGATGATCTGTTCGCGTCCGTTCGCTGCTTGCCGAATCGCGGTAACGCGGACCTCGAAGATCCTTTCGAGAGGGGTGCCTTCCTCGTTGGTGGCTTCGAACCTCTCGACATCGATCCGGTAGAAGACTCCGTCGCCGTCGATCAGCGAGTCGGTTCTTCCGGGGCGTAGACCGGGATCGCGGGACGTCTCGACAAGGTGGGAGCGGAGTTGCCCGCGCACCCTCGCCTGGTAGGATGACTCGACCACGGACAATCCGATCGTGTTCATCGCGCCGGCAAGTGCCACCGCGGCCGCGACGAAGATCGCGAGGGCAAGGATCACCTCGAGGAGGGTGAATCCGGAGCGAAGGGAAGGGGATGCACGCGACATGAAGACAAGTCGAAGTGTGGTTGCTGGCCCGGGGAGACGCCTGCGGCGAGAAGTCAGCGCTCTGCCCAATCGACTCCCGAGAGCCGAGCGAGCGCCAATTCGAGGGACTGGGTGCCGTCCCGGCCGTGGCCCTGGGCCTCGAGCGCCAGGTAGAGTTGATGGGCCAGCGCGAGGCCCGGAAGGCAGAGGCCCATCCGTTTCGCTTCGTCGAGAGCGATGCCCATGTCCTTGATGAAATGCTCGACGAAGAATCCCGGGTCGAAATCGTTTTTCATGATGCGGGGTCCGAGATTGGACAGGGACCAACTTCCCGCGGCACCCGAGGCGACCGATTCCAGGACGGTGGGCAGGTCGAGACCCGCCCGGTATCCGTAGAGGAGCGCCTCGCACACGCCGATCATGTTCGATGCGATCAGGACCTGGTTCACCATCTTGGTGTGTTGACCCGCCCCCGGTCCTCCCTGGTGGACGATCGTTTTTCCCATCGCCTCCCAGCATGGTTGCAGGGCTCTCACGGCTTCTTCCGGGCCGCCGATCATGAAGGAGAGAGCCGCGTTGCGCGCCCCGATGTCGCCCCCGGAGACTGGCGCATCGATGCTGGCGACACCGCGGGAGTCGGCAGCTGCCGCGATTTCGACGGCAAGGGCCGGTTCGCTTGTCGTCATGTCGACGATGATGGAACCCTCACGCGCCCCCGCCAGGATCCCCTGTTCTCCCAGGACGACTTCCCGGACGTCCGCAGGGAATCCCACGATGGAAAAGACGACGTCGGATTGACCGGCGACGGCTGCCGGATTCCCCGCCCATTGCGCACCGCGCTCGAGCAGGGCGTTCGCCTTCGCGCGCGTTCGCGAATAGACGGTGACGGAGAAACCGGCATCGAGCAGGTGGCGGCACATCGCGGCCCCCATCACCCCGGTTCCGATCCAACCGATGCGAGTCTGGTCGGGAGAAACGTTCATGGTGGAGAGAGGTTCTCGTCTCCGACGATTCGGCTGACGACGAAATAGGGACCGATCCGGCTCTGCATCTCCGGTGGATCTCCGGGTCCGATGTCCCAGTCGCCGTCGCGGATCTCGCCCGCCAGGGAGACGACGGATCCCACGTGGATCGCGAGATCCTCCCGCGTCACCGATGATTCGGAAAACTTGATGAAGTAGTCACCCATGCTGAGACGCAGATAGAGGTCCGCCCCTCCGGCCGGTCTTCCGGCCTTGTCGATGAAGGGCTTCTCGATGAGGTGTCCGGTGTAGTGACCCGTGGGACGTTTTTCCATGGCGACCGGCGATTCGGGGTCCGGATCACAGGAACACATCACGAGGGACGGTGCAAGAAGGGCGAGGCAGAGACGGAGGCGCATGGTCTTGTCGCATCATGGGCGCGGGGTGGGTGAAAGCGCAAGGCTTTCGGCCGAGAATCCGGCGGTTGCGTCGCCTGCCGTCCGGCGGTATGAAGAGCCCGCTCATGGCTGACGCGGTCCTCGAAGTTTCCGGCCTCTCCAAGACTTTCGACTCGTTCACCGCGGTCGATGACATGTCTTTCCATGCCGGGAAAGGGGAGATTCTGGGACTTCTCGGCGCGAACGGGGCCGGCAAGACCACGGTCATCAACATGCTGCTCGGCATCGTGACGCCCACATCCGGATCGATTTCGATTTTCGGGAAAGACCTGGTGGCTTCCCGGATCGAGGTTCTCCGGCGGGTCAATTTCTGCAGCACCTACACGCAGCTTCCGGGCAATCTCCGCGTCTGGCAGAACCTCGATGTCTTCGGGCGGCTCTACCGGGTTCCGGACCGGCGCGAGCGCATCGACGAGGTGCTCGAGCTTCTCGAAATCGCCCATCTCAAGGATCGGGTCTCGGGCTACCTCTCCGCGGGTGAGTCGACCCGGCTCAATCTGTGCAAGGCACTCCTGAACCGGCCCGAGTTGTTGCTTCTCGACGAGCCGACCGCGAGCCTCGATCCCGATATCGCCGACAAGGTGCGCAAGGTGGTGAAGCGCACGCGGGAGGAGGAGCAGAACACCATCCTCTACACCTCGCACAACATGCGCGACGTGGAAGAGGTCTGTGATCGCGTGGTGTTCCTTCACAGGGGGAAGGTACTCGTCACGGGAACTCCAGACGAGATCCTGCGCCATTTTCAGGAGGAAACCCTGGAGGACGTCTTCATCCGGGTGGCGCGGGGAGGAGATATCGAGCCCGCCCGCCCTTCATCCGAGGGACATCCGGAGAGAGCGTCATGAGTGTCAACACGATCCAGGCGCTCGTGCTGCGCTACCTCTACCTCTACACGCGCACGCCGATCCGGATGGTGGAGCTCGTCTTCTGGCCGTTCGTCCATCTCCTCGTGTGGGGGTATCTGACGATGTTCCTGCAGGAAAACACGGGGGACGACTTCCCCTACGAGATCACCTATCTCATCGGGGCGGTCATCCTGTGGGACGTGATGTTTCGCGCCCACCAGGGAGTTTCGATCTACTTTCTCGAGGATGTCTGGTCGCGGAACCTGTTGAACGTGTTCGCCGCACCCGTGACGAACGGGGAATACCTCGCCTCGACCTATGTCGTGGGCATCCTCCGTGCGGCCATTACATCGACCCTGCTCGTGGCGCTCTCCCTCCTGCTCTACGCCTTCAACATCTTTCGCCTCGACTGGTTCCTCATCCCCTTCGTGTTCAACCTCCTCCTCTTCGGATGGGGCCTCGGGATGCTCTCGACCGCTCTCATCGTCCGCTGGGGGCCCGCCGCCGAGACCCTCGCCTGGGCGGTGCCGTTCTTCATACAGCCTTTTGCCGCGGTCTTCTACCCGGTGTCCGGATTGCCCGTCCCGATGCAATGGGCATCGAAGATGGTTCCCTGTTCCTACATTTTCGAAGGCATGCGGGAAGTCCTCCAATCGGGCGAGGCTCCGGTGCGGGAGTTGGTGCTCGCCACGTCGATGAATTTCCTGTTTCTTGGCGGGGCCGGGGTTCTGTTCCTCCGCGTCATGCAGGTTGCGCGCAAGAAGGCCCTGTTGACAAAATTCTCCACGCAGTAGCAATCCGCACTGGGAATGGCTCGATCTTTCTCGTTTCGCGAGTGTCGCATTTTCTCTCGGACTTCGAGGGCGATACGGTTGTCGCGGCGATGGAGTGGGGTTTTCGTGGCGACTTTCGCTGGCCTGGCCTGTATCTCCTTTGGCACCGCCCAGGATGCTTCGGTGGCAACGGAAGGAAGTGAATCGCTCAACGTGCTGCTCGTGACCGGAGGCGAGCGCCTCGATTTCGGTCTGCGCGAATGGGCCCTGCGGGCGGGCTTGGAGGAGCGGGTCGTCGCCGGGATCAAATGGACCGTCAGGGAGGTCGAGACGAGGGATGCGAGTGGTCTGGGTGAGATCGAATCCGATCCCGGATGGGCCGAGGGACAGGACCTGGTCATCTTGGATCTGGCGTTCGGTCAGGGGCGCGAAGAATGGACCGCGGAAATCCTGCGATGGAACCGGGAAGGTCTCCCGGCGGTGCTTCTTGGGCCCGCCGTGGCAAGTTTTGCGGGGATCGACTCGTGGCAGGCGTTCGTCGGCGTGAGGGGAGAGGCGCGCCAGACCGGGCAGAGTAGCGAGGTGCGAGGCGTGGAAGTCGAGATCGTAGCGGAGGAATCGGAGGCGGATGAGGCCGGCCCGGATGAGACGGAAGCTGAACCGGAATCGAGACGACACCCGGTCGTGGAAGGCGTGACGGCCTGGACTCCGGAAGGAGAGTTGCTTTCGGAATGGGAACTGACGGAAGAGGCCGAGGTCGTGCTGACGAGTGCGTCCGGTCCTGTTGCCTGGGTTCGGGAGACCGAAGCCGGGCGCGTGTTTGCTACTTCACTGGGTGGAGACGATGCGACGTTGTTGGAGTCGTCATTTCTCGACCTCGTTTCGCGCGCGATGCTGTGGGCGGCCGGGCGCCTGGATGCCGGCGCCTTTCGAGTAGTTCCCGAAGGCGAGACGTTGACCGAGCTCAAGCGGGCCCTGAGACAAAGGCTCGACTGGAGGATGGGACCTCACCTGGCGAGCGACGGTTTCGCGAGTGCGTCGAGTGAAGGGGAGGGCGGGAAGGCGCGGGGGGCGCTGGACGACCGGTCCTCGACCGCATGGCGGGCGGAGCGGGTCGGACCTGCCTGGTGGGAGACCGCCTTCGAGGGGGAAGAAGAGATTCGGGCCGTGGCGATCCGGTGGGACCGCAGGGCTTCGTGGCGCTACCGGATCGAGGGATCTCCGGACGGCCTTACGTGGAGAACGCTGGTGGAGCAACTCGATGGGAAGGGCGATTCGGATTTCGCATTCCACGAGATCTTTGCTCACCCGGTCCGGCGCCTTCGGATCTTCGTTCTTGCGGGCGAGGCCGGAGTGCCGGTGGGAATCCGGGAAGTCGGCGTGTTCGGGGGCGAGTTCGAGGCGCCCTCCGTCCTGCGCGTCGCCGGGGCGGAACAGGGGGCCGTCTCGGGGGAGTCGGACGAGGAGATTTCCCCGGTTCTGCTGCCCGCCTCCCGCACGGCACCGGGACGCTCCCTGCTCGTGAACGAAGGGACGATCGGTTCCGTTTTCGCGACTTTCGGGGAGAGTGCCGAGGTCGTCGCGCTTGCCGCGGTCTCGAAAACGGAATGCTTCGCCGCCGTGCGCGAGCGCAAATCGGGGGAAGCGCTGTCGCGGATCGTCTACGTGCGGGATGGAGACGGAGACGGGACGGGAGACGTGCAGCACGACGTGACCGAGGCGCGCGTTGCGGATGGAGGTCTCGCGTGGGATGGGACGTGGCTGTACGTCAGCGAGCACACGTCCGTGCGCGCTTTTCGCATGACTGAGGAAGGTGTCGTGGATGAGCAACGCGAGCTCATGTCCGGTGCCTCGCCGGGTGGGGGTCTGGGTGCGCTCTCGTGGGGGCCCGGCGGTTGGCTCTATCTCGCGATCGAGGGACGCGGCGAGAACGGAGCGATCGATTCGGCTCCGGGGGAGCTTGACGGAACTCCGGAGGAAGGAACGATCGTCCGGTTTCGTCGAGACGGGTCGGACCTTCACGAGTTCGCCGCTGGCCTCGACGATCCCGGGCGCGTGGCGGTGTCGGCGTCCCATAGCGCCGTGGTCGCCTCGCGCGCACGGGACTCCGTCGGGGAGATCGAACTCTTTGCGTTGGCGGGTCTCGACTCGTGCCAGGTGCGGAGTCCTTCGGGGGAGAGCGATCCGTTTTTTCCCCGGCTCGAGCCCGTCGCGACGGTATTCGGAGGAAACCCCGGCGCCGCGGTCTGGGAAAGCGGCCGAAAAGGGGATTCCGATGGGGGAGCAGGCGCTCTCCTCGTCGCCTTGCCGGATCGCGACAGGATCGTCCGCCACCGGTGGGAGACCGATGGAGCGGGCTATCGGGAGACGGGACGACACGATTGGATCGGGGTCCCCGAACCACTCGATCTGGCTGCGGCGGGGGATGGTTTCGTCTTTGTCGCCAGCGGCAGGGGATTCGTCGCCCGGATCTCGCCGGCATCGCGGAATCCGGATGCGACGCGAACGGGCGCGGCTTCTCGGCGCGGACGGGATTCCCGCGCAATGCGAGCTTTTGAGAATGCGTCAGCCGCTCAGGCGGTGGTCGAAGACACGTCGATGGGGGACGCGTCTCGAGCGGCAGCGGTTCTCGCGTATCGGCAGTTGAAGGGAGAGCAGGCGGGTCCCCTCC
>Ga0180436_10001188_pt1 | contig 25760 bp, 25 predicted proteins | sample SS_ome_2_FD_132434 | JGI IMG/M metagenome (GOLD analysis project Ga0180436, IMG submission 132434) | Hypersaline lake sediment archaeal communities from the Salton Sea, California, USA - SS_3_S_2 metaG | ecosystem: Environmental > Aquatic > Non-marine Saline and Alkaline > Hypersaline >... | reverse complement strand
GGAGCTTTTTTCGCTCAGAGGAGCCGTGTGCCGGTGGGGTTCGATTCTATCTCGATAGAGTTAAAACAAAAATGGAGAGCCATATTGACTCTCCTCAGTTGTATGCAGTCCGTAGGGGAATTAGACCTACCCCCTGAAATGCCTGTTTATTGGGGATTACAGTCATAATGCCTACCTTAGCGGGTGTGCAATTAAGGTGTGCAATTATGAAACAACCATTTACCATTTCAAGGCGGCTTAGGTCTAAGCCAAGCAAACACGGTCATCAGGTTCTGATACGGGTTCGTGGTTTAACAAAATCGGATATCGAAATTCCTGTGCGGGACTACGTGGGAGATAGTTTCGTTACACTTAGTGTGCAGAAGAAACACTGGAAGAGTGGTTTTATTAGTGGGGGTAGATACCACAAATCACCACGAGATGTCAATACCCTGATGAAATTGGTTGAATACGATGTCATCGATGCAATCACTACCCTGCTATCCGAGAACGTCAAAATCACCTATGAGAACGTGCTCCACCTGACCTATGCTCACAAGGAACAGAATATCATAGACGAAGTCCGAATCAAGAAGGGTGACCTGCTTGTGCGGGAGGACGGTGGAGCATTTGATAGTAAAGAAGGTTTTCTGGAATTTCTGGAACGGCAGGACGACCCGAAATACATACCGTTGAAACGGAAGGCAGGTTTGTTGAAGCGTACGTATCTCATGGATTATTGGGACGACTATATTGATGATTGTGGCGTTAAGTCTCATGAACTAATCCAGAGTTCATTGCTCAGGCATATCGAAAGAGACGATGCCAACATTTATGCCGTGAATCTTGATGACGAGTGGCTGAGACAGTATTTTATCTCGACCATTAAATCGGGATTTCAAGGGAAGGAGGACGATAAAGTAGTGACCAAACATTACGAAATATCGACCATTGAAAAATACCTGAAGATTCTCCGTTCCTATGGTGATTATTTATTCGAGGAAGGAGTGCTGGAAAACCAAAACTACAGACGCTTCAAATTAAGGAGCAAGAAGAAGGGGCAGTCGATATTGAAATATGATGCAGACCCGTATAAAAACGCTCATGCTCTGATGAAGAAGGAGTTTGACCATCTATTCGGTTTCAAATTCGCTGACGAGACCCTTGACAGGGTACGGGATGTTTTCATTCTTCAGGTTTGGTTAGGCGGGTTGAGAAAGAAGGACTTCTTTTCCTTGTCGGATTCGAATTTCTCCACCGATAGTGACGGAAACATTCGTGTGTGGTTCAGCCAGAAGAAGACAATGGAGGATGTGATGAACCCCATCAACCGTACCTATCTCGAACCCATTTTTACGAAATACGACAACAGTTTGCCGAAATTTCCAACACCAAGCAAGTACAATACGAAACTAAAGAAAGTGTTTGAAGCAGCAGGTCTTTGTCGGACACTACCATTTAAATACGAATATGCTAAAGATGATGCGCCAACAGTGTTATGGAAACAGATGTGTAAAGAGGTTAGCAATAGTTGGGCACGGAACTGTGCCGTTTCAATTCTTTGTGAGGAAGGTCATCCAGATAACCATATAAAAGAATTTACGGGGCACCGAGACGAGAAAATGTTGCAACATTATCGTAGCATCCATAAAACTGTTGTTGTCAAAATGCTGGACCAAACAACCCCCTCAGTTGCCTACAACTCAATCGACAAATAATGAACTGAATTACAGTTTTTTATAAAAAATTATAAAATTGGATTTGGGGTAGTCGATTTTGGTATCGAATCCCTCTTTGTAGCACCACTCCCCGCCTCAAGTCCATCAGGGTTTTGAAATTTCGATTCGGGGATACGAAAATTTCCATGTGCCACCCCCGTGCCAGAGTGAAGGGTAGGGGGGGTGTATGACCATTCTGGTTACAAAACGAATGTAACACCTAATAGTAAATTTGTTGAATTAGTCTTCACACTACCGTCTGCTTCCTCAATAGTTGCACTACGAGTATTGACCAATCCCAAGTCATTCCTGACTTCAACTTTGAAAGCCTACTTATGATTTATTGGAGTTTTTGCACCAAGTCCAGCAGATATCCCAAAATCGTACTTGTAAGATTCATCAGTTAAATCAAGTTCTGTAGTTGGAACACTTTCACTCTCGTCAGTTATTGATGTAACCTTCATCAGATTTCCAACATACTGACCTGCATTTAAAAACAGTTAGAATTGGTTACCGAAGGAATATCTCGCAGGTTGTCTTATCATCTAATTTTACCGAGCTTTACCGCTACCCCAATCTTAGTAATATAGTTTTTACCATACCCTATCTCTGCATTCAATCCAACTCGTTTTATAGGGTAGTAACTTGCTCCCAAATAAATCCCATAGTCAAATCTTGTGAAATAACCTTCTTCTTCAAGGTTAAATTCATCGACATAACTACTTTCAAATTTGGAGGTTATACCTCCAACTCTTCCTTTAAGGTATAAATCAAACTTCGTTTGAGCAGCAGGCTTTAAGAAATGCGGAGAAAAGTGATAATAAGCATTAATTCCATAGAAATAGCCTTGCGCAACCAATTGGGGTTCATCTTCAGAAGGAGGCGATGCATAGTTTTCTTCAATTGACTGACCATATCCAATATAGGCTCCAAGGCTAATGAACTTTGATAGATTATAATCTAATTCAAGCCTAAGATTTGCTCTTGTACCTTTGTAACTCAAGAAATTACCATTATCAACAAAGCCAAACCGAAGGTCGAACTTGTTTACTACTTCTCCCTCTTGTGCTGATAATGGAATTAGGGAACCAAAAATTAGGAATGAAATAATAATATGCTTCATGACTATTGGGATTAGTTACATTAGACAAAGTTAGAATTAAATAGCTGAAGCTAAGGTTAATGAATAAAAAATAATCCTAATGTTTGTTAATTCACGTCAGTAATTGTTACGGGTTGAAACATCCAATGATACCTTAAGAAACAAATTTCGTTCCATAATTTTGGGCATAACCCAGACATGTGTACTATTTTGATTCATGCCATTATGTTGATAATGCGATGCACATTAAATCTTAATTAAAAAGATAACCCAAAACGCAACAAATAGATGGCTATATCGTACGTATAAGTGTAGAATAAGTGTCAGAATAAAATAACACCACCATGAAGGTAAAATATAACAGGGTCTCAACACTACAACAGAGCGGTAGCAGATATGATTTAGATAATGAAAGATACGACCTAACACTATTGGACAAGGTTAGCGGTAGTAAGCCGTTTAAAGACCGTCCCAAGGGTCAAGAAGTCGTCCAATTGGTCGAGACAGGTAAGTTATCAGAGTTGGTCGTTGAAGAGTTTTCTCGGCTTGGTAGAAACACTGGTGATGTTATACGCACTTTGGAATGGTTAGACGAGAAGGAAGTTAACGTCCATGTCCTCAACTATGGAATGCAGAGCAGACCGATGGGAAAGAAAAACCAACTTTGGAAAACGATATCATCAATTCTATCGAGCGTGTATGAACTTGAATTGGACAACATTAAGGAACGTACCATGATGGGCAGGGCAGCATACGTTCAGAAAGGTGGCAAACTCGGCAGACCTGAGGGAAGCAATGAGAGTGAACGCCAGTTCCTCGACAAAGACAAGAGCCGAGAGATACTGAAATATCTTAACAAGAAACGCACCATCAGGGAAATTAGCAAAATCACATCCGCCAGTAACAAGACCATTATTAAAGTCAAACGTGTTGGTGAAAAATATGGAATGCTTTCACAGGCTGGTTAAGAAATTTCATACGATAATATGCATGTAGGGGGTACTTTTACGCTCTTCAACAACACGGCAAAACAAAATCCCTGTTTACAACGGGTAGACCGGCAACGCAGTTGCCGGATCTACCCTCACTTAATGGTCATAATATATTAGGTCACCACCTGTGCACGAACATGCCCAAATCACCGTTTCTAAGCCGAATACAGGACTTTTTTTCTGAGCATCCGATACCATTAAACTCACTTTAATCCCCCTTATTTCGAAGGTTTTGACCATTATGGTACATGTTTTTGAACTTCAAATGGTTCAAAACGCATCCGTCTGAGTATTTATTTTAAAAACGAACAAATGATTGAAGTCAGTGAAGAAGCAAAAAACAGTAACAGTCAAAGGTTAGAAGCCATCGGGAATATGCTCAAAGAGATGCGTTTTTCAGAGGGTAGGAATCAGGATGAGTTCGTAGAATGGGGTGCTTCCAGACGCCAAATTCAACGAGGTGAGCATGGACTAAACCTTCGTTTGACCAGCCTATTTAATTTGCTGGACTGTTATGGGTATTCACTACATAAATTCTTTGAAGATTTGGAGTGACAGAAGAATATGCCGTAGTCGGGAAAAATCCTTGACAACATGGCATATTCATGTTATTTTTGTGATGCTGTATGCATAAAGCAAATTCGTTCGAGAATGGTGAGTAGGTGCAGCGTCCCATTGTAAGAAGAAAGATTGTAGTAGACCCACACTGTAAAGATTCTCCACTGTAAAAGACAATCACTGTGAAAATTTAGCCTTGTCGCTAAATCGTTTTTAGGTTCTTTTCAGCCCAAATCCAAAGGGTTGGCTTTCTTCGAACGATGGCATATTCCCCGAAACCTTATTGGAATCCCTGTCAAAGTCAAGTCTGATACATAGTGGTTAATAGCCACGGTGAAATGACGCAGAGTTCAACTCCAACCCTGCATTAACAACAAGGAGAATAAACACATTTTATTATTGGTTATTAGTAAGCAGAGGACGGTAATTATTGGCGTTAACAACCGCAGTGGGTGCTCTGGTAATCGAAGATACACCAACTCCCGACCACATTAGTCAATGATAATCGCTGTTAAAACATCCAGCCATGGTGGTATGCTGGATTACCTATGAATAGGTGGGGGAACAAATGCTGATGCTTACGGCTACAATATTCATTTCGTTAATTGAACTTGTATGAATATCTCTTGGTTAAATTGTTGCTATTTTCAATAATGCGTCTATGTTGCTAAATATCAATTTTTTAAACTTGTCCATCAACAATTACGCTGGCTTGGGTGGATGGGGGATAAAAGACTTCGTGTGTCCACATACCAAGGAAATCACTCATTTTCAGGGGATATCAACAGAAAATAAAAACGACACGGAAAAAGGTGTGCATTCAAGGTGTGCATAAAAACAAAACCCTCTGATTATCAGAGGGTTTAAAGTTGATATTTGCAGTCCGTAGGGGAATCGAACCCCTGTTACCAGGATGAAAACCTGGCGTCCTCTATAGCTATCTAAAAGCGGGGCATACAGAAGGATATCTTTTTATTGCTACCTGGGTGTTAAGCATATATTAAGTAAATTTCGTCAAAAAACGTGTACAAACAAGTGTACAAATATATATCTTTCTGGTGTAGTTTAAAAGAATAGAATGGCAAAGTTCGGAATCATGGCATGGAGGGACTTCATCTATGTCAAGTACACCCACCAGCAACAACGATTTGAGATTTCCACACGCTACAGTACGGAGAATCTTTATAATCCCAGGACCAAGTCATGGAACCAGGAACACCCCGATTTTAAAGCAGCAAAAACGGCTACCGATGACATCATGAATGATATGCTCACCGCGTCGCATCGAGTACGTACTGCTGGTTTTGAGCCCACCTGCCATATGGTTCGTCAGGAGTATAATAAGCTTCTTCTTTTGAAAGAGAAGGAGAAAGAAGAGGTTCAGGCACCCCAGAACAGAGGTCCGAAATTCTGGGATAAGTTCGATGAGTTTATGAAGGCAAAGGACTCTGATATCCGCCTCCGGACATACATGAATTACATACAGCTAATGGATCTCCTTCGCCGGTTTGAGCATTTCGACAAGTACACTATGGACTTCAATACTTTTGACCAGGTAATGTTCGGACGTTTTAAGCAGTACATGATCCTTGTCGAGAAGTACAAGGATTCAACCGTGGATAAGTACATCAAGTATTTGAGAGGGATCTATAAGTGGACAATGCCTCAGTTGGACCGATCTTTCATGAAATTCTCACCCCGCTTTCCGGACAATCCCAATCCCTTAACTCCTGAAGAACTCAAGTATGTCATCGATGCTGAACTTGGTGGGTACCTGGAAAAGACAAGAGACCTGTTCGTCTTCTGCGCCTGTACGGGCATGAGGTATTCGGATAGTCAGCTCTTCAAGCGTTCCTGGGTAAAGGACGGGCTGATCAACTACACGCAGCTGAAGAGCGACTCTAAAGCTATGGTGCCGCTCCTTGACGCTGCCAACAAAATACTGGTGAAATACGGATACGATACGCCAAAGATGTCCAACCCGAGGTACAATGTTTACCTGAAAGAGTTGTTTACTCACCTGGACATTGATCGCTACGTAACGGTGGAATCGTATGTAGGTGGGAAGCGGGAGATGATCAGCAAGCACTTTCACGAGATTGTGACAACGCACACTGCCCGGCAAACATTTATCACTTACGCTCTGACCAAGGGTGTCCCTGTGCAGGATGTCATGATCATGTCCGGGCATAATGACTATCGATCCATGAGACCATACATAGCTATTTCGCAGGATCACATCAGGGAACAGGGTAAAATACTTGATATTTAGTTTCATTTGATCCACCGGAAACACTGTTGCTCCCGGTAGATCGTAGTATTCTCTTGTTTCTTCATTTACCAGAACAGGGCAAGCCTCAAGTGATCAAGGGTATCACCATGCGAGGGCTCACTGGGGTCAAATGGTCGCTATGGATCTCATCCATGCTGGACAGATAAACACCTTTGTTGGTTTTCAGGAACTTCCTTACTTCCCTCTGAGCAGCATCGAGTGAACTATGCCTGCAGAAACCGACCATCGTCTGGAATGCATCGTTGCCTGTCTTTTCAACATTGAAACGGCGGTAGATAAAGGGATTCTCTTCCATCCACTCCAGTATCGGTGACTGATGCTCCTTATGGAACACCAACTGAAAGCAGATCTTTGCTCGCAATCCGAAATACGGATAGCGTATGCTTACTGATGTACCGGCAATCACACCTCTTGAAAATAATTTGTTTACTCTCGCCAGTGTTGGTGCTGGTGACAGCCCGATCCGTTCAGCGAGATCTTTGTTAGAAATTCGAGCATCTTTCATGAGCTCTTCCAGGATCAAAAGATCCAAGTCATCAATAGGTCTTTTACGCATATAATTGATATTAAAGGATTACAAATTGAAATAGCCAGAAGCTATACTTGCCCCTGGCTAATTTTTATTTCTTACACGGTAATTAATAGAGTATCCGAAAGTGAAACAAGTAATAAGCTGTTCCATCCACAATGAACACCTCCCGGAGCTCCAGAGTCATCTTCACCGCTTCTACAAGCACTGTCTTCCCTGTCACAAATTCACCCACTGGAATAACAACGATAGCCCGGAACGGACAGTAGATCCTGCGCAGCTTTCCTTGACGGTCAATCACCAGGATACTCTCAGTGCTCACCAATCTGAACAGCTCACGGATATAGTCGTGATTACTCATTCGCATATTCCGATTTTAACCAGGCATGGTTGTTGGCGACCGTCACCGTTAGATCATCCAGGGCAAACCTATGCTTGAACGTCTTAGCAATTAGTATATCACCATGATGATCCTGGCACAAGATCTGTACCTGTCCTCTTCTTACTCTCTTTACATTCCAGCTCTGCATACTTACATTAATCAGTGCTGATGAAGATTGATAGCTCAATATCAAATCAAAGAGCCAGTATGCATCTGCTGCTTCAAGCACAAAGTAGCATCCTTCTGAAAGCATCAGCCTCCAGCTATCGGAGATTCGGTGAACATAATGTTGGTCAGAGGTCTTGAAGTCGGATAACCGCTCCACGAGCTCCTTTTTTTCTATTTTCTCTTTTACAGTCATATCATATGTGTTTTTAATATGGTTATTTCAGGTACCAGAATTCACTTTTGTTCCGGAGGTTCTCTGCCATCATGGTGATGAACTCTGTCGAACCTACATTTCTGTCCAGGAACGTGTCGATGTATGAACTCTTCACAGCACCGGTGAACAGGTTGTATAATCTCCACAGATCAATGCCACCATCGCTGTTCCGGCAGAAGGACTCATCCTTATAGTAGTCACGAACAACGGTAGATATCTGGGAATCTCCAAGGTGAATAGAAGGGATACCCTTCTTGTCTTTTAGGAGCAGAAAATTGTACATCCTGGCTCTACCGATTAGCTTGGCAAACTGACTCTCAGATATAGAGTAGCCAGGCAACGAACGAAGCAAACTGATCTGCTTCTCAGCGTTGTAACTGGTGAGCAGATTGTACACATTCTCCATCAGCTCACTCACAGACCTTGCCCGAATATCCAGGGCAATTCCATCGGTTGAAATACAGAGGTTGGTGCATACTTTATTTTGGTATCCTACGAACACTTTGAAGCGCTCCTCTATTTTACGAGAGTAAAGGTTCTCTATGTTGTAAGCTCTGACTCCGCCAATAGTGAGTGATAAAGCATTGCCATTCACATCCTCCTGGATCTCCGGTAGATCGATTGCGAAAGCCATCCGCTCATAATACAGTGTCTTCTCATGATCTCTGAGCATATTGGCTGGTTTGCCCATTGCCTCGGGAGTTCTTCCCTTTACAGGATGGCTTACACGTACTGCTGGCTTCAGAATCCGCTGGTCACTAAAGACCTGCTCTGTAATCGACTGCACCGACTCAATGAACTCTGGATGCGAGATCGTACTCTCGTTGTCCTTGGCGAACACCGGTATGATGCTCCCCTTGCGCAACTTGTCAAAGCTTATCTTCTTGGTGTTTGAGAGGATGAACCCATCTGAGGACTCCACCTCTGGTACCGGTTCAACTTCAACAATTGGTGAATCATTTATTTTAAGTGTTTCCATTTTTTCAGTTTTCAGGTTTAGCAATAAAATCTTCTTCTCCATTTGTGAGCTCCGCCTTGCGTTTTGTGTAATGTTGCGATAAGCTCTGCCGGAACTCGGGATGACGTTGGTAGAGGGAACGAAGCTCGTCCAGGGTGACAGCACCGTAGATCTTCTTGACTACAGCTTCGTTACTCGTACCCGACTCACACCATTCTTTAATCGTGGTTCCGGTGGCTCCCGATATTATAAAACCAGGTTTATCGACAAAGAGTCCTGTTCGATCTTTGGAACAGGTCGCTTGGTGTTTGATATCCAGGTCGAACATCACTGTGAACTCGTAGTCCAATCCATCACGGGTGATACCCTTTAATCCCACCTTTTCTGGAATGTGCTTACCGTTTTTCTCGGTGAGTACATAATCTTGTTTGGTTCGGACTGTGGCGATGATATGGCAGGGGGACTGGAGCAGCTTATGAATAAAAGCATTGTGGCGAGGCGTAATTTTTGCCCAATTGGTGAAGCTGTTCCCAGGCATATTGCCATGTATCTCCAAGATGTTTTCCCATTCATGCGTTACGGAGTCAATAATAATTACCTCCATAGAAGCATTCTCGCACGTTTCAATAGCGTTTATATACCTCTCTGGGGTGTATGGTGCTTGAAGCGAGAGTACGTTATATAAGCCTAAGTGGGCGTATAAATCGGATGAGTGGTTTTCGGTATCGATGATAGCGATCTTGTCCCAGTTTGAGGCAAGTCCAGAGGCTATCAGCAAAGAGCTGTATGTCTTACCAGAACCACTCGGTCCCTGGAGTCCCATTTTAATTTTAGCCTGCTTGCGCTCGGCTGTTCTTAGTTCCATTTTGTATAGATTAAAGTGAATAAAAAAAAGGGAGCCGATTGACTCCCTTGTTCTGTTTCCCATTCCGGCTGATTACACTGTGGCAACCTCACCTTCGAAGACAGCCTCCTCGACTGTCTCACCCTCCCTGGCATAAACCCAGCGATGTTCCCGCTGAACAATCTCACCGGTATCAGGATTCACGAATTCATAAGGATCACACTTCTGCTTCTGAATTGAACCAGGCATCTCGGATCCAATTAGAGACTCACACGTTTCTTTTGTGAATGTGCTTGTAACTGAGGCTGTCTTGGCAGTCGCATAGTAGCGACCTGTCTCCTTGGACATAACCATTTCAACTCCACCCTGAAGGATCAGAGCATAGAATTTCTCACCGGCTGAATTTTCGCGTTCAGCGACCGCAACGATTTTTACCATGTCTAAAAGTTTTTTGGTTTGTAATAATGGTACGGGGCTTTTACCCGCTAATACGTCGTGGGGATGTCTTCGTGAGGTAGTCAGCGAAAGCACAGATGGGGGGCGATTTTTTAAAAAGAAATTTTTTAGTGCAAAACTGTACACCCTCTATAAATAATAGAATTCGTACAGTTTACGACATTTGACTGGCTAAGACTTTCGTTTCTAATGGTTAATCTAAAGCGCCTGGTTCACGCTGGGGATTTGCCCTGAAATCTTCAAACCTGCTTTCAGGCTTCCAAGTAACCTGCACTAGCTGAATGTGCCCTAACGGTTTGGCTATGTGGAGTACGAGACTTTGAAATGCCTCACCGTCAGGTTGCCACTGGGCAAATTCGTTCATTCATATTTTTTCCCAAATCACTAAAGACGAATTTGCGGTTTTGAAACGAAGGGACGACGTTAAATTAACTATTGAATGCCGCATTGCATATAGATTTTGTTGTGCGCTGACAATTTTTTCCATTAATTATCTTATTGCATCATTCAAGAAATTTACAACGTCTCTATAATCTACTGTTGCCTTTATAAATATTTTCCCTCCTGAAGGACTTGCATGGAATTCATTTGGGAGCTCTACAGTGTATCCTTTTGAAAATATGGTATTCATGTTTTTGTCTCGTAGGGATAATCTATAATCAGTATAAACAATTGATGCATAAACATTTGAACTAGTACTAGTGTATGGTTTACTTTCCACATTTGAATCAATCTTAAATGTTATTAAACCATAACGTTCAATAACCTTACTGTCCAACAGAAGATCCAAGACTTCAAAAAAGCTACCTTCTTTATTTTCAATACTTGGCTCCCACGAGCTCCCCCCCAATTTTTTTTGTATCAGTTTAGAGAAACAGGATCTACAGTTATAAAAGTCCTTTTTTGTGCCAATTTCTAAAATATCATAAACACTACTTAAATTATTTAAGGCAGCATACTTTATTGTTGTGTTATATTCTACCTCTGGCGATAAATAAGAAAATCCTTCACCTATAGCAATTTTATATAATAGTTGTTGGCTTTCGATATTTTTTATCAGTGTATTAATAAGTGATTCATTATTAATTGTCCTGAGAATTTCTAGCAGGATATTTTGTTCGGTAATATTGGAACATGCTTCGTAACGTATAGAAAAATCAAAATCAGAGTTTTTTATGATTTTTTTCAACGTTGTTTGATTACTTATATTCTTAACAGCATTGGACTTTAGAGTAGTAGATTGATTCTCATCGAATAATACCGAATTTAGAAACTTTTGATCATAAATACCAACGATAGCAATATGACGCATATGAGGTACGAGGGAAGAATCCTTCACAATATCTTTCAGAATAGATTCGTTTGTTATTCTTTCAATCGCCTCATAGCGACCATCACGACATGTGTTCTCGTTATAAACGATCCTCTTTAGCAAATTTTGATCATAAATCTTTTTTACTGCATTTGTTTGTACGTCTGTATAATTGAAAACATTATAATTTCCAGCATACGAAAGTCTTTGACTGTTTCTACTCCATGGATCCTCTATTTTAGAATTATCCGATAGTTTTCTTCTTTCCTCATTTTCGTATTCTTCTTTTGTTCTTATCGCAGCCCTATATTGTTCAAGTTGTATTTTTTTTAAATAATCCCTGTAACCCTTAAATACCATATTATCATGATAAACCCTTTTTAAAGTTGGTTCAGATTTGATTTTAGTAAATAAAGTATCTGCTAGAAAATCCTCATTTGTATCGTATACTATCTCAATCAATATACTATCATCTCTTATTTCTGATAGCGCACTCGTACGCAGAAAATCGTTTGCTTTTCTGTCCAGTACAACCTCTTTATAAAAATTATCATCTTTTATTTTTATGAGTGCTTCTGTTCTTGCTTTCTCAGGAATGTGTTCCATATAGCAATACTTTTTAAGAAAATCCAGATCTGAAGTAGAAGCAATGTCATCAACAGCTTTTAATCTAACTTGAATATCCGTTGAATGAATAGCCCTATAATAGCTTGTACATGAATTTAATAGGACAATAAATACAATAAAAAATATGCCTTTGAACCTTTTCATACCTTGTTTTTATTTCTATTCTAAAAAGTTACCAGTTAATTTTAGTATTATATCTGAGAATAATAATGTACAGCAAATCAAATTCTTCTTGTTTGCGCGCAACAAGTGCACATGGTACATATATTATCCCTAAATTAGTAAATGTGTGCACCTAATTCAATCACTCAAAATACTTACCACCAAGCAATTCCAGAACTCCCGGAGCAAGCACCTCAAAGTGACTTTCTTCCTGCTAAAAATAGGCTTAGCCTCCTGGCTTAATACCTGCCTGAGTATCTTATGGAATTTACAGAGGTAATCCATGATTTAGAGTCTTATACAAGTTAGGTAAAAAAATTGTTAGACAACCTTAGCTGCAGTGTGGAAGATTGCGCAATAGGCTTTACAAAAAAATGGCGCTGAGGGCTCGTAGGAGGACAAATTTGGCTCTGGGCAGCGAAGGTGATGCCTTGTATCATTCCGGTCCGGATGGTCAAGATGAGCCCCAGGGGTATAAAAAAGGACGACCCTGGAGTCGTATTTTTACCTTATAAATCGTGAGCCCCAATATTTATGGCGGCATTGCATTCGTTTCGGCACTCACAAGAACTGCAATTAATGTACTTATATGACTTAACCATTTTGCTAAGTTTATCTAAGCCTAAGTAGAGAAGATCGCACTCCTTTTGTTTCTCCTCAGGAAGTAATACCAATTGTTTATATGTTGGGTAAACATTGACTTTTTCTCCAGAAAGGATAATGTGTCGACCATCGGGAGAATCTTCAAATAGTTCCAAGTCCCAGTTTTCACCATCAACTATTCTTTTCAAAATTGGGTGTTGATAAAAGCGTGTTGCCTTCAGACTAAGAACCTCTTCAGATAGTTTAGGACACTCTCTAATATTTTTGTTTAAATCTCCTGTTTGTTGTTGATCAAGTTCATCAGAAAAGTAGCCAGCTTCTTTCAAAGTATTTTGCCTTATCTCCTCATATTCTTCAACACTAAGCTCACCGGTCGAACCGCTCTTAAATTCATTCTTAGGATTACCTGGTTTGTTCGATGTTTTCAATTGCCTTTCTTTGGCAAGCTTATCCAGATCTGGATATACAATCCAGTAGATACGTTGAGTGTTAGATTGAAAAAGATTCATTAGCTTTTTTTCATTCAACTCAAAACCCATCAGTCTAACCTCAATACAGGCTCTGCCTGTCTTCAGAATCTTCTTCTTCTTTTCCCTCTTTACATAGCTTGTAACCGCAAATTCTATGTATAATTCTGACTCACCGATAGTTCCGATTATATCAGGTTGGAATTCATTCTTAGGCTGTCCCTTCCGTTTTTCCTTTCTCATAGTATCGAATACTACAGTTTTTCCAACACGAAAGAAGGAATCCGAATTCGTGGGAGAATAATCCCAGTGAAAGTCAGGTGTTCTTATGGTCTTGGTATCCATAAGCACCTGTTTAGCCAGTAAATGAAGTGCTGATTCAACACCTCCAGAGCAGTTCCCTATTCCAAGATGTTGAAAGTGATGTTCTCTTATGTTAGTTGAATTATTTCTCGCAATTAACTGGGTATGGCATTCTGGACAAATACAGTTGCATTTTAAACCATTGCTAACATCTTCAATATGTTGAAGTCTGTCATCCCTTATCCCGTAAGTTAATTTAGCCGACATTTTTAATAGTTACTAAACTAAACATTTTTGATGAGCTCATTTTGCCAATTCTCTGGATACAGAGAAATTTTACTGCTGGATTCCCATACGCTCTAATTTCTTGTCTAATGGTGGTGCATGATGGTGAACGGGTGATAGTCCAAAAATGGCGCTCCTATGAAGCCTGGGAGATCTTGTTATTCTGGGGTGCAACTAATAAAGCCTTCATCCTCGCCTGCAGAATCTCTTAATCAGGGTTTGCTGTTTTCAACAGATAGAAGTAATCTGTAACTCTTAATTTTCTTTAATAATATTTAAGACTACGATATTACTTTTATTTGTTGTTTTCAGCAAGACTGACATCATCAAACATATAATCAGGCAAGTCTTCTTCAAATTTCCAATTTGACAAATAATGCTTGAAATAATTTGTAAGCTTATCTACGAGGAAGCTTCTGTTTTTGGGTTCATCTGGCAAATTGTAGAGTATATGCAAATTGTTCACAATGCCTTCAAGCTTAACCTTATGGAAGAGCTTTACTCCTTTGGATGCTTTTGAACGCTCAATGATTCCAAGCTCTATCATTTTATCCATACCCTTTTCGAAACGGTTACGACCGATCCTTAGCTCGGTCTTAAATTTCTCAGCAGTATAATAAAATCGCCTGGGGAAAAATGATCGCTGTAAAACCAAACATTTTTCAAAAACGAGTATGTCTTCTAAATCCATTTTGGGATGATAATGCATTAACCTTTTATGGTGAATTGCCACAGGATTGAAATAACGCCGTGTTTTTCCATTGGATTCAGTAGTGAACCAAAAGTAGTCATCAAACATTGAGGGCTTACTATTCTTTGTCATAGTTGATTAGTTTAAATTTCTAAATGCGATTAGTATCACACTTAATATATGGGCAGCAGAAAAAAGCAGGTGATATAGACAACGAAATACTACTTATATAAACCTTTTAAGGTTACAAAGGATAAGATTTAAGCACTCTCCCGCAGCTTCTCATACACCTCCTTCAGCAGATAGGTCTTCACCTTCCCCCCGAACTCCTTATCGTCCATGATCATTTTAAAGATGTCCTGGTTCATGTCCATTCGGTCAATTAGTGCCGCCTCAAAGACCTCTTTGAAACCGAAAGTAAAATTCTCCAAGGTGTTACTCTTTGCTTGTTGTGAAAGATCCTCGTTGGCGATCATGTCTTCCTTGACCTGTTCTATGAAAAGGCGGTTAGCTTCGGAGAACTCCGTTCCCAGGCGCTCGTTAAGCAATTCAATGATCTCTGAGAGCGGAGTCCTCTCTTCCTCCGAGGTTCTCATACCCGCATCCTTAACTCCATCAATGCCGTATTCGCCCTGGGTGTCGAGAATGATCTGGTGATCCTCCTTGATTTTTTGTAATCGATAGTACTCCAGGGCAACCTCGTCATCCAGCCTGAACGGGGTTGAGTCTGTTTTTGGCAGTACCTTTAGCAGGGAGCGTCCATACACATAAAGTTTCTCCAGAGCAACATCCTGGAACGGTACGATCTGGCTGAGGAAGGAGTAGAACCGGATGAAGGAAATCAGGGCATGCTTAAAGTCATCTTGATCCTCCTCAGGCGCAAGTGCGTTGTAGCGATCTACTGCAGGAGTGATGAAGGCATACAGCTTGCCTTGCTCCTTGGGTTTAGGTTTCTCCCTGCTACTAAAGTACAGCTTACAGAAGCCGTCCATCTCTGTCTGCCAGATTACCTGGTAGCCTTCGATCTTGTGCTTCAGGTCATACAGGTGGTTGGGCTCAGTGGGCTCCTTGATCGTAGTGAGCTCATAGTATGGTTGGAAAGAGTTCAGGATATCCTCCTCCTCGTTAGCGAAGTCCAACACGAAGGTATCCTCCTTGCCAGGATGAATCCGGTTCAGGCGGGACAGCGTTTGTACAGCTTTCACACCGGACATCTTTTTATCCACGTACATTGTGTGTAATAGTGGCTGGTCGAATCCGGTCTGGTACTTCTCCGCTACCAACAGGATCTGATACTCTGGTTTCCCGAACTCCTTTGCGAGCTGCTTTTCGGAGATGCCATTCAGTCCAGGCTCTGTGTACTCGCTTCCTGTGATGTCAGGATCATGCACCTTGCCGGAGAACGCCACAAGTGGTTTGATGTTATGGTAGCCCTTCTCCTGGATGTATCTTTTGAACTCGAAGTAGTAACGTACCGCATGAAGGCGTGATCCGGTTACCACCATCGCCTTCGCCATACCGCCAATCAAGTGCATCACACTTTGTCGGTAATGCTCAATTATGACCTCGGTTTTCTGCGCCAGGTTATGCGGGTGGAGAGATAGGAAACGGGCGATAGCAGTGGTTGCTTTCTGCTTGTCTACCTCCGGGTCATCTTCGATCGCTTTTGTCAAACGGAAAAAGGTCTTGTAGGTTGTGTAGTTGGCAAGTACATCCAATATGAAATGCTCCTCGATGGCTTGCCTCATGCTATACAGGTGGAAGGGACGGGGTTTGCCATCTTGTCCTCGCTCACCGAATACCTCCAGGGTCTTAGCCTTGGGTGTAGCGGTGAATCCGAAGAAGCTCAGGTTCTCTTGTTTGCCACGTGCCATCATGGACTCCCGGATCTCGTCTTCTGCATCATATCCGTTGTCCTCTATCTCCTGGTCTATTGCGTCTTCCAGGGTTTTTGCTGACAGCACTTCTTTCATCTTTTTTGAAGTTTCGCCACCCTGGCTGGAGTGCACCTCGTCGATGATCACCGCATATTTGCGTTTTGGGAGCTTGCCAATCTTGTCCAGGACAAAGGGGAACTTCTGCATAGTGGTGATGATAATGCTTGTTCCCTTCTCAAGAGCGTCGGCAAGTTGTCCGGAGTGCTTTTCTATCTTCTGGACAACGCCTTCTTTGTGCTCAAATTGGTAAATCGTATTCTGCAGCTGCCTGTCCAGTACCACACGATCCGTTACGACGATTACGGAGTCGAATACTTTTTCATTCTTGTCGTTGTGCAGACTGGCGAGTCGGTATGATAACCATGCGATGGAATTACTCTTTCCACTTCCAGCTGAATGCTGGACGAGATAGGAGTGACCTGAACCTCCGTTCCGGGTGTGTGTAATTGCTTCTCTAACTAAATCGAGCTGATGGAAGCGGGGGAATATCAGTGTCTCTTTTTTAACCCGTTTATCCCCTATTTTGACCTCTTCTACCTCCAGGTGTATGAAGCGTCCAATGATGTCTAAGAAAGAGTCCTTAACCAGGATATGCTCCCACAGGTAGGCTGTCTTATAACCGTCGGGATTGGGTGGGTTACCAGCACCATTATTGTGTCCCAGGTTGAATGGGAAGAACCGCGTATTCTTTCCAGAGAGCTTGGTGGTCATCTCCACCGTGTTGGGATCAATGGCGAAGTGTACCAGGGCTCGCTTATTGAAATGGAGGAGTTGTGTTCTGGGATTCCGGTCGACCTTGTACTGTCTGACCGCATTCTCGGTGGTCTGACCAGTTAGGGGATTCTTGAGTTCCAGAGTGGCAACCGGTATTCCATTTAAACCGATGACCATATCCAGGGAATTCTCATTGGAAGGGTCATAGTGAACCTGGCGGTAGATCACCAGCTGATTAAGCCCGTATAGGTGTTCTGTGTCCGGATTAAGGGATGTTTCTGGTTTGAAGTATGCCAGGTTGAAAGTCACGCCATAATCCGTGAATCCGTGGCGTATGACATCGAGGGCTCCTCGTAGGTCAAGCTCCTTAACAAGGCGAGTGATCAGCTTCTGCTCCACAAAAGATCCATGGGTGTTGGAGATTTTCTCCCATTTCTCAGGTTGGGTAGATTGGAGGAAGGAGAAAAGGATGTCCTGGTCGATGGCGAGGTGCCGGTCGATGGCATTAGGATCGCCTTTGATGTATCCACCGTGTTGAAGCAGGGAGGCTTCAATGGCAAATTCAAATGTATGCTCAGTATGGATGTTATTTAGTGACATTTTTTAAAGTAGAGAAGTCATTCACTTAAAGTTTATCTTAACAAAAATTCTTTAATCCTGTTGCTTACTATTATCATCTAACGGGAAGGTCCAATAGTTCAAAAAATCAGGTTGTGGTATATTATTCTGCTCGTAAATATCTCTGAATGGATTAGGAGTAAGGTCGTAGTTAAAGTTTTTAGTTAGAGATCTGTAATCATCTGAAAATCTTCTTATACTACTAAAGAATTCTGTCATATCCAGGATCGATTCTTCAGCTTTGACCATCTCTTCAGTAACTGGAATATCAACAAGCTTGAAGGCTGTACTAAGCTTATCTGTTAATATCAACTTCCTCTTCTTATTAATCCGTTCTTTAAATTCCTGGTTTAGCCAGTCATTAATGTATGCTTCACCATTGTGAAAGGTGCCGAAATCAGAATCACGTGTTACGATGATAATATGTTTTCCTGTTCTCTCCGCACAGTTTACTATCCATTCCCAATTTATTGCATCACCGATGGAAGTGTCGGATTTCTTTCTTGGTGGATATCCCTGGGTGAATCTTTCTTTTGCAAGATTGTATATTGAATCATACTGTTTATTATTTATATGGAGATTAATTAGTGTTTTGGATTTAAACACTTTTTGTAAGGCTCTATAAACTGGATCATTCCTACTTGGGCTTCTAAGGATCCCTTCAATCCTGCTTCTTAATCTATCTTGTTGCTTCTTAATATCTTTGCTTGATTTTTCAATCATCTCAACGGCTTTAGCATCTGATATTATTGTGGGGACATCGAGTTTTGGTTTTTGTAAGTTTTTTAATTCACGTATTGATTCAAGAATCGCAGATTGTCGATTCTTCTTATATTCCATCTCAACTTGACCTGAAGTGATGATTATTTCCTTATGACTCTCGATTTCATCAAGATATTTTAGTGAAATATCTGATCTTCTAATTCTATAAAAATCCAATAGAATGTTTGTGTCAATGAAGATAAGCGCATCAAATCTTTCTTCGATAATTTTTTTACCCATGATCAAGAACTTTCATTGTGCCTAAGTTCATAAAATATTATACAAATCTAATTTTTCCTACCACTCTTTCGAAAGCAGGGAGGCTTCGATGATGGACTCGAATGTGTTTTCGTCGTGTATCCTCATTTTATCTATAGCTGCTAATAGTAGAAAGTTTTACGGCTATCTTTGGTTCAGGATAATGGTCTCTTAAATATTTCTGAATTTGTGCCTTATTCAATTCTTTGTTTGGACACTTTGGACCAAGTGTTATGCTCCTAAGCAATAATGGGAAACCTGGCTGTTTATTGAAAAGCGCATACTCCTTATAAGAGTTATAAATATTAAACCGGTTCAGGTACCATTTGTTAGGTTTATCTCCTACATTAAGTGAAATAAGTCTCACTTCTTGTTCGTTTTTATATATAGGATCTTTAAAGAAATTCTTCTGTCTGTCAAACTCTTCAGCGAAAAAGCTACTATTCTCAAAATAGAAGTTAATAATCTTCTTTACTTTCCTATAGGCAACTACCAGTTCATCGCCATAGAAAATCCTTCTAAGTTCAAAGTCTGAAAAACCTGGATTGAAGTTTGTATTGTAAGCAAATTCAAGACTTACTCCTTTTCCATCATCCCCGTATAATCTCCATTGATTTAGGTCGTCGATTTGTTTAGAGAGAGATAGGATCATCCTGCTATTATAGAAATCAATACGTTTGTGATGATAGGGTTCTTTAATATCTGATAAATCTGAAAAATCCAATTCTGAGTTATCATTAAGTCCGATTAAACTTGTTAACCAGATAGTATTGTTGTTCAGAATCTTAAGCGCTGCCTCAAGAGTGGTATAATGCGACATAAACCTTTGACCACTACCCTCAATAACAAGATTAAGAAGGTTTCCCTCAAATTTTGTATGGATACAATAAGCATTGTCTCCAACTTGTGAGATTATGGTTTTCCGATTATTACTAAGCCATTTCCTAAGTTCTTCAAGCCTATTGGTGTCGACCTTTTGCCTGAGTTCTTTGTCTAATAGAACATCAAGAATCTTGAAAATCTTAGAAGCTACAACATCATTTAATTGTAACATATGTGGTTCATTAGCGGATACATTAACGTTCTATATTTCTAATATCAATCTTCCCCGTCACCGCTTCAGAGATCAGGGTGGTTTTGTATTCTTTGAGTAGATCTATTTGCTTCCTATATCGAGCAACTTGTTTTGTAGTTTGGGTATGATAGTCGTCGATGAAAGTCCTGATTTCCTCTTGCATTACGTGATCTGGGTATGGTACTTTTATCGTCAACAAGTCTTCTTTTGATATATTCTTCATACTGGGACTTGTGCCTGTAGCCTTTGATGATAATTCACTACGGAAAGAGTCTGAAACAAATATGTAGCTTAACCACTTAGCATCCAATTGCAAGTGTGAGAAGAATTCAGTAATCCATAATCGATCGGGTAAATATAAATTCGAGTACTCTTTCTCTGTAAATCCACTCGCACCAACAAGGTTAGGTGTATTCATTCTGCTTATAATAATACAACCTTGTGTAACAGGACACGCAACACGATCATGCTCTTCGGGGAGCACTTTTTTATTTTCCTCTGGTTCAAAGTAATAATTATAAACACAACTGGTTTTTAGGATTCCAATCTCATCTCCCGCAACTGGAGTATCTTCTGAATTTACGCTCACCCCAGATTTCAATTCGCGTATAATCGCCTTTAAAGGAGTAGTCTTCCAATTCTCCGGTATCTCCCCCAACCACTCGATCCCGGAATCCTTCATGGGTATATCGGGATCAAGACCCTTGGTGACTGCCTGGTTAATGATGGCGGCACGCTCCTCCTTTATAAGCTCAATAAGGCGTTCTTTCTTAGCGATCAGGTCATCGATCTGCTTAGTCTTGCGGTCGAGGTAGGAGGCGATGGCTTCTTGCTCAGGGAGGGGGGGGATACAATATTGGATATTCTTTTGTTTTCCTGAGTTTAGTATCTTAACTACATTACCATCAGCCTTTTGATTATGTTCTTCAGTTGAAGCGTATACCATGTATTTCGCAAAATCCAGATGCGCTAAGTTGTTAAATATTAATGAATTGATTTGCTGGTTGGTGCAAACCTGATTACCAGCGATTCCAAGTTTACCTATACTGCCTATGCAACATACTAACACGGATCCTTTTGGCACCAGTCTTGCAAGTTGAATGCCTTGTGAACTCAATCTCTCCTGAGTTTCAGTAATTGGAGCAAACTCTTTTAGGTCGTTAGGCTTAACCCAGGGAGATCCCTGTTCATCATAGTTATCCTCGTTATCCTTCGGTGGGGTGTTACCTGTTTGGACTTTTGCTAAATATTTCAATTTCTTTATCTCCCAATGACTTGGGATAGATCCAATCCAGTCCACAAGGGATTCTTTATAAGCTGAATAACGCTCCATCTCAATCCTCCAATATTTGATGGATCATGTCTTCAGTCTGGTTCTCTAACGCCAGGATATCAGCTTTTATCTCATCCAGGGAGCGTAGGGGCTTATACTTGTAGAAGTACCTGGTGAAGTTGATCTCATAGCCTATTTTGGTCTTGTTCTCATCGATCCAGGCATCAGGTATGTGTGGGAGGACTTCGCGCTCGAAGTACTCTTGGATGTCTTCATTGAGCGGGACATTTTCGTAATCCCGGAGCGAGGTGTTGGGTTTGGGATTTCCTTTTTTGTCTTTAACTATATCACCCTTATCCTCCTTCATAGGGCGCTCTACTGTTATGCGAGAGTAGCCGAAGTCTTCATTGTCAAAGATCTTACAGTATTCTCCTTCCTGGAAATCACCATATATATTTGTGATATCCTGGATATGCTTTTCTGATATTACGTTACGCTTGTTGCCCAGGGACTTGGACATCTTTTCGAAAAAGGAGACGGCATTTATCATCTGCACTTTGCCTTTTCGCTCTGGAGTTTTCCGATTAGATACGAACCAAAGGTATGTATATATGCCAGTGTTGTAAAAGAGCTGATCTGGGAGAGCGATGATGGCTTCCAGCATATCGTTCTTGATGATCCAGCGACGGATCTCGGATTCACCGGATCCAGCACCCCCGGAGAAGAGCGGAGAACCATTGAAGACAATCCCTATGCGTGCACCTCCGTTTGTCGGGCGCATTTTGGAAATAAGGTGTTGGAGGAACATGAGAGATCCATCACTGATCCTGGGTAGCCCTGCTCCGAACCTGCCACCATATCCAAGCTCATCGTGCTCCTGTTTGATGACTTTCTGTACTTTCTTCCACTCTACACCAAAGGGTGGATTGGTGAGCATGTAGGAGAATTTCTGTCCTGGGAGTTGATCATCGGAGAAGCTGTTGCCGAGTTTAATGTTGTCAGCGTTCTGCCCCTTAATCATCATGTCTGCTGTGCAGATTGAGTATGACTCAGGATTAAGCTCCTGCCCGAAGACCTCAAGGCGGGCTTTAGGATTGAGCTCATAAAGATATTCTTCTGCCACGCTCAGCATTCCTCCAGTTCCGGCGCAGCAATCGTACATAGTCTCAGTAATGCCTTCCTTGGTGAGGATGTCCCGGTCTTTGAGGAACAGGATGTTCACCATAAGACGGATGACTTCCCTTGGTGTGAAGTGCTCACCAGCGGTTTCGTTTGAGATCTCAGAGAACTTGCGAATCAGCTCTTCGAAGAGATAGCCCATCTCGTTGTTAGTAACCAAATCGGGATGTAGGTCGATCTCCTGAAAGCGTTTTACAACCAGGTACAGCAGGTCGGCTTTATCCAGCCGGTCTATCTGACCTTCGAAGTCGAAGTGCTCGAATGTTTCCCTGGCATTCTCACTGAAGCCATTGATGTAGTGTCGTAGGTTAGCTGCAATGTTCTCAGGGTCGGCTATGAGCTTGTTGAAATCGTACTTGCTCCGGTTATGGAACTTGTGCTTTGATACCTGGTTCAGGATGGGGTCTATGTTCTCCAGGCTCATTTTCTCGACTGCTTGGAGCTTGGTTAGCACTTTCTCCTTAGTGGGCTCCAGGACGCAATCTAAGCGTCTTAGGACGGTAAATGGAAGGACTACTCTTCCGTATTCACTCTGTTTGTAATCGCCTCGTAACAACTCTGCAATGCTCCAGATGAAGTTAGCTTTCTCCGTGAAGTTGATTGTCATTGAATTAGGGGTTGAAGTAGATTTTGAATTTAGTCGTAATTGGCGAGATATGCAATGTGGAAGGATGGTTCATATAAATAAAGGATATGGCATCTGATAATGGTGAATCTATACGGGAGGGGCTGTTTTTAGGTGCTCTGCGTTTAGGCATGCACCCGACAACCGGAAATATTCCTTAATTTTAGAGGTACTCTCCAAAACACTAAATATGAAGCACAGGAAGAAAATCACAATATTTCTTATTGATGGTGAACCCAGTGGACGTCTGACCTGTGAATTATCGAATTGGACTGGTAAAGCCTATCGCATACCTCGCACAAAAGTGAAGACTTGTTCTGACAGACCTGAACTCACGAGTCCAGGCGTATATTTGCTATTCGGAAAGAATGAAGCTGGCAAGGATCTTGTCTATATTGGAGAGGCAGAATCTATTTTCAAGAGGTTGACTCAACAGCTTACTCAGCAAGATTTCTGGAATGAAGCGATAGCTTTTATCAGCAAAGACGAAAACCTGAATAAGGCACATGTTAAATACCTGGAGAACCGGTTATATGAGATAGCCGGAGCAGTTAATCGTTATCAGCTGAAGAACAGCTCCACACCAACCCTATCCTCAATTTCTGAAGCAGACAGGGCAGAGATGGAGGAATTCATTGATAATGCAAAGATCCTGGTAAATACACTTAGCCATAAGGTTTTTGAAGATAAGAGAGAGGAAAAAGCGCCTGAACAGCAAGCGCGTGAAACCTTCTTCATAAAAGCCACTCGTGGGGCAGATGCCCAGGGGGAGCCTTCGCCCGATGGATTCATTGTATTTAAGGATTCAAAAGTGGCTACTTCTACTGTCCCTTCCATGACGCAAGGGTTTTTACGTCTGCGAAAAGAATTACTTGAATCCGGTGTAATATTACCCAAAGATGACAAGCTGATCCTAGTCGATGACTATATATTCTCCAGCCCATCAACAGCTGCTGTCATTGTACTTGGAAGAAATGCAAATGGGTTGACAGAGTGGAAAAGGAAGGATGGGACTACTCTGAAAGAGTTTGAGTCCAGGGAATAAAAAAACCCTCCTGGTATAGGAGGGCTTTAGTCTTTAAGGAGTGTACAAACTCGTGTACAGTCGCCTTTTTAATTTGTTGCTAATTCATTATCAGCTTATATGCAGTCCGTAGGGGAATCGAACCCCTGTTACCAGGATGAAAACCTGGCGTCCTAACCCCTAGACGAACGGACCGTATTATTTAGAACGCGATAAATAATTTATCGGAGTGCAAAAATAGAATCAAAATTCTTTTTTACCAAGAAAAAATGAAAAAAAATCTGACTCATATGATTGTGAGGGTCTGGTAGTTTCCTATTTTTAGGGGCAATGGGAATCAATGTTATACCGTGTGGCTTCTTAAAGGTAAAGGCCACAGCCATGATCAAACCTTTCAGCCAGGATGAGATAGCACTTAAATATAAGCTTGATCAGGAAGGGTATATGAAATTAGCAATGAATGCATTGTTGGTAGAGGAGGGCAAGCGTAAAGTTTTGTTTGATCCGGGGACTGCAGATTTTTTACCTCTTAGATTGCGCCGGGAATATGGATTGGAAATTCCTGTGTCGCTTGAGCAGGGGCTCCATGGAATTGGACTGCAGGCAGAGCAGATTACAGATGTGGTATTTACCCACCTCCATTTTGATCATGCCAGTGGAGGGTTTAAAAGAATTCCAGGGAATATTGTGAAACGCTTTCCCAATGCCCGCTATCATATTCTGAAGGAGCACTATCAGTATGCAATGGACCCTGAGCCTTTCGAAGCAGACTCTTTCAGCACGGGACTGCTCAAGTACCTGGACCAAATTTACTGGCTGGAGGACTGGGACCTGGACTGGATCCAATTCAGAATATTTAAAGGTCATACCAGGGGAATGATTGTGCCAGAGATCACAAACGGGGACGGGAAGGCCTGTTTTATGTCGGACCTGCTTCCCATGGAAATTTTCCTGGAACCGGGGGTGTGGTGCGGATACGATCTGGATTCCGGATTATTATTGAGGGAAAAGCAGAATTTCTTAAGGGAGCTGGCTCCTGGGTCAAGAATATTTCTATATCATGACACTCTAAAAGAGAGTGTTTTATATTAGGCTGTTTCCAGTAATACTTTGAGAATTACTTTTCCCGCTTCGGATACCTTTGTGCCGGGACCGAAAATGGCAATAACCCCCGCTTTATATAGATAATCGTAATCCTGGGCAGGAATTACACCTCCTGCTATGACCATGATATCTTCACGTCCAAGTTTTTTGAGCTCGTCAATGACCTGCGGAACAAGCGTCTTGTGCCCGGCAGCCAGGGAGGATACACCCAGGATGTGCACATCGTTCTCCACGGCCTGTTTTGCAGCCTCGGATGGTGTTTGGAAAAGCGGACCGATATCCACATCAAAGCCGATATCGGCGTATCCTGTGCTGACCACCTTTGCACCGCGATCGTGTCCATCCTGTCCCATCTTGGCGATCATGATTCGCGGCTGCCGTCCTTCTTTTGATGCAAATTCCTGGGCAAGCGCACGGGCTTCAGTGAAAGCTTTATCCTCGCCCGACTCGGATGAGTAAACTCCGGATATGGACCGTATAACTGCTTTATATCTGCCTGAGACTGCCTCAATGGCGGAGGAGATTTCTCCAAGGGTGGCGCGGTTCTT
>Ga0180436_10001186_pt1 | contig 25772 bp, 20 predicted proteins | sample SS_ome_2_FD_132434 | JGI IMG/M metagenome (GOLD analysis project Ga0180436, IMG submission 132434) | Hypersaline lake sediment archaeal communities from the Salton Sea, California, USA - SS_3_S_2 metaG | ecosystem: Environmental > Aquatic > Non-marine Saline and Alkaline > Hypersaline >... | reverse complement strand
CGGCTCATCACATCCTGGGGCTGAAGTCGGTCCCAAGGGTATGGCTGTTCGCCATTTAAAGTGGTACGCGAGCTGGGTTTAGAACGTCGTGAGACAGTTCGGTCCCTATCTGCCGTGGGCGTTGGAGATTTGAGGGAAGCTGCTCCTAGTACGAGAGGACCGGAGTGGACGTACCCCTGGTGTTCCGGTTGTCACGCCAGTGGCATTGCCGGGTAGCTACGTACGGACGGGATAACCGCTGAAAGCATCTAAGCGGGAAGCCCCTCCCAAGATAAGATCTCCCTGGGCACTCGATGCCCCTGAAGGTCCGTCGTAGACCACGACGTTGATAGGCGGGATGTGGAAGCCGGGTAACCGGTGAAGCTAACCCGTACTAATTGACCGTGTGGCTTGACCATATAACACCCAAACATTTTGGACTGCTGAGCGCACGCCGCTCGCACCTCCGCGATCACACCAAACAGCAGGCCGTCGGCTCAACTGCCGGCGCGCCTCCGATTTTCCTGGCGACCAAAGAGCACTGGAACCACCTGATCCCATACCGAACTCAGCAGTGAAACGGTGTATCGCCGATGATAGTGTGGGGCCTCCCCATGCGAAAGTAGGTCATCGCCAGGGTTTATTTTGCCAAAAGGCATAAAAACCCACTTGTCCTCTTAGGTAAGTGGGTTTTTTATTGCCTGTTTGCATTCCGTGCAAACGAGAACGGGATAAATCGGCCAGATATCAAGAAAGGCCTCGCTAACATCTGCGCCAGTGTTGCTGCTCTTAAAAAGAGCATTTGAACCGCAGATTATGCAGATTAACACAAAGATTTCGATACGCGGCAGCTCATCATTGCTTCACCTGTTGGGTGCTCTTGCTAAAACCGCTAAAGCCCTGTTTTATATTTTTTAATCTGCGAGCATCTGCGTCATCTGCGGTTTACAGAGTGATCAGTTTTTTGGTGAATCGCTAATACCGGTGTGTCGGAGGAGGGCGTCGATCTTTGGCTCTCGGCCACGAAAACCGATGTAGAGTTCCATCAGTTCAGCAGACCCTCCTCGCTCAAGGATCTGCTCGCGGAAAGCATGTCCGGTACTAACATCGAAAATTCCCCGCTCTTCGAATAGCGAGAAGGCATCGGCAGCGAGGAGTTCAGCCCATTTGTAGCTGTAGTAACCAGCTGCATACCCACCAGAGAAGATGTGTGAGAAGCCGTTAGCAAAGCGGTTGAAGGCTGGTGGTTGAATGGGTGATAGCTGGCTTCTGATCTCGCCGAGTATCCGCGTGAGATGACTTCCTTTTTCTGGTTCGTACTCAAGGTGCAGACGGAAGTCAAACAGCGCGAGTTCGAGCTGCCGTATGGTCTGCATCGCAGACTGAAAGTTGCGCGCCGAACGCATGCGCTGATAAAGCGCTTCTGGAAGTGGTTCGTTGGTTTGCCAATGAATGGCAAAGAGATTCAAGGCTTCAGGCTCCCAACACCAGTTTTCTAGGAATTGGCTAGGTAGCTCGACCGCATCCCAAGGGACGCCATTAATGCCCGCGACTGCCGGATAGTTGACGCGGGTTAACATGTGGTGTAAACCATGGCCAAACTCATGGAATAGGGTCTGTACTTCGTCATGGGTTAGAAGCGTCGGCTGACCGGTCAGGGTAGGTGAGAAATTGCAGACTAAATAGGCTGTTGGGAGTTGTTGTCGATGCGAGCTGATGAGCCGGTTCGTGCACACATCCATCCAGGCCCCGCCGCGTTTTTTTTGTCGAGCGAAGGGGTCAAGATAAAACTGAGCAATCAACTCATCATTGCTGTTGAGGATTTGATAAAAGCGAACGTCTGGATGCCAGACTTCGGCCTTTTCTGCTGCCTGCGTGATGCGAACATCGAACAGGCGTTCTGCGATCTGAAACATCCCTAAAAGTACGCGATCGAGCGAAAAATAGGGCTTAATTTCTTCATCACTGATGGCATACTCTGACTGGCGTAAGCGTTCGGACCAATAGGGGACATCCCAGGCCTCTAACTGCTCAGGGCCGCCGTTGCTGCGTGCAAATGCTTGTAATGTCTGCATTTCTTTGCGTGCTTGCGGCGCGCAGCGCTGCGCGAGATCCTCCAGAAAGACCATCACCTCGGTCGTGCTGCGAGCCATCTTTGGTTCGAGAGAGACTTCAGCGAAATTGTTGAAGCCAAGCAACTGAGCCTGTTCGTGCCGTAGATTTAGTAGATCCTCGATGACTTGCGTATTGTCCCAGCGTCCTGCGTGCGGCCCCTGATCAGAGGCGCGAGTTGTGTACGCTTCATAGACCTCCAATCTGAGGTCTCTGCAATGCGCGTGTTTCATGATCGGCAGGTAGGAAGGCAGGTCCAGCGTGATGACCCAGCCGTCGACCCCGCGCTCTTCGGCAAGATGCCTCGCAAGGCTGATTGCGGATTCAGGTAGACCATCGAGCGCTTGCACATCGGTGACTTGCTTTTGCCAGGCATTGGTAGCGTCTAGCAGGTTCTCCTCGAACTTAGCACTGAGCTGTGATAGCTGCCTACTGATCTCTTTGTAACGCGCCTTGGCTTGAGGAGGCAGATCGACACCAGCGAGGTGCATATCTCTCAGTGCATTCGAGAGCATCTTGCGCTGTGCGGAATCAAGATCATCCGTTTCGTAGACCTGTTTATAAGTGCGGTATAGAGCCTCGTTGTGACCGACCTCAGTCGCGTATTCGCTCAGCTTCGGGAGGCAGGCATTGTAGGCTGTACGTAGCGCATCTGAGCTCATCACGGCGTTGAGATGGCTGACCGGCGACCAGGCACGCGCGAGTCGGTCGTCTTCTTCTTCGATCGGCTGTACGAAGCCATCCCAAGTGGCTGCACCGGTTTCCGCGGTCAATGTCTCGATCAGGCGCCTGCCATCAGTGATCAGTTGATCGATTGCGGGCTCGATATGCTCAGGTCGTATGGCGGAGAAGGGAGGAAGTTCATGGTCATTTAGGAGAGGATTTTGCATAGGGCATCAACCGAGTAAGGCGGCGCTCATCAGCGCCACTGGTGCAGTGGAAGTTGCCGATTCCAGCGCTTGGTTTCAAATCTATTTAGGCGATTGACGGAAAGGCGGGTGCCGAATTGTGTAGGCTTTTCGTTTGCCTTCAAGGAGTCTTGTCGGGCGCATAGCCGGGCGCCGTGACCGACGACGCGAGGTGGAAGGCGAGTGAAAAGATCATCAAGGAGATATGAGTTCTGACGAAAACGGTCTTAATTGGTCAAGAAGCCGCTGTTCTCGATGTCTGGCACCCGACCCGAGCGCAGCATGCGACGCTGATCGCGCTCTGTTCGCGGTTTGAACAAGCGCGGGACACAGAGATAGTGTTGCCATAGCTCTTTGCGAGCAGCGTCCTCTGCTGAGGGGCCAATCGGTTGCCACTCATCGGCACCTGTCGCGAGCTTGAAGGCCCCGCCCTGGCCGAAGGCATAGATACGGTAGGCACCATTTGGAGTGCAGCGGATACCCTCAAAGGTCAGGTTGCGAGTCCCGTTGTTGGCCTCGGCGATGATGGTGTAGCGTACGACGCCGTCGCGACCGGTGGCGAGGCTTGCTTCGTCGAGGTAATAGTCGAAGCGCTCGTCGGTGCGGTCTAAGTTGATCTTGATCAGGTTGTCATCCTCGGGCCAGCCCGGAAGGTTGACGGCGCCCTCTGTCCATTTCGCGCCGGGCTTGATGCTCTTTGGCACCACCTCTTCAGGTCCGAACACAAATGGCGACTCGCTCGTCGCGGATGAGGCCATCGTCAATAGGCTTAAGCCGATGATTAGGCTGGATAAGCGCATGCTCTTGGGGCTCTTGGGTCGGTTTAGGATCGGTCGCGGCATGGCAAAGCGGAAGGGGAACCTCAGATGCTGAGGTGCTGGTCGTGATAGCATTTCGTACAAAGCGATCATCCCAAGGGTTCCAGTATAGCGCGATGAACAATGTTAGGAGTTATCAAGGGCTCGAGCCACGCGTTGCGGCCGATGCCTGGATCGACGAGACGGCCGTGGTTATTGGCCACGTGGAGATTGGGGCTCAGGCATCGATCTGGCCAACTGCCGTTCTACGCGGCGACATCAACCGGATCTATGTTGGCGCCGGGAGCAATGTACAGGATGGCTCGGTGCTCCATGTTTCGCACGACAGTCGTTTTCTCCCGGGCGGTGCGCCGACCATCGTGCATGAGCGCGTCACCATTGGTCATCAGGCGACCTTACATGGTTGCGAGGTTCAGGATCACTGCTTGATCGGTATCGGTGCCAGGGTGCTTGATCGGGCCATCTTGCGCCCTCGACTGATGTTAGCGGCTGGCGCTGTTGTTCCGCCTGGAAAGGTTCTGCAAAGTGGCTTCATGTACATCGGGGCACCGGCCAAGCCGGCACGCACACTGACGGATCTTGAACTCGAATATCTAGATTACGCAGCTCAGCATTACGTCGATCTGGCGATCAGCCACCGTGCGACGGCACTCTAGTGACCTTGTGCGAGGTGGCAGCGAAGGCTACTTGCGCATGCTCATGGTGTTAGCGATGCAAAACGAAGAAACTGCTACTGTTGCCTAGGCTGGTAGCAGTAATCAACCAGCTTCTGGCAACAGTTGTACCCCATCTGTCAGCGAGGCTGCAGCTTGCTTGATTAGGCGATGTCCAAGATCCTGCCAATCTTTGCGATTCTGTTACTGAGCCTGCTGCTGCTCTGGCTTCTGCTTGCCTGGGACCCGGCTCCAATCAGCGCGACCAGTCATGACCAGCTCAAGCTTGAGGCCCATCCTGTGGGTGGGGAGTTCGCGCTGAACTCGGCCGAGGGGCCAGTAAAGCTCTCGGATCTTAAGGGAAAATTGGTGTTGCTATATTTTGGCTATACCGCCTGCCCCGACATCTGTCCGACGAATTTGGCCATCATCGCGCTTGCGCTGCGCGAGCTGACCAGGGACGAACTTGATGCTGTGCAGGTGGTCTTCGTCAGCGTTGATCCTGAGCGGGATACCCCCGAACGGCTTGCTACCTATGTCGGTTACTTTCATCCACGCATGATCGGGCTCACGGGGTCTGCGCAGGCAGTGGCCAAAGCCGCCAAGCAGTACGGAGCCGCCTATCAACGGAGCGACGCAGGTGACTCAGCAATGGGTTATACCATCGACCATTCCGCCTACACCTATGTCATCGATCGATCCGGACGCTTAGCTGAGGTGCTCGGTCATGCAACACCGGCTGAAGAGATTGTTGCCATCTTGCGTCATTATCTCTCCGCTCCGGACTAGAGAGCGGGCATAAACAAGGATCGGATCTTGCTGTTTCAGCAAGCCTGGCCATCCGCAAGACAGCGTCGGCTCGCGTGGAACTTCCGCCCTAGCAAGCCGTCTCTAGCCAGCAGAGGCTCTGGGCATGGGTTGCGCATTGACCTAAATCGTTAATTTCTGATATAAAGCCGGATTTGCATGGTCAAGGCTTAAGCCGGTGGCCGGCCATCCACGAACATCGACTCAACGGTAGTGACTATGAAGACATCGCTGATCGCCGGAATCTTTTCCTCCGCCGTGCTAACCCTTGTTGGCATCAATGTAGCCTCCGCGAGTGAACTCTCGACCGACATTGGCGGTGACGCGCAGAAGGGAAAAGAGAAGGCCGGGCAGATCTGCCAAGCCTGTCATGGCCTTGACGGCAACGGAATCCCAGGCCAACCAGTTTGGCCAAAGCTTGCGGCTCAGCATCCGCGCTATATCTACAAGCAGCTCCAGAACTTCAAGAACAATGAGCGCTGGAATGCGCAGATGTCGCCAATGGCAATGCCGCTCAGCGATGAGGAGATGCGTAATCTCGCCGCCTATTATTCAAGTCTGGAGCAATCTGGCGGAACCGCTGAAGAAGCGCTGGTAGCCAAAGGTGAACGTATCTATCGCGCTGGAAATCCTGCTACCGGTGTCCCTGCCTGCTCGGGCTGCCATGGGCCGGCAGGACTCGGTAGTAATCTAGCGCGCTTCCCACGGATTGCTGGTCAACACTCTGAGTACACCGCACAAACACTTGGATATTTCCGCAGTACCGAGCGGGCAAACGACCCGAATGGGATGATGCGCGGCGTCGCTGCAAACCTGAAGGACGATGAGATCGAAGCGGTAGCCGCTTATATCGAAGGTCTCAGTCAGTAGCGCGGATCTTACGCAGGCTTACTCAGCATTGAGGCTGGCTTAACTGCCAGCCTTCAACGCAAGCTCATCTTCAGCTGATGTGCGCCTAACCAAGGGGCGCATCTCTCGCATCCTACCGCTGCTTCGACTGACCCCACCGGAAAACAGTGAACAGCCTGCGCCTGCTCACCTTCAACATCCAGGCGGGAATCGAATCGCGACGCTATCGCGATTACGTCGCCAATAGCTGGAAGCACCTGATCCCGCACGCCGCACGGCAACGCAATCTAACCAGTATTGGTGCGCTGCTAAGGGGCTTTGATATCATCGGGTTGCAAGAGGTTGATGCCGGTAGCCTGCGTAGTGCTTACATCGATCAGGCCCAGTATCTCGCGCAAGAGGCGGGCTATCCTTATTCGCTCTCGCAAGTAAACCGTGAACTCGGCCATCTCGCCCGGCACAGCAACGGACTACTGAGTCGGATCAAGCCAGGCGCGGTCACCGAGCACAGATTACCGGGGCTCCCAGGTCGAGGTGCCATGGTAGTTGAGTTTCCCACGAGCATCGATGAGCCGTTTGCGGTCTGCGTACTCCATCTTGCGCTTGGGCGTCGAGCCCAGCGCCGCCAGCTTGATTATCTGGTAGAGATCGCGCGAAGCTACCGGATGATCGTGCTTATGGGGGATTTCAACTGCGGATGCGGCTCTCGGATGCTGAGATCCGCGATTGCTACAGCGGGCCTGCGTGGTCTCGACTGCGAGCTGAAGACCTTTCCGAGCTGGCGTCCTGAGCGCAATCTTGACCACATCTTGGTCTCGCCGCAGCTACGGATTACCGCGGCCCGTGTCCTCGACTATGCGCTCTCTGATCATCTGCCCATCAGCATGGAGGTTGCGCTACCTGAGAGGGTCGAGCTTTTAAGGTCCGATACCGCTGTGATGACGGATGTCGCTTAATCCTGGACATAGAAGTAGCGCCATGGACCGATCTCCAGGTGCTCGAGGAGTCTAAAGAGTGCTGGTAAAGGTCGCCCTTCGCCCGGAAAGACTGGCTCCAGGTTGATCAGGAGACGCCCAAAACCACCCTGGCGTCCCCAGTTCCAACGCCAAGCAGGCTCCTCTGCGCCGCAGTCGGCGCAATGAAGTGTGGGCGAATCGTCGCGCTCAGTTTGATCAAGCTGTGCACGCCAATCAGCTAAGGGGCGCCGACACCCTGGGCAGCGGGGTGGGCGGCTATTGCGTCCGAGACGGCTCACCGGGCAAGCGAACGGCCCCTCAAGCTCAATCTCGAATCCTGCTGCCCCAATTGGTCCTTGATCAAGCTGCACGGCACAGCCGGTGAAGCCGATGTACTCAAACAGACGCTTGCCAGGCGAGAAGCGCGTCGCACTGATTAAGGATGTGCTGCTGATCAACTGGCCATCGCCAAGAAGCTCAGCGAGACTGGCGGTGGGTGCTGCGGCCATCGGGTCCTCTGGTGCCAATAGCAGTCGGCCGTTGTGTAGGCGCAGGTCTATTGAGGGAACTGACAGGTTCATGATCAGCTGTCGTCACTCTTAACGGGCATTGCGATCCTCGAGTCAGCCATGACGTTCATGGCGCGCCACCATCCCAGGACTGAGATGAAGCCACTGCGCTGGCGCTGGGTTAAGGCGTTTTGACTTCAATCCTGTCTCGAACTGGCGTGCTCAGCGCCAGATAGTGCTTTGACCGCATTGACGGCCGCGTGACCAGCGGTGTCGATGTCGGCCTCTCGACCGGATAGCGTTAGGCGACCAAAGGCGCCGACCGCGCGCACATCGATCAGGGTGATATTCGCCGCCTTCTCGGCCTCATTCGCGGCATAGACGATGTAGCCCGCGGGCTCGGTCTCCAAGATAAACATGCTCTGTCCAGGCAAGATCATCGAGCCACGCCGGTTCTGGCGGTTAATCAGGACCGTATGATCCGGGGTCATCGCGCGGATCACCTCATTCCAGGCGATACGGCACTTTTGTCGGTCATCCTCACGCGCTCGCAGCGTGCGCAACACGGCATGACCCGCCTCAAGCACATCGCTCTGATCGCGCTGGTGGATGACCATCGAGCCGAATGCACGCTCCACAACCTGTTGCCCGAGATGGACGCGGGTCGCCTTGAGCGCGACATCGGTGAGCCGGTGCACGGCCATACCAGGCGAGACCTCGATCCACATACAGGCATCACCGGGCACCGGCAGGAACCCTTGCGACACGGTGCCCAGGTATTCAGCGAGCTGTGGCTGAAGGGAGTCGATATAGATATAGGTACGCAGCTTGATCATTCGATCCCTTCCAAAACTTGGGTGAGTCGGTCCAGCTTTTTCTGCAACAGTGCGATATGCAGGCGCAGTTGGTAGAGCTGGTCGGCATAGCCTAGGGGTACATCAACGTGAGCAACATCTCGTTCGATTAAATCCATGGCCTTACGCAGCCGCCCTAGGTGCTTGGCGTCGAGTGGCTGATCATCGAGTTCAAGATCGATGCGCTTCAGGTCTTTGTACCAATGTAGAATCCGCTGCCGAATCCGCCAGCGATAGGCCGGAGGCAGCACCTTTGAGAGCGGCAGTAGTAATGCCAAGAGTGGCACCAGCATGACCTTGATGCGATCGATCCAATTAGCCACCCAGAACGGTAGCCAACGTTGCAGCAAGGGCGGACCACTCTTGTAGAAACGCGCCGCATCGCTGTTCAATGGAAAATTGCTGTTGGCGGCGGTTGGGAAGCTGTCAACGTCCGCCAGAAGATGTTGGCGGCCATGCACTTCGGCGGCGGCAGAGAGCACCAAGGCGACGAGTGCGGGGTGGAAGTCGTCGCGTGCAACCAGATTTGCCGTTGCTGCGATCATCTGTAGGTCTTCTGAAGGACGATTGCGTTTGAGATCGAGCGTGCCTTCAGGCAGCTCCAGCATCGTTAACCAGTCATAGCGGCGGGCGTAGGCGCCAGCCCGGCCCAGGTCTTGAAGCTCGATCTGTTGGTTCTCGATCAGCTTCGCGAGCATTGGCGAGTCCGGCGAGCCGACCAGGAACAGCAGGTCAAGGTCGCCATTCGCGAGGCGTTGGCCGGAGGTCTCGACGCTCTCAACGACCAAGTCTGCATTCTTGGCATCGATACCATTGGCGGCCAGGATGCGCTGCATCAGGAATCGAGTGCCACTGTCTTCTGGACCGATACCAATGCGTGCGCCTTGCAAGGTATTCAGTGGACGGGGCGTACTGCCGCTGCGTGCCAGCATCCAGACAGGCTCATAGAACAGGCTACCAAGCCCAGATAGCCTAGCACGCTGGGCCTGATCAGCAACACCGCCCTGGATCAGGGCGAGATCCACTTCGCCCTCGGGTTTGAGCATCAGCTTGAGATTGTCGACTGAGCCCTGGGTCTCGATCAGCTCAAGCTCGATGCCTTCCCTTGCAAGGATCGCCTGATAGCGCTTTGCGTAATGGTAGTAAGCCCCATCCGGATTGCCCGTTGCCATTGTAATTTGGCGTGGTGGTGCTGGCTTGACGAACTGCAAAGCTATGGCAATACCCGCGAAGACTAAGAGCGCGCTGCCGCCAAAGAGGGCAAGCATCTCCAGTCTACCGCGCAGTTTGAAGCTGCGGCGTTGCGGGGTCATCGAGCGTGGGATTCCGGGCCTAGTGACTGCTCATCCCGCTGCCAGTCGTGAAGGCTAACGACAGCAGGATAGTAAACATCCCATGATACCCGAATTTCCATACCAAGGCTGTGGCCTGAAATGCTTGTTGTCAACAGGCAACAGGCTAGGACATGCTAGCGTTCGTGCCTGCGCGATATCCGAGAGTCAGGATAGGTGGCTCGCGGCGGTAGCGACGATCGCTAACGCCGGACGCGGAAGAACGCGCGCAGCAGTGCTCCGCAGTCATCGCTGAGGATGCCGCCGGTAGAGAGGGTACGATGGTTGAAACGGGTATCAGACGGCAGGAGGTCAAAGACCGAGCCGCAGGCGCCGCCCTTGGGGTCGTTGGCGCCATAGATCAGGTGTCGGATGCGGGCGTGGACGATCGCCGCCGCACACATCGGGCAAGGCTCTAGCGTCACATAGAGATCCGCCCCTGGCAGCCGATAATTCTCGGCCCGCCGAGCCGCGGCACGCAAGGCCTGGATCTCGGCATGGGCGGTTGGGTCATGGCTCGCGATGGGCCGGTTCCAGCCCTCGCCGAGGATCTCTCCATCGCGCACGACCAGCGCACCGACCGGGACCTCGCCCTCGTCAGCGGCGCGCGCGGCCAGCTCGAGCGCGCGTCGCATCCAGTGTTGATGCCTCTGCTGTTCATCAGCATGGATGGCAGGCACCGCGGGGCTCAGGTTCATGCAGATCGCTATCCCAAAGGATGAAACGCTGTTGCCGGGAATTCTAGGAATAGGTGGCGAGAGGTTGCGCCCCTTTCATTCCCACTCGATGGTCCCCGGCGGTTTACCAGTGATGTCATAGACCACGCGAGAAACCCCTGGAACCTCATTGACGATCCGGGTGCTGACGCGATCGAGGAACGCAGCGGGAAGCTGAGCCCAGCGCGCGGTCATGAAGTCCAGCGTCTCGACGGCGCGCAGCGCAATCACATGCTCATAGCAGCGGTTGTCGCCAACGACACCCACCGAGCGCACCGGCAGGAACACCGCAAAGGCCTGCGAGACCTGATCATAAAGCTCGGCGTGGCGCAGTTCCTCGATGAAGAGGTGGTCGGCGAGCCGCAGCGTATCGGCATAGTCCTTCTGTACCTCGCCCAGGATGCGCACGCCGAGGCCAGGGCCAGGGAAGGGGTGGCGATAGACCATCTCAGCGGGCAGTCCGAGCTCGATGCCGATGCGCCGCACCTCGTCCTTGAACAGCTCGCGCAGCGGTTCGACCAGACCGAGGCGCATACGCTCCGGCAGCCCGCCAACGTTGTGATGCGACTTGATCACCTTGGCCTTGCCGGTCTTGGCGCCGGCCGATTCGATCACATCCGGATAGATGGTCCCCTGCGCCAGCCATTTGACGCCGGGGAGTTTGCTGGCCTCGGCCTCGAAGACCTCAATGAAGGTATTGCCGATCCGTTTGCGCTTGGCCTCTGGATCGCTGACGCCGGCGAGCTGTTTCAGGAACTGGGCCTCGGCATCGACCCGCAGCACGCGCACGCCCATGTGACGGGCGAAGGTGGCCATCACCTGATCGCCCTCGCCCTGACGCAGCAGTCCATTGTCGACGAAGACGCAAGTCAGACGATCGCCAATGGCGCGATGGAGCAGCGCCGCGACCACTGAAGAATCCACTCCGCCGGACAGGCCGAGCAACACCTCGTCATCCCCGGTCTGCGCCTGCACGGCGCTGATCGCGTCCTCGATGATGTTGGCGGGTGTCCAGAGCCGGCCACAGCCGCAGATCTCGTGGCAGAAGCGTTCCAGGATACGCTGGCCCTGGCGGGTGTGGGTCACTTCTGGATGGAATTGCACCCCATAGAACTGGCGCGATTCATCGGCAATGCCGGCCAGCGGCGCATTCGCGGTCTCGGCGATCACCGAAAATCCCCGCGGCAGGCGCTCGACCCGATCGCCGTGGCTCATCCAGACATCCAGCAGTCCATAGCCCTCCGGGCTGGTGTGATCTTCGATATTGCGCAACAGCCGCGAATGACCGCGTGCGCGCACCTGCGCATAACCATACTCAGGCTGCCGCGCGGGGGCGACCTGGCCACCCAACTGGGCCGCCATGGTCTGCATGCCGTAGCAGATGCCGAGCACTGGCACACCAAGCTCGAAGACCAAGTCCGCTGCCCGCGGCGTCTCCTGTGCATGCGCGGATTGCGGACCACCAGAGAGGATGATCCCAGCGGGGGCGAAGTCCTGTATGGCCTCGGGCGGCATGTCCCAGGGATGCAGCTCGCAAAAGACACCGGCCTCGCGCACCCGGCGCGCGATCAGTTGGCTGTACTGGGAGCCAAAATCGAGGATCAGAAGACGATCGGCATGGATGTTAGACATGAGGGCTCAGTTATCGATGCGGTAGTTCGGCGCCTCTTTGGTGATCTGCACGTCATGCACGTGGGACTCGCGCATGCCCGCCGCGCTGACGCGCACGAACATCGGCTTGGTGCGCATCTCCTCGATGGTTCGGCAGCCGGTATAGCCCATGCTTGAGGCGAGACCGCCAACCAGTTGGGTCGTGACGTTGAGCACACTGCCCTTGTATGGCACGCGCCCCTCGATCCCTTCTGGGACCAGCTTCCCCTTATCGGTCTGCTCCTGGAAGTAGCGATCACTGGAGCCATCCTTCTGCCCCATGGCGGCGAGCGAGCCCATGCCGCGATAGGACTTGTAGGAGCGGCCCTGATAGATCTCGACCTCGCCGGGTGCTTCGTCGGTGCCGGCGAAGAGTCCACCGACCATGACGCTATGAGCACCCGCGGCGATCACCTTGGCGACATCGCCCGAGTAGCGCAGTCCCCCGTCGGCGATCACCGGCACGCCGGTGCCCTCGAGCGCGCTGGTGACATTACTCACCGCCGTGATCTGCGGTACGCCAACCCCGGCGACGATGCGCGTGGTACAGATTGAGTTATGCACGATCGCGTTGTCGGCGATGAAACTGTGGGTCGGGCAATCCACCTCGATATCGTAGACCGGTAGTGCAAGCCGCAATGGTTGGCGGTCCAGCAGTTTCAAGACCTGATGGTCCGCCGTCAGACGCTTGGCATGCGAGACGTTGAGACGGGCGCGAAAGGACTCACGGCAGTGGTCATCCGAGGTGCCGAGGAGTCCGCCGGCGGATCCCGGCTCGACATGACAGTTGGGCAAGCTGCCCTGTGTGAGCAGGCACAAGACATTGAACAGCTCGATCAAGGGCTGAGACGTATTGCCGAAACAGAGCCGCCCATCAGCAGCCTTGTGGCCATCGCTATCGATCAATCCATCGAACAGCCCGCGCAGATACTCGGGATTAGAACACAGCAGCTCAGTGGGCAGATGCTTTTCATGACGCTTGCCGAAGCACGCGAGCAGACGCGCCCACTGCAATGAGTAGAAATGCACAGTGATGATGCCTGGCCCAGCCGATTGCGTCGGCTCGACCCCCGTGACCTCTTGGACGCACTGGCTCAGTTGATCGGCGATCGCCTGTTCGCGCTCGCCGAAATACCAAGACACGCGACCTTGCTCTGAGTTGCGTGACGCTGCGATGAAGGCGTGTCCATCACCGAGGAAGGTGCCGAACAGATAGCCGAGTGCATAGGAGTCACGAATCTGGCGATGATAACGGTCCAGTTGGCGATCCTTGCGGACGGCGAAGTCGCTCAGCTCGATCTCGATCGTCGGCGGCAGCTCGAAATCGATCTGGCGCGGAAACAGGCAGACGCCCCGCTTGACCTCAGCGATGGGGGTCCAGCCGATCTTGGTCTCACCGGTGCGCGTCGGCCGCTCCAAGACATTGACGTAGCCTCTGGAGGCGAGTGTGGCAGCACTGACGGTGCTGGTATCGCCGATCAGATAGCGATGATCCGGGGTGGCGAGCGTGCCCCAAAACGAGGCTGTGTGGCGAATCTGCATCACCTCGCGCACGCCCGTGCACCAGGCCTTGACCACGGTAACCGGCTTGCCGTCACGATTGATCACGCGATCACCTGGGCGAATCGCTTCGATGTTCTTATAGCTCGCGTCGGCCATGAGCACGCGAGTACCGGCGGCGAAACAGCCCGGTCCGATCCCGACCTTGACCGCGTCGGCACCGGCCTCGACGAGCGCTGTCGCCGCTTCAGCCGTGGCGATATTACCGCCAATCACCTGCACCTCGGGAAAGTGGCGCTTGATCCAGGCCACGCGATCGAGTACGCCTTGCGAATGACCATGCGCGGTATCGACCACGAGCACATCAACACCGGCCTCGACTAGGGCGCTCACCCGCTCGTCGGTGCCCTGACCAACCGCCACCGCGGCGCCGACCCGCAGACGCTCGTGCGAATCGCGTGAGGCCTTCGGGAAGTCGGTTGCCTTCTGAATATCCTTTACCGTGATCAGCCCGCGCAGTTCGAAGGCATCGTTGACCACCAGCACCTTCTCGATGCGATGCTGATGCAGCAGCGCCATCACCTCATCGCGGCTCGCCCCCTCTTTCACTGTGACTAACCGCTCGCGTGGCGTCATGATGGCCGAGACTGGGGCATCCATGCGACGCTCAAAACGCAGATCGCGGCCGGTGACGATGCCGGCCAGCTGTCCGCCTTCGGTCACGGGCACGCCGGAGATGTTGTGCGCGCGGGTGATGGCGAGCACCTCGCCGATGCTCATGTCCGGCGAGACCGTGATGGGATCGCGTATGATGCCGCTCTCATATTTCTTGACCGCCAACACCTCACGCGCCTGGCGCTCGGGTGACATGTTCTTGTGCACGATGCCGATCCCGCCCTCGAGCGCCATCGCGATCGCCAGGCGCGATTCGGTCACGGTGTCCATCGCCGCCGAGACCAACGGGATCTTGAGTTCGATCTCGCGCGTGAGCCTGGTGCTGAGATCAACCGCGTTAGGGGTGACAGTCGAATGCGCTGGCACGAGCAGCACGTCGTCGAAGGTCAGGGCTTCCTCGATCAGGCGCATGGTAAAACCTCGATAGGTCGGCTGGAGCGGTGACCGCGTGCCGCGGTGCATTCCGAAAAGTTAACCTCCTATCATAGGAATTCAATCAGGTATCGGCAACCACATCGCGCAACTCATGTGCCTGCTGGATTCGCGATTCCGCTCTTGCTCAGCGAGCCTGCAGGGTCTTATCCGTTTCATTGCGTCCTCGTTGACCTAGCCACCGCGATCCAGCCTGCCATGCCAACACCTCTAGCGCCACCCATCATCGACTTTACCCGTGATATCTATACGGTTTCGCGGCTCAATGCCGAGGTGCGCGCGGTCCTCGACGGCAGCTTCCCGCTGCTCTGGGTACAGGGTGAGATTTCGAACCTCGCGCGGCCGAACTCCGGGCACCTCTACTTCAGCCTTAAAGATGGTGCTTGCCAGGTGCGCTGCGCAATGTTCCGCGGCAAGCGCCTGTTGACCAGCTTTCAACCGGCCAATGGCCAGCAGATCCTGGTCCGAGCACGAGTTGGACTCTATGAGCCCCGCGGTGACTATCAGCTGCTCGTCGAGCAGATGGAGCCCGCCGGTGATGGTGCCTTGCGTTTGGCGCTCGAGCAGCTCAAGCGGCGCCTTGCGGCGGAGGGGCTGTTTGCCGAGGCGCGTAAGCGGCCGCTGCCCGCCTACCCACGCCAGCTTGGGGTGATCACCTCCGCCAGTGGCGCCGCCGTGCATGATGTGCTGACGGTGCTCAAACGGCGTTTCCCGTTGCTCCCAGTGCTGATCTACCCCAGCGCGGTGCAAGGCGCGACCGCCGCGGAAGACCTCATTGCGGCCATTGAGCTGGCCAACCGACGCCGCGACTGTGACCTATTGATCCTGGCTCGCGGCGGTGGCTCGCTTGAGGATCTGATGGCGTTCAATGATGAGGCGCTAGCACGTGCGATCCGCGCTTCCGAGCTGCCGATCGTGACCGGGATCGGCCATGAGGTCGACCTCAGCATTGCCGATCTTGCTGCCGATCGCCGCGGTGCAACGCCCTCGGCGGCGGCCGAGCTGGTGGCCGCGGATGTCGCCCAGGTCCAGCAGCATCTGCACGCGCTGAGGACGCGACTCGAAGGTGCACAGCGACGTCAGCTCGCAACCTTGACGCAACGCCTGACAGCACTTGAGCGCCATCTGCAGGTGCTCCATCCGCGTGCCCGACTTGAGCAGCAGCTGCAGCGCGTCGACGAGCTGCAGCGCAACCTTGAGCGTGCTGTTGAGCGGCGTTTTGCCGATGCAAGGGCGTCGCTCGAACGCACGCGGAGCCGGCTGCAATTCGCCTCACCCATGCATCGGCTGGCCCTTGAGGCCGATCATCTCAGGCATGCCCGAGCGCGGCTTGCTGCTGCTACCGCGCGTGTGCTTGAGCGACGCCGAGAGCAGCTAGCGATCCTTGCGGCTGGGCTGCAGGCATGCAGCCCGCTTGCGACCTTGGCGCGTGGCTACGCGATCGTTACCGATGCCACGGGTCAGTTGCTCTACCGACCTCAGCAGGCGCCGCCTGGCACCCAGATTCAGGTCAGGGTCGCGGAAGGCCGCTTAGAGGCGAGGATAACGGAGCCAGCCTCTGCCGCTGTTTCCCCAACCGATCCAAACAGTTAGCCTGGCCTAGCGCGCAGCAGCATCCGCCTATGAAACAGCGTCACGGACCTGCTGGATGATCAATCTGTTGCACTCAATGCCGCTTGTGCGCGCTTCAGGAACACGCGCATCTCCTTAGCGGCTTGAACATCGCCTTTGCCTTCAGCGACCTCGATGCCACGACTCAAGGCAGTGACGGCCTCTTGGGCACGGCTGGCCCCTGTCAGCGCTTTACCATAGAGTTTCCAGGCCGCGGAATAACCTGGATCGAGTCGAACCGCCTCCGCAAGATGATCGATGGCCTGGTCGATCTGCTCCTGCTTCAGATATTCGTTACCGAGGCTATAGCGCAGCAGGGCTGAGTCTTGGCCTTGCGCTCGCATGGCCTCCAGGTTGTTGATCATGTTCATTCAAAGCGCCCTTGTCAGTGTTGGCGGGATTAGGTCGGCTAGCGTTGATCCATGGATGGATGAGCGGCAATGATCACTTGGTTTCATCCTGCTCAACGGCGCCAGAACGCCGGGCTGAAGAGCACCAGCAGGGTAAAGATCTCAAGGCGACCAAGCAGCATGGCAACACAAAGAATCCAGATCCCAGCATCATGCATATCGTAGTAATGAGCGCCCACGGTACCAAGCCCAGGCCCGAGATTGTTGATGCAGGCAGCCACCGCCGAGAAGGCGGTCAGCAGGTCGAGTCCAGTCGCGGCCAATGCCAGGTACATGAGGGTGAAGGTGGCGACATAAAGCGAAAAGAAGCCCCAAACCGCATCCACCACGCGATGACTGACCACCTTGCCGCCGATGCGCACCGGTAGCTGCGCGTTCGGATGGATCAGGCGACCAATCTCGCGCAAGCCCTGCTTGATGAGCAAGAGAAACCGAATCACCTTGATGCCACCGCCGGTGGAGCCGGCACAGCCGCCGACGAAGGCGAGGAACAGCAGCAAGATCTCGATGAAGGGCGGCCAATAATAGAAGGCATCGGTGGTGAAGCCGGTCGTGGTGCCGATCGAGACGGTCTGAAACAGGGCCTGGGTGAAGGAGTCTTCCCAATCGATATAGGTGTTGGTATAGAACAGCGCGAGGGTGACGATGATGGTCACCAGGATCATCAGAAAGAGATAGAACCGCAGTTCGCTATCTTGGGTATAGATCACGGGCGTGCGCCGGCGCAGCGCGATGAAGTGCAGCGCAAAGTTCATGCCGGCCAGTAGCATGAAGACCACCGCGATCATCTCGATGAGGGTGCTATCGAAATAACCCATGCTGGCGTCATGGGTCGAGAAGCCACCGATGGCAATGGTGGAGAAGGCATGGCCGATGGCATCGAAGCCGCTCATGCCTGCCAGCCAGTAGGCGAGGGCGCAGCTGATCGTCAGTCCAAGGTAGATGTACCAGAGCGCCTTGGCGGTCTCGGTGATCCTTGGATTGAGCTTGGTATCCTTCATCGGTCCTGGCGTTTCTGCGCGATAGAGCTGCATGCCGCCAATCCCGAGCATCGGCAGCACCGCGACCGCGAGCACGATGATCCCCATGCCACCGAGCCATTGCAGCTGTTGGCGATACCAGAGCATCGAGTGTGGCAGACCGTCGATCCGCAGGATCACCGTGGCGCCGGTCGTCGTCAGCCCTGACAGGGATTCAAAGACCGAATCGGTGATTGAGAGCTCGGGCTCGGGGGAAAGCCAGAAGGGGATGGCGCCCGAGAGACCGAGCACGACCCAGAACAAGACCACGACCAAAAAGCCGTCGCGTACCCGCAGCTCGTGGCTGGCACGGATCGCAATGACCCAGTTTAGCGCGCCGATGCCAAGGATCAGCGCGAAGGCATAGAGGAAGGGCAGCAGGGCGCCGTCGCCATAGAGCAGTGCGACCACCGCGGGTGGCAGCATGGAGAAGCTGAACAGGACCAGCAGTAGGCCAAGCACCTTCTGCACGGTAAGTAAGCGTTTCAGCATGGGTTATCCAGCATCTCGGTAGCGGCTTCGGCGACTGGTCGCGGGCGATTATGCTTAATGGCGCCAGTAAGCGGGAAGAAACAGGATCAAGAGGGTAAAGATCTCTAAGCGTCCCGCAAGCATACCGAAGACCCCAAGCCATTTAACGACATCATCGACCTCGGCAAAGGTCGTCGCGACCACACCCAGCCCTGGACCGAGGAGATTGACCGTCGCGACCACCGCGCCAATGGCGGATTCTAGATCCAGTCCGGCGGCCATCATCGCCAGCGTCAAACCCAGACAGACGATCACATAGAGCACGTAGAAGCCCCAGATCGAGAAGAGCACGTCTTCCATGATCGGGCGCTGGCCGATCTTCACGTTGATCAGCGCATGCGGATGGGTAAGCTGCTTCAACTGGCGCAGGCCGAGCTTGAGCAGGATCAGCACCCGCAGCACCTTGATACCGCCGGCGGTCGAGCCGCCGCAGCCGCCGGTGAAGGAGAGCATGATCAGAAGCAATGGGATCTGCAGCGGCCAGAGGCCAAAGGTGGCGGTACTGAAGCCGGTGCTGGTCAGGATCGAGGCCACCTGAAAGGAGCCGTGGCGTAAGGCTTCCAAGAAGCTTGGGTAGGCCGCGGCGAGGAACAGGCTGATGCTGACGGCGAGGACGCCACCAAGAAAGATCAGTAGATAAGCGGAGACCTCGGTGTCGTTCAGGTAGAGCCAGAGGTTGCGCTTGCGCCAGGCGAGAAAGTGGATCACGAAGTTGATGCCGCCAGCGAGCATGAAGAAGCTAGCGATCAACTCGATGGCGATACTGTCGAAATAGGCGATGCTCGCATCATGGGTCGAAAAACCGCCTGTTGCCACCGTGGTGAAGGCGTGACCGATGGCGTCGAAGGTGCTCATACCAGCGATCCAAAAGCTCAGCGCGCAGGCGGCGGTGAGGGCGAAGTAGAGGGTCCAGAGCGCGCGAGCGGTCTCGGCAATGCGCGGCGTTGGCTTTTCGTGCTTGGCAACGCCTGAGGTCTCTGCGCGGTAGAGCTGCATGCCACCGACGCCGAGCAGGGGTAGGATCGCGACCGCAAGCACGATCACCCCCATGCCGCCGAGCCACTGGATCTGTTGACGATGGTACAGAATCGATTTGGGCAGTCGGTCGATCTCTTCAATCACCGTGGCGCCGGTGGTGGTGAAGCCCGAGATGGACTCGAACACCGCGTCGGCGATGTCCCAATTCAGGCCAATGATGAACGGCAGCGCGCCCAGCATGCCGAGCACGGCCCAGAATAGGGTCACGATCAGGAAGCCATCGCGCACCGAGAGGGGGTGGCGCTTGCGCAGATTTGACAGCCAGAGGATCAAGCCGGCGCTGACGGTGATCAGCAGAGAGGTCGCAAAGGCAGGCCACTGTCCATCGGCATACCAGAGCGAGACCAGGATGGATGGCAGGAAGCTGATGCTATACAACAGCAGCAGGATACCGAACAAGCGAAGAATAGCGCGCCAGTGCATCTTGGCGTGGCCTCCTAGGGCCGCGAATCAACAGCAACGCAGTGTTAGCGCCCAGTGCGTGCCACTAGAAAAAGGTCACGCCGACCTGAAACAGCTTTTCGACCTCGGGTACGCGGAGCCGATCTTGCAAGAACAGGATCACGTGGTCCTCAGACTCAATGAAGGTATCGTGGTGGGCGATCAGGACCTCATCGCCCCGGACGATTGCGCCAATGCTGGCCCCTTTGGGGAGGTTGATGGCTTCGATCGGCCGCCCAACCACCTTAGAAGAGCCCTGGTCACCATGGGCGACAGCCTCGATGGCCTCGGCGGCGCCGCGGCGTAGCGAATGCACCATCACCACATCGCCTCGACGCACGTGCTTCAACAGGCTGCCGATGGTCGCCTGTTGCGGTGAGATCGCGACATCGATCGGTCCACTCTGGACCAGGTCAACATAGGCGGTACGGTTGATCAGCGCCATGACCTTGCGTGCCCCCAGCCGTTTCGCCAGCATCGCCGAGAGGATATTGGCCTCATCGTCATTGGTGACGGCGCAGAAGACATCGGTATCCTCAATGTTCTCCTCCAGCAACAGCTCCTCATCCGCCGCGTCGCCATGCAGCACGATGGTGCGCTCGAGCGCCTCGGCGATGTGCTTACAGCGCTCAAGGTCACTCTCGATCACCTTGACCCGGAAATTCCGCTCGGTGACCCGTGCAAGACGCGTCCCAATGTTACCGCCACCTGCGAAGATCAGCCGCTTATAGGGTTTGTCCAGCCGGCGAAGCTCACTCATCACCGAGCGGATGTGCTTGGGCGCGGCGACGAAGAAGACCTCGTCGTCGGCCTCGATCACCGTATCGCCCTCGGGCTGGATAGCGCGATCCTGGCGGTAGATCGCCGCTACCCGGGCGTCGATGTGCGGCATGTGATCGTAGAGCGCACGCAACTCATGCCCGACCAAGGGGCCGCCGTAATAGGCGCGAACCGCCACCAGTCTGACCCGACCGTTGGCAAAGTCGGTGACCTGTAGCGCCCCCGGATTCTGGATTAGGCGCAGGATGTAATCGGTGACCAGCTGTTCGGGGCTGATGGTGACGTCGATGTTAAAGGCATCGCCGCCGAACAAGGCCTGATGATGGTCGAGAAAGCCTTGAGCGCGCACGCGGGCAATCTTGGTCGGGGTATGAAACAGCGTATAGGCGACCTGGCAGGCGACCATATTAGTCTCATCGCTGTTGGTCACCGCGATGATCATCTCGGCGTCCTCGCCACCGGCGCGCATGAGCACATCCGGCTGGGCGCCATGGCCCTGCAGGGTGCGCAGGTCGAAGCGGTCGGCGAGTTCGCGCAGGCGCTGCGCGCTGGTGTCGACCACGGTGATGTCGTTGGCCTCGTTGACCAGATTGGCGGCCACCGAGGTGCCAACCTGACCGGCGCCCAGGATGATGATCTTCACCGGGAGCCGATGCCGTTAGGCGAACGCCTCATCGTTTGCGACGACGCGGCAAGGTACATGGCCAGGTCTCCCAAGCATCGATCCCTGCTCCTGTTGAGGAGGGGGCGGCTCACCGCCGTTCCTTGATCTCGATGCCGAGCGAACGCAGCTTGCGGTAGAGATGGGTGCGCTCCATCCCCGCCTCCTTCGCCATCTTGCTGACATTGCCGGCGTGCTTGCCGAGCTGGTACTCCAGATAGGCCTTCTCGAACTGCTCGCGTGCTTGGCGGAGCGGCTGATCGAACGAGACCAGACCCTCAAGCGGTTGACTCGGGACTGGTGGACTCGAGCCGAGTGCGGTCTCGACCTCGTTCTGGGTGATCTCGTCGCCGGCGCCGAGGATCAGGAGGCGCTGCACCAGATTCTTTAGCTCGCGCACATTGCCGGGCCAGCCATAGTTGCGCAGGAAGTTCTGCGCGCCGACACTGAAGCGCCGATAGGGCAGCTTCTCATGGGTGGCGAAGTAATCGACGTAGTAGTTGAGCAGGTCCGGGATGTCCTCCGCATGCTCGCGCAGTGGCGGGATATGCAGCGGCACCACGTTTAGATGGTAGAACAGATCCTCACGGAAGTTACCGGCGCGCACCTCTTCTTTTAGATCGCGCTGTGTCGCGGCAACGATGCGCACATCGATGGACACCGGCTCGCTGCCGCCAACACGCAGGAAGGAGCCCGTATCCAGTGCGCCGAGCAGCTGGCCCTGCGCTTCGAGATCCATATCCGCCACCTCGTCGAGGAGCAGGGTGCCGCCAGCGGCCTGCTCGAGGCTGCCGTAGTGAACCTGATTGTTCTCCTCGCTGCCGAACAGCTCGCGAGCGGCATTGCCGCGGGCGATCGCCGAGACCCCGAGGTCGATGAACGGGCGCTCCTTGCGCGCGCTCTGGGTATGCAGATAATGCGCGAAGGTCTCGCGTCCGGTGCCGGCCTCGCCGGTGATCAGCACCCAGGTGTCGTGCTGGGCGATGCGCTTGACCTGCTCGCGAAGTCGCTGCATCGAGGCTGAGCGACCAGCCGGCTCGAGCACCAGCGCTGGACGCCGCCGCAGACCAACATTCTCGCGCACCAGCTTATCGGCTTCGAGTGCGCGCTCGACGGTCAACAGCAGCTTGGCCATCGACAGCGGCTTCTCGAGGAAGTCGTAGGCGCCAAGTCGGGTCGCCTCGACGGCGGTCTCGACATTGCCATGGCCCGACATCATGATCACCGGGCAGGGCAGGCCCTGGTTCTCAGACCATTCCTTCAACAGCGTGATGCCGTCTAGGTCGGGCATCCAGATGTCGAGCAGCATGAGGTCGGGTCGTCGGTCGCGCAATGAGTGCCTGGCGGCCTCCCCATTTTCTGCGCCCGCGACCTCGTAGCCCTCGTCTTCGAGAATATCCCGAACGGTCTCGCGGATGTCTGGCTCGTCGTCGACGACCAGGATGTGGGTTGCGCTCATGATGTTCCTGCTTGCGGCATGCTGGGCGTTCCGGGGCTATTGCTGACAGGCAATCGTGCGGTGAACCGGGCGCCCGTTTCGACATTATCGGCCCGAATGATACCGCCATGCTCCTCAATTATCTTCTTTACGATGGAAAGTCCAAGTCCAGTCCCCTTCGCCTTCGAGGTGATATAGGGGTCGAAGAGGCGTCCGATGAGGTCTGGGTCGATGCCATGACCGTTGTCTTCAACCAGCAGTTCGACCGCCGGTGTGTCCTCGTTTTCGACCCGCTCTGTTGCAACTAAGATACGGGGATCTTCGCGCTCCTCAAGGGCTTCGATCGCATTCTTGACCAGATTGTGGATCACCTGACGCAACCGTTTTGAGTCGCCGCGAATCATCGCTCCGCCAGCGTTGAGCGACTTGATGATCTTGACCGGCCCCGCGCGATAAAGCTCCATGACCTCGTTGACGAGCGTATCGAGCAGGAACGGCTCCTGTTGCATCTCGGGGGTGCGCGCGTAGCTGGCGAAGTCGTTGACCATCGCCTTCATCGCTTCGACCTGCTGCACGATGGTGTGCGTGGAGCGATCGATGATCTTGGCGTCTGCCTCCGGCAGCTTGCGTAGCAGCTTGTGCCGCAAGCGCTCGGCCGAGAGCTGAATCGGTGTCAGCGGATTCTTGATCTCGTGTGCGAGCCGGCGCGCGACCTCGCCCCAGGCGGCATCGCGCTGGGCGCGGATCAGGGTGGTGATGTCATCGAAAACGACGACATGATCCGCATTCGGCTCCGCGTCCTCAGCGCTGCCGCTAGCCGCCATCACCGGCAGGGGGCTGCCACGGCACATCAGCACCTGGCGGCCATCGGCGCCGAACAGCGTGATCTCCTCGCGCCAGTCACGGCCGCTACCGATGCGGCGGCCGACGATCTCGCACCAATGCGCGAGCCTAGGATACTGCGTCGCCACGGCGGCCAAGGGCATCGGTGAACGGTCATCGAGTTCAATGGCCAGGATTTGCCGGGCCGCGGCGTTGCTGGTGCGCAGCGCGTTATGCTCATCAAAGGCCATCACTCCGGAGGAGAGCCGGCTCAACAGGGTCTCCAGATAGGCCCGTTGCGACTCGACCGCCTGCTGACTCTGCTCGGCCTCATCGCGCGCCTGGGCGATGCGCCGGGTCATGGCGTTGAAGGAGGCGACCAGGAAGGCGAGTTCGTCGTCATGGCGCGGCAGCGGCAGCTGCTGCTCGTAATCGCCATCGGCAATGGCGCGGGTGCCATGGGCGATGTCGGCGATCGGGTCGGACAGCGCCCTGGCAGTGCGAAAGGCGATCAGCAGTGCCGCCATGAAGCCAAAGACGAGCACCAGCGAGAGCGTGATCGAGAAGCTGAACTTGAGCGATTGGCGCAGGAACGAGAGTTCGGTATAGCGGTTGTAGGCACCTTCGAGGCGGGCCGCAAGCTCGGTGATCCGGGCTGAGGTCGGGAAGATGGCTTGCAGCAAGAGTGGCCGCGCGCCTGGGTCGCGCACCAGTACCCGCACCATCAGTTCGCCGCTGGGACCCGGCTCCAGCCCGACATGATTGATGCCACGGCGGACGTTCTGCATGATCTCACGCTCGGGCTGATCCGGCACCAGCTGCAGAGGGTCATCGCTGGCGGTTGCCAGTACCTGGCCACTGCGATCGAACAGGGTCAGCTCAAGCGCGCCGGCCTGCCGACGCAGGGTGCCCAGGGTCAGCGTCAGCGCCGTCGCCGAGCGGTCCTGGATGCCGTTCAACAGTTGTGCGCTGTACTTCATCAGCACGCGCTGATTGAGGTCGAGCGATGCCTGATTGAGGGTCAAGGCGTCTTCCATCGCGGAGTCGATCTCGACATCGAACCAGCTGTCGATGCCGCGCATCAGAAAGGTGAGTGAGTAGTAATAGACCACGCCCACCGGCAGTAGCGAGATCAGTGCGAACATCGCCAGCAGCCGTGCGGCGAGTCGGGAACCCGCGGCCTGGCGACGCAACGCCCGCACCAGTCGCACCGAGTTGACGCTCACCAGCAACGCCAGCACCAGCAGGCCGAGCAGCACCAAGACCAGCAAGGGCACAAAGATACGGCTCAGGGCCTCGGAGTTCTGCACCGCGTTGGTCATCAGGTGCAGGGCCACCATCAGGATGACCAGGAGCACCCCGACAGCAATGGCGCCGGGCTGCAGCAGCTGTCGCTTCAGCATGCTCAAGGTGTCAGCGGCCACTTGGTCCAGCCGGTGCTCTGCTTCCAGCCCGAGCGCAGATAGGCCATCGGACGCAGCGGCAGCGGTAGCTCCTCGATGTCGAGCGAGGCACGCAGATGGACCTCGTAGGCCTGATGGGAATCGAGCCGCTTCTCGCTGATGAGATAGAGATCCTTGAACTCGCCGAGGGCGGCAATGGCGGCCTGGCGGGTGACGAAGGTGCGCCCGCCTTCTTCGCCCGGCAGACGCGAGACCAGGTAGCGCTCAGACAGCGGCTTGAAGCGAATGCGATAGCGCAGGCGTTGGTCGACCAGGCTTTCATCCCAGATCCAGGCGCCTTGCTCACGTACCTGGATATGCACCAGGATGGTCAGTGGGACGCCGTTTTCGAGCGCCTCTAAGGCCCGCTCGCTGAAGCTATAGTCGATCTCGGCCGAGAGGAGGACGCTGCCATCCATGCGTTTGGTCTTGGCGTCGATGACAGTGAAATCCTCAGCGGCTAGCGCGGGCTGGCTTAGGATAGTGGTCAACGTCAGTGCGAGCGCTAGCGTCAAGATTGGCCTGAGCCGGCCCAAGGCTCCGGACAAGGGCGACCAGCGCAGCCTTGGAATCGGCGTCATTGCTTGCCCAAGAGTGCGAAGTAGAAGCCATCCGGACCCTGGTCGCTCGGCAGCAGCTGGCGGCCATGGCTGCATGCGACGCCCAAGGTCGTCGGTAGCGGCTGCTCACTGGCATCGCTATGGCGCTCCAGGAAGCTGGCGATCTGCGCCTGGTTCTCGTCCGGCAGCAAAGAGCAGGTCAGGTAGAGCAGGCGTCCGCCTGGCGCCAGCAGGTCCCAAAGCGCTTCTAGCATCTTTGCTTGGACTTGG
>Ga0180436_10001185_pt1 | contig 25774 bp, 23 predicted proteins | sample SS_ome_2_FD_132434 | JGI IMG/M metagenome (GOLD analysis project Ga0180436, IMG submission 132434) | Hypersaline lake sediment archaeal communities from the Salton Sea, California, USA - SS_3_S_2 metaG | ecosystem: Environmental > Aquatic > Non-marine Saline and Alkaline > Hypersaline >... | reverse complement strand
GTTGCGCCATCCAGGTTGAAGTCGTGGTCCTTGGCCCAGGCCTCGAGCACGTAGACCAAGCCCTGACCCGTCGCCTTGGTCCGACCCAGGCTGCCGCCCGACTCCACCGGCTTGCCGGTCACCACGTGCACAGAGCGGTTGCGCTCCTGCGGCGACATCATCTGCAAATACGTGTCCATGATCCATGCCATGATCTGCGGATTCGTGTTCACGTCCGGCGCGGGGATATCATATTCAGGACCGATGTTGCCACCCAGCGCGAAGGTGAAACGTCGCGTGATCCGCTCCAGCTCGCCGGGGCTATACTCCCACGGGGCCATCTGGATGCCGCCCTTGGCGCCGCCATAGGGGATCCCGGCAATGGCGGTCTTCCACGTCATCCACGCTGCCAGCGCGCGGACCTCGTCCAGGTTCACCGCGGGATGGAAGCGCAGGCCCCCCTTGTACGGCCCCAACACATTGCAGTGCTGGACGCGGTATCCGGTAAACATCTTCAGACAGCCGCTATCCATCACCACAGGGAAGTTCACCACAATCTCATTGGTCGTCTTCGACAGGATCTTGCGGATCTCACAATCCAGGCCCATCAGATCCGCAGCCTTGTCGAACTGCATCATCACCGTCTCGTAGACGCTCGTCTTGCCCATTCACACCTCCATGCGTAGATGTCATTGTTATACCATTGGGTCCCGCGGCGCCGAATGGACAAATGGCCCTGTTGTGTGGACGAGTTTCCTTGGTCCGAGAGGCACCGACACAGGAGAGGGGATATGGGCAGCGGAGCAGGCAAACGACTCACAGCAGCAAGCCAAACAGACGGATGTCCCTCAGCACGCCGTCCTTGAGCACCGCCGCACGCTGCAGCCCCTCCTCGGCGAACCCCGCACTGCGCAACAGCGCGATGCTGGCGACGTTGTCGGCCAAACAGCTGCACTCGATCAGGCGTAGCCCCGCATCCCGCCCTCGGTTGATCACGTCCCTGACCAGGCTGGTTCCCACTCCCCGACGCCGGAAGTCAGGACTGGCGCAGTAGCCTATCTCGGCGATGTGGGAGCGGTACGGCTCCGTTGCGCGGCTCAGCGACGCCATTCCCACCACCCTCCCCTCAGTCCGTGCCCAGCAGGCGATTGTCCGTGGGTTGGGTAGCATCTCGGTCCGAGCGAACGCCAGCGCCTGCTCGTCGGTCTTCGCACCGAAGGCGGAGTCGTCCTCGTACTCCCACACCATCATCTCGGGCGCGAAGACCATCCGCCAGAACGAGAGTATCTCCGCATCCGTCGGCGCCTCTTCCTGAGGGTTGAAGATATCGATCACGTTCGCCTCCCGCACACAGCCCGGCTAATTCCCACACCCACAGGACCGACTATACTACTCGCGGACCCCAGTCGCCAACGGAGACGCACAGGTGAACGACACACAGCAAGGACCCAAGTCACGTGCCGTGATCTTCTCCACCCCAGCGCTGTGGCGCCACGGCTTTGGGGGCAAGCACCCGCTCAAACCCGAGCGCCTCGCGCGCACGGTGGCGCTACTCGAGGCCTACAGCGCACTCGACGTAGACAACGTGCGCCGGCTCGCACCGCCCATCGCCACCGACGAACAGGTGGGCCTGGTCCACACGCAAGGCTACATCGACGCGGTCCGCACGCTCAGCGAGGGACGACGGCTGGGAGTGTCATCCAGCACCTATGGTCTCGGCGTCGGCGACAACCCCATCTACCGCGGCATGGATGAGGCCGCGCGGCTCAAGGTGGGCGCAGGCTTGGCAGCCGCGCGGATGCTGCTGGACGGGGAGTGCGACGTGGCCTTCAACTTCGCGGGAGGCCTGCATCACGCGCTGGCGTCGCGCGCCTCGGGCTTCTGCATCTACAACGATCCGGCGGTGGCCATCCAGTGGCTAGTGGACCAGGACCTGCGGGTTGTCTACATCGACATCGACGCCCACCACGGCGACGGTGTCCAGTATGCCTTCGAGGACACGGACCGTGTCCTCACCATCTCGCTCCACCAGGACGGGCGCACGCTCTTCCCCGGTACCGGCTTCGTCGAAGAGACCGGGGTCGGCGCCGGCGCGGGCTACACCGCCAACATCCCGCTCTACCCCGAGACCGACGACGAGACCTACCTCTGGGCCTTCAGCGAGATCGTGCCGCCATTGGTCCGCCGGTTCGCGCCCGACGTGCTGGTGACCCAACTTGGCGTCGACACGCACTATCTCGATCCGCTGACACACCTTTCGCTCACGACCCATGGCCATCTGGCGCTCTTCGAGGCGCTTGCCGAACTCAGTCCCGGCAAATGGCTGGCGTGCGGTGGCGGAGGGTACAACCTCGACGTGGTGCCCAGATCGTGGACGCTGGCGTTCGGCGTGATGTCGGGGCAGACGTTCCCCGATCCACTACCGGAGGCCTATCTCGACAAGTGGGGCGACTCGCGAGGGAGCCGCACGCTGCACGACAGCGTGGCCCCGAAGCTCAGTGAGGCGAGGCAGTCGCGCATCCGGCAGCACACCGAGAACATGGTCGCCGAGGTCAAGCGCGTTCACGGGCTGTAGGGCCGCGGCCGCTGCAGGAGACCTTTGATTGTGTTTTTTCTGCGAAACAATGGTCTCGGAAGTGGAATCGCGAAGCCGGAAGCCGGCCAGCGCGCGTGGGGATGATCGCCGGCGGTCGTGTGGTTGGTCCTACCTATGAATCATCTTCATGATAGAACTAAAGTTCTAGATGTCAAGTCACCGCCCCCCACCAAACAAAGTGGGACGTACTCACCCGTGCCTTCCTGTCTCAGGCAGCCGAGGGGGACACCCGGTCACCGCTCCAGGCGCGGCATCGTGGCGACGCTCTGCGCAGCCGGCGTGTCCAGCATTGTGATACACCCATTAGCTCGCACCTCAAAGTTGTCGAACTCCGCCGTGAGGAAGGACCCCGCACTGACGCCGACCGATCCGCGACCCAGGATAGGATCCACCGTGTCCGTGATGGTCTTGATCTCGACGCCGTTGATGAAGAGCGTGAACGTGTTGGCATCTCGTCTAACTGCCAGCAGCTGGTGAGCGGTCAGGTTGGCGATGATGGCAGTGCTGGTGTCCACATCCACTGACTCGTAGGTCTCGCCTGCGCCTTCCCACTTGCGCACCGACCACCACTGATGCGCCGGGTGGATGTTGAAGCTGTACCACCTGTGCCAGGTCACCTCACCTGCCGCATGGCTATGCTCAAGACCGAAGATGAGACCCAGGTCCGGCGAGTGGGTATCTGTGTCGAGACCCTCGGGCATCCAGGCCTCCACGCTGATCGTTGCCTGATCGGGGACCACCCAATCCGGAGAAGAGCCCATCCCAGTATACGTCGTGTTGCTGACCCGTGTGATGCGGTAGATCCCGTTGACGTACGCGTAGGTTCCGTAGGACTCGACATCCGTCGACCAGCCCGTAGTGGGATCGCTGAAGTCGTCGTAGACGTAGAAGCAGCAGTTGTTGATCGCCAGCGGCATGAACACGGTAGGGCTCATTGTCCCGTTGGCAGGAGCGCGGACCACGGTCGGCTCTGCAGACGCCGACGCGCCCTGTAGGGTTGCGCTGGGGCGACTGAAGCCCCACACTGCACTGAGAGCAAGGAGGAGACAGGAGAGAACAGACGGAGAGGCACGCTTCAGTGACATACAGTACACGCTCCCTTGGGTAAGGGTTCCCACCGAGAGATGACCCAGTTTCACGAAGTGTCAGGAGTATACGCTTGTCTGCCGGGCGTGCCGGCAAGCGCAGTTCGTCACGCAGGACGCAGCCGAAGCCGTGCCTCCCGATGGTATGCCGACGGGAGAGGAGCTTGATCGCCAACACCATACCGGCAGCCAAGCCGGCGCCTGGGTCTTGAGCTTCCCGTCAAGACGCCCGTATCATAAGGCCGACTGTTTCGTCATAATAGATAGACACACGCAGTTTGTTGGTAGGCTGCCGATCCCGATCTGCCCTTGGAGGCTTGCCGTGCGGCTTCTGATGATCGTGAGACTCCTCCGCTCGCAGGGTCCTGAGGCAATCGACCCTCAACAGGCCCACAGCCCGCCGCCAGCGCACGGAGACCAGCCACGCGGAGCGATGCAGCACTGGCGGCCCGTTCGACTTCAGCCACAGCTGGACAGGCATCACCGGTATCCAGCTGCATCGTTCGAGGGATCCCTTACTCATGGATTGCGCCGTAACCCGCGACGCGGATCCCCACGCCATCTACACCCACACACAGGAGGCAGTCAGATGCACAGTGACACTCGGACGTCATTCCGCTTGGGTCGGATCCTGATGCTCGTGGTGATGGTCGGGGCAACCGTCCTTGCCGGGAGCGGGGGACCCGCAGACGTTGCCACGGCTTCAGACGAGCCGCCCGGATTTGCGGTCAGCTCCTTCGCTAGCGTCTGTGACCCGACCATCCGCTCGTGTGCCTACGTCGAACCAGCAGCAGACGACGGCACCTCGACCGAGTACGTCTTGGCGCCGGCTACGTTACCCGCATCCTTCGACTGGCGCGACTACACCTCACCCCACCGCGTCTCACCAGTCCGCGATCAAGGGGAGGCCGACGTCGGCTACGCCTTCGCCGCCGTCGCCAACGCAGAGTGGTTCGCGTCCGGCGATGGCGCACCGGCCGGCATTGACTATTCCGAGGACCAGGCCATCGAGTGCACCTGGCGGGCACAGAACGCTTCGGCCGGAGGTGGCTACGTCGAGATCGCCAATCACTGGTCCCAGATGGGGATCTCAACCGAGGCCACCAATCCCTACACAGACGCCGATGGCACCTGCCACTCCCCAGACGGCCCCTGGGAGACGACCCTACTGGGCTGGCAGAGGCTTTCCAGAGCCATACCGCCCACCACCACGACCATCAAACAGCTCCTGATGGATCAGGGACCGCTCTACACCGGAATCTACATCGGTGAGGAGGGCGAGCCGTGGCGTGAGGAGTTCGAGGCCTACGATGGCTCATATACGCTCGACGGGCCCCAATACGAAGGAGCAACCAACCACAACGTGCTGATCGTGGGATGGGACGACAATGAGAGTGTCTACGGCGATCCGGCAGGCGCGTGGATCGCGAAGAACAGCTGGGGTACCGAGTGGGGCGACGCGGGCTACTTCCGCATCACGTATGGCCGGGCTGCCCTCGGAGCCGGGCTGGCCGTGATGACCGACTCCCAGCCCTATGACGAACACGGTGACCTATGGTTCTACGACGAGGCCGGCGGCACGAACGGGATTGGATATATGTACGTCCAATCAGTCTGGGGCACCAACGTCTTCACCGCTACGGAGGAGACCTACATCACGCGTGTAGAGTTCTGGACCGTCGATGAGTTCACCAATGTCGACATCTTCCTCTACGACAGCTTCGATGGTAGCTCGCCGTCTGGCCTGCTGGCACAGATCCCGGGCAAGACCATTCCTCGTGAGGGCTACTACTCGATGCCCTTGGCTGAGCCCCTGAGAGTCACCGCGGGAGAGGATGTTGCCGTCATGATGCATCTCACCACAACCACCAATGACACCGCCGCTCTAGCGGTCGATTCTGCAGGTCCCTCCTCCGGGAACTCCTACCGGAGCGCCAACGGAACGAGCTGGAGCACCTGGGACGACGACATCAGCCTGCGCCTCCGGACATCGACCAAGCCAGTCGATCTCGATCTCACGAAGTCGGTCGCGGGGGACAGCTTCGGCCCCGGGGATCCCATCACCTACACTCTCGCTATCGAGAACTTAGGCACCGCTGCGGCGGCGAGCGCCGTTCTCACGGACATCTTGCCGGCGGAGGTCGTCGACCCGATAGTGGTGAACAGTGACCACGGGATCACGGGCATCGTCGACTACGTGTGGAGTCTCGATCCGTTGTCGGCTGGGGATACGGCGGTGGTCACAATCACCGGTGTGGTCAGTGTGACCGACAGCCAGCACGAGTTCACCAACGAGGCCACGGTCCACGATCCACTAGATGGTCGGCTGTCGAACAACCGAAGTGCAGTTGCCGTGAACCTTGATCGCGTCTACCTGCCATGTGTAGTCAGATCCGTGGGACCGCCTCGGTTGCGCACGATGCGGCTATACGCCATCAAAGACCAGTCAGTCGCCGAACTCCAGCCAACGTATCACTATGACGGCAACGACCTAATCGTGGGGATCGGGTGGCCCGAGTGCAGCACCTTTGATGACGGGATAGCAAGGTCCTTCATCGAGTTTGACCTGAGCTCACTGTCGGTCTCCGCCGTGGAGAGTGCAGAGCTACATCTGCACGAGAGCGGCTGGTGCCCGAACGATGGCGCCCCCCCAGCGACGATCACCGTGTACCGGTTGACCCAACCGTGGGTTGAGCGTGGCACCTACTGGCCGACTCAGCCTGCCTGGGCTGAGTCACACGGGTCCTTCGACGTGGACATCGACGACTGGACTTGGAGCGACTTCAGCCACGACGTCACGGGCCTGGTCAACCTGTGGGTCCAGGGCACACCCAACTGCGGCCTGCTGCTTCGCGGTCCCGAGACTGACGATGCCAACAGGAATCTCGTCTACTTCAGCTCCAGGCAGGACGCGCCCGATGGTCCCTACCTATTGGTGACATACTACGAGTAGCTGCAAAGGCTGACGCGGCGACGGACCACGTCGGAATCCACCGGCGTGGATTCGGCTTCACAGCAGCAGCCCGTAGAGCCGGATGGTCTGTGACTCGCCATCGCTCTTGTAGGCCTGAGGCCGGTAGCCCTAGAGGTGGAAGCCGGCCTTCTTGAGCAGGGCGATGGCGGCGACGTTGCTGTCAAAGCAGCTGCACTGAAGGCGCTCGAGACCCATCTCGCGAGCGCGCTCGACGATGGTCTGGACCAGCCGGTGCCCGATCCCGCGTCCTCGGTAGACCGTGCGGACGGTGAAACCGATCTCGCCGCAGTGCTCCTGGCCCTCCTCGACACAGCGCCTGAGCGTGGCCCGGCCCACGATTTGGCCTTCGACGCGAGCCCAGCAGGCCTGGTGCGTGGCTCTTGGGAGCAGCGTGGCGCGGAAGAGCTCCAGAACCTGGTCGGGTCTCTTGTCTGCGTAGGCCGGGTTGTCCGGGCGATCCCACCGAGGGTGGTCGGGTGAGACCATCATCTGCCAGAGCGACAGGATGTCGTCGTCTGCCGGCGGCCGTTCGGTCGGGAAGAAGATCTCTACCACGCGTGCTCGCTCGAGGGGCTGGGACATCTCGGCGGGAGACTACACCGATCTGCACGGATGCGCCGCGTGCAAATGCAGTGAGCAGACAGGTCCGACCGCGACGGCGGCACCCGAGCCGGGGACCTCACAGAGAAGGGTACGCCGGCAACGAGGTCGTGCTCGTCCTTCGCCCGTGTAGCCAATAGCCGGCGGCGAACATCAGGATGATGCTGACCACACTCTCTGCCCCAGGAGAGGCCCACAGCTCCATCCCAGGACGAAGTCGGATCAACTGGCTAAGGAGCAGCGTGTTTCCGATGGTGTTCCCAATGGTGTGCATAACCCAGGCAGGCAGCACCGAGCCCGTTGCCAACCGAATCTCGCCATAGACCACGCTCTGGCTGATCGTGCCTAACAACAGAAGCGGGACGAAGAACCACAACATGTCCGGCCCGACGTAGGTCCAGAAGACATAGACAAACGGCAGATGCCAGGCGCCCCAGATCAGCCCGACGACGGCATGCGAGAGCCAGACATTCATCCTGAGTGAGTACACCTTCGGAGCAAAATAGCCTCGCCAGGCGAACTCCTCAAAGATGTTCTCGATCATTACAGTGATCAGCCCAGGCACCAGGGCGGCCACGAATGCGGCGGACATCGTCGCGTCCAGCTCAAGGCCACCCACCAATACCCCCAACAACACAGACAGAAGGATGACCACTGGGAAGACCAGGACGCCGGCAAGCCACCAGAAGCCATTGCCTCTGAAGTTCGGCCGCAGACCGAAGTCACTCCAGCCGTCGCCGCCAAGCATCCGTAGCAGCAGCATCAACACTAGTGGGGCGGCAATCCACAGTAGTTGGCCCAGTCCGGATGCGCCTGGTTCGGCACCGGGGGGAACAGTGAGTGGCTCGATGAGACCTGCCAGAACCGCTGTTCCTAGAGCCAACACTGCGAAGATGACTAGATTGTGCACGGTGCGCTTTCTTTCCCGAGCAGGCATTGGGCTGTGATCTTTTCCGAGTCTGGTAGATAGGTCAAACGACAGTCACCGCTGGTTTTCCACGGGCGTGGCCTTTGCCAATGTACCGAAGCGCGTCAGGTGCCTCTCTCGACGGAAAGCGTCTGTCGACCACTGGCGCGATCCTTCCGGTTTCAAGCAGCTCCTTCAGGTCGAGGAGGCCCAGCGACAGACTTCGTACGGCCTTCTTGGAGCGCCAGACCACCACGTAGTGCCCGATATCCAGAGGCGTCTTCCATCTGTGAACGGGTGCCAGACGCTGTAGCGCGGGACTAGGTCCCATCGGCGTCCCCTATGCCCTTGACCAGCAACCACAGCCCAATGGCCAGCTCAAAGGGCAGGTTGGGGATGAACATGAAGAGCGGAACGGCAAGGCCAAGCAGCTCACCTATGGTGCCCAGGAGTGCCAGGGGCGCCACGATGAGGCCGCAGAGCGCGAGCGCCCGGGGAACATAGCCTGATCGGTGGAGCAGGTAGTAGAACAGTGTTCCACCAAGGGCGAAGAACACCATATTGATGGAGTAGGCGAACTCCTGCGACTCATAGGCCAGAGTCCCCAGCGCCTGTAGATAGGCGGGATGTCCTTCCACTGCGGACGTTTGACTGACGCGGAGAAGCGCGAACGTCGCTACCCTGCTGGTAGCGAGGAGCGCGACTTCCGTGAGCCGCAGTCCCAGGGCTACGAGGGCTATCTTCAGGTTCTGGTTCCTAAAGAGAACAAAAAGCAAGACGCTCAGGACGATGAGTGCGATGACCGTGACCATCTCGACCATGATGCCCGCCCGAATCTGCACAGCGCTATCCGCGAGATTGGCCATGGTGTCGACGATGTTGTCTGAGACATTCAGTACACCAGGCAGCATCGATCCTGCGACGACCGATGCGACTGCCTGAACCAGAAACGCTACTCCGATGAGTCGGGGGGTCTTCGTGTCGGTATTCACTCTGGATCACCTCGTCCTGTTCCGCCTGACATCTGGGCCATGGCAGTGATCACACTCCCTCAGACTCTCCTCACACTCGAGGCGATTCGCCGGTGTCATCAGTGCCGCTCAACACACAGACAGTATATCCTCCGAGTGGCATGGACTTACAGACCCGAAAGGGGTATTGGGAGGGTTACTGCGTGCCGCGGCCACGCAGATCAGAGGCGCGACCGGTACCCTCCGAGCCCGTGGAGGACGGGCGTCGGGTCCTCCGTTGACTGGGGCGAGGGGAGCGAGGCAGTCGGCGCGGTGGCACAGAGAGACAGGAGTGGAACCGACCTGTCGCACGACCTTCGCGCGTGATGCCAGACGACAAAGAGCGGCGCCTAAGCGCCGCTCTTGTGTGTGACCCGCACAGGATTTGAACCTGTAACCAAGGGTTTAAGAGACCCCTGCTCTCCCGTTGAGCTAGCGGGCCAAAGTGTAGCGAATGTGGACGGTTTCGATGTCTCCGTTCGCGTCACCTGCAGATCAGATTTTACCATAGGGAGGCATTTCTGGCAAGCGTTTGTCTTCCATTCTGTCCCCATCGCTGCTACAATGGATGCACCTAGGAGGGGCGTTGACCACGGCATCTGCGACCGGACACAAGCGCACACCCACTCGCCGTCGACGCGATGGTCGGCGCCTGACGCTGCGTCAGTATCTGTCCTTGAGCGGCGTAGCGATCGGCATGCTGCTGCTGGCAGCCGCCTGCGGCCCCCCCACGCCGCCCGTGCCTCCGATTTCGCTGCCCGACTCCTACGCCGTCGCCGACGACTTCTCGCCACCCGACCCCAGGTGGGCACGCTTCGACACCGACGAGAGTGCTGTCTACGCGCTCGCCGGCGAGCTCTTCCTGGAAGACAGGGGGCAGGGCGTCTCGGTCTACACCCCGCTGCTCGGCGAACGCTACGCTGACACCGATATCCGCGTCGATGTGCGTCACGTCCAGGGATCGGTCAACAACTGGCTGGGCATCCTCTGCCGCCATCAGGATGTGGAAAACTACTACCTTCTGGCCATCAGCGCCGACGGCTACACGCTGATCCTGCGCGTCGTCGACGGGGAGCCCACGCCGCTGGTCGGACCCGAGTACAACGAGGCGATCCGCATCGGCAAGGCCGAGAACGATCTGCGCGTGCTGTGCGAAGGGTCCAGCCTCTCGATGTGGGTCAACGATGAGCTGATCGCCACGGCCTCCGACGACACCCTGATGCAGCCCGGCGACGTCGCGTTGTTTGCGGACGCGGTCCAGCGCGGCGAGATCGTGGTGACCGCCTTCGACAACTTCGTCCTCGTGGAGCCGTAGGGAGAGGCGCATTGGCACGTTCAAACGTTGGGACGCTGGGACGTTCGGACGTTGGGGCATGGGAACGCGCCGTTGGCCTAGGACTGTGGATCGTGGCCCTGGTGACCTATTTCGGGCCGTGGATCGCCCGACAGCCGATGAGCGCCGCGCTGGCGTGGAATGCCTACGACCTCTTTGACCTGTTGCGCTTCCTGCCCGAGATCGAGACCGGCGCGCTGACGGTCAACCTGCAGGCGCTGCGGCTGCCCCTGGTCGGTCTCGCCGTACTACCGCCGTTGCTCCTGGCGGACCTAGCAGTCCGGTGGCGCGTCGCCGGAGCACTCCTTGGTTGCGCACTGGCGGCGCTCACGCTACCGCCCTATCCGCAGATCATGACGGCCTGGCGCACGCCCGGTTGGCGCGTGCCCTTCTGGTGGGCTGTGGGGGCGTGCGCGTGCGCCCTGGTCGCCGCCTGGCTGGCGCCGCGGATGGGCCGGGTCCGGCGCTGGCTGATCCTGGCGGTCGCCGAGGTCGCGACCGTACCCGCGGTTGTGACGCTGACCCGCCTCCTTCCCGCTCTGCGCAAGTTGCATGCGGCACCCGTCACACCGGGATGGGGGTTCTGGGCATGCACCGTGTCGCTCGCGGGGATTGGTCTGACCGCATGGATGCCCACGTGGCGCACGCTCTCCGCTGAGACAGGAGGACCCATGTCTGAGATTCAGTCGGATGGCACGGAGGACACCCTGGCCCGCATCCGCGAGGTCAAGGCGAAGTACGAGGCACAACTGATGCAGATGGCCAACGTCGTCGCCGTAGGCATCGGCGTGCCGATCGAGGGCGGGCGCCCCAAGGGCGAACCCGGCATCATCGTCAGCGTGACCCGCAAAGTCGCGGTCGGCAAGCTCAGGCCACGCGACCTCGTCCCCAAGGAGATTGAAGACGTGCGCGTCTGGGTCGAGGACGTGGATCGACCACGCGCGAAGGCGTCCGCAGAGCCGGCCAGCGCCCCTGACACAACACAGTAGACGCGAAGGGAAGACTATGGAACCCCAACACATCGACTACGGCATCCTGGACAACGCGCGACAGATCTACGCCGACGTCGTGACCGAACTCTTCCAGCGCCGGAACGTCGTGGCCTGCGGGCTGGGCTACAAGATCGCGTCGGGCAAACCCACGCACGAGCTTAGCCTTGTCGTATCTGTGACCCACAAGATGCCCGCCTCAGCCCTAGCCCCCGAGGACCTGATCCCTCAGACCGTGTCCGGGCTGGACACCGATGTAGTGGAGACGGGACGTATCCGCGCCTTCGCCCAGGACCCGCGCGCTAGGTGGCGACCGGCGCAGCCCGGCATCTCCATCGGTCACGAGGCAATCACAACGGGGACGTTTGGGCTGCTGGTCCAGCGCGAGGGACAGACTCACATCCTGAGCAACAACCACGTCCTGGCCAACACCAATGACTGCGAGATCGGCGATGCCATCCTGCAGCCCGGACCTGCCGACGGCGGCACCGGCAACGACCGGATCGCGGCCCTGGCCGACTACGAACCCCTCAGATTCGGCGACGAGGAGCCCACCTGCTCCATCGCCGACACCATCGCGCGCATTCTCAACTGGATGGCCAAGACCGCCGGCTCCTCCCACCGGCTCAAGGCCACGCAGGCCACGCCGGCGCTCAACCTGATGGACGCCGCGCTCGCCCTGCCCGATCAGCCCGACCTAGTGCTGCCCGGGGTCGTCGGGATCGGACTGCCCACCGGCGCAGCGAACCCAACGCTGGGCCAACAGGTACAGAAGATGGGCCGCACCACGGGCCTCACCCAGGGCAACATCACACAGATCAACGTCACCGTCGATGTCAGCTACGGCGTGCAGTCGGCGCGGTTCACGGATCAGATCTTCGCTACGCCGATGAGCAGCCCCGGCGACTCGGGGTCGGCTATCTTGGGGATGGATCGCAAGGTCGTCGGCCTGCTGTTCGCCGGGTCCGACCGCATCACCATCCTCACCCCGATCCAGCGCGTCCTCGACCGCTTTGAGGTCGACGTCGTCACGGTATGAAGCAACGAGACTCAAGACCCAGGACCCTGGATCGATCCTAAGTCTTGAGTCTTAGGTCTGTTGACCGGTCATTCGTCGCTGGCGACCGTCTCCCCCTCATCATCTGACTCCGCCGTCTCCGCCTCAGGCGTTTCAACCTCGACCAACTTCGCCCGGATGATACCATCGATATTGTCAGCGAAGTCCGCGTTCTTCGACAGATACTCCTTGGCGTTCTCGCGGCCCTGGGCGAAGTTCTCCTCCTCAAAGTAGTAGTAGGAGCCCCGCTTGTCCACGATACCCATCTCCAACCCCACATCCAGCAAGTCACCGGCACGGCTGATGCCCTCGCCGAACATGATGTCGAACTCTGCCACGCGGAAGGGCGGCGCGACCTTGTTCTTGGTCACACGCACGCGGGTGGTATGCCCGACGACCTCACCCCGGTACTTGATCGACTTGATCCGGCGCACGTCCAGTCGCACCGACGCATAGAACTTGAGTGCGCGACCGCCGCTGGTGGTCTCCGGTGACCCAAACATCACGCCGATCTTCATCCGCAACTGGTTGGTGAAGATCATCACGGCATTGGACTGCTTGATCGCGCCGCTGAGCTTTCGCAGCGCCTGGCTCATCAACCGAGCCTGGAGACCCGGGTGAGAATCTCCCATCTCGCCCTCAATCTCGGCCCGCGGCACCAACGCCGCCACCGAATCGATCACGATGACATCGACGGCACCGCTCCGTACCAGGGCTTCGGCAATCTCCAACGCTTGCTCGCCGGTGTCCGGCTGGGAGATATACAGGCTCTCGGTGTTGACCCCACACTGCGCCGCGTAACGTGGGTCCAGCGCGTGCTCCATATCGATGAAGGCCGCCACGCCGCCCATCTTCTGAACCTCGGCGACGATGTGCTGGCAGATCGTAGTCTTGCCCGATCCCTCGGGACCGTAGACCTCAGTGATCCGCCCTCTTGGAAGCCCGCCAACACCCAGCGCGATGTCAAGAGCCAGACATCCCGTGGGCACGATCTGCACGTTGAGGTGTGATGCGTCACCAAGGCGCATCAGCGCGCCATCGCCAAAGCGGCGTTTGATCTGGGCTACGGCCTGCTCCAGTGCCTTCTCACGTCCGTCCGCCATGCTGTCCCTCCCTGAGGCGCTTGTTCACGGGGTCAAGGCGGCTATGTGCCCGCCCTGGCACTCACTGAGTTGTGGTGTGATCCATCCTATGATAGCACACATGTTCTAAGAAGGCAAGAGCTAGCTGCGGCTCCGCGAGGCCCGACTTCCCCTACGTCGAGGCGTGGCGGCGCCGCCCAGATAGGCGGTCGCCTTGATCTCGTGGACCACGCACCGCGAGGTGTCCATGAACCGGATGCTGATCTTGGGGTCTAGGTCCTTGAGCTCGGTCGCCGTGGTGATGATGGTGGGCAGCCGGGCCACATAGCGATAGTTGATGAGCTGGAATAGCTTCTCCCTGGCCCACGGCGTGGCGCTCTCCGTGCCCAGGTCATCCAGCACCAGAAGCGGGGCACGGCGCACCTCCTCGAAACGCTTGCCAAGCGAGAGGCTGCTCTGCGGGCTGAAGGCGGCTCGTAGATAGTCCAATAGGTCCGGTACCACCACCAACAGCGCCTGATGCCCCTGGCGAAGGCGTTCGTTGGCGATCGCCGCAGCCAGGTGCGTCTTACCCACGCCGTAGGTGCCGGTGAGGATGAACCATCCGTCCGGCGTGTCGGCGTAGGTCTTGGCGATCTGGATCGCCGTGGCAAGGCTGTGTGCCTCGGCCTTCTCCAACTCGCGCTTCCTATCGTCGAATGTGCTGAACGTCATGTCGGCGTAGTAGGGCAACATGTCCAGGCTGGAGGCGAAGCGCTCATCGACCCCCACCATCCTGTGATCCGGCGCCAGGATCGTCACGATCTCCACCAGATCGGGGTCCACCAATCGCGACCGCAACCGGGCGTCGATGTGTTCCAGTTCCTGGTTCGTCGTGAGCACCGTGGCTAGTCGCGCGGTGTAGCGATGATTGAGCAACTGGAAGAGTTTCTCCAACGCCCAGGGCGTGGCGTTCTCGGTGCCGAGATCGTCGAGGATCAGCAGGGGGGTGTTGCGCACCTGATCGAAGCGGCTGCTGTAGGGCTGCGGGGATCCCGGCGCGTAGGTCGATCTGAGATGATCCAGCAGGTCCGGCACGGTCACAAAGAGCGGCACGATCCCCTGTACCAGCGCACGGTTGGCGATGGCGGCCGCCAGATGCGTCTTGCCGCAGCCGTAGCCCCCGACCAGGACCAGCCACCCCTCCGGCTCCTTAGCATAGGCCAACGCCACATCATAGGCGCGGCGCAGGGTGCGCTGGCGCTCAGGTGACATGCCCGCACTCTCGGGATTAAACGTCTCGAACGTGAACCGCTCGACCGCCTGGAGGTTGTTCAGCGACCGCAGAGACTCGTCGCGGCGCTGGGCGATCTCTTCCATACGGCAGGTGCACGGAAAGAGCTTCCCAAAGCTCGGGTCTGAGATCGGCACGTCGAGACGGATATAGCCCATGCCCCGGCAGATCGGGCAGTCCGGGTCGCCGGCGCCGTCCTCAACTCGTCTGATCGCGGACGAGTCGATTGTAGGCTTCTTCGACGAACCGCCGGGCTTCGGCGTCGCGATCTGGTTCTGCTGGGCCAGCTCGGCCATCAGTTCTTCTAGGGATTTCATCTCTTCCTTCAGCCTGCCAGCGATTCAGAATGGCCAGGATATACTTCCAACTACGCTTGTTCTGCCGGACAGCCTCTCGGAACGCATCCTCGATCCACACCGCCGGGAACTCAGTCTCGGCCTCCATCAGATCCTCAGCCAGCATTGCCGTGAGCGCCCCGATGTTCTGCTCGTACAGCGCGAAGATATTGGGACGCTCCTGGACATGGGCACGCACCGGGCTGACGCCGCGCCCGAGCGCCGAAACCGATGCCCTACCCTGAGGGCTGTTGGCGAAGTAGCGGGTCTCGGTGGTGCCGTCGGCCCGGCGCCACTCAGCGGCCAACAGGACCTCGTACGCCTCAGCGGCCCGCAGCGCTGTCGCCAACCGGCCGACAACCTCATCACCGGCCAATGCCTGGATGATAGCGGGATCGTTCTGCAGCTCGCGATCCGTCACCCAAGGCGCCCCCTCGGCCCGTACCGATGATAGTCGCCAGAGCGCGATCAGCACGACCTTGAGCAGATCGGGGTGGTCCAGGTGCGGCACCAGCTCCGAAAAGACCGCCTCAGGCAGCGTGACGGCGGAACCGTAGTCATCGACGAACCCAGGAAACCGGTACGCGGCCCTGTCTGTCATACCAGGCTGGGCGGCGGTGCGGTAGCCACGCGATAGTCCTCGGGGGCCACCTGCGCGTAGACATCGGAATACTGGGTCAGCTTCTTGTTGAAGTAGAGCTGTACCGATCCCGTTGGGCCGCTGCGATGCTTGGCGATCATCACATCGGCGATGTTGGGGCTCTCGGAGTTCTGGTTGTATAGCTCGTCCCGGTAGATGAACATCACGATGTCGGCATCCTGCTCCAACGAACCCGACTCACGCAGGTCGGAGAGCACCGGGTGCTTGTCCTGGCGCTGCTCCACGGCACGTGAGAGCTGCGATGCCGTCATCAGTGGCACATCGATCTCGCGAGCGATCCCTTTGAGCGACCGGGAGATATACGAGACCTCCTGCACGCGGTTGTCCGAGCGATTATCGGAGTCCATCAGCTGCAGGTAGTCCAGGAAGATCATGTCCAGGCCACGCTCTGACGCCAGGCGCCGGCACTTGGTCCGCAGCTGCAGAACCGTGATCGAAGGTGTGTCATCGATGTAGATCGGCAACTCCGACAGGTGGCCGATCGCCTCTGCAAAGGCAGGCCACTCGTCGTCCTCCAACTGCCCCAGTCGCAGGCGGTGAGCGTCGATGCCGCTCACCTGCGCCACCAGACGCTGGACCAGCTGCTCCGCCGACATCTCCAGGTTGAAAACTGCGACCACCTTGCGCTTCTCAGCGGCCCGCAGCGCCATTGTCATCATCAGCGAGGTCTTGCCCACACCCGGGCGCGCGGCCAGGATCAGAAGATCCGAACGCTGGAAGCCGCCGAGGACTCGATCCAGATCGCGGAAGCCTGTAGGCACACCCATCAGCTCGCCGCGATGCTCATACAGGTTCTCGATATAGTCGTAGTAGCGGGGCACGATCTCTTGGATGGGCTGAAGCCCCCCCGTGGTCCGCTTCTGAGAGACACCAAAGAGTGCCTTCTCCGAGTGGTCGACCACCTGGTCGACGGGCAGCTTCTCATCGTAGGCGTATCGCGCGATGTCGCCGGCTGCCTCCAGCAAGCGTCGCCGCACGGCCGTCTGTTCCACCAGCCTGCCGTACGACTCCACGCTGATGGCCGACGGTACAGTGCTGATCAGCTCCGAGATGTAGGCTCCGCCGCCCACGACATCGATGTGGCCGTGCTGCTCCAGATCGGTGGTCAGCGTGATGAAGTCCACTGGCTCACGTCGCTCGTGGACACGGACCACCGACTCATAGATCCAGCGATGCTTCTGCAGATAGAAGTCATCGGCCTTGAGGAAGGGCAATACCTTGTAGACGGCCTCAGGGTCGATCAGAATCGCGCCCAGGACCGCTTCCTCGGCTTCGATATTGTTAGGTACGGTCTTGTCGGCTACGCTCATTGTCAGTTGTCTTTCGGATCCCCTACATCCAGTGAACTCAGAAAGTCCCGGAAGACACCCAGGTCCTTCGCATCCAGCGTCGCCTCATCCAGCACATCCGGCTCGGCGGTCACACCGGCCTGCTCCATCACACTCTCATCGACATACAGGGGCACACCCAGACGCACCGATGTGGCCACCGCATCGCTCGGACGCGCGTCCACCGAGACTTCACCGTTGGGTGTCGACAGCACCAGCAGCGCGCGGAAGTTATTGTCCACCAATTCGTTCACGAGGATGTGCTTCAGTTCGCCACCCAAGGCGTCGATCACGCTCACGATCAGGTCGTGCGTCAGGGGTCGGAGCACCCGGATGCCCTTGACACCCACGGAGATAGCCTCAGCCTCGCACGGCCCGATCCAGATGGGGAGGAAGCGATCGCTGTCGACCTCTTTCAGGACGACGATGCGGTGCGACGAGACCAGACTCACCTGGATCGTCTCAAGCGTGACCTCGATCATGGTGTCCTCCCCGGACGGCGGTGTCGTGTGGAGACGGTGTTGGCGCGCACGGCACATTATACCCACCCGACCCCCAAAGTGAAATGCCGCCGATCCCCACAATCGCCACGACCACCGGCACCACCGGCACATAGAACCGATCGTGCGCGATTGGCCCGGGCAGCAAAAGGTGGTAGGCGATCGTCCCGGCCAGTAGGAGCAGCACAGGCACGCGCCGGCGCAGCCGACCCAAGCCCCGCACCGTCACTGTCGCAATGGCTAGCCGCCCCACCAGCAGGCCCCACCACAGCGCGCCTGCGATGGGTGGAATCCGCCACACCCGCTCCAGCCACAGGGCCCGCAGCGCGTCACCCGCAGCCCACCGTCGTAGCGACCAAGCGATCCGCGCCCACACGGCAGCCACCACACCGGTCTTTGCCCAGTCGCTGCCTGTGAGCACGTGGTACCAGAGCCGGTGCCCCGGATCCAGCAGGCTCCTCGCGACGCCGCGTGCGTGGACGCCTGCATACGTCAAGGGATTCGCCATCACCAGGTCGCGCCCCGCGACCGCGATCCGTCGCTGCCAGTCGACCTGCAGATCGCACGGCGCCGATGCCTTCGAGCCCACCCGGGCCAACTCCGGAACGGCCTGGAGCTCCAGAATGTCGTAAAGGTGCTCCCAGGTCTCCGACCACGGCTCGGCCGCAAGGCCCTGCAGGGCAGCGGACGTCGCCACCGCGCTCACCCGCGCCACGTTCTCGTCAAAGGCCGTCGAGAGCGTCCATCGCCCCACCAGCAGGCGGTTGCGCAGCAGCCAAGGACACAGGGCCGCCACTAGCACGCCGGCGAAGATCAGTCCAATCCGCCCACGCGCCCCCCACCTCCGCCGCGTCGGGGCGTCCAGCAAACTGTTGGTGGCGTCTGCTGCGGAGCCGCCACCAACAGCGCGACGCCCACTGCCAGATACTGGGCGTTGGGCTTCACCAGCAACACACCCGCCCACACCAGTCCTGCCAGGGCAGACCATCTTGCGCAGGGCCGTCGCAGCAGGCGCACCGTCGCCACGACCGCCAGCGTCAGCAAAGGCAACACCAGCGCCTCCGACAGCAGGTACCCCGTGAACCGCTGCGTCGTGCCGTTGAGCGCGTAGAGCACGCCGGCCACCATCGCAGCCCGTCGCCGGCCCCCCCGCGACCCGCCCGCCCCGACCCCGACCATGGCACGCGTCAGGGCCATCGTAGCGGCTGTAGTGACGACCTCGAGGAGCACCTGTGCGAGGACGACGCGCTGCGGGTCACGTCCCAGCACCGTGTAGACGCCAGCGACGAACCATGGGTAGAGTGGCGTGCGCACCGCCGTGGGGCAGAACGGCGCCTCCCATCCGATGGCGAAGCCACGACCGGCGAGCAGGTTCGCCGCCAGGAGATGGAACCCCTCGGCATCGATCGGTGCGATGGGATTCGTGGGGAAGGCAGTCAGCCACCCGACGCGCACGAGCACAGTGAGTAGCAGCGGGAAGCAGACAAGCAATGCGGACATCGGTCGCTCTTGTATGTTCAGCCAGATTCGTTCCGGATGCGGGGGCTCGCGCGTCTCTACGCGTGCGCCTACCCAACCAACGCACCCAGCGGACAACAGTCCGCGGCTCGGCCTACACCGTAGCCCGTTCCCCGATCAGACGGATGCCGTCCAGGGTGAGCCAGGGATCGACCGTCGAGAACCGATCCGTCAGATGCGCGATCAGGCTCGAGAGCCCTCCGGTGGCAAGCACCGTCACATCGCCGCCAATCTCTCCGCGGAACCGGTCGATCATCCCCTCCACCAGTCCCACATACCCCAGCAACACCCCCGACCGGATCGCGTGGATGGTGTTGGTACCGATGGCAGCTTCCGGTGCCGCCAGACGTATCTGCGGCAGCTGAGCCGTGCCGCCGGCAAGCGCAGAGGCGGCCAGGTTCATCCCCGGTGCGATGGCCACCCCAAGGAACGCCGCCTCGCGCGAGACAGCGGTGAACGTCGTCGCCGTGCCGAAGTCCACCACCACACACGCCTGCCCGACACGCTCGTAGGCCGCCACCGCATTGGCAATCAGGTCTGCCCCCACCTCAGCCGGGTTGTCCACGGCAAACGCCAGGCCCGTGTCGACCTCGTGGCCGACCACCAGCGGCTCGACCGTCGTCTGATCCGCCAGCATCTCTTCCATGCGCCCCGTCAACGGGGGCACGACGCTGGCCAACACGATGCGGTCGAAGTCGGCCATCCGCAAGCCGGCCTCGGAGAGCAACGCCCGCAGGAGGACCCCATACTCATCCGGCATCTTCTCTCGCACCGTGCGCACGCGCCAATGATGCAGCCAGGACGCGCCGTCGTGCACGCCGAAGACCACGTTCGTGTTGCCGATATCGATCGCCAGGAGCATCGTACCTCCTCCGCGTTGGGTTCAGGTCCAGTCTACACACCTTCTCGACATCGACAACGCCTCGGTGGCGCGGTGTCCACACCGAGCCTCAGTGGTATAATGTCGTCGTGAAGAAGCGAACACTCCAGATCGTCCTGACCCTAGCCGTCAGCATCGTGGCCATCGCCATCGCCCTGCGCGGCATCAACTTCGAGGACGTCGGATCGGCACTCGCCAGGGTGGATTGGCTCTGGATGGTCGTGACCTTCTTGCTGATCCTCATCACCCTGGGCATTCGAGCCGTCCGGTGGCGTATCCTCCTCGGTCGAGCGGTCTCCCTGCCGGACACCTTCGGGCTCATCGGCATCGGCTACCTCATCAGCGGCGTGCTCCCATTGCGTGCTGGCGATCCGGCCCGCGCCGTCGGCGCCGGTCTCCGTGGCACCATCTCAGCCATCGGGGCGCTCTCCACCGTCATCGTCGAACGCGTGCTGGACATGCTGCTCATCGTGCTCATCCTGCTGGCCACGGTGCCCTTCGTGCCCGGGTTGCAGGATTACCTGGCCTCGGGCCAGGTCAACGACTTCCTCTCCTACAATCTTCTGCTCACCCTCAGCGGTGTGGCGGCCCTGGGCATCTTGCTGGCCTTCGTTCTCATCGCCGTCTTCCCGACGCAGACCGAGAGGCTGGCCCGCCGGCTTCTGGAAGCCCTCCACATCCAGGACGTCGACCGCTGGCTCAAGCCACTTCAGTCCATCCTGGAGGGCCTCGGGGCACTGCGATCGGCCAGGGACGGACTCGCCATCGGCGCGTGGTCCCTCGTATTGTGGGTGGTCTCGGGGCTGTACTTCGGCACCACGATGTGGGCCTGCCGGGACTTTCTCCCCGATCCAAATGCAATGAAGACGCTGGTGGCCCTGTGGGCCAGCGCCCTAGGCATGGTCTTTCCGGCCACCGGCGGCATCGGGTCGTTCCATTTCGCCGTCAGGGAGGCGCTCTTCTGGGGCTTCGGCGTCGCGCGCGACCTGGGGTTTGCCTACGCCGTGCTGGTGCACGCGCTCCCCTATCTCACGGGAATCGCCCAGGGCGCCATCGCTCTCCTGGCCTGGGGTATGTCGCCCCGCAGCCTGATCAGCCGCGGACAGACCATCCAGGAATGACTCACCAGACGCAACTCAGTGACCGGGTCGACTTCGGCGGCCCGGTCATTCACATCTAGGTCGGAACACGTCGGAGGCACATCGTATGCACTATCTGGTCACGGGCGGCGCCGGATTCATCGGCTCGAACTACGTCCACCGTCTTGTCCGGCGAGGAGAGACCGTGACGGTCTACGACAATCTCTCGCGCCGCGGCGCGGCGTCGAATATCGCGTGGCTCCAGGCGGAGTTCGGTGCGGACGCCTTCCAGTTCATCCGCGGCGACGTACGCGACGCTGACCAGGTCATCGCCGTAGCGTCCGGCGTGGACGTGGTTGTCCACCTGGCCTCCCAGGTCGCCGTGACGACATCGGTGGAGCAGCCCCGCCAGGACATCGAGATCAACGCGATGGGAACCTTTAACGTCCTTGAGGCCGCCCGTCTCTCATCCAGCCGCCCGATGGTGCTCTACGCCTCGACCAACAAGGTCTACGGCAGTATGGAGGGCGTGATCATCGAGGAGGGCGAGACACGGTACGCCTACCGCGACTTCCCCCACGGCATCCCGGAGAGCTACCCCCTGGACTTCCACTCCCCCTACGGGTGCTCCAAGGGCGCCGGCGATCAGTACGTCAGGGACTACGCCCGCATCTACGGGCTTCATACCGTGGTCTTCCGGCAAAGCTGCATCTACGGTCCGCGCCAGTTTGGCGTGAAGACCAGGGATGGATCGCATGGTTCATCATCGCCGCACTGCGCGGCGACCCCATCACCATCTACGGCAACGGCAAGCAAGTGCGCGACGTGCTCTTCGTCGACGACCTGCTCGACGCCTACGACATCGCGGTCGCTAACCGCGACCGGATCGGCGGCCAAATCTACAACCTGGGCGGCGGACCCGCTAACCAGTTGGCGGTCTGGCAGGAGTTCGGTCCGATGCTGGCGCGGCTGCTGGGCCACAGCGTCTCGGTGGGTCGCGGGGACTGGCGCCCGGGCGATCAGCGCATTTTCGTGGCCGACATCCGCAAGGCCGCCGGCGAGCTGGGGTGGCGTCCCAAGGTCAACGTAGAGACCGGCATCGCCAGGCTCTACGCTTGGGTTCACGACAACCTCGACCTGGTCAGAACGTACCGATGAACGTCCTCATTGTCCTCACCTACTATCGCCCGCACACCAGTGGGTTGACGATCTACGCGGAGCGTCTCGCCCGGGGTCTCGCGGCTCGGGGCCACAATGTCACGGTGCTCACCTCCCGCTACAGCCGCAGGCTACCTCGAGAGGAGGAGATCGACGGCGTCCACGTGGTGCGCGTGCCCGTGCTCTTCCGCGTCAGCAAGGGCGTCATCATGCCCACGTTCGGCTTCGAAGCCTGGAAGTGGGCCCGCTGGGCCGATGTCCTGAGCCTCCACCTACCGCAGTTTGACGCCGCCGGCGTGGCGCTGCGAGGCCGCCTGCTGAAGAGGCCCACGCTGCTCACCTACCATTGCGACCTTCAGCTTCCGCCGGGCGCCTTAAATGGCGTCGTGAATCGCGTCGTGCACACGATGAACAATCTCGCGGGGCGCTACAGCCACGGTGTTGTCGCCTACACGCAGGACTTCGCCAAGAACTCACCCTTCCTGCAGCGGTTCTCCGCCAAGCGTCACGTCATCCCACCGCCGGTGGAGATGCCGGAGTCGACCGAGTCGGGCATCGCCGCCTTCAGGCGGATGTACAACCCAGAGGGCAAGCATCCCATGATCGGAATGGCCGCCCGCCTGGCAGCCGAAAAGGGCGTCGACGTGCTTCTCAAGGCCATGCCCAGGATACTGGAGCGCTATCCGGACGCGTGCGTGCTCTTCGCCGGCCAGTATAGGAATGTGCTCGCCGAGGAGGCCTACGCCAAGCGCCTGGACTTCCGCATCAAGCTGCTCGAGGAGCAGGGCCAATGGCGTTTCTTGGGCATTCTAGACCCTGCCCAGATGGCCGCCTTCTACCCCAACCTGGATGTCATCACGGTGCCCAGCCTCAACTCGACCGAGTCCTTCGGCTTGGTGCAGGTGGAGGCGATGCTCAACGGGGTGCCCAGTGTGGCTAGCAACCTGCCGGGCGTGAGACAGCCTGTGCTGCAGACGGGCATGGGCGAGGTCGCCCCCATCGGCGATGTTGACGGGCTGGCCAACGCCATCCTCAAGGTCATCGATGACCACGACGCCTACGTCCGCCCCCGCGCGGAGATCGAGGCTCGCTTCTCCACTGAGAAGACCGTCACCGAGTATGAGGCCCTCTTCCAGCGTATGCTGGACGAGGGCGTCTAGCAGTCCAACATCTACCATCCGACATCTGCCAAACAGAGAAGAGGCCGGGGGAGTGTCCCCGGCCTCTCTTCATGCTCCGATCAATCGGTCACCGCGTCTCAACCGACTCGATCTGCCCATCCTTTAGCTGCATGATCGTGTCCACGTAGTCATCCACCAGCGGGTCGTGCGACGCCATCAAGATCGTCAGATTCTCCTCGACCACGATCTCCTGGAAGAGTCCGAGAATCTCACGTGCCGTCTCACTGTCCAGCTCACCGGTCGGCTCGTCGGCCAGCATCAAGAGCGGCTGATTGGCCAGCGCGCGGGCGATAGCCACACGCTGCTGCTGACCGCCCGATAGCTCGTAGGGGCGATGGTCCACCCACTTCCGCAGGCCGACCAGATCGAGGCAGTACATGGTCCGCGCGTGACGATCGCGGGCGCGCACGCCTTTGATGCGCAGCATCAGCTCGACATTCTCATAGGCCGAGAGCGTCGGCAACAAGCCGAACGACTGAAACACAAACCCCACCTGCTCGCGCCGCCACTGTGTCAATTGGCGATCGCCCAGCTCGGCCAGGTCATAGCCCAACACGCGGGCAGCGCCTGATGTGGGCCGGTCGAGACCGCTCAAGCAGTTGAGAAGCGTAGTCTTGCCGCTGCCGGACCGTCCCTTCAGGGCGACGAAGTGTCCGGGCTCGATCGCGATGTTCAATCCTCGCAGCGCCGGGACCTCAATATCGTTACCGATCTTGTAGACACGCCAGAGCTCATCGGTCTCAATCGCGTTGGCGAACTCTGCGACTTCCAGCATACCTGCCATCGACTACTCCTTGCCCTTCCGCCCGAACTCGCCGCGCACCAGCCGGTTGACCAGACCGGTCAACCCTTTGGCCTTCTTGGCCTCCTCCAGTCCCGACGCCAGCACCTCGGCATCGTGCACGTGGTCGAGGTCCACATTGTCGACCGGCAGCACCAGGATGCCCTCCTCCGTGATCTCCAACCGCGCCCGGCCCTTGATGCCAAGCTGCAGCAGGTACTCCTTCGGGATCTGCAAACGCCCCGCCGAGTCCAGCACCGTCAGCTCCTCGAAGACCTCGTCCTCGTGCGCGTGCTCGGACAACGCCGCTGCACCTATGCCGACAGCCGCGCCGTTCGTCCTGGCGCGCACGGTCTCCGTCGCCAGGCGACCGTCACGGATGGCGACCACGCGGTTCACGTGACGCGCAATCGTGGGGTCGTGGCTGACAATCAACATCGTCAGTCCCAACTCGCGATTCAGCTCCCGGAAGAGCTCGTAGATCGTCAACGCGGTCACCGAGTCCAACTCCCCGGTGGGCTCGTCCGCCAGTAGGATCTTGGGGCTGTTAGCCAGCGAGACCGCGATGGCGACGCGCTGCTGCTCACCACCGGAGAGCTGGCCCAGGTTGTGCTTGATGCGGTCCCCGAGCCCCACCAGCTCGAGCAACTCCCGAGCTCGCTGGTTGACCCGTCGTCCGGCCTGGCCCGCCAGGGTCATCGGCAGCTTGACGTTCTCATATGCGTTGAGATAGGGCACCAGGTTGCGGGCCCCGTGCTGCCACACGAACCCGACATCAGTCCGGCGGTACTGGTTCAGATCGCGGTTCGACAGCTTGAGCAGGTCCTTGCCGTCGACCCAGGCGCGTCCAGCCGATGGCCGGTCCAGGCCCCCCAGGACGTTCATCAGCGTCGACTTGCCGCTGCCGCTCGCACCCACGATTCCCAGGAGTTCGCCGCGCTGGACGACCAAGTCCAGGCCCTGCAGGGCCACGACCTCCAGGTCGGCGACCTTGTAGATCTTGACCAAGTTGTCGCAGATGATAAACGCCTGCGAGGCACCGTTGGACTCAGTGGACGAATCTATGCGTTCTGCCATCCTACATCCCTTCGGAAGTCAATGATGAATCGGCCACGTTCTGATGTGGCTAGGCGGTCTCGCCCAGCTTGACGGCCTCGAAGATCTTCATTCGCCGCAGCATCACGATCAGTGCGGCCAGTGCCACTACGAATAATACCCCAAAAAGCACATAAACGCGGAATATCTCACCCCAGGCGATGTCCACAACATACGGCGGTATCTGCGACACCTCATCCCCACCAAGCTGCAAATAGGGGATGAAAAACGAGCTGATACCTCCGCCCAACAGCGTGCCCAGGAGCCCCCCCATCAGGATCAGCAGAGCTAGCTCCCAACCGAGGAACGATGACATCTGGTTCGACGACAGTCCCACAGCGCGCAGCACGCCGAACTCGATGAAGCGCCGCTG
>Ga0180436_10001183_pt1 | contig 25805 bp, 19 predicted proteins | sample SS_ome_2_FD_132434 | JGI IMG/M metagenome (GOLD analysis project Ga0180436, IMG submission 132434) | Hypersaline lake sediment archaeal communities from the Salton Sea, California, USA - SS_3_S_2 metaG | ecosystem: Environmental > Aquatic > Non-marine Saline and Alkaline > Hypersaline >... | reverse complement strand
CGTCATCCCCTTGGAAAAGGGGATCCACGAAGCATTTAGCTGGTAGCTGACCGTTTTCACTGGATAGCGCTAAAGCTTCACTTCGTGCCCCTTTTCATGGTGATAAACCAGTCGGTCTAATCCATAAAGTTTGGTCCGCCCTTTCAATCTCGCACCCAACCGATCGGCAACCGCGCATGAGGCTTGGTTGTCTGGGTGTATGTAGCTGACCAGTTCGCCATATGCGGTATTTTCAAAGACCCACTCACGTGCGGCCCGGGCGGCCTCGGTGGCATAGCCCCTGCCCATATTCCCGGGGAATAGAGACCAACAAAGTTCCGGCACCTCAATATCCAACGGAAACCACAAGCCGGAAAAGCCCACGGCCTGGTCTGTCTCACGATCTGCCACTAAAAAAATGCCCACGCCCCGAAGGTGCCATTGCCCTGATATGGCGCAAAAATCATCCCAGGCCTGTTGCTCGGTTTTGGGGCCGCCGAGATAGTATTGCAAAAGTTCCGGGTCCGTCTTTAAGGCCAGAAACCCGCTGAAGTCCTGAATTTTCCACGGACGCAGACGCAATCGTCCGGTTTCTATTGTGGGGATTATCGATTGTTGTGGTTTATCTGAATTTAATGGCATCATCGTAGATATCCATTCGTGCAAAATCCCGATTCAGACACATCCGGGATCATGGCCCCTGTGCTTATCCCCTTGCTGCTGAAGCATTATCTATTCTTTGCCGTGTTGTTCATGCCACACGGGTATCGAGGTTGGTCGGCAGCAGTGCGTAAAATTGTACCGCCGCCTCTATCTGAGCTATCTCGCAGTACTCATCAACCGTGTGCGCTATTTTGCTGTCTCCGGGCCCGAAACCGATGGTCGGGATATTCAGTCGGCTAGCCGTGGCGACACCATTTGTGCAAAAATCCCATTTGATCATGCGCGGTGGACGATTAAAAAGGGACTCGAATGTGTGTCTGCAGGCTTTGGCAAGCATGCTGTCTTTACTGATCTCCCAGGCGGGCAGCAAACAATGCAAAACCAACGGCACACCGGTATAGCTGGTGCCGTGCTCATCATAAATTTCCCAACTCGCATCCAGGCCCTCCAGCAGCATGACCATCTCGTCAACAATAAATTCCTCGTCCTCCCCCATGATAAGTCTGCGATCGATATAAACTTCGCACTGGGCCGGTATGGCATTCAGACATTCGGCGCTGCTTTCTATTTTTGTGACGGCAATACTGCCGGATGCATCACCCTGATGTTGCAAGAGTTTATTTAACTTCTCCACCCGTTGCAGCAAGGGCGTCAATTTATAAATCGCATTGTCACCTAGTTCAGGGGCGCTGCCATGGGCGGATATTCCTTTTGCAATCACCTTGATCAGGGCGCGGCCTTTGTGTCCCAGGGATAAATCCAAGTTGCTCGGTTCACAAATAACGACATAATCAGGAAGTATGGGCAAAGACCGGCACAGGCTGTAAACCGCTTCGCCATCATAATCTTCCTCCATGATGGAGGCGGAAATAAGTATTCTCTTTCCCTGATGCAATCCAAGCTGTTTGATGATGTAACCGCTATAGATCACGGCCGCCAGCGCACTCTTCATATCCACGGAACCACGGCCATAAAGTTTTCCATCAACAATCTCACCGCCAAAGGGATCATAGCTCCAATCGTGGGGCTGATTTACGGCAACCGTATCCATATGAGCGTCGTAAAGAATCGATTCGGTGCCTTCACCAACAGTTCCGATGACATTGCCCAGGGAATCGACAGATACGTCGTCATAGTCCAACCGTTTCATTTTTTCGATGACCAAGTTGGCCAGATCGCCCTCATGTCCGGTAAAACTTTTTGTCCGGACCAGCTGTTGCGCAAATTCAACAATTTCGGGCATCAATTTTTGGGTAATGGTCATTACATCCGGTCTCATCTAAATCCTCACTTTTTTATTACCTGAATCCTGCATGAAATTGGATGGGATTTTTTTCAAACCTTTGATCGAAACAGAACTAGAGCCCTTTACAGCATGAGTTCGATTAATCCATTTGGTTTTGAAAATGAAAGCCCATTTTGATGCATCAAATTTCACCCGGAGGGCGCGTCGAAAGCTTAGGATTGAAGTGAACAGAGCCCCAAACATGGATCTCGACTCACCGGCACCGGCGATTGCGATTTCCATGGCAATTCTCCCGTTCTAGCAAATTGTATAGTTCGGACCGCCGCCGCCCTCCGGACAATTCCAGATAATGTTGTCATAAGGGTCTTTGATCTCGCAGGTCTTGCAGTGCAGGCAATTGGAAGGATTCAATTTGAGTCGCGGTCCCCCTTCGGTGTCCATTTCATAAACCTGCCCCGGGCAAAAGCGCGTACACGGATTCTGGTAGGTTTGCCGGCACTGGTTGAGACAAATGTCCATGTCCAGTACATCCAGATGGCAGGGTTGGTCTTCCTCGTGCTGGGTTCCGGACAGATAAACGCCCGTCAATTTGTCCACGTAGAGCTCACCATCATAGTGTTGATCCTTTTCGACGATTTCTGTGGTGAAAGTTTGCTGAGCGTTTAACGTGGTACTATCTTTTTCAATGGGCATGGGGTCGCTAAAACCGCGGCCTTTGGTCAGGTGTTGGGCACCGATATGTAAAAACTTGCCCAAACCTTTTTTGCTCAAGGCCTGGGAAAAATTACGGGCCGCCCACAACTCTTCCTGAATCCAGCTGGCTCTGACCTTTGACTCATAGTTATTCAAGACTCCCGCAGAAACATCATCGGCCGTCAAGGCCTCCACAATGGTCTCGGCGGCCAGCATACCTGATTTCATAGCAGTATGGATGCCCTTCAAGCGCTGAATATTCAGCATGGAAGCGCTGTCACCCACAAACAATGCGCCGTCCACAGCCAGTTGCGGCATGGTATAATAACCACCGGCGGAAAGTGTTTTGGCGCCCTGTTGCAGCACCTTGCCGCCACTGATGATGTCGGCAATCAAGGGATGGTGTTTAAACTGAATAAAGGCTTCGTAGGGTTCCAAAGACGGGTCCCCATAGTCCAATCCCGTCACCAATCCGAGAGAAACCCGGTTGTCGGCCATTTTGTATAAAAAACCGCCCCCCTTGGTATCCATGCCCAGGGGATATCCAAAAGTGTGCACGATGCTTGTGGTCGAATTTAGAAATTCGTTGGACTCCGGCAAACGGATAACTTCTTTAATGGCGGTTTCAAAAATCTGCGGCAGGCGGTCTGAAAAGATACCCAGCCGATGGCCCACTTCGCGCATGAGGCTGCCTTTGGGGCCCTCTCCAAATACGGTTACACGCGCCGTTAAATTAACACCCGGCTCAAATGTACCTTTTTGCCGGCCGTCTTTATCGATACCCTTGTCCCCGGTAACGACGCCCACAACGGCCGTGTCAGCCTCGTCAAATATCACTTCGGTACCTGAGAAACCCGGAAATATCATGATGCCCATCTCCTCGGCAATCTCCCCCAGCCAACGGGTAAATTGGGATAAACTGATGATGTGGCATCCGTGGTTATGCATATATCCAGGTGTATAGGGAAGCGCAAACTTGCCTTTGGGTGTCAGGTAGTAAAATTCGTCTTTAAGGTCGGAGCACTCCAGGGGGCATCCCCTGTCTTTGTAATCCGGCATCAGCTCAGCCAAGGCCTTGGGGTCCAGAATTGCGCCGCTCAAAGAATGGGCGCCGATGGTGGACCCCTTTTCAATCAGACCGATTTCGATTTCCAGGCCCTTTTCCTGGGCTATCTGCATCAAGTGTATCGCACCGGCTAAATTGGCAGGACCACCACCCACAAACAATACATCCAGGGGCATTTCTTCTCTCTGGCTCATATAGATATTACCTCCTCATGATGACTACATCTGGCGATTAGGCGTTTAGCCTGTTAGGCTATCAGCAGCCAATAGCCTAACAGCCTGATCGCCTAATTTGTTAAGGGTTAAATCCTATTTATAATTCTATAATTCATTAACTGTTGCAGGCCTATCTATTTAAGGCCGTATAATCTAAACTGGGATACGAAGAATTTTGGTTAATCATAAGCCACCAAAAATGATCGGTGGCGTTGAAGGCATCGGAGCGACCTTCTTTCGCCCGGTTGGCGAAAGGGGTGCGTTTCATAAAATCGTGGTACACGATTTTATTGGTCTATATAGCAAATAGCTGTTGACGACAACAAAGTATTTGTTCAAAATTCTTGGGTCTTATTCACATCATTACCCTGAGTTAAACACATGGTCGATTCCAAAATTGAAGATAAAATTGTCTGGTCCAGTTGCAATGTAAATTGCGGCAGCCGGTGCCCCGTGCGGGTACATGTAAACAGCGGCCGGGTGGTACGGGTGGATCCAGATAACACCGGAGAAGATACCCTTGGGACCCATGAAATTAGAGCCTGTCTGCGCGGCCGCGGACTGCGCAGATGGGTCTATTCCGAAGATCGTTTATTGAACCCCTTGAAAAGAGTCGGCCAACGGGGTGAAGGCAAATTCAAACCTATTTCCTGGGATGAAGCCCTGGATACGGTTGCAAGCAAGCTCAATCGGGTTATCGAGTCGTACGGGAATGAGTCCGTTTTTCGCATTTACGGCACCGGGAATTTGGGTGGGGTTGTATCCTCACGAGATCAGATTGACCGTCTGATGAACTTGTTGGGTGGACAGCTTAATTATCACAACAATTACAGCAACGCCCAAATTCAGCATGGGATGCATTACACCTACGGTACCACGGAATGTGGCAACCACCTGAGCGACATTACCAACAGTCAGCTGGTGGTTTTCTTTGGTAACAATCCGGCTGAAACCCGTATGAGCGGTGGGGGCTCCATATACGATCTGGTAAAGTGCAAACAAAAAAGCCGGGTTCGCATTATCGTGATCGACCCGCGTCACACGGATACCGCCGCTGGTTTTGCTGATGAATGGATCCCCATTCGGCCGGGTACGGATGCCGCTCTGGTTTGTGGTCTGGCACATGTACTCATAACTGAAAATTTGGTGGATCAAGAATTTCTCAATCGCTATTGTATTGGCTACGATCAAGCCTCTATGCCGGCCGACATACCGCCGGGCAACAGCTATAAAGATTACATCCTGGGTCGTGGATCTGACGCGATTGCAAAAACCCCGGAATGGGCATCCCGAATTACGGGGATCCCGCCGGATCGCATCCATCAACTGGCCTTGGAAATCGGCAGGGTCAAACCAGCCTATATCGCCCAGGGATGGGGTCCGCAGCGCCATGCCAACGGGGAACAGACCGCCCGCGCCATCTGTATGCTGCCGATCCTGACCGGCAACGTTGGGATTCAAGGCGGCAACACCGGTGACCGCGAAGGCGCGTATGGCATTCCTTTCCCCGGAATTGACGTGGGCAAGAACCCGGTCCAAACCTCGATTCCCTGTTTCCTGTGGACCCAGGCCATTGCAGATCACCAAAATTTCAGCGATACTAGCCATGGGCTGAAGGGAAGACCGCGTCTTAAAACGCCCATTAAATTTTTGTGGAGTTTTGCCAGCAACACCCTCGTAAACCAGCATTCCGATATCGGCAGCACCCATGACATCCTGGCAGATGATTCCCTATGTGAGATGATTGTCTTGATCGATAATGTCATGACTGCCAGTGCCCGCTATGCCGACATTGTTCTACCCGGCACCAGTACTTTCGAAGAAAGCGATCTCGCCTACCAGGGCTACGCCGTTGAGATGGGTGCCTTGATCATGAAACAACAGGCCATTGAGCCTATGGGCGAATGTCGTACAATTTATGATATCTGTGCGGGCATCGCCCGACGGATGGGCGTCGGGGAGGAATTTACCGAGGGTCGCAGCCATGACCAGTGGGTGCAAACACTGTACCATCGGTGCCGCAAGCTGAAGCCTGATCTACCCGAGTCCTTTCAGCAAGCTTTAGACACCGGTGTATTTAAGTGGCGACCGCAAGAGCGCTCCCAAGCAGGCTTACAGCCGTTCCGAGCTTATCCGCAAAAGTATCCATTGAATACACCCTCCGGAAAAATTGAGATTTTTTCTGAACGTTTGTGGAACCTGTCCCAGTCCTGGGAACTACCCGCAGGGGATGTGATCAGTGCGCTGCCGGAATTCCATGCCACCTGGGGAATGCCGTCCGCCAAGGAATCGTCAACATATCCACTGCAGCTGGTGGGGCATCATTATAAACAGCGAACCCACTCCTCCTATGGTAACAATCCCTGGCTGCGGGAAAGCGCCCCACAGTCATTATGGATCAATCCTATGGATGCCAAGGCTAGGGGTATTGACCATGGCGATTGGGTGAAAGTCTATAATCAATTCGGCCAAACCCAGGTACGCGCCAAGGTGACGCCCCGCATGATGCCGGGGGTGCTGTCCCTGCCCCAAGGCGCCTGGTATGCGCCGGATCAAAATGGCCTGGACCGGAATGGATGTGTCAATGTTCTCACGCGCCAGCATCCCTCACCCCTGGCCAAAGCCAACCCTCAGCACACCAACCTGGTACAGGTAAAAAAGGTCCGACAATGAAATCCATGCCCAACAAACCGGCCTTTTTTCTGGACACCCAAATCTGCACTGGGTGCAAAACCTGCATTGTAGCCTGTGTCGATAAAAACAATTTGGATCCCGGAATTCGCTGGCGGCGTGTGGTCGAATACACCGGCGGTGAATGGAAATCACTGCCGGACGGGACCTTTCAACAATCGGTGTTCAGCTACTACATATCGGTCAGCTGCAATCATTGCGCCGAACCCATTTGTGTGGAAGCTTGTCCCACCACGGCCATGCATCAAGATGAATGCGGCATCGTAACCGTCGATCAGGATAAATGCATCGGTTGCCGGTATTGCCAGTGGGCCTGTCCCTACTCTGCGCCCCAGTACGAGGCCCAAAAAGGCCTGGTGAGCAAATGTAATTTTTGCATCGATGAAATTACATCCGGTGGTTCACCGGCGTGTGTGGCTGCGTGCCCCACGCGGGCGCTCGCATTTGGAGAATATGATGCCCTGTTGACAAATTCGGGTCCTTCGTTGACCACTGCACCCTTACCGGATGAAAAGCTTACGTCACCGGTGTCCGTGTTCAAACCCCATAATTTGGGTAAACCTGTGGATAGCACCGCTGGTCAAATCGCTAATCCGGAGGAGATAAAAGATGCGTGACCACTGGAGCCTGGTTCTATTCACATTATTGATTCAAACGGCTGTGGGGGGTGTGTGGTGCCTGCAGGCAGCCTCATTCGGGGGTATGCGTTTAATGAATTTGCCCTACCTGACATACCAACTCGTTCTCATCTTCATGCTGTCTTTTGTGGGCTTGGGTGGCGCTTTCCTGCATTTGGGCAAACCCTTTAACAGCTATCATGTCATCAGAAACGTGAACCGTTCATGGCTGAGTCGAGAAATCGTCACGGTCGGCATCTTTTGTGCATCACTGCTTTTGCTGATGGTGTTGGATCGCGTTCGTCCGGGGATGCTGAATGGTCGGATACTATTCATTGCGAGTCTGACCGGCGGCATGGCCCTGGTTGCCATGACCCGGGTGTACCGACTCCGAACCGTACCATCCTGGAATCATGCCGGTACCCCGCTGGCATTTTTGAGTTCCACGCTGATACTGGGTGGGCTGCAGTGTACCGTGCTCTTGGACCTATATGGATGGTTGCGCACCGGTGGATCCGGGATGTTGACCCAAGATTACATCTTAAAAGTCGTCTTCATGGCCTGCGCCATTGCCGGTATCGCCTGCAAATTCCTGGCGGCCGGATTAAATCCCAAAATTTCTTCTAATTCCGGCACCTACCTGACCCGCCAACCGGTTTTGCAAGCCGGTGGTCTGGCAATCTGGATGCTATATATTCTCATCAATGGCGATCCGGGCTGGCAATCGATATTGTTGATATTAACGGCCTGCAGCTTGATTTCTGGCGAGGTCATTCACAGAAATCAGTTTTACAAATCCTATCAACGCGTCGGGCTGTAAAGCTGAGAATGGCGGTTGTTGGAATTCCATCCCGGCCGGCCCATCGATCGTGTGTTAAAATCAAAACCGGAATCGGGATTGGGATCGGGATCGAAAATTGTAAAGCTGGATATGCTGTTGAATTAGAAACGATGGCGATTCCGATAGCGATTATTTCTTAGGTTGTAATTTTAACACCGTTTTTGCTACCGACTTAGCTATCTTCCTGGTCATATACATTGGCGATACAGCATAAAAACGTGCCCGCTGTTTCGCCAATATTTCTCATGCCGTGCGGCTCCATGCTGGGCACGTAGATAAAATCGCCCTCAGTGGTAACCTGTTTTTGAACCATCTCTTCAGTTTCCATATCAAACTGCCAACATTCGAATGTGCCGCTCAGAATATACATGGTCTGATGATAGAAATGATTGTGGATCGGTATCTGGCCCCCCGGCTGGATGGTAAAAAACCGCAATCCATATTCAGGGTAACCGCTCCCGTCGTCACCATGTTTGGACAACCAGCGAATGCTGGTACCGATTACCGGGTGCATCTCACCTTTGAATGGAAATTTGTCAATTTTGACATCTTCGCAGTCCTTAAAATTTAATATATCCATGTTCTTTGCTCCTATAAATAAAATCGCTTCGCGATTTTATTTTAGACGACCACGTTTGCACGAATAGGCTTATTTTCCATGACCCTTTCGGGCCCGAAAATAGATAGATCCAAGCTGGGCTGCCGGCCGGTCATGAGTTCTGACATATGCCGGCCCACGGCTGCGGCCTGCTGGAAACCATGGCCTGAAAATCCATTGGCCAGGTAAAAACCTTTGAGTTCCGGCCATTCTCCCAGTACGGCATTGGCATCCAGCGTATTTTCGGCGTACAGACCAGCCCACCCACGGATAAGCTTGAGCGTCTCCAATTGCGGATTGAATTCAGCAGCTTCGGGCCAAATCACATCCATGAATCGTTTTTCTTCCCAGTTAAAATTAAACCCTACAGGATCATCTGCAAGGGTTTTACTGACAAATAGTATGCCGCCCGCTTCTTGAGCGATATAGAGCCCGGATGGAAGCACTGTTAATCGGGGCAGCGTATCTTGCTTGAATTGGGGGTCCACTGCGAATACCTGCCGCTTGACCGGAGCGACCGGAATGTCCACGCCGGCGGTTTTGGCGATCTCAGCCGCCCAGGCACCGGCACAATTTAATACAATGCCTGACCTTAGCTTTGTCCCGGAGGCCAATTTGACACCGGTCACACTCCCGCTCTTTTTACAAATCTCAGTAGCTTCATCATTTATATAGTCAGCTCCCAAGGATCGTGCTTTGGCTTTAAATCCCATCAAGACAGCATAGGGATCCATGGTGCCATCCCTGGGGCCGTAGGTTGCGCCGATATAACCATCCAAATTACAATGGGGTAAACGTTCTGCCAGCGTTTCAGCCGACCACCATTCCACCTCACACCCCAGGTTTTGTTGCATAACCATCTCAGCTTCAGCTCTTTCTCTATTTTCTTCATCCTGAATAAACAGATTGCCTTCTTGATGCCATGAGATCCTGGGGCGGGCACCGGCCACCGCCATTTCTTCTTCAAAATTCTCGAAAAATTTAAAGGCATATTGGGATATCTGAACATTTTCTTTGAGGTTGAATTGGATCCGCAGGTTGCCGATACTCAACGGCGTTGAAGCTCTGGCATAAGTTGGATCTCTCTCGATTACGGCAACGTTGAGATTGTCATGTTTCATCAGATGATAAGCGGTGGAACTTCCCATCACGCCGCCGCCGATGATGATGATATCGTAATTTGCTTTACGCACTAGTGCGATCCTCCTAAAAAATTTTATGGACTACAATCTATCTCAATAACAATCCAATGCCGCTTGACGGAATGGCAAAGCGGCTCGAAAATGCGGGTCAAGGCAAATATAAAAAGCGCTTCCCTTTGACCTATCAATGGGTAAGCGCCTTTGGTTTTCGTCGTTACAGCAGGATCAGTGATGTCCGCCCTTGCCTTGGTAGGTATCGTACACGGCTTTGATGATACAGTAGGTCATGCCCATGCCAATAATGGATAATGCATACCAGAGACCACCATGAAACACGAAGTGGCTCATATCCCAAACCCATTCAAAACTGATATACGGAAACATATATTCTCCCCTAATTCACTACTTAATCGATAGCACCTTGACTGATGTAAACCCTAAATTCGAATATCGAAATCCGAAACAAGTTCAAATTTCAAATGCTCAAATAAACTGAAACCATATAAACCCAATACCTTTCAACCATGTTTTTATCATTGAAATTTTGGTCATTGGATATTGTTTCGGATTTGTTATTTCGTGCTTCGAATTTTCCTGTGTTACTTTGCTTCCCTTTCAATTCACCCTGCTTGTCCAGGAACAAGTTAATATACTATAGCTAGGCCTCCGCCGGAGCCAAATCACCTTCTGGTGCGGCGGCTTCCTCGGTTTCGTCTTCAACGGTTTCTGCCTCCGCCGCAGGCGGCTCTGGTTCTTCAATGGGATTCAGTTCGGCCTCCTGGGGGAAGATGGGCATATAGCGGTACGAAATCATAATTAATATCACGCCGTAGGCCACGGGCAGAATCGTGGTGGCAATTTCCTGCCAGCTGGGGAAATACGTAAACCAGCCTTCAAAAGGCATCACCGGTACAGCCAACACCTGCAGAACCATAACCCATCGATTCAGTAAAACGCCCAATGACGCCAGGATGACCGCCGTCCATAAGGTCGTCTGGTTCTTGCGGCCTTTATCGCTTATCAAAATCAACGCCGGTACAAGGCCGCAGACAACGACCTCCAGAAACAATATCCAGTAACCATATACCGATCCCGGATTATTGGTATAAAAGTGGCTGAGGGTCAAGCCCATGGAAGGCGCTGTCACGTTGGCCCAGTAGATGGTATCGATAATCTTGGCAATGATGTAGGTAAAGAGCATCCATCCGGCAATCTTGGCCAAGAGTTCAATGACATTATCCTTAACCAGTTTTTTACCGGCAATTTTCTCGGTCAACTTGGTGACAAAAATGGTAAAACAGGGTCCGCAGGCAGCGGCCGACCAGGTAAACAGAAAAAAGGTGTAGGGCCAGATAAAGATATGCTCACGATATCCAAAAGGTCTACCAAACAGAACGCCGGCGACGCCACCCAATGATCCCTGATGGAAGAAAGACAAGAAAGCACCCGTGGCTGCAAAAACAGCCATGATTTCATGCATGTTATGGCTTAAATTATGAAAAAATGGGACCCGATCGATCTGTTTGTTCTCCAAAACCAAGGGTAGGTATTCGATGCACAGCACGCCAAAATAGCAGGTCAGACAAAAGGCCACTTCCGTCAACATGGAATGCACATTGGCATGCCAGAAGATGAACCAGCCGCGCAGGGGTTGGCCGATATCGATGGCCAGTATCAGCAGGGCCGAACTGTAGCAGATGAAGCCGATCAACACCGCATAGTTGATGATATGTTTCAGTTCATCTTTGCCAAAAATATAACGCATCAGGCCGGTAAAAAAGGCACCACCGCCCAGGGCAATAACACCCAGATCGGCCCAGATCCACAGCGCAAATCCATAGGCATTGTTCATGTTGGTCTGATTCAATCCCTTGATCCAAACCAGCAGCATGGCAAATACGCCCCACAGTAAAACCGCCCCAACTATTGCGATGGCCAGACCAAACTGCCAGATGGGACAACGTTTAACGCCATCGGGAATTAATGCAGAATCCATAAGTACGGTGCTCCTAAGATTATTTTTGTTCTTCTTTGAGATAATTATCCCCGACTTTCCGGACCCACTCGCGACTCGAGAGATAATATACTTTGGGGTTGGTCCCCAGGCGTTCCAAAAGCCTGAAGGCCTTGGGATTTTTCGGTTTGCCGCCGTGAGCATGATCCGGATGAACCATTTGATAAACCGCATGGTCGGGGTTGTTCAAATCGCCAAACGTGATGGCACCGGCCGGACACGCCTGGGTACAGGAGGTTTGATACTCCTCCTCTTCCAATTCCTCCCGGTCTTCGTAGTGCGCCTGCTCCATGGCCCGCTGATAGCGGTGAAAACAGAAGCTGCACTTTTCCACGACACCGCGCATGCGTACAGAAACATCCGGATTGAGAGATTTTTCCATCCCGGCGGGCCAGACCGGATCCCACCAGTTGTTAACCCGGGCATGATAGGGACAGGCAGCCATGCAGTAACGACAGCCAAAGCAGCGCGTATAGATCTGACTGACAATACCGGTAAGACTGTCATAATCCGTTGCCGTAGCCGGACAGACCGAAACGCAGGGTGAATGCCCATGATGGCCCTCGCAGTGCATGCACGGTCTGGGGATATAACAAATTTCCGTATCCGGGAATTTCTTGCCATTGGTCATCTTGTATACCCGCATCCAGGCGACGCTGAGCATTTTATCTGTCTCATCATCCCGAAAGGGGACATTGTTTTCGGCCATACATGCCACCATGCATGCGCCGCAGCCCGTACATTTATCCAAGTCGATAACCATGCCAAATTTATTGGTCTTCATGTGCGTATGTGCTTCTTTCATTCGTCCCTCGTTCTAACTCCCTTCAAAACCCATCGAATTTTTTTCTAAATTTATTGCTTACCATTATAAATATAGCCGCAAAGCCTTTGCTGTGGGAAGGGAGTTAGTTAGGCCTTCGTCAGCTTTGCGCGAACACCCCAAGCTGCATCCAATCCGGATGCCTGATCCACAACCGGTCCCATGAGTTCCCTGATGTTGACCCCCTTGCCGGCGGTGAACCGATCTTGGGTTCGATGTCCCAAGCCTTTGGGCATGGCCACAACGCCGGGTTTGATACCGTCAAAATAATGAACCTTGACCTGGACCTTGCCCCTGGGCGTGCTCAACTGGGCAACACTGCCTTCAGATAGATTCAACTCCTTGGCTGTTTGCGGGTTTATTTCGATCAAGCCGAAATTACCTTTTAGAACCGTATCTTCAACTGATTTCATTACAAAGGGCGGCGATGCAATGGCATTGTTGGCCAGACGCATGCTGTCAAAGGGGATAAGCGTCAACGGAAAGGAACCCCGATCCCCTTCCGGTGCCAACGCGCTGTAACCCGGGCTTACGTCCAGGGTCGTGTTACCGAATTCAAATTTGCCGGAAGCTGTGGCAAAAGCCTCCTCCCAAGTGCTGACTTCAAATTCCTCATCGACCCAGACGCCTTCTTCATCAAGCGTATCCCATTTATCTGCCAGGGTCTCCTGCAAACAGGTTTCATAGTCTTCCCATGGTAATGCCGTGGCTAGATTGTCGCCCATTTCCTGGGCCAAGCGAATCAAGACGTCCCCTGTGTGCATGGTATTAAACAGCGGTTCGACAACCGGCCGGGCCAGTCCGATAATCGGCCGCGTCAGACCAGCTGCCACCGGTACGTCTTCATAGCGTTCCAAATAAACATGATTGGGTAGGATTATATCTGCCTGCATGGCGGTTTCATCCATATAGGATGAAAAACTGACCAAATAGGGTATTTTATTAATCTGCTCTTGAAATTTTCCGGCAGCCGCCATGGTATAAAATGGGTTAGCCCCGCATATGAGCAACGCCTTTAAACCTTGTGCTTCTTCCGCCTCTGCTAACTGGTTTAGCAATGAAGCGGACAACTCATAAGGATCGCTTCCGGCACCATCGATGCGTGCTGTGGATAGCCCGGATTCGGCGGCCGCATCCAATTCGACCTCCGGCCATTCAATATAATCCGGCTTGGGAACCGCCCATACACCGCCGGGTTGGTTGAGATTGCCCGTCAAGGCATTCAGAGCGTGAACCGCCATGGCTTCGCTGAGTGCCAAGGGTTCATCCCCTTGACCCCGGCCACAAACAGCCAGCGGATGGCTTGCTGCGGCAAACTTCTTGGCCAGGCGTTGGATGACATCGGCAGAAACACCGGTTATGGCAGCTACTTTCTCCGGTGTATAATCCTCTTGAACCAGGGTTTGCCATCCACCAAAACCGCTAGCATAATTTTCAACAAAATCGTTATGATACAGTTTATCGTTAATCAATACATGGATCATGCCCATGGCCAGAGCGGCTTCCGTGCCCGGGTTGGCCGCCACCCATTGATCTGCTTTGGCGGCCGTGTTTGACAAGCGCGCTTCCACTTGAACGATCTGAGCACCGTTATCCTTCCAGCCACTGTTGGCACGGAACGTTCGGACCGGTGATCCCCAGCCTTCAATCAACCCACTCCCAAAACTGATGATGAAATCGGCGTTTTCCAGATCGTATCCCACCATATGCGCGTCCGTGCCGTGCATGACCTTCAGGGTCAAATCCAACGAGTCCTGCAACGAAGGGGTCGTCATGACATTGGGTGAGCCATAGGCCGTCATAAACCGTTTGAACAATTCTGGAACGGTACCGTAGGGTTTCTCCAGGACACAACCCAGGGCCTGAGGACCATTATCTGACCGTATTTGATTCAGCTTTTCGGCCAACTCTGACAGGGCTACATCCCAGGAGATGGGCTGCCACTGTCCGTTACCCCGCTTGCCGATTCGCTTCATGGGTTGGGTCACCCGGTTGGGGCCGTATAGCAATTGTAATCCGGACAAGCCCAGCGTGCAGACACCGCCATCATTGACGGGATGACCCGCTTGGCCTTCGATTTTAACCGAGCGTTCATCAGTCATGCGCACAGAAATCCCGCAACCGCCTGGGCAAAGGGTACAAGCCGATGGGGCATAGAAATTTTCGCCTTTGGCCACTACGGGCGTCCAGGGCCAGTTCTGTGACCAGATCGAGCTGTCGTCGGTCAATTTCCAGGGTAATGGTGTCAAAGCCGTGCCGGCTGCGCCGCCGATTACCAGGGATAAAAAGCATCTTCTGTCTATCTTCATAGATTTTCCCCTAATACAATCGTTGGAAACGATTTTATGGAAAATGGTTTCCATTTTCCTCATAGTGAAGATCGCCGTACTTGATCTTTAGATCTTCACTTGTGGCACACAAAGCATCCGCCCTTAAGGGTCTGGACGCTTCCCTGACGGACATTTTCTTTCATATGGCATTCCGCGCAATCATCCATTTTCATCCGATCCCAGGTGTTCTTCTTCAGTCCGATCATGTTTTTGCCCCAGATATCACGGCTGTAGCCGGTTATCCGATTTTCTTCATAGACCTTCAATTGATCGGACTCGCCGATGTCCCCATGGCAGGTTTTACAATCCATACCGCCTTTGAGAACATGCGCTGCGTGGGAAAAGTAAACACAGGGCGGTTGTTTTGAATAAACCAGCCACGGAATCTCCCTCTCCGGGAGTACATAATTTTGGATAAAATGCTCCTCAGCCTCACTCTCTCCCAATGCTTCCTCGTGACACTCCATGCAGCTTTCCAATGTGGGAATACCGGCAAAGCTGCCGTCCTCACGAAAATAATGGCAGCTCTCACAGCCGTCACCCACTTCATCATTGTGAAGCATATGACTAAATTCAACTGGCTGGTGTTTTTGGGAATACAATAGCTTGGGAAAGATGCCCCATCCAACGACGAGGCTGAGTGCGAAACCGATGATGAAAAACAGGGTTACTGGTCCAGCGGGTCCTTGGGTCTCCTTAGATTCGACCTCAGTGGCTTGATCCTCTTGATTGCTCATAAAAACTCCGTTGAATCATTGATTAATTCTGTAATCAGGATAATAGAACGAGGATATGCAAACCCGGACGGCAATAGTGCCCTCCGGGCCCGAATATCCTGCGATCTTGTACACAGCGTTCTTTATTTTGTCAAGGGGAAGTAAAGAATTCGTTTGGATTGCAATTGCGCATCGCCCATTTGCAATTACCGTCAGTACAGAGGATCCGTACCCGCACCTTATACCAGCTCAGGGCGCTGCGGTGCATGCCCGGCGTTTTAACCGAATCACGTCGCTTCGGTCATCACCACCGACAATGTCGGTGACCGCGGATGGCAAAGCCCGAGCGCCGTTACCGTGAACCATAATCTTCTCTTTGAGATAGTTTCTAGTCGGTTTCAGACGGCAGCGCCACGATGACTGCGGCCTTCCTGCTGTTCAGATATTTTATGGCCAGGGTTTGCAAATCCGCCGGCGTAATGGCCGCATAGTCACTGTTGATGGACCGGCTCCAGTCTATTTTTTCAGGGTGTTCTCTCGATCCCATTAAAACCGTTTTAAGCCAGTATCCGTTGCGTTGTCGCATATCTTTGATGCTGTTTAAGGTTGGATCCAAACTCCGTTTGATTTCATCCCGGGATATAGGGTTGTCGGATAGTTCGTCCGCTATTTTTTGGATTTCCGTGATGACCAGCTGCGCACTGGCGGGATTGATTTCAACAACGGCATTAAAGACCCCATAGCCGTCGTAGCTCCGACTGGGGCGGTTAAAGGCAAAGGGTGAATAAGCTTCGCCCAGTTTTTCGCGAATTTGAAGGCGCATACGCTCTGAAAATACGTCGGCTAACAAATTTAGACGGCGGGTCTGATGGATATCCCAGATGTCGTCGGTCGCAAAAGAGACATATACCAAACCATTGGGAATCTTAGTTTCGACTTTTAGGTCCAACTGTTTACCTGCTGGAAAAACAGGCCGGTCAGATCTTACCTTGCCCTGAGGTAAGCCGGGCGGCAAACTGCCAAAATAGCGAGTGGCCAACGAAATGACATTCTCTGGGTCAAAATCTCCAACCAGGGACAATTCGTACGTGGCGCCCGAGAGGGCTGTAGACACCCATTTGCGCACGTCATTGAGTTGCAGTGTCTTAAAGGTTTCATGGTCGGGAAGACCAAAACGGCTGTCACCGCCGGCCAGAAAGCGCCTGCCTTGAAGTGCCATGGCACCATCCAGGCTGCGGTTCAGGGCTTCATACTGATTTGCATATTGATCCATGGCCAGGTTGTAGGCTTCAGGCCTGAAACCCGGATCCTGTATATGGGCATACAGCAGCTGAAATAAAACCGGCAATTCCTGGGGAATGGTCTGGCCGTTGAACACAAAATTGGCCTCATCTACGCCAAAGGAGACCTGCGTCTGTCGGCCGGCCAAGGCCGTTTCCAGCATATGCTTGTTCAGTTGACCCAGACCGCTTTCATTAATGACGGCTGTGGCCAATTCGGCCAGCCCGGCCTTATCCGATGGTTCACTAAAGCGACCCTTGCCAAATGACAATACCGCCAAAATCTCATCATCCTTAAAATCGGTTGGTTTGAGATTCAAACGGAATCCGTTTTCATAGTCAATCTGAACGATGCCCAGATCTTCGTGCGTTGTTCTGGCAACAATACGACCGATCTCGGCAGGCTCGGATAGGTAGGGAAAAGCAATGTTCTGCGAAGCTTGCGCAGGAGCCACATCCTTTTGAATACTGGTCAAATAGGTCTGCAGAATAGATGTTTCCGGATCGGCGGCGTTTGCCGCGAGATCGGCAGTGCCCGTCACCAGCAACAAACGGTGATGCTTGGCCCAGGATTTACGAAAGGCTTTGTGCACGTCTTCGACCGTCAAGGACTCAATATAGGGTTTCAACAATCGCATCTCTTCGGCGGGCGAGAGCATGACCCGGTCGGTATTGAGCGTCCGGATTATCTGACGTGCCAAAGGCTGGCTTTCCCGGGTGTCTTTCTGGCTGTCGGCCTGCTCCAAATTCGATATAATATCCTTCTTGACTCGGGTCAGTTCAGTGGCGGCAAATCCAAAAGCGAGTGCCTTGCGCAGTTCTAACTCTAAAAATGTCAGCATGGCCTGCCAATCGTCGGCATCGCCGTTAGCCGAAATCATGGCATAGCCGATCTGTTTGGCAAAAATGCCCGAACCGATGCTGGCGGATGTGGCCGGCACCTGGCGTGTACTGTTCAATTGTTCCAGACGATTCTGAACAATCTGATCGCCAATTCGTCTGACAAGACGTTCTTTACGACGGGACAAAGTATCTGCCTGCAGCGGTTCTTTGTAGAGCACTTCGATGGTTACGGATGTATCGCCGCTTTCGGCTTCATGGTGGTGAAACGCCCGAACACCCCGGTGGTTGATCTCGCCAAAAGGAATAATCGGCACGGACGGGGTTCGCGGTTCCAGGGATGCAAAGGCGCCAGTGATGAGTTTGACTGCCGTGTTCCTGTCAAAATCACCCACCGCAACCAGGATCATGGTTTCCGGACGATACCAGGTGTCATAATACGCCTTTAGCTCTTTGCGGGTTGCCCGCTCAAGGACCGAAATTATACCGATAGGAAGTCGCCTAGAGATACGAGCATCGGGCAGCTCGAATTGAATCTCTGATTCGAAGGTCCGGTAGGATGCCGAGTCCCGCTGTCGTTTTTCAGCCAATATGACTTTACGTTCCCGTTCGATTTCAGAAGGTAACAGCAGTGCGCCCTGGGCATAGTCGTGCATGACCAGGAGACCTTTTTGAAGACTCTCTTCACCGCCATCCGGTAAAAATATGTCGTAAACTGTTTCAAAAAAACTGACATGGGCGTTGGCATCGGCACCAAACTGCATACCGATACTTTGAAAATACTTAATCAATTCACCGGGCGGAAAATTTTCACTGCCGTTAAACAGCATGTGCTCCAGGAAATGTGCCAATCCTTGCTGATCGTCTGCTTCCTGGACCGAGCCGGCCTGGATATTGAGATGCATGCTGACCCGATCTTTGGGATTTTGATTCGGCATCAATACATAACGAAAACCATTGTCGAGGCGGCCGAAGTACAGCCGGGGATCCGGTGGTAAATCGCTGTTTTCATGCGGCCAGGTTGCCTGCAGGGCTGCAATGGCCCGGGATGGTTGCAAACCGGGCGCAACAATTCCCGCGGCAATCATCAAGCCGGTTAACGCCAAAAACACGGCGGCAATTTTTATATAATTTTTAAACATTTAAATGTCCTTGTGTCATTTTAGCAGTTCCAAGATGTGGGGGTTTCCCCACGAATTTACTTTGACAATCGTTCAACTATGAGCCATAAGCCATGAGCGCTTAGCTTTCAGCAGCTTGAAGCTGAAGCCTGATAACTGCAAGCTAGCTCTTTAACCAATGGTGAGTGATTGTCGAGGTTACCGCAAATACAAGGAAGATGCTGGTCCGCTACAGTGGTCTATGCGGGTTGGCATCTGACACCGTAGTTGCGGTGAGATCGGCAATCCAATGGGTTTCAGATTTTAAAATCTGAAACAATCACCTTTGGTAAGGTAATTCATATGCCTGATAAATCAACAATCCCCTTTGCCGATGTCTTAAACGAACCTCAATTGGAGGCCGTATCCTTCAATGATGGCCCCCTTTTGGTTATCGCAGGTGCCGGCAGCGGCAAAACCCGTACATTGACCTACCGGGTGGCCCGTATGGTACAGGACGGCATCCCGCCGGCATCCATCCTGCTGCTCACCTTCACCCGGCGGGCTTCTTTCGAGATGCTGAGGCGCGCATCCGACCTCTTAGACCATCGCTGTGAACAGGTTTCCGGCGGGACCTTCCACTCCTTTGCCAATGCCGTACTGCGGCGCTATGCATCTTATCTGGGTCTGGACAACGCTTTTACGATTATCGATCGGGCCGATATGGAGCACCTCATCAGCATTCTCAAGAAGGAGTCGGGCGCCGGCGCCAAGGATCGAACCTTTCCCAAAAACAGAACCCTGGCCAGCATGTTCAGTGCCTCCGTCAATAAAGTTTTAACGGTCGAGGACATTATTTTTGAAGATTATGCCCATATGCACATGCACATGGATACCGTTTCCGACCTGCATGCTGAGTACCAACAATATAAACACGCACATAGCCTGTTGGACTATGATGATCTGCTCATCTACCTGTGCCGGCTTTTGGACGAAGTGGAATCTGTTCGCGAGCGGGTGGAATCGACCTACCAATATATTATGGTGGACGAATATCAGGACACCAACCAGATTCAGGCCAACATACTATATCTACTGACCCGGCAACATCAAAACATAATGGTTGTTGGTGATGATTCCCAGTCTATTTACGCTTTCCGGGGCGCGGCCGTAGAAAATATTTTGTCTTTTCCGAATCAGTATGCCGACACAACCATCATCCGCCTGGAGCAAAACTATCGGAGTGTCCAGCCGGTGCTGACGCTGGCCAATGCCATCATCGATAATGCCGTTCACAAATATACGAAAACCCTTTTTTCGACCAAAGCGGGAGACGCGCCCCCGATCTTGGTGCGCAGCGCCAGTGAAAACAGCCAATCTCGGTTTGTTCTGGATAAGATCAAGGAACTGTCGCTTCAAGGTGTGCGTCTCAATCAGATTGCCGTTCTATTCCGAGCCGGATTCCACTCTTTTGATCTTGAGATCGAATTGAGTAGAGAAGCGATACCATTTATCAAGGTCGGTGGTTTCAAGTTTATGGATTCGGCCCACATCAAGGATGTGTTGGCCTATTTGAAAGTATGTTACAACGCCGAAGATACCATCAGCTGGTATCGGATCCTGATGCTCCTGGATCGGGTCGGACCCAAAAGCGCCCGCAATATTTTTGAAGCGATTCAACAACAAGGCGATGGGGCCCACGGGCTGTCAGCGGTCAAATTGTCGGATCGAATTGCGAAACAAGTCAATGAGTTAGCTACGCTTCTCAACAGCCTGCAAGCACAAGATATGTCGGTGGCGGCTCTGGGTGAAGCAATTTTGTCTTATTATTTACCGCTTTTAAAAAACAAATATGATGACCATCCCAAGCGGGCCAGAGATCTGGAACAGTTGGTTTCCATTATGGAACGGTATAATGATCTGGAATCCTTTTTGACCGATATGGCCATTGAACCGCCCAATACCGCCATGGATGAGACCTTCACGGTTTCCCTGCCCGATGACCAGCGCTTGACCCTATCCACCATCCACTCGGCCAAAGGTCTGGAATGGCACACCGTCTTCATCATTTGGGCCCTGGACGGACGGTTCCCCTCGGCCCACGCCATCAACAAACCGGACGATCTGGAAGAAGAGCTACGGTTGCTGTATGTAGCCGCCACCCGTGCCGAGCAAAATCTTTTTATCACCTATCCCGGCCACCTTTTTGACCGCATTTCAGGTTCTTTTCTAAACCGGCCCTGTCGATTCCTGGACTCGATTCCAGCGGATATATTGGCACGGGAGTCGGTGTATTAGCGCGTTGCAAGTTTGTTTTTGGTGTTTGGTGTTTTGAGGTCCTCAGAATTCAGAATTACGGTATTCGAGGTGTGGATTATAGCCTCCTATCATCCCATCAACCTATTCGCGGTTGTCATCCCCGAAAAATCGGGGATCCAGAATAGGCCTTGAGCAAATAGCTTTATCTGGATTCCCATTTCCATGGGAATGACAGAAAGGGCCGACAGCTTTGACTGGATAGCGCGATAGATTCACTTTGTACCCCTCTTTCGAGGGAATGACTGGAGGGTCATCATTGGCCTTAGGTCTGGTTTCGAGTTGCGAGTTATGGGATTTGTTTACGGGGAAAAAGATCTGGTGATCGACAGGATCAACATAGCACGCCTAAGATTAGTTCGAAATTTTTGGTAGGAGCCTTCACGTAATTTTTCTGTTTAGCCATTTTAAATATCGGAGCTGTTACGGAAAAATTACTCTTTGAAGAAAGCGTAGTAGAGGAATACAATCAGTGCAATAAAGGCTAAAATGGAAACCAAGTAACTGCGATAATCCGGCATCTTGGAAGCCATGCCGTACTTATCCACTGGTCCGACCTTTTCCTTGCATGCGGGGCAGGTCAAAACATTCAGGGGCATATACGTAAAACAGTGGGGACACTTCTTGCTGACATATGTTTGATCTTCATTGTGGCTAGACTGAGACTTCGGCATCTGCTCACCCCATGATGGTTTCACGCGTGCGTAAAACCATCATTCATTGTTGGAATTCTTCACGAATGCTTATGTCACTCCGCTGGCGAGCTTCTGAAAGCCAGGCGTTAAATGCTTTCAGCCTTTTTTGATTGACCAGGGTTTCCTCAAGCTGTTGCTTTTCTTTATCAAATTCCAGCGCATCTGGCAATCTTCTTGATTTTAGTCGAATGACATAGAACCCTTTTTGGCCTTTGATAGCACGATCCGGTAAGGGTCGCTCAGTCGACAGTTCAAAGGCTTTCTGGGAAACGGCGTTATCCCAACCAATTTCCGGGATTTGTTCACTTCGTTTGAAATAATCGGTGGATTTAAAGGCAATACCATCGGAAGTGTCGCTGGACTCTTTTTGACCGCTGGTTTTCACTTTCTCAAGGAAATCATTGGCCTCCTCCTCTGCCAGGGTCGCCTGCATATCCGTGAGCAGATCCGCTTCCACCGACTTTTTCACCGTCGCAAGATCTGGAATTTTGCTGGGAATCGTTTCAATCACCTGTATAATGTAATATCCATTTTTCAAATCCAAAATATCGCTGATCTGGTTGCCCGAAAGTGCGAAGGCGGCATCGGCAAAGCCCCTGCGGTTAGCTATACCTTTGTCAGGGCCTCGCTGGGAAAAAGGTTCTGTGGTTTCCACCGTCAATCCCAACTCTGCGGCAACCTGGGCGATATCATCGCCTTCCAGCGTAGATTCATAAAATGCTTCGGCTTTATCATAGGCCAGCACTCTAGCTTCCTCATTGGTAAGGGTCTTGCGAATGGCTGCACTGGCTTCTTCAAGTGTCTGCTCTGAAGCTGGATTAACCTTGTCCACTTTGATCAGATGCCAACCAAATTGGGTCCGAACAGGCTCGCTGACCTCACCTGCCTGCATTGAAAACGCTTTCTCTGAAAAAGGAGCCACCATATCCTCCTTGCGAAAAGTCCCCAAATGACCGCCATTTGTTTTGGAAGGTCCCTCCGAATGTTTCTTGGCCATTTCAGCGAAATCAGCGCCTTTTTGAATCAAATCAAGAACCGTTTCGGCTCTGGCTCTGGCTGCCGCTACGGCTTGATCGTCCGCATTATTTTCCAGCTTAAACAGAATGTGCCGCGCCTCCACTGTTTTGGGTGAAGCATAATCGTTTTTATGGTCAACATAGTAATTCTGGATGGCTTCATCGGAAATTTGGACCTCGGCCGTGTACGCTTGCGGATCGAAAAACAGATACTGGGCTTTACGGAGCGGATCTGTCTTATACGATTCTTTGTTCTCGTTGAAATAGGTTTCAATAGCCTCTTTTGTCAGTTCGATGTCTTTATAGGTCTTGGGATCGAAAAAGACATAGTCAATGGATACGCCCGCGTTTTTCCAGTTGAAATATTCCCTTAACTCATTCTCTGAAACCCGAAACCCGTTAAATAGATAGGTTCGGAGCTTACCCATCAGCAGACTCTCCTTCTGAGCGGCCTCAAAAATCTCAGGGTTCATGCGGTTGAAATTCAGCACAGTGGCATAAAGCCGGCTGTCAAAAACACCATTGGTTTGAAAAGCAGGGATGCTCTGAATGGATCGGATTACCTCCTCGTCCGTGACCCGAAAATTAAGGCGGGCCGCTTCCTGCATCATCAAGCGTTTCTCGATCAACTGGTTTAAAGCCTGCTGGTCCAGTTGCAACATCTTAAGCAAATCTTCGTTGAGACTATTGCCGAAACGTTGGCGCATCTGATCCAGTAAAGTGTTATAAGAAGATCGATATTCTTCCAGTGTAATCGCATCGCCATTTACACTGGCAATGATATTGGCTTTACGGTTTCGAAAGCTGCCAACACCCCAAAAAACGAAAACCACCACGATGGCCCCGAGGATAATCTTGATCATCCAACTGGTGGCGTAATCCCGCATTAATCTTAACATGTAGCCCTACTCCATTCTGTATTTTAAATTGTAAGTGGCTAATTGCCCTGGCTTCAAGCGACAATTATAGACGGCGGTTGTTGCGTGCGATCAATTTTAGTTCCAACGGTTTCGGCGCAATAGGGACAAAAATATTCGTATTTATCACCTTCGGGCAATACCAGCAGCAGCCGTTTTCGTACCGGAACAGCCATTTTGCACCCAGGACAATAAAGCTCGGTTGCATCCAGTTCTTTAAACATATTGTTCGGGGACGATTGCTGCTCCCCTTGTCCATTATAACCTTGATAGGGATTATTCGTCATGATGCTGCCTCATATATTTAGCGACTCAGTCGCCTATCGATTTACAATGCCTATTGAAATGAAATAATGTATTTTTTTGCACTATATTTGTCAAATATAAATAAAATCGCTGCGCGATTTTATGAAACGCGACGGCCTTTCGCCCTCCGGGCGAAAGGCCGTCGCTCTAAAGCGAAAGGTATACCTGTTATTTGATCAGCAAACTGAAATCCATAGTCTTGAAGCGAGACAATCGGTGAAAACATTCGACAACCAGGAGAGGTATTAAATATACTTTTACCCCTGACGCCGAAAATTTGGCTGCATGGGATATTTTTCAATAGCCTCAAAGCCTTTGGTATTGACACACCCCCCACCTTTTTGTTAGGTGGCCATAATGAATCTGGGGCTGTAGCTCAGCTGGGAGAGCGCATGACTGGCAGTCATGAGGTCAGGGGTTCGAGCCCCCTCAGCTCCACCAAATAAAACAATAACTTAACCGAGGGCACTTGCTTTTGGTTTTGTTTTTTGTGCCACTTTTGTTACAAGTGGACGCCTCAGGCTGTCTTAAGGCAGGAAGATCGTTGAGTAGATATACGGCATTCCTTGTATCTTCCTGGGTCAATTGTGAGTGCCGCAATGTCATGCTTAGGGTATTGACTGCCACAGGACGAACTTGACTTGACACGTAAAACATACGGGTTTGATTTTTATGAGAATTCTTAACGAGCTAATTGTTCTCTAAAGGCTTTCCTATCTTGATATAGAATATGTTCGACAAGCCATTTTAAGTAATATGCTTTAAGCTTTTCTAAGTCCTCATATGTAGACAAACCGTCGTCCATAATTGATACCAAGCCTTCAAGCAGTATATTATGCATTTCCATGTGCTTCATGAGATGTGGGGACTTTAATTCAGAAAAATACTTTTCTTCAACACTGAAATGCCATTTTGTATAGTTATAGAGCTTATCGGCATATTTCTTACCGTCTGATAACTCTGAGAATTGAATTTCATTGGCCAACTGAAACATAAACTTATGTTGATCATCGATTTCTTGAACCCCCAGGGAGTATTCATCAAGCCATTTAAAATAGACAGTCATACAGATGACCTATTGGATTGATACTACATAAGATAATCCATGTAATGAAACATCGAGCAATGTTCTTTATTGCATTGTTGCATTTTCAGTAGTACACAATGCTTTCCAATTTTTTTGAGTTGATATGGTTGATCGTATTGAGAAGAAAATAATAATGTGAGGAATCAAGATGAAATTAAAACCGACACACCTGCTCATCCTAATAATAGCGCACTCACTGCTTTTGGTCACGAATGCCATTGCAGCACCCTATATCCAGGACGGCGGTTCTGATGGATTGGTCAGTATCGAGGCTGAAAATTTTGACCTGCATACTCCCCAGGGGGACCACCAGTGGCAGCGGATCAGCCCTGCGGGCGCATCCGGCGACGCCATGGAAGCCGCACCGAATTCGGGTGCAAACCGCAATTCAAATTACCCGTCCATGAGCCCGCGGCTGGACTATGAGATAGAATTTGTACATACCGGTATTCACTACGTCTGGGTGCGCGGTTATGCGCCCTCCTATTATGAGGATTCGCTTCACGTGGGGCTGAACGGGGTCGCCCTGTCCAGCAGTGACCGGATTATGGCAACTTCCGTCCAGAGCTGGATGTGGTCGACCAGTACCATGGATGGTGTCGTTGCCCGGATCG
>Ga0180436_10001179_pt1 | contig 25830 bp, 19 predicted proteins | sample SS_ome_2_FD_132434 | JGI IMG/M metagenome (GOLD analysis project Ga0180436, IMG submission 132434) | Hypersaline lake sediment archaeal communities from the Salton Sea, California, USA - SS_3_S_2 metaG | ecosystem: Environmental > Aquatic > Non-marine Saline and Alkaline > Hypersaline >... | reverse complement strand
CATTTGATGAGAAGAGAAATCCCTTTGAAGAGTTCTGGGGTCCCAACAATCAGCCCCAACAGGACTTCAAGCAGCGTAGCCTGGGATCCGGTTTTATCATCGACAGGGAGGGCTACATCGTAACCAATAACCATGTGGTGGAAAACGCCGATCAGATCAAGGTCAAACTGGCCGACGAGAGGGAATACGATGCCGAGATCGTCGGCCGTGATCCCAACACCGATCTCGCCTTGATCAAGATCTCTGCGGATACGGATTTGGTCCCCATCCAGATGGGAGATTCGGACAGGTTGCTTGTGGGCAATTGGGTGGTTGCCATCGGCAGTCCTTTTGGCTTGGAACAGACTGTCACCGCCGGCATCGTCAGCGCCAAGGGCAGAATCATCGGTTTTGGACCCTATGAAGACTTTATCCAGACCGATGCTTCCATCAATCCCGGAAACAGCGGTGGGCCGCTTGTTAACCTGCAGGGAGAGGTCGTAGGGATCAACACGGCCATCGTTGCCAGCGGCCAGGGGATTGGTTTTGCGATTCCCATGAACATGGCCAAGACCATCATCTCGCAGCTAAAGTCGTCGGGCGAAGTGACGCGGGGTTGGCTGGGTGTCGGCATCCAGGATCTCACGGATGAATTGCAATCTTATTACGGCGTCGAGGATCGTGGCGGTGTTCTCATAACGCAGGTATTCGAGGGTGATCCCGCTGACAAAGGCGGCATTAAAGTCAATGATATCATTCTTGAAATCGATGGCAAACGTGTTCAAACCGCAAGAGAACTTTCCGGAATCATCGCCAATACAAAGGTTGGCAAAATGACAACCATTAAGCTGCTACGCGAAGGCGAAACCGAAACTGTCCGGGTCGAGTTGGCCAAACGGGATGACAGTGAACTGCTGGCCGGAAAACCGAGTAAAGACACCAGTCAAGACATGGGCCTGGAACTCATGGATTTAACCAAGGACAATGCGAATCGATTCGGATTTGATGCCGACGAGGCCGGTGTACTGGTTGTGGGAACCAAACCTGGCAGCAAGGCAGCCGAGGCCGGAATCCGGCGCGGTGATCTCATAAAGGAGGTCAATCATTCACGGGTTGCTTCCATACGGGATTACACCAAAGTGATTGAGAAATTAGATGAGGGCGATGAAGTTCAGTGCTTGATTCGACGCGCGCGAGAGGGATTTGTGGTGGTTACCTTCAAAAAATAGTTTAATCTAAATTGATAAACAAACAAACCGCCCTGCCAGAGGCAGGGCGGTTTATTTGTCAAGGAACGGTATCGGTTTGCCGGTGCGATAGGCCAGGGCCTGACAGGTAGCGATTGGCTGTTTGTCGGGCCCCATTACATTGATATCATAAACGGCGGTTTTTTTGGTCCGGCTAATCTCCCGAGCCTCGGCACGTAGCCGGGCGCCATCCGGTGGGCTGGCGATATAGGTGACATTGACATTGAGGGCTACGGCTATGGTGCCATGGGTTTGACCGGCGGTTTCAAAGGCCTCGTCAATTAGGGCATAGATGGCTCCGCCATGGGCGCGATCATAGATATTGCTCATGGTTTCAGGCATATATTCCATTTCCACGACCGAGCGCCCTGTTTCAAGCTCCACCAATTCGATGTTGAAGGTCCTGGCCAGGGCTTCGTTTTCAACTGCGGTTTCAATTGCCTTTTTTATTTTGGGATCCATGTACTATCTCCTGAATCCAGCATGTCTATTGATGTGAACGTTTCCAGGCTGTGCAAAATTCGCCATCGGTTCCAATCCTGATTTTAGCTGGTTGTTTGTAAAAAAAACGTCATTTGGTGGACTTTGCTAAAAGGATGTTTATGTTATGCGCTTTTATATAATAGGATCACATTTAACGTTATTAGAGTAAATGTCACAAATATGTTCCGAAATAACAGCCAGGTTTAAAGCGGTACAGGTGTTTTTTTATGTCGACATATCATATTGAACCTGCTTCGCTAGCGTAGTGCCCTGACGGATTGGTGATGTTTCGACTACCTAATTTTACTAAGATTCGGCAGAATTTCATCACCAATCCGTGGGGCACAGGTGATGACTCGGATTGATATGTCGACATAAAAAAACACCTGTACCGCTTCTCGCGCGAAACGGAACATTATTTTGACAACAGCTATAGGATGTAACAACTATTCGCTTAAGTTTGGGCCTAATATGACGATAACATAAATAGATGTCAACTGAATCCGTGAGCGCAATGAATAACCCAATCAATCGAATTTTATTTGAAAAGCCGAATATTCCGGAACTGTCCCAACAGTACACCGTCGTGGACATGCATTTCCATTCAGCCCATTCAGACGGTCGGAACAGCATTGATGAGATAGCCGAACATGCCGAAATGATGGGGATCGGGGTGGCCATAACCGATCATAATGAAATTCAAGGGGCAATTGAAATGGCTGCCCATAAAAAAGTGTTATCGATTCCGGGCATCGAGGTAACCTCCCGTGAAGGTGCGCATATACTCGTATATTTCAATACTATTGACAACCTGTCTCGATTTTACCACCAGGATATCGCACCCCATATGGGTACGGACACCATGAATTCAACGTCCATGGACCTGGAAACAATTATCCGCTGCGCGCGACACAAGCACGGCATTACAATTTTTCCGCATCCATTTTGCGGTGTTTACACCGGCATTGCCAACCAACATTTTGAAAAAGAACGATTGGCATCCCTTCTGGATCAGGTGGATGGGGTGGAGGTTATCAATTCGGAGAATCTGAACAAGTGGAATTTGAAATCAGCTTTGTTGGGATTTAATCTCAATAAGGCCATTAGCGGCGGTAGTGACGGCCATAGCCTGTACCAACTCGGGAAAGTGGTTACCTATGCAGCTTGTTCCGATGACCGCGAGTCCTTCCTGTCGACATTAATGCGTGGTCACAATCGGGTGATGGGTAAAGAAATTGATATCCTTCACAAAGTACAGTCCAACGGAATCAAATTACGGTCAAATTTGAAAAACTACCCGCAACTAATGGAAAAAAATATCAGCTATAGCCGCAAGGTCATTCATATCAAATCAAAAATGCTTCGAGACCGTGTCAAAACTCGCTTAAATGACGGTATCCGCAAAAACGCCTCTTTCTGGAAATAGAGTGTTTGAAAACCAACCGTCCCAATTTGGTGCTTGTTCGCACCTGATCTGGAATTTTAAGTCGTTTTCAGAATACCGGGAAACGCTCTAGGACAGGGGAAAATGATCTTCAAGCCATTGAGATAACTGCTTAACCGAGCGAATTTGGATGGATTGCAGGATCTTGATAATGTCAGTGCCGGCAATGACTACCACAGGATGATCCTGGTTTTGAATTGCCCCATGAGCTTCAGGTGTGAGTACGGATGTGGTGACCAAAACCGTAAATTGCCGCGTTCCCAGACGAGACGAAAGCTTTTCAATATCCTTCTTACCCACGGATTTTCTTTTACGATTTCCACTACCCGGGTTGTAGCACTTGGCATCGATTACAAATTTTAAGAAAGTAGGGCAGTTATCGATCCCGAGACGATACTTTCCGGCTATGACATTATAATGATCAGGAGCCATACGCCGGACGCGCTCCAAGATAATGCGTGGATCACTGCGGGCATAAAGCTCGGCAGCAAAATGCAGAAACTGATAGGACTCGCCATTGAAATAGCGGTACAGTTTTAACAGCATCGCTTTGCTGTCTGTCCTCTTGGGAAGTTGGTTCTGTACTGACCGGCAGCGTTGCGGACGTTTCGCTTTTATCGGACGGTAAAGGCCACTTTTTTGCCACATATTCCAAACGATCGGCCGGTGCTTGGAGTTGGTTTGGCCGGCTTCCAGGTCGTCAATCCAGGCCCGTGATATCATGGGTATGTCCAAGATCGTAAATGTGGCGCAATAATTGTAGAACCGCTGTGAATTGATACGCCGCTGGATGTATGTAAGGCTCTTTGTCGCTTGGACATGGGGAGATCCGGGTGCAGCGATACCAATAAACTGGACCGATCGAGGGCTTGCCTGGTTGGGATACCTGCAGAATATGAAGATTGGCGAGACAGCCTTGCGGGGATCTTTAGCGCTGCGCAGGCTGCCAAACAGTTTTTTCAGGATCAAATTGCCATTTTTGGGTGTGTCCAGCAGGCGACCACCAGGCCTACGATTGTCACCGTAGCAGGTGATGGTGCTGGAATCGATATCGATGCTATCGGCCCAATTGGGATCGTCCGGTGATATGATGATAATGAGATAATTGAGGTCGCCCACTGACCCACAGTAACGAAAGCTGCCGGCATTTCCGCCCTTCAGGATCCTTGCCAGGGGATCATCGGATGCATTGCCAGCTCTGCCGCCTTCATATATTGTGCCCGCTGTCAAATCCAGTTTGCCAAGCCGGGAAAAGGGTACAGTAAGCATCATCAGTATTCCTGGGTAATTATCTGAATGTAATTAAATGCAAAACTTATATTAGTAGTATTTTTTGTAGAATTACCTCTGACCGTCATTGTCGAAATCGAAATCGAAATTGGAATCGTCATCGATATTGTCACCGGAATCGAAACCAGTTTGTCCATATGGTTCCATTTCTTCTTCGATATGATATCCTCTGCCTCCCAGGCGACTCAGCATTATAGCTATGCGATCCAGATGATCCTTATATTCACCGCTTTCATTGGTATCCAATGCTTCCGTAGCAATAAGGACATCCTGAATAGCGGCACATTCCAATGCTGATCCGCGAGCGATTTCAAAAAACCGGCGTCTATCAGCCTTTAATGATTTCCCATTACCTTCTGCTATATTAAGTGGTATCGATTGGCTTGCCCGAATCCATTGATCGCGAGCATGGCGAAGATTACCTTACAGGCTGTCAGCCTTCTTGTAAACCCAGGAGACGTAATCTATAGCAAGACGGTAGACATCCAACTTTTCATGACCAAGTGTCATATTTTTCGATTTGGATTTTGATTTCGACAATTTAAAACCTATCACAAAATATGTAACTTCAACCGTGGATATAAAATGCTACGTGGTTCTCTATAATGCTTAAGTTAATTGAGTCCGACTCGCTGGTGTTCTGTTTTTACCAGCCAAAACTCGTTCTCAAAACACTGTAAGGGCCGCCGCCGCTCGTCAATTAAAATCTATTCTATGTAATCATAGTAAGTTAAGTAAGTGTTGAAGCGTGTCGCATAACGGCGGCCTAACAGTGATTAAAGAACTCAAACAGTTGCCTGGTTTAAAACAGAACACCAGCGAGCCTCCTATATGTACAACTTGAGCTTTATGGATAAGCGCAAAATGCTATTTCCTATGCCTACGATTAGCTAAAAGGCAAATAATCATAAAAGGCAATTCATAGATAAATTCGAATATGAATCCCCAGACTGCAGTAACAATATATGCCGGTAATTTGAAGATGGTAAAGAAAGCTTGGGAATCGGTCCAGCTGGTTATTTGATTTTTCAGACTGTTGGCCATGAAGTACGCGCTCTTGGGACAATACCCTAAATCTAGCTTGATCGGGTGTTTAGTCGGACAGTATCTAGCTTAAGAAAGATTCCCTATTCCTTTTGAGCCGATTGGGCGAACATACCATAGTTGGTATTGAGAATCTATTTAAAAAGCAGTATAGTCGTCGCGAAATCACTTAGGAAACCAGAGTCAAAAGACAGGGATTCAGAAATCAGGAGCCAGAAGACAGGAGTCAGCCCAGCCGCCGGCCCAAAAAACGGCCTGTTTGATCGAGAATGAAACTCATGAAGTTTCATAAGAGAAGTCTAAAAACCCTTTTAGCTGAAAGCCCCTCTCGGTTGTCATCCTCGAGGAATCGGGGATCCAGGAATAGCCATTAGCAAAAAGCTTACGGTTTTTTCTGGATAGCGCTAAAGCTTCACTTCGTGCCCCTTTTCCAAGGGAATGACGGGAAAGGCAAAAGGTGGTTCCTGTAATCGAAAAACTCTTTACAAGTGACAACTTTTAATCAGGACTTGACCTTGCGGGATACGTGTAACGGAAATCGCATCAACGTATTCGGGCATCCAAGCATCCCAGCAAAGCAGGATCGGGACACAGGGTTTAAACAGCAGTGAGGAGAGATCACTAAATAGTGACCATGGTAAGCAATAACAAGCTTGCGGTTGATATCGGTGGTGGTATCAAGCTGAAAAATCCGGTGATGACGGCATCGGGTACATTTGGATACGGCCTGGAATTCAAAGAATTTATAGACCTGAACCGTTTAGGTGCTATTGTCGTAAAGGGTTTGTCTTTGGAAGCTTCCAAAGGTAACCCGCCACCGAGAATCGTTGAAACCCCAAGCGGAATGTTAAATGCCATCGGTCTGGAAAACATCGGTATCGAAACATTTATAGCGTCCAAGCTCCCTTTGTTGAAACAATTCACTACACCTGTATTTGCCAATATTTATGGGCGAGATATCGGTGAATACGCATCCCTGGCGGCACGCTTCGAGACAATTGATACCGTGGCCGGTGTCGAGGTCAATATATCCTGTCCAAATGTTAAATTAGGTGGGATCGCTTTCGGTGCCGATCCGCAAGTCGCCCATAGGGTTGTCCAAGCCGTGCGGGAACAAACCCACAAGCACGTCATGGTAAAATTATCTCCTAATGTTACCGATATCGCCGATATAGCTGGCCATGTGGCCGATGCCGGCGCAGACTCCATCTCGTTAATCAACACGCTGACCGGTATGGCCGTGGATGTGGATACCGGTCGACCAAAGTTGGCCAATGTGACCGGCGGGCTATCGGGCCCTGCCATCAAACCGATAGCCCTGCGCATGGTATGGCAGGTGGTTCAAGCTGTATCCATACCCGTAATCGGCATCGGTGGAATTCTATCAGCTAGAGATGCGCTGGAATTTTTGATTGTAGGCGCTACAGCCGTGCAGGTGGGAACCGCTAATTTTATCAATCCGCAGGCAAGCATGGACGTTGTGACTGGCCTGGAGCATTATCTTGTACAGAAAAATTTGAAGCACATAAATGACGTTATCGGATCCATGAAAACCTAACACCAACGAAAGGATTGAATCATGAGGCAACTTTTTTTCGGTTTGATACTCGTATCTATGGTCATTGCCACGCCGGCTTTGGCTGTCGAGGCTGATGCTGTAATTGGCGAATGGTATACCAAAGACAGCAAGGCCCTCGTACAGATTTATAAGCAAGGTGATGTGTACAACGGCAAAATTATCTGGCTCAAAGAGCCCAATAATGAGGATGGCTCCGCTAAATTGGATACGAATAACCCGGATGAGTCCCGACAGGGGCAGCCCATCGTCGCTTTGAATCTGGTGCAAGGCTTTACCTATAAAGGCGGCAACAAATGGGCCGATGGCACCATTTACGACCCGGACAACGGCAAGACCTATAAATGTAAAATGAACCTGAATGACGACGGCACATTGAAGGTACGTGGTTTTATTGGCGTTTCGTTGATCGGGCGGACGCAAGTTTGGACACGAAAATAAATTTGCAGAGCAAATTTAGTGTGAGCGGCTTCGCCGCTTCAAATAGAAATAGTCTCAAAGATAGATTCAGTTAATAATTACAGAAAGGGTGATATGATGATGAGAAGAGAGATCTTGTTGATCATAGCTTTGGTGTTTGTGGTTGGTAGTGTGACTGTGGTTTTTGCAGAAGATAAGGAAATTTTGGGGGTGACTTTCCCAGGGGAAAAGGTGGTAGCGGGAAAAACACTCACGTTGAACGGTGTGGCCTATCGCAAGGCACTGGGGTTTGTTAAAGTTTTTGTTAATGCTCTCTATCTGGAAAATCCGACCCAAAATGCTGATGAAGTAGTTAATTCCGAGCAGGTCAAGCACTTGGTAACCCATTATCTCACGAATAAAGCCACTGCGAAAAAAATTCAGGAAGGTGTTCGTGAGGCCATGCACAAATGTAATCCAGCCGAAATGGTTGCGGCCCAGCAAGCAGATGTGGACCGAATTATATCCTGGATGGACAAGGATATGGCACCGGGCTTAACCACGGAATCGACCTATATTCCAGGTCAAGGCTTGACCTATACTTATCAGGGCGTCACCAAGGGAACCATTGAAGGCTCCGATTTTATGAAAATGTACTATAACATGAGTTTTAGTGAGCAGGCGCCTAAAAAAGTCCGCAACGGCCTACTGGGCAATTAACGGTTTCACAAAAAGCCGGATTTTCCGACTTCGCTCTTCGAGCTACGACGGGACAAGCTGCGTTGCGCATGACGCACTTGAACTCGAACTTTTTACTCACATCATAAGCCACCGACAAGGTCGGTGGTCGTTGACTGTACCATCTATATCCGGTCCGACATGGACTATAACGTTGGGCTGTTAGCAGCTAATGCCTAACAGCCTAACAGCCTTCAGCCTGAAATTAAAGTGATTGCGATGTCTTGACCGGATTCTCTTTGATGTATTCCAATCGATTCAAACCATTGATATAAGCCTTGGCACTGGCAATAATGATATCGGCATCCGAACCCCGGCCCAAGGCCATCAACCCGTTTTCCCGTAGACGAACTGTAACCTCGCCTTGCGCATCGGTTCCACCTGTCAGGGCACTGACCGAAAAACGCAGCAGCTCCGAAGATGTACCGGTCAATTTGGCGATGGTGTTGTAGGCTGAATCAATGGGGCCGTTGCCATATCCGGCACCGGTAATGGATCGGCCGTTGATGGACAGCTTAACGCTGGCCATGGGCATGATGGTGGTACCGCTGTTGACGTGCAGATATTCGAGTTTAAACACCTCTTTGGTCCGCAGGATTTCCTCGGTTACCAGGGCTTCCAAATCCTCATCCACCACATGTTTCTTTTTGTCTGCCAATTCCTTGAAGCGTTGGAATACCTTTTTCAGTTCAGCTTCAGATAAATCATAACCCAAATCCTTCAAATGGGCATATAGCGCATGCCGGCCTGAGTGCTTGCCGAGGATCAGCTGGTTTTTGCTGAGGCCGATGGTTTCGGGCTTCATGATTTCATAGGTCATGCGGTTTTTCAGAACACCATCCTGGTGGATGCCCGCTTCGTGGGCGAAGGCATTGGCACCGACAATGGCTTTGTTGGGTTGAACCATCATCCCTGTGATCATACTAACCAGTCGACTGGTGGGGTAGATCAATTCGGTTTTGATATTGGTTTCGAGATCATAAAAATTGGGGCGCGTATGAATGGCCATGACAATTTCCTCAAGGGAGGTGTTGCCGGCCCGTTCACCGATGCCATTTATGGTGACCTCGGCCTGACGCGCACCGGCATTGATTGCCGCCAGGGTATTGGCCGTGGCCAGGCCCAAATCATTGTGACAGTGTACACTGAGGACAGCCTGGTGCATATTGGGCGTATGCTCGATGGTGTACTTGACCAGTTCGGCAAATTCATCCGGGACAGCATAACCGACTGTGTCCGGTAGGTTTACGATACGTGCCCCAGCCTCAATCGCGGCTCCAAAAACTTTACACAGATAATCACGGTCACTGCGGGATCCGTCCTCGGCCGAGAATTCAATGTTGTCCGTAAGTGTTTTGGCATAGGTGATGGCGTCTAGCATGGATCGAATGACTTCATCGCGGGTCATGCGCAGTTTGTATTCCAGGTGAATGTCGGAAGTTGCAATGAAAATATGCAGCTTGGGCTTGGCCGCATGTTGAATGGCCTGCCAGGCACGATCGATATCGTCTTTGCTTGTGCGTGCCAGCGCGGCAACCTCAATATTGGTAACCCGACCGGCGATGGCTGCTACCGCTTCGAAGTCGCCTCCGGATGCAGCCGGAAATCCGGCTTCCAGTACATCAATCCCTAAATTCTCCAACTGAACAGCGATACGCGTTTTTTCACCGGTATTCATGCTGGCGCCCGGGGATTGTTCTCCATCCCTTAAAGTTGTGTCGAATATTTTAATGGTTTCGGTCATGATTTCTCTCCAGTAAGAATGCAAGCGGCATTCTCATGCTGTTATTTATTGGTATGCTTTAATAATTGGTTAGGTTGCAAGCACCCGTGTCGCAAGTAATTTAGTTGACACCTTTAGAGAGCAACTAAAGAAGCCGGAAATGGAGTATGATCAAAGGATAGACCGCAGAGACAAGTAGAAGACCTGTCCTGCGGCAGGGTTTCCTTTAGTATGCGTGGTGGTTTTCATTGCAGTTTCCTGACTTTATCTTCATAGGCCAGCTTGTAGTGAAAACTATCAGCCAGTGCTTGCCAGCTGGCTTCAATGATGTCCTCGGATACACCGATGGTGCTCCACAGATGTTCCTGGTCCCTTGATTCGATCAATACGCGTACTTTAGAAGCTGTACCCCTTCGGCCATCGATCACCCGGACCTTAAAATCAACCAGGCTCATGGTGTCGAGATCCGGATAGAATTTATCCAAGGCCTTGCGCAACGCGTTATCAAGGGCACTGACCGGTCCGTATCCCTCTGCGGCCGTAATCTCATTTTTACCATCTACCGATATCTTAATCGTGGCATGGGCGGTACAGGGCTGATCTTTGTCTTTTTCAATGGTTACCCGAAAGGATTCGAGGTCGAAAAGGGGTGTAAACTGCTCGGTGAGCTTCTCGGCCAGGATTTTAAAGGATCCATCGGCTATATCGAATTGATAGCCGTCGCGCTCAAGTTCCTTGATGCGTGACACAATCCGTTTGCTATCACAGCCATTGCAATCCAATTTAACCCCGAATTCTTGAGCCTTGTATTCGACATTGCTTTTTCCGCTCAGGTCGGAAACCAGAACGCGACGTTGATTGCCGACCAGTTCCGGCCGCATGTGTTCATAAGCCCGGGGTGTTTTCATGATGGCATTCACATGTATGCCGCCTTTGTGGGTAAAAGCGCTTTTGCCCACAAAAGGTCTGGATTTTATAGGAACCAGATTTGCGGTTTCGGCTACAAACCTGGAAAGCGACTGAATCTGGGCTAAATTCTCGCTGGGGATGCAATGCTGGTTCATTTTCTCGCACAAAATAGGGATAACCGAGGTCAAATCGGCATTGCCGCAGCGTTCACCATATCCGTTGATGGTCCCATGGACCATGGTAAAGCCAAGCTGGATGGCGGTGATGGAATTGGCCACGGCCAGGCCGCAGTCATTGTGGGCATGAATGCCGAACGTTGCTTTCAAATCATTAGAATATACGGCGGTATTGTTTTGCAACCATTTGATTACATCTCGGATAATATCACTGATTTCAGATGGCAGGGTCCCGCCATTGGTATCACACAGAACAACGGCATCGGCACCCGCTGTTATGGCGGCTGCTATGGTTTGGCAGGCATAGATGGGATTGTATTTATAACCATCGAAAAAGTGTTCGGCATCATAGATGACTTCCTTGTTGTGACCCTTTAAAAATTCGATGGAGTCTGCAATCATGGCCATATTCTCATCGAGAGTGTTTTGCATCACCTTTTCCACATGCAGGTCCCAGGATTTGCCGAAAATGGCGACCGCCGGTGTGTCCGTTGCCAGTAGCGCTTTAAGATTGGCGTCGTCTTCCGGAGAAATATCAGGTTTGCGCGTGGCACCAAAGGCTGCCAGACGGGCCTGTTTAAACTTGGCTCTTTTGGCCATATCGAAAAACTGAATATCTTTGGGATTCGATCCGGGCCAACCGCCTTCGATATAATGGATACCGATTTCATCCAGGCGTTGAGCGATTTTGACTTTTTCATCTGCCGAAAAGCTGATGTTTTCTCCCTGGGTACCATCCCGCAAGGTTGTGTCATATAATCGAATCGGTTGCATGGCGGTTATCCTTTGCCTTTCTGGGCCTAAATTGTAAGAACGACAATAGTAATTTCCTATGCCGTTGCCAAAGGGATTAGCTGCGATTTTCGGGGCGCAATGCGCGCACGGCTGCACCGGCTTGCCACATCTCAGAATTTTTAATCACATCCAGCTCATCCTGGAGTTTTTGGCGGTAGTCCGGTTGACTGTTCTTTTCAAGGGTACGAGCGACTTCCTTGCCGGATACAACGCTTTGATACAATTCTGAAAATACAGGGGCCACAGCATCCCGAAAACGAGGGGCCCAATCGAGCGCGCCCCGCTGCGCCGTCGTGCTGCAATTTGAGAGCATCCAATCCATACCGTTTTCTGCGACCAGACGTATCAGACTCTGGGTCAGTTCCTCGACGGTCTCATTAAACGCTTCACTGGGACTGTGACCGTTGGCTCGCAGGATTTGATACTGGGCCTCCATGACGCCGGCCAAGCAGCCGATGAGCACGCCGCGTTCACCGGTCAGGTCGCTGTAGACTTCTTTTTGAAATGTTGTCGGGAACAGATAGCCCGATCCAATGGCAATCCCGGCAGCCAGGGTCCGATCGAAGGCCTTGCCGGTATAGTCCTGGTGGATGGCGTAGCTCGAATTGATACCGCTGCCTTCCAAAAAATTTTTGCGTACACTTCGGCCGGAACCTTTGGGGGCCACCAGAATGACATCAACATTGTCGGGCGGAACAATACCGGTCTGCACGTTAAACACGATGCCGAAACCATGTGAAAAATAGAGGGCGTCGCCGGCATTCAAATTTTCCGTGATCGTGGGCCAAACTGACACCTGGCCGGCATCGGACAGTAGAAATTGTATCAGGGTACCGCGCTGGGTTGCTTCCGCTATAGGGAAAAGCGTCTGGCCGGGCACAAACCCGTCTGAAACAGCCCGGTCCCAGGATGCGCTGCCTTGCCGCTGACCAATAATGACGTTCAAGCCATTGTCTCTCAAATTCAGGGCCTGACCCGGTCCCTGGACACCATATCCCAAAACGGCGATGGTTTCGTCGGCCAATACGGATCGCGCTTTTTCAAGCGTAAATTCATCCGCTGTAATGACCTCTTCTTCAACACCACCAAAATTGATCTTTGCCATTGTTATTACTCCTCGTTTTTGAGTTTATTGTGTTCATCCAGCTGGAAGGCTGTGATGCTGGGAAGCTAGGATGCTAGAACGCTGGAAAGCTGCCATCAGCAAATAGCTAAAAGCAGCATCCTGGCATCCCAGCGTTATAGCATCCCAGCAAAGATATATCTTTCTATGATGATTCATTCTCGAATCCCGAATCCCTTGAATCCAACTAATTGGGTTCCCGATATAATGCTAGAGCTCCGGTTCGGGCTATTTTCTTGATGCCCATGGGTTTCAGAAGTTTTATCAGGGCATTGATTTTATCTTCATTGCCGCTGACCTCGATGATAAAATGCTCGAGACCGGTGTCGACGACCTTACATCGGAATATACTGACAATTCGTAGTACCTCAGCACGCTCTTCCGGCTTGGCGTGTACACAGATTAAGGCCATCTCACGCTTAACTGCTTCTTTTCCGGACATATCTCTCAATTTGATCACATTGATCAATTTACGCAGCTGCTTTTCAATCTGTTCCAACTCCGGCAGATTGGCTTTGGTGACCAGGGTGATCCGGGATATATTGGGATCGATGGTCGGTGCGACGACCAGACTTTCAATGTTGTATCCACGGGCGCTAAACAAGCCTACGACCCGGGATAAGACCCCTGGCTCGTTATCTACCAACATAGTCAGAATGTGTTTTTCTTCGTCCATATTCCTGAGTCCTTATTATTGCTAAGGTAATTTCCAATTGGCTAATATTGTGCAGGCATTTTAGGCCAGTAACATTTCGGTAATCGGCGCTCCTGCCGGAACCATCGGATACACACATTCTTCTTTGGCAACCAAAAAATCCATAATGACGGTTTTAGAAGACGCCAGTCCTTTTTTCAGCACCGGTTCCACCTCGTCGGGTTTGGTGGCTCGCAGTCCCAAACCGCCGTAAGCTTCAGCCAATTTTATAAAATCGGGACCACAGTCCATGCAGGTGTTGGCGTAGCGTTTATCGTAGAATAATTCCTGCCATTGACGCACCATGCCCAGATAGCCGTTGTTGAGAATTACGATTTTAACCGGCAGTTTGTATTGCAGTGCCGTGGCCATTTCCTGGATATTCATTTGAATACTACCATCGCCGGCAATATCGACCACGGTTTTTTGGGGCTGGGCGACCTGGGCACCAATTGCTGCCGGAAAACCGAACCCCATGCACCCCAATCCGCCGGAGGTGATAAAATGATTGGGTTGGTCAAAGTGGTAATACTGGGCGGCCCACATTTGATTCTGGCCGACTTCGGTTGTGATAATGGCTTCTCCCCGAGTAAGTTCATGTAATTTTTCCACAACATACTGGGGTTTGATGACATCGGTTTGCTCATAGGCCAAGTTGTTTTTTTCTTTCCAGGTCTGGATTTGATCTATCCAGGGTTTGCGTTTTGCAGCCAGATTGGAATTTTCATCGGATGAGAGCAGACCGTTCAATTTTTTGAGAGTTTGGCGGCAGTCTCCCACAATCGGTATGGTGACCGGTACATTTTTTCGGATCGAGGTCGGATCAATATCGATGTGAACGATTTTTGCCTGGGACGCAAATGCATCGGTTTTGCCGGTAACCCGGTCATCGAATCGTACACCGATCCCGATCAACAGATCACAATAACTGGCGGCCATATTGGCGCGATAGGTTCCATGCATGCCAATCATGCCCAACCACAAAGGATCCGATCCCGGAAAACCGCCGAGGCCCATGAGCGATGCGGTGACAGGAATTTGCATGGAGCGGGCCAGTTGTATGAGATCCTTGGCGGCTTTGGACAGAATGATACCACCACCGGCAAATATAATCGGCCTTTCAGCTCGCGTGATTAAATCGACTACCTTGCGAAGCTGTTTCTTGTTGGGCTCATAAGTTGGGTTATAAGACTTTATCTTGACCGTGCCTATCGACTGGTACTCGGTTTTTGAATTGCTGACGTTTTTGGGGATATCGATGAGCACGGGTCCGGGCCGGCCTGATCGCGCCAGGTAAAATGCCTCCTTAACTATCCGGGCCAGATCGTTCACATCCTTGAGCAGGTAGTTATGCTTGGTGCAGGACCGAGTGATACCGACAATATCAACCTCCTGGAAAGCATCATTTCCAATTAAATGGGTGGGAACTTGTCCGGTGATTACCACCAGTGGAATGGAATCCATATACGCCGATGCAATGCCGGTAACCGTATTGGTGGCTCCAGGACCCGATGTAACCAGACATACGCCGACCTTGCCACTGGTGCGGGCATACCCGTCGGCAGCGTGAACGGCACCTTGTTCGTGTCGAACCAGAATATGTTGCAGGTTTGAATTTTCCAGTTCATCGTAGATGTCGATCACCATACCGCCTGGGAATCCGAAGATGGTATCGACGCCTTCTTCCTGGAGCACTTTCAATAGGATTTGAGCACCGGTGAGTTGCATTTCACTTTCCTCCCTAAATTTGAATTCTTCGCTAGGATTTGAATATAAACCTATAGCCAAATTTGCTTAAACGCTTCGCCCGAGTATTTAATTTCAAATTGAATTCAAATTGTTATTTGCCAAAAAAAAATCCGCTACCGGCTTGGGGCTGGTAACGGATTTTGGTTTGTGAAAATTACTTTTAAGCCATTAACAACCCCTTAGCCTCGACGCGGCTGACGAGGCCGACGACGAGGACGAGAATACCGATAATTAGGATGTTAAGGCTAAAATAGCGATTCATTGTGTGTTTCCTAAATGATGATGCCAGCTTGATTGCCAGATAATTTGCCGATTGTCAAGGGTTTTTATGCTATTTGTACTTTCCACTTAAGATCACATCGTGTTTGAGCAGGATATGAGACCCGAGTACGGATGAAATTCCAAATTAGAAATCCAAACCGTTGATCGCTTATTTGAAATTTGGGGTTGAGATTTAGAATTTGGTTGGAATTTGTTGTTTGTCAATTGTTAGTTCCGGTTTATCCGCAATGGGTATAAGCTTTAAGCTGCAGAATGCTAAGTACTGAAAGCTTATTGCTCAGATGTATACCCACAGTCTTTGGTCAGACATACGAGATAGGATCCTCTCTTTTTAGTGGATTTTTCAACCAGGAAAGGAGCCTTACAAACCGGGCAGGTTTGATTTACGGGTTTGTCCCACAGGGCATAATCGCAGTCCGGAAAACGGCTGCAGCCATAGAATGTCTTTCCGCGCCGCGATCGTTTTTCAACAATATTTCCGCCACAATTTTCGCGCGGGCAAGCAACACCGGTTTCCTTGCCGGGATCGACTGAATTCACCGAAAACGTGTTTTTACAGTCGGGGTAACCGCTGCAAGCAAAGAATTTTCCAAACCTACCCGGTTTGATCACCATGGGTTTACCGCATTTATCACAGACCCGATCAGATATTTCTTCTGCCTCTATTTCAACCGCTGCGATCTCACCTTTATCGTTACGGACGTAATCACGTGAATAGGTGCAATCGGGATATCCGCTGCAAGCCAGGAAGTGCCCGTTGCGCCCCACTTTAATTTTTAATTCGTTTTGACATTCAGGGCAGATTAATCCGGTTGGAAATCCCACGCCTTTCAAGCTGGGCATGCCGACCTTGGCTGCTTCGATTTCTTCCTGGAAATGCGAGTAAAACCGCTCCAGGACTTCCTCCGGTTCCAGTTCGGCCGTTTCAATTTGATCCAAATAGTTTTCCATTCGGGCCGTGAAGCTCACATTGAAGATATCGTCAAAACTGTCTACCAAGAGGTCGTTGACGATAAATCCGAGCTCACTGGGTCTAAAATATCTCTTTTGCAGGTCGACATACTTTTTTTCACGGATGGTCGATAAGATTGCGGCGTAGGTACTGGGTCTGCCGATACCGTTCTCTTCCAGTTCTTTCACCAGGGATGCTTCCGAGAACCTCGGGGGCGGCATGGTAAAATGCTGTTTGGGTATCAATTGGTCCGGATTCAATTGCATCCCTTCGGAAAGTTTGGGCAATTGCTCCTTGTTTTTTTCATCTTGAGACTGGCGTTCATCTTCGACAGACATGTAAACAGCCATGAATCCCTTAAACTGAATGCGCGAGCCAGAAGCCGTGAACAGATAATCACCGGCTTTGATGCCAATGGACAAGGTATCAATCAGGGCCGGTTTCATTTGGGATGCTAAAAAGCGATTCCAAATAAGACGGTACAACGCATACTGATCCTTGGACAGATGGAGCTTGACCTTATCCGGCGTGTGATAAACTGAAGTCGGCCGGATAGCTTCATGGGCATCCTGAACCTTTTTGCGGTTTTTGAAAAAGCGCGGCTTTTCCATACTATAGTGCTTGCCAAAATTCTCGCGGATAAATTGAAGGGCTTCATCGGCGGCCTCTTTGGCGATGCGTGTGGAATCCGTACGCATGTAGGTGATCAGACCGACGGGTTCACCAGCCTCCAGGTCGATGCCTTCATACAATTGTTGCGCCAGCATCATGGTTTTCTTGGCCGAAAAACGAAGCTTTCGAATCGACTCCTGTTGTAATTTGCTGGTAATAAACGGTGGCAGCGGGTTCCGTTTTTTTATTTTTTGTTGGATGGTATCCACAAAAAACGGTGTGTCTTTGAGATCAGCCAATATCGCATCGGCGGACTCCCCATTGGGGATCTTGATCTTTTTCCGGTTTTTTTTAGTCAGTTTAGCTTGAAAAGACGGGGGCTCGTCTCCGGTAAGCGTTGCGGTGATAGACCAATACTCTTCGGGTGTGAAGGCCTGTATCTGCCGCTCTCTTTCACAAATGATGCGAACCGCTACCGATTGGACCCGGCCGGCACTCAAGCCACCCTTGACTTTGCGCCATAGCAGCGGAGAAATCTGGTAGCCCACCAGACGATCAAGCATGCGCCGGGCTTTTTGGGCATCGTAGCGGTTTTTGTTGAGTTCTTCCGGATTACGGATGGACTTTAAAATGGCTCTTTGAGTTAATTCATGAAACAGTACCCGATGGAAGACGCGTCCCTTTTTTTTCAAAACTTCAGAGGCGTGCCAGGCGATGGCCTCACCTTCACGGTCCGGGTCCGGAGCCAGGTACACCTGGTCGGTATCACCGGCCGCTTTTTTCAGGGCTGTTATCACCTTTTTTTTACCGGGTATGATGCGATATTTGGGTTGGAAACCCTTTTCGATATCGATTCCCAATTCTTTGGCGGGCAAGTCCTTGATATGACCAACAGTGGCAGCCACATTGTAATCATTACCCAGATATTTTTTTATGGTTTTAACTTTCGTGGGTGATTCCACGACGACCAATGGTTTTGAACTCACGCTGAACCTCGTTATTTTAGATAAAAATACTTCCCCGGGTCTTGCTGGACTTTATTTTTTAACTCCAAACGTAACAAAATTGCCGCCAGTTCTGAAGGCGGCAGGGCCAGCTTCCGCACCAGGTCATCAATATGGGTCGGGTAAGGTTCCAAGACCTGTAGCACCGATGTTTCGGTTGCCGAGATTGTATCTGCCCTTGCCGGATCGATCTTTTCATCACAGCCCGGAGCGGTATCGGCGTGATCCAGCAGGTGTGAAATCTCATCCAAAATGTCCTGGGATTGCTCCACCAAGCGGGCACCTTGCTTAATCAAGGTATGCGTGCCGGTGCTTTTAAAAGATTTGATACTGCCCGGTACGGCGAATACCTCGCGATTCTGTTCCGCGGCCAAGCGGGCCGTGATTAAAGACCCGCTGCGCAAGGTGGCTTCAACGACAACGGTTCCCAGAGTAAGCCCGCTGATGATCCGATTGCGCATGGGAAAATGGTGCCCCTCGGGCTCTGCGTCCAAGGGGAATTCTGAGATTACGGCTCCTTGTTCGGCTATGCGATGGAACAATTTTTCGTTTTCACGCGGGTAAATATAAGCCAAACCGCTGCCGAGAACAGCTACCGTTTTTCCACCGGCAGCCAAGGCGCCCTCATGAGCGGCGGTATCGATGCCCCTTGCCATGCCACTGACGATTGTGAGTCCGTGCTTTACCAGATCCCGACTTAAAAGTTTGGTGGTACTCAGACCGTATCGGGTGGCATGACGGGATCCGACCATGGCAATGTTATTTAAATTGGCTGGCAACTCGCCATAAACGTAGAGAAAGGGCGGAGGATCCGGTATTTCCAGGAGCAGGGCAGGGTAATCGCGATCGGCTAGGGTAACGATCCGAAAACCCTTTTGATGCACCCGATTGAGCTCATTTTCAACTGTATCCGGTAAATTGTTCTGTTTGATCGCTGTTGCCAACCGCTCTGAAACCCCGTCGATCCGGGTAAGCACCTGTCGGGGTGCGCGTATAACCGCTTCGGCCGAATCAAATGCATCAATCAGGCGTTTAAATATATGATTGCCAACACCCGGTGTACTTTTTAATTGAAACCATGGCAGCAAATTTTCCATAATTTGGAATATATGCCTTCAGGATTCAAGGATTCCAGGATCCAAGGGGTCAAGTGATTTTGAGTTTCGGGTTGCGTGTTACATGTTGCGAGTGCTTAGCGCTGTCAGCAACTCGATTCTCGCAACCCACAACCCGCAGTCTCTGGTCTCCTTGAATCCTGGGCTCCTCGAATCCTCGAATCCTTAATTTGTCATTGTAAGCGTTGCCGTTTTTGCCAGGCCATAAGAATCGGGCTGGCTACAAAGATGGAAGAATAGGTCCCCACCAATACCCCGACTATCAGGGCAAAAGCAAAATCATGGATGATGCCACCACCGAATATAAAAAGCGTGAACAGCACAATTAGCGTGGTCACAGATGTTAATATGGTTCGGCCCAGGGTCTCGTTGATGCTCTTATTTAAAATGAATTCAAGCCGCTTTTTATGATATTTGCGCAGGTTTTCACGAATTCGGTCGAATACAATGATGGTATCATTGAGTGAATAACCGATTATGGTTAACAATGCTGCAATAATCGGCAGTGTAAATTCTTTGTCAAACAAAGAAAAAAGACCCACGGTAATGGTGACGTCGTGCATCAAGGCCACTACGGCCCCCATGGCGTATCTTAAATTTAACACCCAGAAGAGAATCAGGGTGACCACTAGTGCTCCCAACATCAGGAAAGGTATACTGACATTAAACAATGTCAGTATATAGACTGCTATCATCAACGAACCAGCCATAAAACCGCTCAACAACCAGGGATTTTCTTTCTTGGCTTCAAAACGGCCGGAAATGTAAATGGTAATGAATAGCAGCGCAAAAAACATGGCCAACTGTGCTTTTTTGCGCAAGTCTTTACCGACTTGAGGACCAACCATTTCAACACGGCGTATTTCAACCTCATTGTTGGTGGCGGTTTTCAACACCGATCTGATCTGTTGGGAAACGTCCTCCGATATGGAGGTGGAAATGTCGGCCCGGATCAAAAACTCGTGATCGGCTGAGTCGCCAAATTCTTGAACCGAAGAGATATCCATGTCCAGATTTCGTAGTCCCGCTTTAACGGTTTCAATTCGGGTAGGCCCGTCGAACTTGATTTGGATCACAGTACCGCCGGCAAAATCGATGCCGAAGTTGAGTCCCTGATGCATGATCAGGGAAATAAGTGTCAGTCCAATCATAAAGCCAGAGAATACAAAAGCAATTTTGCGTTTCTGGATAAAGTTAATATTGATATCGGGTTTTATAAACTGCATGCTGTTGTCCCTTTACACACGTTTTAAGTGTTAGGTGTTAAGTTTTAAGTATCTGTTTTGGTATTTTTTATTTAACCTAATACCTAAAACTTAACACTTAAAACCGATTAATTCGACTTTTCACGAATTCATCAAATACTGATGCGTTTGATTTTTCGGTTTATCAGCAGGAAATCAAAGATGAGCCGGGACAAAATCAAAGCCGTAAACAGACTGGCCAATACCCCCAGACTCAAGGTGACCGCGAACCCCCTGACAGCTCCGGTTCCGAATTGAATCAGCACCAAGGCTGCGATCAACGTGGTCACGTTGGCATCCAGAATCGTGAGCATGGCCCGGCTGTAGCCGGCATCCACCGCGGCCCGAGGTGTTTTGCCCAGGTTCATTTCTTCACGGATACGTTCAAATATCAGCACATTGGCATCGACGGCCATACCGATGGTCAGAATGATACCGGCAATGCCGGGGAGTGTCAGCGTGGCCTGAATCCCTGCCAGGCCACCGGCAATAATCAGGATATTGATGATCAACGCCAGGTCGGCAATGATGCCGGAACCCTTGTAATAAATGATCATAAACAGCATCACCAAAATGCCACCAATACAAATGGAGAGTACCCCCTTGCGGATGGAATCCGTACCCAGGGAAGGACCGACGGTTCTTTCTTCCAGAATGTGAACCGGCGCCGGAAGCGCACCGGCTCGTAGGGCAATGGCGAGATCACGAGCGTCCTCGGTGGTAAACTGACCTGTGATCCGGGCTCAACCGCCCGATATTTTTTCCTGGATGACCGGGGCGGAGTAGACCTTATCGTCTAAGATGATGGCCAGGCGTTTTTTGACATTTTGTTCCGTGATCTGCTCAAAAATTCGACCGCCTTTGCGGTCAAATTCAATGGAAACATAGGGATCATTGTACTGCGAGTCAATTTGAACCCTGGCATCGATTAGATTGGCGCCGGTTAGCAGGGTTCGTTTTTTAACCAGGTAGGGCGTTTTGGATTCCCGATTGGTCGTGGGATCGGTGTTGACCTCGTAAAGCAACTCACTTTCAGTCGGAATATTGCCCTGAAGGGCGGCACCGATGTCATTGGTCTCATCCAAAAGCTTGAACTCCAAGAGCGCTGTACGCCCGATGAGTTGCTTGGCGCGCTGGGTATCCTTGATGCCCGGCAATTGGATCAGAATTCGGTTTTCACCCTGGTTGCGAATATCGGGCTCACTGACACCGAACTGATCAATTCGGTTACGAATGGTCTCCAGGGCCTGATCGGTTGCCAAGCGTTTGATCTGGTCAGCTTCACGGTCCGGCAGGTCCACAACAATATTGAGCGAATCGCCGCTCTGGGACTCAGAGACCAAACGCAGTTCTTTGTAATTGTTGTCCAGGGTTTCATAGAACTGATCAATGGATTTCTGTCCGACAATGCGGAGAGCAATCTGAGTGCCACGAACCCGTTCAATTTCGGTCACACGAACCCGTTCCTTGCGAAGATTCGAACGGAGCTCTTGGGCGATTCTTTCAATGGCATCCTCGACGGCCTTGATTGTATCGACTTCCAAAACCAGATGCATACCCCCCTGGAGGTCAAGCCCGAGATTGATTTTTTTATGGGGCCACATGCCAGGCCTAACAGTCGGCATAACATATATGATGGCTGTCAGGAGGACGACAAAAACGGCAATAGGCCGCCACGAGAGTAGTTTCAATTCAATTTCCTTTCAAATGGATCACAGCGGGTGATCTGCTGCCTTAATTTCATGCTAAAGCACGAAATTCCCGGCCGGCTGGCGCAGGGAATTTCATATGGCATGATTTCTAAATTAAAATTCCATTGCGATGCAAACAGTGAGCTGGTGCAAGTCCCAGCCGAAGAACAGGTTGGCCGAACGCACATACCTGGCGGAATTTAAATTATTAATGCAACGAAAGTCGATGCCATAGGATCGGGCCAGGATGTTATTTGCCTTTATCCTTGGCCTGGGGCTGAGGTTGCGTATTGGTCTGGGCTAGGGAGCCAACGTTTGCTCGAGCAACTTTTACACGAACTTTATCGGCGATTTCAACCGTCAAGGTCGTATCCGATATGCCGGTAATGCGACCGTGTAAACCGCCACTGGTAATGATGCGATCACCTTTTTTCAGATTGGTGATCATCTGGCGATGTTCTTTTGATTTTTTTTGTTGCGGGCGGATCAATAGAAAATAAAAGATCACAAACATCAGGATGAGCGGTATAAACGCTCCAAATCCCCCGGCGCCTTCACCACCGGCGCCACCCGGGCCCATTGCATATGCCATGTTTTCTGTAAATGAGAACAAAATTGCCTCCCTCTAAGGTTTAGTAATTTTAACCAAATACCCGACTGAAAATGGCGCTGATATACTTTAAATGATAGCTTACGTCAAATATTTCTTTTATTTTTTCCGGGCCCAGGTGTTCGCAAATATCGGCATCGCTTAACAGCAAATCCTTGAAATCACCTTTACCTTGCCACACACGCATGGCCTGATTTTGGACGAGTCGGTACGCTTCTTCACGGGTAATGCCGGCCTCGGCTAGCGCCACCAATACTTGTTGTGAAAAAATTAATCCTTTAAGTTTATTGAGATTGGCTTGCATATTTTTGGGATACACCAGCAATTTTTGCAGCATATTGGTGATGCGTTGCAACATATAGTCGACCAATATGGTGCTATCGGGTCCGATGACACGTTCCACGGATGAATGGCTAATGTCACGTTCATGCCACAGGGCTACGTTTTCAAAGGCGGCCAGTGCATTGGCGCGGATGATTCGGGCCAAGCCGCACAGGTTTTCAGATGCGATGGGATTTCTTTTGTGGGGCATGGCCGAAGAACCCTTTTGTCCCTTTGAAAAATATTCTTCTGCCTCCAGCACCTCGGTACGTTGGAGATGCCTGATCTCCAGAGCTATCTTTTCGATCGTGGCCGCAATGATAGCCAATACACTAAAAAATTCGGCATGACGGTCACGTTGAACAACCTGGGTTGAAACCGGGGCCGGTTTAAGACCCATTTTTTTGCATACGTAGGATTCAACCAGTGGGGGGGTGTTGGCAAATGTGCCCACCGCGCCGGAAATTTTACCATATCCGATGGAATCTATGGCATGCTCTAAGCGTTCTCGGTTGCGTCGCATTTCATCATGCCATAGGGCCAGTTTCAAGCCGAAGGTTATGGGTTCGGCATGAATCCCGTGGGAACGTCCGATCATGACAGTGTCTTTGTATTTAATGGCCTTCTTTTTAAGGACCTCCATGAGTTTGTCGACGTCCTTTAGGATCAATTGACCGGCCTTTTGCAGCTGATGGGCGAAACTGGTATCCAAAATATCCGAAGAGGTTAAGCCCATATGAATATAGCGTGAATCCGGGCCCACATGTTCAGCCACATTGGTGAGAAAGGCGATGACGTCATGTTTGGTTTCGGCTTCTATTTCCTCTATGCGTTCAACACTGAAGTCAGCATTGCGCTTAATATTGGCTAGCGCCTTTTTGGGTATTCTGCCGATGTTCGCCAAGGCTTCGCACGCATAGATCTCCACTTTGAGCCAGGCTGCATACTTGTACTGGTCGGTCCAGATATCGCTCATGGCCTTGCGTGAATAGCGTCTGATCATGATTCAATTCCTTTTTTCGCTTCTGCCAAGTTGGTATCACGCTTCAATCTTACTATCGCCGGGGTGCATGTGAGCATCGCCGACAATGTGGATCGAAAGCTGCCTCCGTGCTTCAATATCAAGTATTTCTTTACGTTTGTTGTTCAGTACATAGTCCGCCACGTCGATGGGCAGGATGCAGGTGACGCTTTTAATACCTGATTTAAGCGTTTCAATGCGCAATTTCCGTAAAAAACGGACGCCGAGGGTTTCTTTGGAGGCCACCTGACCCTTGCCGTGGCAATGATTGCAGGTTACGTAGCTACCAAAATCAATGGAAGGACGCAGTCGCTGCCGCGACATTTCCAGGAGCCCGAATTTTGATATACGCCCCACATTGGCTTTGGCTTTGTCGGTTTTGACATGCTTTCGCATTGATCGTTCGATTTCGGCGCGGTTTTTAAGGTTTTTCATATCGATAAAGTCGATCACGATCAAGCCCCCGAGGTCCCTGAGTTTGAGTTGCCTGGCGATTTCCTCGGCAGCCTCAAGGTTGGTTGTCAATGCGGTTTGCTCAACATTTTTTTGATGGGTGGATTTGCCTGAATTTACGTCGATGGCCACCAAGGCTTCGGTTTGTTGAATAACAATGGAACCGCCTGATTTGAGGCTGACTCTGTTTTCAAAGATGGAGGCAATTTGATCCTCCAGCTGAAATTTAGAGAAAATGGGTGAACGCCCTTTGTGCAGTTTGACAATTTTCAGATGTCGTCGTGAAATAACTTGCACAAAGCTTTTGACTTCCTGGAACACCTCCTCGTCATCGATGAGTATCTCCACCACGTCGGGCGTAAAATGATCCCGGATGGAACGTACCGCCAGATTGCGTTCCTTGTAAAGGAGCGCGGGTGCATCAGCCTTCATGCCGCGTTTCTTGATATTTTTCCAGATGCGAAGCAGATAGCGTAAATCTTTGGTGGCCAGTGTTTTGGTGCAGTTTTCGCCGGCTGTCCGAATGATAACCCCGAAGCCTTCGGGGACTTTCAATTTGGCAATAATATCCTTGAGTCGCTGACGTTCGCTTTCTCCCTCTATTTTGCGGGATATCCCCATGGTTTTGGATCCCGGCATCAGGACAATGTGTCTGCCGGGCAAGGAGATGAATGTGGTCAGCATCGCCCCTTTTTTCATGCGGGGATCTTTGGTGACCTGCACCAGGATTTCTTGTCCGCGCTTAACGATGTGCTGGATGGTCCTGGCGCCCGATGGCGTCTCTTGAAAGTAATCACTATGAATTTCATGCTTCTGGAGAAATCCATGGCGGTCGGCGCCGTAATCGACAAAGGCAGCTTCTAAACTGGGTTCGATCCGAGTGATAATGCCTTTAAAGATGTTTCCATGGGTGATTTCCCTGGCGGCGCTTTCGATATGAAATTCTGCGAGTTTGTTATCAATTACCTTGGCAATTCGAATCTCTTCGGAATCGACGGCATTTATTAAGATTTTGCTAGTCATGTCTCCCTTTAACCTTCTGGTCGTTGATTTGGGTATTATAGGGATTGACCGGGCCAAGTCAATCGATTTCTATGGACCTATTTCAAGTGATTTCTTTACTTTTAAATAGGATTGTGGCATGAGGAACAACGTT
>Ga0180436_10001177_pt1 | contig 25874 bp, 17 predicted proteins | sample SS_ome_2_FD_132434 | JGI IMG/M metagenome (GOLD analysis project Ga0180436, IMG submission 132434) | Hypersaline lake sediment archaeal communities from the Salton Sea, California, USA - SS_3_S_2 metaG | ecosystem: Environmental > Aquatic > Non-marine Saline and Alkaline > Hypersaline >... | reverse complement strand
TTTTTTATACAAGGCTCTGCTGTTGACAGAACCCATGTGTCTGTAAAATACAAACACCTTGGGCCCGTTTGCGTATTGTTGTTATTCAGTTGTCAAGGATCGTTCAACGGCTTCCAGGGCCGCGCACTCATGACGAGCGCGAAAGAACACCAATCTAATCGAAACACTCTCGCTTGTCAATCAATTTGTGCTCGATTTTTACCGCTTTGTCGACCGGACCTGCCAGCGTCAAAGCCGCGACAAACTAATTGGTATCGCGCAGATTGTCAATAGTGAAAATGAGTATTTTGTTAAAAAAAACGAATCACTACGAAACAAGGACTATTACTGCTTTTCAATCCATCCCTGCAACGCATCGGCTATCAGCTTCGCCTGTTTAGCGCTCGAGATATTAAACTTGGATTTAGGAATATAGGTCCCCTGGCGTTTCTGATAACGTCTGATCGAGTACATGTCCGCACCGAATGCACCGGTGGATTTATTATAATTCTGATATCTGAAAAGGATCGTTGTCCAGGCACCTTTGGAAAGTATGACCTTGTCCAGCTCTCTTACCAGTTCAACTCCATCTTCTTCGTAACTGACCGTCAGGTCTTCCGCTTGTGAACTCATCTAATTTGCTCGTTTAATCCTTCATCTTGAAATAACAGGCCTTGCGCTCCTGGGCTTGCTGCTTGCGCCGAATCGCCTCCGCTGTGTCCGGATTATATGACGGAACCGGCGTCGGGCGGTTGTTTCCATCGAGGGCCACAAAGGTAAGATACGCTGACGCGATGTGGGTAACCTTGCCTTTGATCAAATCTTCCGCTTCTACACGTACCCCGATTTCCATCGATGTACGTCCGGTGGCATTGAGTGATGCCTTGAGTATCAGCAGGTTTCCGATATGCACCGGTTTGTGAAAGTCCAGCCGATCAATCGAAGCCGTCACTACTGTCGTCCGCGCATGTTTCATCGCCACGACCCCGGCGGCATCATCGATGTATTTCATGATGTCGCCGCCGTGAATGTGACCGAACGGGTTCGCATTCGTCGGCAGCATCATGTGCGACATCAGCACCTGGCATTGATATGCTTCTTCAGACATGGACTAACCTCGCTTATCATGACCGGTTGCACGATTCTCGTGAGAGGACCATGCAACCATATCCATGCGAAAAGGTAAAGGATGAATTATTCGACCAGTTCTGCCTCAATGACGGTGGTTTCCGCATTTTCCGCATCGTGGCCGCCGGAGCGTGCGGAAAAGGTAATACCGCTGTCGTCGGCATCGACCAGGATGGTCGAGTCTTCCTCGAATCGGTTTTCGAGGAGTTCCATCGCCAGCGGGTCTTCGACGTATTTGCGGATGGCGCGTTTTAACGGGCGGGCCCCGAACAACGGATTATAACCGATCGAGACAAGGTACTTCTTTGCGTTTTCGCTGAAACGGATTTTCAACTTTCGATCTTCCAGCCGGTCAGCGAGCCGCCGCAGCTGGATATTGACGATTAAGGCCATGTCTTCGCGCGACAGCGATCCGAAAATGATCGTTTCATCGATTCGGTTCAAAAACTCCGGTTTGAACTGGTGATGGAGCATCTCTTCCACCTGATTCCTGATCTGACCCTCGTCCGCCTGTTCTTCCGCCATCTTCATGATCAGATCGCTGCCGATATTGGACGTCATGATCAGGATCGTATTTTTGAAATCGACCGTCCGGCCTTTTCCATCCGTCATTCTGCCGTCATCGAGTACCTGGAGGAGGACGTTGAAGACATCGTTGTGCGCCTTTTCGATTTCATCAAGCAAGATAACCGAGTAAGGCCGTCTGCGGACCGCCTCGGTCAGGTACCCGCCTTCGTCGTAACCGACATAGCCGGGAGGGGCGCCGATCAGCCGGGCAACTGAATGCTTCTCCATGAATTCCGACATGTCGATCCTGATCATTGCCTGTTCGCTGTCGAACATGAAGTCGGCTAGCGAGCGGGCCAGCTCAGTCTTACCGACACCGGTGGGGCCGAGAAAGATAAACGAACCCAGCGGCCGGTCGGGGTCCTGCAGTCCGGCCCGGGCCCGGCGCACCGCGTTGGCGACGGCGACAATTGCCTCTTCCTGCCCGACAACCCGCTTTTTCAGCGCCGCTTCCGCCTGGATCAGCTTCTCCTTTTCACCTTCTAGAAGTTTGTCGACCGGGATGGACGTCCATTTGGCAACGACCGCTGCCACGTCTTCGCTGCTGACTTCTTCTTTGAGCATCTGGTGGTTTTCCTGGATGCCCTGGAGGTGGTCATTCTGTTTTTCAAGCTGCTGTTCCAGGGCGACAATGGTACCGTACCTGATTTCGGCGACCTTGCTCAAATCACCGGTTCGTTCCGCCTGGGACGCCTCGACGTGGGCTTTTTCTATGTCTTCCTTGATCTGCCTGATGCGCCCGATCGTGTCTCGCTCGAGGGTCCACTGCGCTTTCATCGCCTTGAGCTGGTCGCCAAGGTCGGCGAGTCGGCGCTGAACATCGTCCAGCCGTTCCCCGGAGGCTTTGTCGTTTTCCTTTTTCAGCGCCTCCTGCTCGATTTCGAGTTTGATGCGCTGCCGCTCCAATTCGTCTATCTCGGTCGGCATCGAATCGATCTCGATACGCAGGCGGGAGGCGGCTTCATCGATCAGGTCGATGGCTTTATCCGGCAGGAACCGGTCGGTTATATACCGGTTTGACAATACGACGGCGGCGACGGTGGCCGTGTCCTGTATCCTGACGCCGTGGTGGAGCTCGTATTTCTCTTTGATACCGCGTAGGATGGCAATGGAATCTTCCTCATTCGGTTCCTGCACCAGGACGGGTTGGAAGCGCCGTTCCAGGGCGCTGTCCTTTTCAATGTACTTGCGGTATTCGTCGAGCGTAGTTGCGCCGACACAGTGCAGCTCCCCGCGCGCCAGCGCCGGTTTCAGCATGTTGGAAGCATCCATCGATCCTTCGGCGGCGCCCGCCCCGACCAGCGTATGAATTTCATCGATAAACAGGATGATTTCCCCGCTGCGTTTCTCGATTTCCTTCAAAACCGCTTTCAGCCGATCTTCGAACTCACCGCGGTATTTTGCGCCGGCAACGAGTGAGCCGAGATCGAGGGTTATTACCTGTTTATCTTTCAGGGTCGCCGGAATGTCCCCGTTGACGATACGCTGCGCAAGCCCTTCGACGATGGCGGTTTTACCGACACCTGGTTCACCGATGAGCACCGGGTTGTTCTTGGTTCTTCTCGATAAGACCTGGATTATCCGACGAATTTCCTCGTCCCTGCCAATCACCGGATCGAGCTTGCCCTGTTTAGCGATATCGGTCAGGTTCTTGCCGTATTTCTCCAGAGCCTGGTATTTTTCCTCGGGGTACGGATCGGTTACCCGCTGATTTCCCCTGATCGTACTCAACGCCTGCAGGAAATTTTTCTCGGTCACCCCGAGTTGGTTCAACTTTGCAGCAAGGCCTGATTTGGAATCCCTCAGCAGGGCCAGGAAGATGTGTTCCTGACTGACGTACTCGTCCTGCATCTGGGTCGCAACAGAAAACGAATTATCGAGAATTCGCTTCAGGTCAGTTGATACATAGATTTGCCCTGCACCCGAACCTGATACCGACGGCAGGCTGCTGATCTGTTCGTTAAACAGGGCCAGAACCCGGGAAGGTTCTACGCCCATTTTCTGCAGCGTCGGGACGACCACGCCTTCAGGCTGTTCCAGTATCGCTTTTGCCAGGTGTGCCGGAGCAATCTCCTGGTTTGAGTGTGTCTCTGCAATCTGTTGGGCAGCCTGCACCGCCTCCTGAGATTTCAGGGTGAATTTATCGAACTGCATATGTTTATCCTCTCGAGCTGAAGGGTAAAATAAAATGGCGACCCTGGAAAATTGTCCATTCGCGCCTTGATTCTGGACGAAGGTCTAAACGCTTCAGGGCTGCCAGTCGATTTACTGTTTTGCAGACCAGAAGATAAGAATGGATATGGGGGGTGTCAAGTTTTTGACAGTGCTTTTGGGGGCATCGAGGGGAAAAAGAAAAAGCGGATTTACCGAGTAAATCCGCTTTATTAATAGGATGGCTGAGAAGTTTATATCAACCGCAGCCTCCTGATCCGCAGCTGCCGGAAGAACAGCCGCCGCCGCCGATCGGGTTGGTTGAAGAAATGCCGAAACCGGAGCGCGGTCCGGCCTCGATGTATTCGACATTGATGGCTCCACAGGTCTCGAGCAGGCTGTCTTCTACCAGAAAAGTCAGCTCGCTTTGATCGTAAACTTTGTCGTTTTCTTTTGGCTCATCCAGAGCCAGTCCCAGTGAAGGACCTGCTCAGCCGCCTTGCATCAGCGCAACGCGCAGAGCCGATTCGATATTGTTCTGGCTGAGATACTCTTTGAGCTTTGTTACAGCCAGGTCGGTTACCGTAAGAGACATACAGACCTCCTTAATGTTTTCCTAAATGTCACGGGGTAAATCGCGTGAATGGTACATTTACCATCCGCTCTTGACGTTTGCAAACATCATAAGCCCACCCCAAAGATATGTCAATTGACGAATTTCAACGAAAAATTAAATACCTCTGGTTGTGATAATCAAGTATATGATATTATGATTGAAAATATATGTTTTTTTTTAGCCGGTCCTCTTCTGACAAGCAAATATGGCACTTGAAATAATCAATAGTTATCTTTAGGTTAATTTGATCAAAATAGTTTTGCATAAAGAGGTAACGAACGGAAAGTTTGCATGATTCGTGATTTAGGTAGTACTTCTGTCTTTTCAAGGTCGCCTGCAAATACCCTTTAAAACAGCGTTTATCTGAGGTCTGCGGATGAAAAAAGTGGTGATTTCCACCGGCGGCGGTGATGCGCCGGGACTGAATGCGGTTATATATGCGGTTGTCCATGCCTGCTATCGCAGAGGCTGGGAGGTTTATGGCAGTCGCAGCGGCTACAGCGGGTTTCTCGACGTTGACGAGATGATCAGGTTGACGCCGCAGGATGTCCAGGAAATCTATGCGATCGGCGGGACGATCCTGGGTTCGACCAACAAGGGGAGCCCATTTGCCAAACCGGTGGAGAACCTTGCCGGAGAAGTTCACCTCGTTGATGTCTCCGATAAGATAGTGAAAAATTACAAGCGCATGGGATTTGACTGCCACATTGCGATCGGCGGCGACGGCAGTCTTGAGATAGCCCACCGTTTTGCCCAGAAGGGGATGAATGTCATCGGTGTTCCCAAAACCATCGATAACGACCTGATGGGTACTGACCGCACGTTCGGTTTCGACACCGCCGTTGCCACGGCTACCGAGGCCCTCGACAAGTTACATTCCACTGCCAAATCTCACGATCGTGTCATGGTGGTCGAGGTGATGGGCCGGGATTCCGGCTGGATCGCACTGTATTCGGGGATATCGGGAGGTGCCGATGTGATTCTGATTCCGGAAATACCGTTCGATCTCGAACGGGTCTGTGAAAAAATCGCCGACAACGAATTACGGGATAAACATTACTCGATTGTGGTGGTGGCAGAGGGTGCGATCGCAAGAGGCGGGGAGGTTATCTCCAGAGGTTCGGGCGAACTCGGCAGGCAGGAGGTGATCCTGGGTGGGATTGGCGAATGGGTGGCTGCTGAAATCAGGAAGTCGACCCAAAAAGATACCCGCTCCCTGACGCTCGGGCACCTGCAGCGCGGGGGGTCACCAACGACTTTTGACCGGTTGCTTGCGTTAAGATTCGGGGCGGCGGCGGTGAGGCTTGTCGAAGAGGGCACGTTCGGGCATATGGTCGCCCTTAAGTCTTCCCAGATGACTGCCGTGCCGATTGAAGAAGCAATCAGCGCCCGGAGGAAAATCGACTTGAAAAGCGATAAAATATCGACCGCCCGGGATATCGGCATCTGTTTCGGTGAAGCCTGACGGGGAGTTGTTCGATGCCCACATCTGATACCCGCATCGCCGGGATATACACCTTGCTCGATGAGCATTTCGGGCCGCTGCACTGGTGGCCGGCCGAAAGCGCTTTTGAGGTTGTGGTCGGCGCCGTGTTGACCCAGAATACGAATTGGAAAAACGTTGAAAAGTCTATCGAATCACTCAAACGTGCCGGATTGATGTCTTTTGAGGCATTGCAGGAGCTGCCGGAAACGGAGCTTGCCGGCTATATCAGGTCTTCCGGCTACTATAATCTCAAAGCCCGTCGTCTGAAGAACCTCCTCAAAATGATCGGAGCGGATTACGGCGGCAGTTTCGAGAATCTTTTTGCCGACGACACGCAGCGGGCCCGACAGGCGTTGCTGGGGGTAAAGGGCATCGGGCCGGAAACCGCTGATTCGATTCTTTTATACGGCGGCAGGCACCCGGTGTTCGTCGTTGATGCCTACACGTATCGAATCCTGTCTCGTCATAACCTGATTCCTGAAGAGTGCGATTATCATACGATGCAGGAGCTGTTCATGGATAACCTCGAACCCGATCCTGCCATGTTCAACCAATACCATGCCTTGCTCGTGCGCACGGCCAAAGAATACTGTAAAAAGTCCAAGCCGCTGTGCGAGCAGTGTCCCCTGGACGGATTGGAGTAGCGGCTTTTACCCCGGGTTCAGCGCCTTGCGGCTTATGACGCGTTGCTCCTGTTCGGCTTCCTCGTCGGTATAATCCATTGCCAGCAGTTCTTTCCTGTAGTTGTCGAGAAGGGCTTTGGCCTTGAGCGGGCTCCGGTTTTTCATGTAGAGCCCATACTGGAAGGTCACGAGCTCTTCATCGCAATGCAGGATTCTCCCGACTTTTTCAAAGAGGGCAAGTGCCTCATCGATCCGGTTGAAGCGCGTCAGGGTTTTTGCCCAGGTCAGGCACATACGGCGCAATGTCCTGGTCACATGATCCGAGTAATCAAGAGCGTCGTCAATGAATAAATAGTCCGTTTCCACAAATTTCTGCCAGCAGACCAGTGCGTCGCTGAATGCATTTCCGGCCTGCCACCACAATTCCCGGCGACTGAGATTCAGCCCTGCTCGCGCGTTTTCGAGAAACCGTTCAGCGTCGATGTGGGTATTGGTGAGACGGACGTAATTTTTCTCGACGTTGATATAGAGCTTTGGCACCGGAAGTGCCTTTTTGAGCACCTTGCGAAGCCTGCTGATCAGCGTGTAGAAGGCTTTGCCGGCTTTGTCCGGTGGACTTTCCGGCCATAACCGCAGCTGCACTTCATCCTGGCTTATACAGAGATCCGGCGAGGCAATGAGCAGACCGAGAACATCGCGTTGGTTTTTGCTGAAGTCATCGATGGAAAACAGTTCGGTGCCTGCGCTGCTGATTGAAAAAGTCCCGAGGGTGCGAATCACCATCATCGGTATCGCTGTCCCGTCGGGGCTGATCGAGCAACTGGCCCAGTGCTCCGCCAACCGGTTCGCAAATTCCGGTTCGATGCCCCGCTTGACTGCTTCGCACAAGGAGGTGAGCATACAGCGCGACTCCCATCCCCAAAAGTAATCGTAGCCAGTCGCCAGCATCGATTCGAGCCATTCCTTTAACCTCAGCTCTATGGACAATTCATCCTGTTCAGCAATCGAGACGTAGCTCAGATAAGCCAGAGCGCAGATCTTGATGTAGGGAGAGGGGATCTGTTCGGCATATTGCATCGCCCGGTCCAGGTTTTGCCTGGCTTCGCTGTAGTTTCCCGCAATTGCCAGGACGGCTCCTTTGACAGCGTAATGACAGCCGAGAAAGAACGGCCCGCCGGCGCTGGTCCTCATCGCCGTTGCCTGCTCGATATCCGCGAGCGCCGCTTCCCGCTTGCCGCGCAAAGCCCTGATAAAACCACGCCACTGGAGAAATTGACTGAGCAGGTGTTCACTCGAGGCGGATTTCGATACGATCATTCCCTGTTCGATCACCTCGAGTGCGTCGTCATAACGGTTCATGGAGATCAGGCCGATTGCACACCAGACGTTCAGGTGGGGAGCGGCATCGGTCTGCCTGACAACCGAGTGGTCGACAGTTTCCATCAACAGCTTGCTGTGGTGAGAAAAAGCGGCAAAATTGCCGTGCATCGATAGTTCGCACAGCTGCATGAGGTGAAGGTTGATCCGGTTGCCCATCCCCACGAGCGGATTGCTTATCAGCTGATACGAGCGTTCGATTTCCATCCTCGCTCGTTTCGGGTCGCCCGCCAGCAGGGATATATAGCCCAGGATGAAGCGGGCAGCAGCGATGAAATTCTTGCTGCCGAGTCGTTCGGCGAGTTCGCATGCCCTTCTCGCGTAACTTCGGGCAAGATCGATCCTGCCGTCGAAAAAGCAATAGCCGGCGGCGAGATTCCTGCACACGATGATGGATATTTCTTTAGGAAGGTGTGCATGAATCTGCTCGAACAGGGTCCGGGCCCGCGAGAGCAGCTGTGATCCCGCATGGTAGCGGCCTGAAATGGTAAAATGGAAATAGATGACCTGGGATAACGCCATCAATTCACCGGCTTCATCGTTTTTTTCGGTAAACCGCTCAAGGCTGGTCTGGAAGTGGGGCAACGTATCCTGGGGCTGGACATCCGTCGATAAAAATGCGTGGAAAAACGGCAGCCAGCCGTACGATCGCAGGATCTTTCCGTCAATGGTCTCGAGAACGGCAAGAATGGTAGCAGTGCGGTTGGCGGAAACGAGTTTGAGTCCCTTTTCCTTCAGCACCTGTTCCATCTTCTCGTAATCTTCAGCATTTCGCAGCGCCCTGAAGGCCTTTTCCACGAGGTCGTGCTGCAGGTAATGGTCGGCGGCCAGGCGGAAAATTTCCGCCGGTACGTCTTCCCCGAGAACCTGCCGGCCCTTGATCTGCAGAAATTCCTGGTAGAGGTGGTGGAAGCGATACATTGCGCCGGTATCATCGAGCGGATACACGAAAAAATTCTGATCTGCCATTTCCTTCAGATGATGTTCGATAGAGTCGATATCGATCAATTTCTCGGCAAGTTCGATATCGATTTCGTCAAGAAATGACAGTTTCATGAAGGCGTTGTGAAGACCGGTTGGGATCCGCGAGAAAATCTCGTCTTGAAAAAAGGAAAGGATAAATCCGTCCGGCCCCTTACTGAAAACCCTTGATTCCCGGGCGATCAGGTCTGGGAGCTTGACAGGGGTTAAGCTGCTGGTTCCGGCAGTTGCCGCCAGAACGATACCCATGATCCAGCCGTTGGTGATCCCCAGGATCTTTTCGGCCTCTTCGGTGCCGATATGCATGGAGTATATCTCGTTGTACAACGTTTCGACGTCTGCGAGGGTCAGCACGAGGTCGTCATTGTCCAGGTAGAGCAGATTGGGATTTTTCCTGATTGCCCGGGCTCCCAGACTCAGGGGGTGCCTGCTCGCCAGGATGAAATTCAGGTTAGGCGGGGCCGTATCGATCAGGTAATCAAGAACTTCGATGCTTGTGTTCGCATCGTTTATCAGGTGCAGATCGTCGAGCACCAGGAACAGAGGTTCATCGAGTGCGGCGTCGATATCGTTTAAGAAAATATTGATGCATCCCTGTAAGTCCACGGTCCCGACCCGGCCGTCTGCAAGAATGGCGTCCAGCTGCGGTGAAGCGAAGGCTTTCAGGGTGCGGTAAAATGCCAGATACAGCGCATTGAGGAGAAATACCGGGTCTTTATCTTCGCCGGTGGTCTGGTACCAGACTGACGCAGCCCCGCTGTGCTCGAGAAATTGCTGGATGAGGGTGGTTTTGCCCTGTCCGGCCTGGGCTTCTAAAATGATGACCTGATGGGAAAATGCGTGATCCCCGAGCTTCTCGGCTATAATGGCGTGCCGGGAAATCGACTGGTTTTTGTTGATGCGGGGAGGATAGAATTTGTTGGCGGCGATGGCGTTTTGAAACGAACGGGACGGCATGGATGTCATGATGAGTCGGACTCCTGTTCAATTTTATTGTGCCGGTTTCCCTGAAACCAGAGAAACTGTCTGCAGATGCCCCGTATTATATTAGCTTCTTTTGACGATAACCTTACACGCCCCAGAAATTGCCTGATATTTTTCATCCAGTAGTGATGACTTTTTTCATCGAGAAAATCGATTTTCAACAGTGCTTCTTCAACATGCTCATACATGCCTTCGAGTTGAAACGTCGATGCATATTCGGGTTCTGCTGCATCATCACGGGTCATTTCAACGACGGCGTAGTAGAGTTCGTAGCAATGGACAGCAACGGCCTGGGCAAGGTTGAGTGAGGCAAATTCAGCCGTCGGAATACATGACGTATACTGGCAGTATTTTAAATCGTCATTGGTCAGGCCCCGGTCCTCGGGGCCGAACAGAAATGCGATTTTATTGCTGGCGAGCAGCGGGATGAGGTCATTGATAATGTCGCGCGGTGGTCTTTCAACGGTGCGCTTTCTCCCCAGTCTTGCCGTTGTGCCGACCACAAACGAAAACGGTGCCAGCGCATCTGCCAGGTGGTCATGAACCTCCATCTGGTCTATCAGGTGGACCGCTTTGTGCGTAGCCATTTTCGCCATGTCTTCGTAGTCGGGAAGTTCATCCCTGACCATGATGATTTTGGAAATGCCCATGTTGAAGCACATGCGGGCGGCCGCGCCGACATTTTCGGCATATTTGGGATTTTTCAGGACAACGGCGGTGTTTGCCAGCAACTGGTCTGAGTTAATCATCGCATGCAATAAAAAACGGGGGTGTCAGACAGATCTGACTACCCCCTGTTACATTGTTTGTTTCCGGTGATCCGTTCGGATCGGCGATCAGTTCTTTTCGCTTGAATCCTCCAGAGAAATTCTGCTGATCTTCTCGTATTCTTCCGCCTGCTTATCCGGCGTCGTCGGCATTAGCCGCTTCATGAGCGGGACCACGCCTTTCTCAGACTTTTCGAACAGCGCTTCGGCCTCTTTTAAGGTTATCTGCCAGGCCGGGGCGAATCCCGGAGCTTTCTCGAACATGATGTCCAGAGCGGTCTGGTAAATGAAATACTGGCGAATTTCCTTTCTGCCGGGCTTCTGGTTGAGAGACTGAACGGTAATCCGGAGATTGTCGCGCTCCTGCTTGAGCTTTTCCAGCTCCGTTTTTCTGCGCTCGTTCTCGCTGGAGTCGATCTCCAGCTTCGTGTGAAGATGGGACCTGAGCCGGTTGATTTCCTTGGTCAGTTCACTGCGTCTCAGAAACCCCCTGATATATATGATGAGACAGACGACGAGGCCGATTGCCAGACCTTTGGCAAAAGGATTGGAAATAAGTGCCATGAACCAGCTGGTGGTTTCTTCCATTATGCTTCCTCCCGAATTTTCTCCCGTCCTTTCATGCGGGTGATTGGGTAATATTCAAATCGCTGATACAAGAGAATGTCCAGTTAAATATGCCAGAAATAAAGGTCAAGTCAAGAAACAAAAATAGCGGTGCACCACTTTGAAATGGATGTGCGGAAAGAAAAGACAAGAGGTCTATTTTAAAAAGTTGAAGCTTCAGGTACTTGTGACGCTGATCCGCTGATTCAGGCATCGATGCATCAGGCAACAACGGTAAAAAAGATTTTGTTTCGGGCCATGTCAACATCGATTACTTCCACCGTAACGGCATCGCCGATCTGGTATACGAAACCGCTCACGTCGCCGACCAGCCGATAGCGCTTGGCGTCGTAGAGGTAGTAATCATCCGTTAAATCGCTCAAGGCAGCGGCGCCGCTGATCAGGTGATCGACCAGATCGATGAAGATCAGTGAATCGGTTACCGCTGAAATAATCCCGGAAAAATGCTCCCCGATCCGTCCCTGCATATATCGGCATTTCAGTTTGTCCATTACGTCCCGTTCAGCGGCTACCGCATTTCTCTCCCGGGTCGACAGGTGTAAACCGGCTTCCTGCAGCGATTTATACGGGGCCTTCACCGACGGTCTTTTTTGAGTGCGATCCAGGCCGAGCTGGCGACAGAGCAGGCGATGCACAATGAGATCCGGATAGCGCCTGATCGGTGAGGTGAAATGGGTATAATGAGTCGCCCCCAGCCCGAAATGACCGGTGTTGAGATGGTGGTAGCGGGCCTGTTGCATGGTTCTGAGCAGCAGACTGTTGACGATGAACTCGCGGTCCGTATCCTGTGCCTGTCTGACGAAGTTCGCAAACCATGCCGGTGAAGCTGAGGTGCCCGGAAGCTCCAGGCCCAGGATCTGCGCCATATCGATGAACGCCGCAACCTTGGCTGGATCGGGTTCTTCGTGGATCCGGTACAGCATGTTCCGACCGTGTTCGCTCAGGGTATGGGCAACGGCTTCGTTGGCCGCCAGCATGAATTCTTCTACAATCTGGTGGGCAAAGTGTCTGGAGCGCTTCGTGACCGATACAACCGCGTCGTCGTCTCCGATACGAATATCCGCTTCCGCCAGATTCAACAGGATCGAACCGCGATTCCGGCGCTGTTCCAGCAGGGCTTCGGCAAGTTTCGTCGCCCACTTCAGGGGGGTCAGGAAGTTTTTGTGCGCGCGCCGTACGGCCGGATCTCTGTCGATGGTTATTTTTTTGACCGTATCATAGGTAAAGCGCATGCGGCTGCGGATAAGCGAGCGCACGAATCGCTTTTTCTGCAAAACGCCGGTGCGGTCAAAGTCCAATATTGCCGTTACCGTTGGGCGGTCCTCTTCCGGGACCAGGCTGCACAGGTTGTTGGAAAGATTTTCCGGTAACATCGGAATGACGGCACCGGGGAAATATACCGATGTACCGCGCGCGTATGCCTCGATATCCAGGCTGCTGCCGGGTTTGACCAGAGCCGAGACATCGGCGATCGAAACGTAGAGTCGATAGCCGTTTCTTGTCTTCACAACCGCCACGGCATCGTCGAAGTCTCTGGCATCCGCTCCGTCGATGGTTACATGCTGAATGTCCCTGAGGTCTTCTCTTCCCTGCTCAAGTGCGGCAAATGACGCCCGCTCGGCTTCAGCCTCCGCTTCCGGACTGAAGCGACAGGGGAGCTGGTGTTTTTCCGCGGTCATCCGGGTCAGAACTTCGATTTGATTCGGGTCTCCCAGAACTTCCACGATTCTGCCGGTGATTTTTTGCCCCGGCTCGGCGCGATCATCGACGTTTACCATCACGGCTTTTCCGGCTTCCGGCGGTTCCGCAGCGTCTGGGTATTTGCGGATCAAAACGGTAAAGGGATAGCGCGGGTCCTCGGGATAAACGAGCAGTTCATGGTGCTGATGCACGACGAATCCGACCAGGTTTTGGGTTTTTCGGCTCACTACGGACAGCACGTGCCCTTCCGTCTTTTTCCCGTAGTTCCCGGGAAGGGCCATTACCACGATGGTATCCCCATGGCCGGCGTTGAGCAGTGCCGAACGGCGAATATATACATCTTTTTCCTGGACTGGTTTATCACCGGCGGTGCGCAGTTTGGTCGCAAACCCGAAACCCGATGCGGTCATGTCCAACTCGCCTTTATACAATCGCACACGGGATGTAGCCTGCAGCTTTTTCCTGCTGCCGGTTCTGATAAATCCAGCGGCTTGAAGCCGCTTGATCTCATGGGCTGTTTCAGCAGAGGAATAGCCGGTTTTTTCGAGCTGCGAGAAGAGCTCCTGTTGCTGCAGACGATAGCCGCCGTTGAACAGGTGCAAAAAAATCGCCCGCGACAGACTGGAGAATTCAGGTCGGCTGGATGCCTTGGTGCGCCTGTTTCCTGATCGGTACTTTTTCAGTTTTCTTGCCATATTCAGTGCGCGCCGGTAAATGATATCGTGCAGTGAATGCCGGCAGCGTTAACGTCGTGTGTGCCTTTCAAAAGATTATCGCTATGACGGTTTTCCCTGTATCAGACGGTGTGGCTGCGGTGCCTCAAAAGACAACTCTCAGCCCGGTTCATCCGAAGCCAGTTGATTTTCCTGGTAAAAGATTGTATTGCCATTTATTAACGGGGGCTTACTGTAACACAGATATGAACGTGTTGATATGAAAAGTGCAGGACCATGTTCTGGCGGTCCGTCAAGGCGTCTACCGATGACTAGAATTCCCTTCGATCTCGAACTCTACCGCAACCAGATGCGGACCTATATCAGCGGTCGGCCGCACGAGCATGTGTTCTGGGAGGCGCTGGATTTTGCGACCGACGCCCATCACGACCAGTGGAGACGTTCCGGTGACGCCTACATCCTTCATCCCTGTTCCGTGGCGAAGATCCTGGCCGAGGAGATGGACATCACCGACCCGGAAATTCTTGCTGCCGCTCTTCTGCACGATACGGTCGAAGATGTGGAAGAGGTCACGGCTGAGGTTGTCGGGGAACGTTTCGGGGCATACGTGCAGGCCATTGTCGAAGGCTGCACGAAAGTAACGCACCGCTCGGTCGATCGGCAGACCCAGACCAAACTGGTTCACCGTAAGCTATTTTCCGGTGCGGCGGCCCGGCCCGAAGTTATGCTGGTAAAGCTGGCGGACCGCCTGCACAACCTGCGCACCCTCAAGGCGATGCCCAAAAACAAACGACAGCGCATCGCCGAGGAGACGCTCGATATCTATGCCCCGCTTGCCACCGTGTTCGGTTTGTTCAACATGAAGCGGGAGATGTACAATCTCGCCCTGTCGTATAAATTCCCGAAACAGGGTGTGCGGCTGAGCAACTATATCAGGCAGTTGGCGGACACGGAAAAGTCCCGGGACATCATCGACCAGATCCGCATCGCTGCCAGGGACGCCAGTCTCAAATGCGATGTTTCCCGCCGGGTCAAGGACCTGTGGGCCTATTATGATACGCAGTCGAAGATCCTGCTGCAGAAGATTGAAACACCCATAGAGATCGTCCTGCTGGTGTCCTCGGTGGCCGACTGCTACCGGGCGCTCGGTGTCGTCAATCAGACCTTTAAGCCGATACCGCGGACAATCAGGGACTTTATCGCAAACCCGAAGCCGACCGGTTATCAGGGGTTGCATGCGCGGGCGATTATCGGCGGAGAACGGTTCCTGTTTAAAATCAGGACCAGTAAAATGGCCCGCCGCGCCGAACGCGGGATATTCAGGAACTGGAGTTCGAAAAGCGGCAAGGACGGCCAGTTTATCACCGAGCTCAAGGAAATGATGGATATCATCAGTTCCGAGGAAAACGTCTCCTATCGCGACCTGATTGCTGCCGGGGGGAAAAAGGAAAATTACACGTATACCCCGCAGGGGGACCTGATCTGCCTGCCGATCAATTCCACGGTGCTCGATTTCGCGTTCAGGGTTCACACCGAAATCGGCCATACCTGCTCCGGGGCGTTCATCAGAGGTGAGCGGGTCGGCCCCGAATATGTGCTCAGAGACGGGCAGATGGTCAAAATCATAAGGTCTAAGAATAAAATCGCCTTTCCCCAGGAAATGCTGAAGATCTGCCAGACCCCGAAAGCGCGGGCCGAATTGTCGCGGAGTTTTCGCCTTCGCGGGCAGCGGGTTGCCCGGGACATCGGCGAAGCGACGCTGCAGCAGGAGATGCTGCGCTACGGACTGCCGCGCGACCTGCTTGACAGTGACGGCATGTCCCGGGTCGTGAAATCTTTTGCCCTGAAAAGCAAGGATATCCTGTTCTCGCGGATCGGGTCCGGTATCATTAGGCTGCCGGAAGTAATCGAAAGCATCCGCAGGGAGCTGTTCAACGGAGCGTCTCTGCTGGTTAAGCCGACCGGAGAGTTCAACAGGATCATTCTCGATACGCTGGACCCGGTGTTTATAAAATTATCGTCATGCTGTAAACCGAACCCGGCGGATAAACTGAACTGTGCGCTGCTGACGAAAAAGGCGCTGTCCGTGCACAACAAAAACTGCCCGCGGCTGCATGAACTCGAGTTTCAGCGGGAGGATGCGGTAGACATCTCCTGGGAGCGCTCAACTCCCATCGTCAAACCGCAGTCGGTCGTTTTCGCCCAGTATACCAGGCGCAAGGTGCTGGCGGCTATAGGATCGGCGCCTTTTCAGATGAAGCTGATCGAGTTGAAACGACTGTCCGATCACCGGGTTGAAGAGCAGGACTGGGAATTGCGGTTCAGGGTGCAGCGGCTCTACGGCCTGCAGAAAATCCTCCGGCATTTCGAGCGATCCGGTCTCGAATACGAATTTTACCTCGATTTTTGAATCACGGCTTGTTCTCCCCGGCATCCGTTTCCGTATTGATTTTTCTGTAATTCGCCAGTACCGAAGAGAGCATGTCGGGAAGATCGTTTTTCTGCCTGGAACTGCGGCGCAGCTGTTTTACCGTTTTATCCAGCGTCAGCACTTCCCCTAAAAAGATGTGCCTGAGGATAAGCGATATCAGCCGGGTTATCGTGGTGAGGTTGGATATGCGTGACTGCAGGTGCTGATCCCGGTCGAACGCCGTCGACGCGAAAATCTCTACCGGATCCCCGTCCATTTCACTGATCGATACGTACCAGGTGTTCTGCTCCCGGTCCCTGGTGCGATACCTGACCGCATCGAGCACGTCCGGCAGTTCCTGCGGCTGGGGAGAGACGGCTCCGGTATCCTGGCTGCTGATGTGCGTGCCCGTAAGCCTGCACAGCTCTTTAACGAGTTCGGGTCGTTTGTACAAAACGTCGACGATGGCGAAACAATCGGGACAAAATTCGTTTCCTTCCTGTTCAACGAGGATGTCTTTTTTTCCGCATCCGTCGCATACTTCCATATCAGCAGTTTTTCCCATGGGGTCAGGCTCCGTAAGGATGATCAGAAATGGCGGCGATTTTGAAATTTAATCCGAATTTTTCAAGGTTGCCAGATGTATTGTTTAAGCAGGTGCTGAAAGTATCGACCTGAAATTTCACGCGCTCCGAGGGAGACCAGGTGCTCGGTGGTCATCTGGCAGTCAATCAATTGATATCCCTCTGACTTTAGAAAGCCTACCAGATGAATCAAGGCAAATTTTGAACTGTTGGAAATCGTCGAGAACATCGACTCACCGAAGAAAACCTTGCCGAGCGCGACCCCGTAGAGTCCGCCAACGACCCGGTCTTCCTGCCAGCACTCGACCGAGTGGGCGTACCCGTGCCGATGCATCTCGATATAGGCATCAACCATCGCATCCGTTATCCAGGTACCTTCGTCGGTTTTGATCCTGGTTTGCGCACAGAGCCTGATCACCTCTGCAAACGACCGGTTCATCGTGATGGTGAGGTCGGTGTTGCGGTAATAGCGGAGCAGGCGTTTTGAAGGTTTGAACTCGTCGGGGATCAGCACGAGACGCGGTGAAGTGAACCACCAGAGAATCGGGTCACCCTCCCCGAACCACGGAAAGATTCCGTGTCGGTAGGCATTGACCAGTCTCGGAACGGACAGGTCGCCGCCAACCGCGATCAGGCCGTTGGGTTCGGCCAGGTCGGGGTGGGGAAAAATCATCTGTTGATTGAGCTGGAATACCGGCACACGTTCACCTTTTTCTCTGGCAGGGAAAAGTACCTGAGGTTCTCATATAAAACAATTTTTCAGCATCGTCATAAGTCAATGAAACGTTTTGCCATGACAGTTAACCCTTTTCAGTTCCCGAATCCAGTAAAACATGTTACTATTAATGGTTGGTCAAAATACGGATTAGCCCCGCGAAACGGGGCGGTCCACGGAGTTTAATAATTTACGTGTCACGGACGGTTGAGCCATACGGCGGCCATTGTCAGACGTCCGGCACCGACTTGCATGTATAACGATCGTATAACTTTTACGCGACAGCCGTTCCAGCATGATGTCGATACGGCCTTCTTCTTTCCGGGAGGCGCGCGCGGGAGCATTGTCAACGATATCAAAACCGCCTTGGCCGAAGGCGTGCCGCTGATAACCCTCACCGGCACCGACGGTTCCGGTAAGACCATGATCTGCCGGAAGGTCGAGGAAGATCTGGGCGAGTCCTGCCAGGTCCTTTTCTTCAGGCGGGGAGTGGAGTCTTTCGACGAAGTAATCGAGGGAATCTCGACCCTGGTCGAAACGGGCGGGGATGAGCATGCCGACCGGGGCACGCGGCTGGAAAAAATCATCGAAACGCTGAAAAACGATAACCGCCGTCTGGTTGTTTTCATCGACGGCGCCGAGTCGATATTTCTGGCCACGCTTGAGCGAATTCGCACAATGGTGGACATGGCCAACGACGAGGCCACCACGATTCAACTCGTGCTGAGCGGTCAACCGCTGTTTCTGCTAAATTTCAAACAGCTGGGTATTGTCTCGTTCCGGGACATCGAGGAGCGGAATTACAGTCTTGATCCGCTGGATGCGGAAACAACCTGCGAATATCTCAACCACTGTGTAGCTGTAGCCTCCGGTTCCGAGCTGGATTATTTCAGTCCGAGAATGGCTGACCGGATCATGGACACCGCCCGCGGTAATTTCAGACTGATCAACCGCCTGGCGGACCGGTATGTTACCGCCGGCAGTCTGACGGATCCGGAAGAGGCGGGATTTGATGACGGGACTGATGAAGAAGAGTCGGTGGCCGCGGTGGAGGAAAATGGCAGGATTCATGCATCGGGCCGGCTCGGAAACGTTGATCTGGAGTTTTTGAGCGTCCCCCGGTTTTTCTCCCGGTGGTACGTGATTGCCGGTGGGATTGTTGCTCTTCTGCTGTTCTTATTTCTGCTGCTGGGGGGTGATGAAGAGGCGGTTGAACCAGTTGCGGAAAATGAGGTTGTACCGGAGTTGAGACTCGATAAGGTCGAGCCCGATCCGATCGAGATTCCTGAAGTGGCCGAGCAACAGAAACCGGAACCGCTTGTCGTGAGACAAACGGCAATAGAACCGGTCGAAGGACAAGTCGCGGAAGTGCAGGCGCCAGAAAGATCCCCGAATACTGAGATCGAGTCACCGGTTGCAGAAACACAGCCGGCTGCTGAAGCGAGCGTGGAAGAAGAGCAGGCGGTGCAAGAGGAGCCGGCCCGCGCTGAACCGGCGCCCGTGACAGGAACACTCGTGGAACAGGAACGCGAAGTCACGCCGGCGCCGCCGATCACAGCCGAACTTGAACAGGCACCGCCTGCCGTCGCGGCTCAAAATATCGAACCACCTGTTGCAGCAAGCCAGGCCGCTGTCGTTGAGCCTGAGCCTGATCAGGAGAAAATTGCGGAAACGCAGCAGATTGAAGATTTGCAAACAGACATCCAGGAGCAGCCCGAGAGCAGTGGACCTGTTGCAGCCGGGGCAGAAATTCCTTCCGAAATAGATGTTGAGCAGCCCGAGCTGGCGCTGCCTCTAGAAACCAGCGAAACGGAAACCGTGCGCGAGGAGGCGGTCACACAGATCCTGAATCCACCGGAGAATGCGGTGTCTGGGCAAACGGTTGAAGTAGAGCCTGTGGCGCCGGAGCAACCCGCTGTTTCCGTTGCGACTGAGACGGCCACTGTGCTCCGCAAACCGGCTGAAGTTCCGGCGCTGCCTCAGCGGCCGGAAATTCAGGAGCGGCCTGAACAAGAAGTGATTGCCTCTACCGATTCCATCCAGATTCCTGAACTTACCGTGGTCACAAAGAAAAAACAGCGTACGGACGCGGTGCCCTTTACCGTGGTGACGCTCGAAGATCAACGCAAGCGGTCGCCGCAGGCGCCGGCGCCGGTCCCGAAGCCTGAGCCGGTGGTCCAGGCGACTATGACACAACCGCCGACCGTTAAGCCGGAAGAAATAAAACAGGTACCGGCACCCGCTCCTGAACCGAAAGAAGCGGCTGTAGTCAGTATGCCGGTTTCGCCGCAGGCCGTGCAACCCATTCAAGAGAGGCCGCGGGTTGCCGCGCCTCAAAATTCACAGGCCTACTATGCGGAACGTCTGGCAGCCGGATCCCGGTGGCTGGTTGGAGCGGGCAGCGGCAAATACACCGTTCAGCTGACTGCTTTGCCGGTAGATCAGGCTGAGCGGAGACTGGCTGAAATGCTTGGTGAGAATAGCTATCAGCCGATCAAAGATCAGGCGTATATTCTCAGGAAAGCGGGACAGCCCCAGACGGTTACGCTTTATTTCGGGGAGTTTGCCAGCCAGGAAGAGGCGCGACAGGCACAGCAGGGGCTTCCTGCCTTCCTGCAGGACCTGAATCCGTCGGCCGTTGCCGTAAACGACGCGGTGGCGAGAGCCAGAAGCAGCCAGTAACGCCGGGGCTGTCCGCGGTGACGAATCATGCAGAACCTCTCGACAGACGACTCCACCTATCGCAGCCCGCCGGGTTCGGTGGGAATCATGGGACGCACCCTGCCTTCGCTGTCGTTCTATGCACAATTTCTTACCGAAGTGTTTTTATCTGCAGGAAAAGCCCGCAAAGGATTATACGACAACCCGACGTGGCAGGCGGGAAGCATCAATGTGATGCGGGCGCTCGAATCGGTCGGTATCCGGTTCCGGGTTGAAGGACTCGAGCATGTAAAATCGGTCAACGGTCCCGTCCTCTTCATTGCCAATCACCTCAGCGTGATGGAAACGGTGGTGCTGCCGACCTGGATTTTGCCGTATAAACCGCTCACCTATGTGATCAAGCAGAGTCTGCTTGAAGTTCCGGTTTTCAAACGGGTGATGGCCTCTCTCAGTCCTATCGCGGTGACCCGCACCAATCCGCGCCAGGATCTTAAAATCGTGCTGGAGCAGGGTGCGGACCGACTGTCAAAAAATATTTCGATCATTATTTTTCCGCAGACGACCCGAACACCGTTCAACCCTGAGCAGTTCAGTACAATCGGGATCAAGTTGGCGAAGCGGGCCGGGACAAAAGTGATTCCGCTGGCGCTGCTCACCGATGCCTGGGAAAACGGAAAGCGGTTGAAGGATTTCGGCAGGATCGTCCCCGAACGAACCGTGCATTTTTCGTTTGGAGAACCGTTGTCGGTGGAGGGGAAAGGTTCCGAGGAACACCGCCGGATTATTGAATTTATCCAGTCTAACCTGGACCGGTGGCACCGGGAGCGGAACGCGGATGCGGCCGCTGTCTCTTGAAGTTGTCAAAATATTGTGACTGGCTAAAGAGAGAATCCCAGTCGTTTCAGGAGGGAACGGATATCCCGGTCATCCAGCCGGGTCAGGCCTGCCTGCTTGGCAAGGGCGATCGCCCGCTCATTGTGGCCCGGCTCGATTGTTTGTCGCAGCTCCTCGTGTTGAAGGGCGTTGCCGCACGGACGGTATTGATCCATGATGTTGACGTAGGTCGATTTCGATATCTCTGCGGCGATAAATCCAAGAATTTGTTCAGTCTCATCGATGCCGCCCGGCATGAGCAGGTGCCGTACCAGTAAGCCGCGTGTTGCGATGCCGCCGGTGTCCGTTTCCAGGTCGCCGACCTGGCCGTGCATTTCCTTGACTGCCTGGCGCACGATTCCGGGGTAATCCGCAGCGTCAGCGTATGTTTGCGCCGATGTATTCGCCCAGAACTTGATATCGGGCATGTAGATATCGATAATCCCGTCCAGAAGGCCGAGGGTTTCGATAGTTTCATAGCCGCTGGAGTTGTAGACGAGTGGCAGCTTCAGGCCGTTTTCATAGGCGAGGGGCAGGGCAGCTATAATCTGCGGGACGACATGGGTTGGTGTAACGAAGTTGATATTGCAGCAGCCGCGCTGCTGGAGGTCGAGCATGATTGCCGCGAGCCTGACAGGATCGACCGCAACGCCGTCCGAGGCATGATGGCTGATATCGTAGTTCTGGCAAAAGCAGCATTTCAAACTGCACCCGGCAAAGAAGATGGTGCCGGAACCGGTATTACCCACCAGCGGCGCCTCTTCACCAAAATGAGGATTGTAGCTGGCAACGACGGCCTGGTCCGCTGTTCCGCATACGCCGGTTTCACCGTTGTGCCGGTTTACTGCACATCGGCGCGGGCATAAGGTGCAGCTGGAGAGCAGATCTGCTGCACGAATCAGCCTTTGTTCGAGTTCTCCTGACTCGTAGAGCAAACGTCCGCCTGGTGTTGCCGGTACCATTTCCTGACCTGGTTATGAAATTGTGTACAAGAGATATGCCGAAGCATGTTCTCCTGCATTGCGGCATCCCCTCTATTTTATGTAATCACTGGCAGTGGCTCAGGGGATGGAAATTTTCCCCTGGATCCGGTCCAGTTCCGACAGGCTCTGGGCATAGAGGATTTTCGAACGGTTTGCGGCCGAGAGCGCCTGCGCATAGTCCTGCTGCGCAATCAATACATCGAGTGTGGTCGAGCGTCCGGCATCGAATTTCACCTGTTCCGCCTCAAGTCGTTTTTCGGTGGCGAGCAGGGTTTTGCGGGTTGCCTCGATAGCCTTGAGCGCCAGTTCGACATCGCGCACGGTACTGCGCACGCTTCGCCTGATTTCCTGTTTGAGCTGTTCGAGGCTGGTCTGGTTTTTGCGATACGTCGAAAGGGTTTGTCGATACTGGCCTTCCGCGAGTGAGTTGTCCAGCGGCCGGGAAAAAAGCAGCCCCACCTGCCATTGCGTATCGCTGTCAGAGAGCGAATTGTCCAGTGCGGACGAGTAGGTATCCGCATTGGCACCGATGCCGAAAGAGCCGCGCAAATCCAGCGCCGGCTTGCGGTTATTGTCCGCTTTTTCCAGCTGGTACTGGGAGGTTTTTATCTGCAGTTCGGCGGCCTTCAGGTCCGGCCGGTTGTCGAGTGCTTCGTTGTAGACATCACGCAAATCAGGGTTGATCGGCGTGGTTTCAGGTTCATCCACCGGGGCAATCGGAATCAGCCAGTCGGGGCTGTTCATCAGGAGCTTCAGGCTGTCCTCAGCAAATCCGATTGCCTGTTCACCGGCGATCAGGTCCTGTTCCCGCTGGGCGACCTCAGATTCGGGCTGAAACAGGTCTATCGATGCGAGTTTGCCGGCGTTGATCTTGGTTTCCGTATCGTCTTTCAGTCTTCTCGCAAGTTCAAGCGATAAATTCAGCACCTCCAGGTTTGCATGGGCGAAAACGAGTTCCCAATATGCCTGCTTGACCTGGGCAGCGAGGTCGGCGGCACTGCTGTCCACCAGAAATGACGCGGCTTCGAGCTGCGTTCGGGCACTGTTGAGATCGGCGTATTGTACATCTTCCCCGAACCCTCTCAGCAGCGGCTGACTCAAATCCAGGACCAGCTCGGAGTTGTAGACCGGATCGAACAGGTAGAGATCGGAGTCGGTGTCTAGATTGCCGTTGTTCCAATTGAGGCTCAGCTCTGTTCCCGGGGAAAATAGTTTCTGGATTCCCGCGTTCCAGGCAGCGGTATTCTCCTTTGAACTGCTGACCGAAGTTACCGGAGCCTCATCTTTACCGGTGGCGCCGATTTCGCCGAATAACTGGTAGTCGAACGCGCCCTCGGCGCTGAGCACCGTACCTTCCGCCTGCACGACATCTTCACGGCTGAGTTTAAGACCGAGATTTTGCAGCAGTGCCGTTTCCACGGCCTCGGCAATACTGAGCTGTATCGGCTTCTGGTCCGCAGAGGCTGCTGCGGGAAGAATAAAAAGCGCTACTGTTGCTGCCAGGGTCAGAAATTTTGAAATCGATCGAAATTTCATTGTTGGTCCTTTCTTACAAGTGATTCACCCGCCAGGTAGGGGTATGGTTTCCAGTATAGAGACCTGATTCTTGAAGTAAATCGCTGCCTCGCATCCGAAGCCTGTTCAAACAGGTAGTAGAGCGTTGGTACGACCAACAGGGTCAGGAACGTGGCGACCATCAGCCCGAAGATGACGACGACGGCCATGGATCGCCACCACTGGCTCGATTCACTGACCCAGGACATGCTGAGCGTGTGAAAGTTGAACGATACGCCGGTGACCATTGGAATAAGTCCGAGAATGGTCGTGATTGCGGTCAATAGAACCGGTCTGAGCCGGGTCGCTCCGGCCGCAATGACCGCATCTCGCAGCTGGTATCCGCGCTGGCGCAGTTTGTTCGTGTAATCGATCAGCACGATCGCGTTGTTGACCACGACGCCTGCCAGCGAGATTACCCCGACCCCGGTCATGATGATGCCGAACGGCTGGGAGAAGAGTGCCAGGCCGAGAAATGCACCTCCCAGCGACAGGATGACCGAAGTCATGATGATAAACGGCTGGCTGATCGAGTTGAACATCGACACGAGAATCAGGAAGATCAGCAGCAGGGCGACCAGAAACGCCTTGGTCAGGAAATCCTGCGATTCCTGCTGGAACTCGAACTCACCGGTGAATTTGATTTTATATCCGGGCGGCAGCGGAAATTTTTCAAGGAATGCCTCCGCCTCCGCCCGGGCCACCGGACCCGGTATTTTCGTCTCATCCACATTGGCCTTGACGGTTACCACCCGTTCGTTGTCGATACGGTTGATATCGCCGATCGAGCCGGCGAATTCAATATCGGCAATAGTCGACAGCGGAACAAGTTCACCGGTTGGAGTCGGCAGCATCAATTCGTGCAGGATATCCACGACTTTGCGGTCTGCCTCCTTTAACTGCACGGTGATGTCGTAATCGTCGTCGCCTTCCCTGAACGATGAAACCTCGAGGCCGTTGTACGCGCTTTTCAACGCGAAACCGATCATGTTCGTGGTCATGCCGAAAAGCGCTGCTTTCTGGCGGTCGATTTCAACCTGCACCGACGGAATGCCTTCGACGAAGTCGTCCCTGATATCTTCGACATGGGGAACGGTGGTCAGTACATCTTTGATGTTCTTGGCAATTTCACCAAGCACGGTGAAATTGTTTCCGGAAATCTCGATATTGATCGGGGAGCCGGTCGGCGGTCCTTCCTCGGCTTCGGCGATGGTGATTTTGCCACCTGGAATATATTTGATGCGTCCGCGGATGTCCTCGACATCGGCCTTGGAGGAGCGCCCCCGGTCTTCCATGTCGACGAAACGGACACCGATATGGTTTGGGGTGTTGGCGGAAAACGACGAACCGCCGCCGGCGGCCACCGTGCCCCTCATGTAGAGGCTTTCCATGTTGGCGATATCGCTGGGACCCTGCCTGGTCGAACCGTCCCCGAGATCGTGTTTTTTCGGCACCAGTGCCTCCAGCGGGGTCATCGTGTCATCGATCGGGCTGCCGTCAATCTCTGTTTCTACGCCGCTCAGCGAGAATTCGATGCGCTGCATGATCCGGTCGATATAATCGATGTCGGCGCCTTCAGGAACATCCACATTTACATAAATGCTTTTCGGGTCGATGCTCGGGAAAAATTCGACCGGCTTCTTGAGGCCGACGACGAGCAGCCATCCCTGAAACATCAGGATCAGCACGCAGAATGCGATCGCGACCACCGTAAACGGCGTCTGCAGGGCCCTGGACAGACTGCGGGTGTACCTGGTCAGCAGAAACCCCTTGATTTCCGCCGGTTTCTGGACCGCTTCCGAAATTTCCTGGAGATTGTGCGTTCTTTTCCTACTCCCCGCTTTCAGCTTTACTTTCATGAACAGGGAAACCATGGCCGGATTGATGACCAGGGCCACGAAAAGGCTCGATGCGAGCGTGATGATCAGCGTCAGGGGCAGATACCCCATGAATTCGCCCATGATGCCCGGCCAGAATAGCATCGGTGAAAAAGCTGCCAGCGTGGTCAGGGTCGAGCCCATTACCGGGTAGGCCACTTCAGCGGTGGCCTGCCTGGCCGCTTCGAAGCGCGACGCGCCCTGTTCCATGAATCGATAGGCGTTTTCAACAATGACGATGGCATTGTCAACGAGCATGCCGAGCGCCAGGGTCAGGCTGAACAGCACAACCATGTTCAGCGTAATACCCATGGCGTACAGAATCGAAAATGACAGCAGCATCGAAAACGGTATCGCCAGGCTGACAAGCAGGGCATTGCGAATTCCCATAACCAGAAAGATAACAATCAGGACAAGCACCAGGCCGGTGAGGATGTTGTTTTCGAGATCCGCGACCATGTTCTTGATGTCACGCGAATTGTCCATAACTTTTGTTATCTCGGTTCCCAGCGGCCACGTCGGTTCCGCCTCTTCGATGATCGCGTCGATCGCCTCG
>Ga0180436_10001174_pt1 | contig 25912 bp, 20 predicted proteins | sample SS_ome_2_FD_132434 | JGI IMG/M metagenome (GOLD analysis project Ga0180436, IMG submission 132434) | Hypersaline lake sediment archaeal communities from the Salton Sea, California, USA - SS_3_S_2 metaG | ecosystem: Environmental > Aquatic > Non-marine Saline and Alkaline > Hypersaline >... | reverse complement strand
GCAATCAGGCAAGTTGCCCCTCGGTTGTCGTTGCTCCCTCATGTCACCGCCGGTACAACGCTAGCATCGTCAAGTCACTGATAACCAACAGGTTACATTGTCGTCGAAAGTCTTACAGTCGAACTAAACCACGGTACACATCCCCATACATCTCTCACATCACAACCTCCCCGCGTTCCACCCTCACCTGCTCGTCGGTCATCCGCCCGGCCTGCGACGCATCATGCGAGACCCAAACGAATGTCCGCTCCTCGGGCGACTCGTCAAACCAAGTCCCGACCAGCCGTTCCACGGCATCGACCGCACCCGGATCGAGCGCCGCAGTCGGCTCGTCCAACAACAGCACAACCGGATCGAGCTGCACGGCCCGCAGCAAGGCGACGATCTGCCGTTCGCCGCCGGACAACTCGCCGGTCGGCTGATCAAGCATCGACTCGGCGCGGCCCAGCCGCTCGAACCACGCGACGATCCGCTGCCGATCGAACGACCGGTGCCGATGCATGCCAAGGCGGAAAGGTCGGCGCAAGGCATCCGCGACCGTCTCGCCGATCAGGGCCGGCCGCTGGTGCAGGTAAACGGCCTCAGCCCGAAACCCGGGCACGTCGCCACCAGCGACCCTTCCGCCACGCCACAGCAGTTCGCCCTCGTCCACCGGATCCAACATCGCCAGGGCCCGAAGCAGGAGCGTCTTGCCAGAGCCGGAGGGTCCGCTCAACGAGACACGTTGGCCGGCGTGCAGCCGCAGGTGCTCCACGCGCAACAGCCAACCGTCACCGCTGGGGCGACGACGGCCGAGCGAGCGGGCTTCGAGTAGCGGGGAGGGTTCAACCATGAGACCGATTCTAAACCGCCGCCGCCGGTTTCGGCAGGGGACGGGCCGGCCGAATGTCCCGCCAGCGCGAGAAGCCGGGACCTGGCAGGACCCGGTCCGAGAGGCGTTTTCTCCCGGCTACTGGACATACTGTGCTTTGGCTCGGCGGGAACCTCGCCTCCCCCGGGGGACGAATACGACCGATACTGCGTGGCCTCGCCGAGGCGTACCGTACCTCACCGGCCCAGCAGGTGCCGCAGGGCGCCTTCCAGGCCAGGGTGTCGGAAGCTGTACCCCGAATCGGTCAACACACCCGGCACGACCCGTGCACTGGCCAGCAGCAGTTCGTCGGCCATTTCGCCCAACGCCAACCGGAGGGCTTTCCGCGGCACGGGGACCAGCGCCGGCCGCCCCAGCACCCGAGCGAGCGTCTTGGAAAACTGGGCGTTTCGGACCGGCTCGGGCGAGACCAGATTCATCGGCCCGCTGAGTTCGTCGTGCATCAGCGCATGATGGATCGCGCCGATGGCGTCGTCCAGCGAAATCCAGCTCATGTACTGCTCGCCGGAGCCAAAGTGTCCACCCGCGAAGCCGCGGAAGGCGGGCAGCATCTTCTTCAGCGCCCCACCCTTGGGCGAAAGGACCATGCCGATCCGCAGATTGACCACGCGCATGCCGGATTGCCGCACGGCGTTGGTGGCCGATTCGCGCCCCAGGCAGACGTCGGCAAGGAACGAGTCGCCACGAGCGGCATGTTCATCCAGCCGCTCCTCATCACGATCGCCGTAGAACCCGATGGCCGACGCGGAGATCAACGCCGCTGGCGGATGCCCCAAGGCCAACAAGTCGTCGCAGAGCCACTCGGTCACCTGCACGCGACTGTCGCGGATGCGGCGTTTCTGTTCTTCGCTCCAGCGATGGTTGGCGATGTTCTCGCCGGCCAGATGCACGACGGCGTCGGCCCCTTCGGCCGGTGCGGCATCGATGCGGTTCTCGGCGCCGCGATGCAGCGGAACCACGTCGTGTCCACCGGTGGTGAGCAGGTGGCCAAGCGCCGTACCAATCATGCCCGAGCTGCCTGTGATAGCCACTCGGAGCCGCGGCCGCTCCAGATATCCGGCGTGCATGGCCAGATCGTCATGGGTAACCGCGTGGCGATAGCGGAACATTCGCTCCAAATCGCGGCGAATACGCCCACCGCCAAGTGTCGCACCCAGCGCCCCGCCGGGCGGACGATACTCGATGCGGTCGACCAGGACACTTTGGTTCACGCCGCGCGCGTCGAATCGGTGCAGATGATCCCAGTGCGCAAAGGGGCTGCGGAGGGCGACGTCGCGGAAGCTGTGCGGTGGATCCACCTCGCGATGCTCGGCTAGCCAACTCACCCGTAGCGGACCAAGCGGCATGCTCAACTCGACCCGGGACCCCTCGGCCAGCCCGCCTTCGCCATGGGGATTGGAACGGCTGACAATCCGCACGTCATCCCAGGGCGGCAGTAATCGCTCTAACGCCCCAGGGCGCGCATGCCAGGTGAAGGCCGTCTCCGCCGCTACGGGCAATTCCACTTCACGCTCGAAATAGCTCAAGGACATGATTGGGTACGTTCGCTTTTTTCGGATGGGGAGATACTGGAGAAGCCCACGGGCACCGGCCCGTGGGACTCGCCGCGGACGTGCAGCTTTACCATTCAGCTTATCGGAATGCCAAGAAAATGCACGAGGGGAGTTGCCCCAATTACGGGACACTCCCCTCGGCGATTCAAGGACGGCTCGTGCTTCCCCCCCCGGCCTAAGCCGCGGACACGAGCTATCCCCCTCTCAGGACAACATTCACTCAGTTGGTGCTCCGACTGCCCAGGCATCGGGCCGAAAGTCGGGCTTCGCCTCGGCGATTGGCCTCGGCTTGTCGGCCCAGCCTTGAGCGGTCCAGCGACAACAGCCGATTGGATGGGTCGGAGTGTTTGCCGTCGGGATCGCAGGTTTCAGTCGCCCAATTACTCGGGCGGGAGCAGCACGGAGTCGATCACGTGGATCACGCCGTTGCTGGCCTTCACGTCGGCCTTGATCACCTTCGAATCGTTGATCTTCACCGTGCCCGTCTCGGAGCAGACGGTGATTTGGACCGGTGATCCCTGGAGCGTCTTGGCCGAATCGAGCTTAATCACATCGGCGGCCATCACTTTGCCGGGTACGACGTGATAGGTCAGGACCGCCGTCAGCTTCTCCTTGTCCTTCAGCAGCGCCGGGATGGTCCCCTCCGGCAGCTTACCGAAAGCCTTGTCGGTCGGCGCGAAGACGGTGAACGGCCCCTCGCCCTTGAGGGCGTCGACCAGCCCGGCTTCGGTCAGCGCCGTCGCCAAGGTCTCAAAGGACCCGGCGGCGACCGCCGTATCGACAATATCGGCCTTGGCCGACTGAGTCGAGCACGCGGACTTTTTGACCGTGCCGCAGCCGTCGCCGGCCAAAGCGGTCATTTGACCAATGGCCAAGCCGAGCGAGGTTCCCAACGCAATCATCATGGTTCGGTACAACATCTCGAATCTCCTTCAGGTTTGACGTAACTCGTTTCGCGGAAAGGGTAATCGCTTCTTCGTCCTGTTGCCGTCAGGCGTCGACCGGTTTGCCTGGTTTGATGGGACCCGCGTCGAATGTGCCTCACGGCGTTGAGCGAGCTGGTTGGGATGCGGCCGCAAATCCGTTCAACTCGTTCACTGCTAGTCTACGCCCCCACGCCCCAGGGGTCAAGGGGCAAAATCGTTCAAAACGACCATTCCAGCGAGAAGCAGTAGCGAGCGGCCTATTTTGCTACAATATGCGTTTGGCACAATAACTTCTCTTTACTACCCAACGAAGCCGCCTATAATTGAGTCGACTGCCGATCATTCGTTGACGGCCAGTAATTCGACCAAAACGACCAAACGACCGCCAGCAGACATCATGACCGACAAGTTTCTCACACCCCGCCGAGTAGCCAGAGCCATCGACGTCAGCGAATCGTCCTTGAAGAGATGGTGCGATCGCGGACTGATCCCCAGCGTCCGCACCGCCGGCGGCCATCGGCGGTTGCCCATCAGCGGCGTGATGGAGTTCATCCGGCGAGGCGATCACCAACTGGTCCACCCGGAGCTGCTTGGACTGCCCTCGAATACCGGCGCCGGGCCTCGCGTCGTCGAGCGGGCCACGGACGAACTCATCGCGGCCCTTGCGGCGGGTGATGCGACGACTTCCAGGCGGCTGGCGTTCGATTTACATCTGGCCCAAATGTCGATGGCCGAAATCGGCGACCAACTTATGGCCCCGGCCATGGAGGAGATCGGGCGTCTTTGGGAGTGCGGAGATCTGGAAGTATTCCGCGAGCGGCGCGCGTGCCAACTACTCCTCCGCGTGCTCTTCGAGTTGGCCGCCACCCTGCCCGAGCCCAGTCCCAACGCGCCGGTGGCGATCGGCGGCACGCTCGAAGGCGACCCTTACCAGTTGAGCACTACATTGTCGGAAATCGTGCTGCGGCAAAACGGTTGGCAGGCCGTCTCGCTTGGAGCCTCACTGCCGGTGGACACTTTGTGCAACGCGATCGACCTGTACCGACCCCACCTGTTTTGGCTAAGCGTTTCTTATTTCGCCGACGAAGACGATTTCGTCGAACGCTTCGAGAAGCTCTACCAGACGGCGGCGGCCGGCGAGACGGCCCTGGTCGTCGGCGGCAACGCGTTGAACGAGCACACGCGGCGAAGAATGCAGTACTCCGCGTTCTGCGATAACATGCAACATCTCGAGTCGTTTGCCAGAACGATTCAATCCGCGGCACCCCAGCGAAGACAGCCACGCAACAACGACGGCAGCCGTGAACGCCACGAACACGGCAACACGCAGGAGACACCCCATGAGTGACATCAGCCTCGACAGCAGCTTCGCCCTCACCGCCGATGGCTCTTCGTCGAACGATTTCCCAGCGAAGCCCGGCAAGAGCAGGAACCCGAAGACCCAATCGCCAGGCGACGAAGGGCCGGCCGCATTCGGCCCGCGGAACGTGGACACTGGCGGTCCATCGCCGCTCACTGTGCAGGTGATCTGGCTGCTGGTCTTTCTTGGGATCTGCTTCGGAGCGGCGGCCCTGGGTGGCCTGTTTACCAGCGCGGGACTGGACACCTGGTACGACCAACTCAAGCTCCCCTCGTTCAGCCCGCCGGATTGGCTCTTTGGCCCCGTGTGGACTGCCCTCTACGCCATGATGGCCGTGGCCGCCTGGCTCGTGTGGCGCGAAGCCGGATGGCGCGGCGGCCGTGGGCCCTTGACACTGTTCTTCGCCCAGCTGACGCTGAACGTCGCCTGGTCGGCGATCTTCTTCGGGCTGCAACGTCCGGGCTGGGCGACCATCGAGCTGGCACTGCTCTGGCTGGCGATTCTCGCAACGACGGTCGCCTTCCACCGGTTCAGCCGCTGGGCCGCCGGGCTGATGCTACCCTACTTGGCCTGGGTCGGCTTCGCCGGCGTGCTGAACGTTTCCATTTGGTGGCTCAACCGAAGCTGACCGGCCACGCCGCCACCACCCGCAACAACGGGAGCTAGCCATGTCCGGAGTGCCGACAATTCGCGTTCGGCAGCATGATCAACCGCTGCGCCGCGACGCGCGGTTCGTCCTCTACTGGATGACGGCCGGGCGGCGGCTGCGGTGGAACTTTGCCGTGGATCGGGCGGTCGAGTGGTCGCAAGAACTGGACCGGCCACTGCTGATCGTCGAGGTCCTCCCGGCCGGTTGCCGCTGGGACACCGACCGCCATCACGCGTTCGTCCTCCAGGGCATGGCCGAAAAGGCGGAGTATGCCGAGGGAAACGCCTTCACCTACTACCCACTGGTCGAACGCCGCGAGGGCGACGCCGGAGAGGTGTTCGCCCGACTGGCCGAAGAGGCGTGCGTGATCGTCGCCGACGAGCCCCCTCTGCCGGCCGCCGCTCACTTGGGCGGACCGCTAGGCCGCGCCGCAACCGACGACGACGCAAGACGTGGAAGCGACCCGGCCGAGCGCGAAAGCCTGCCCGTCGAGACGCTTTCGGTGCGGACCGAGTGGGTCGACTCGCACGGCCTGTTGCCCCTGGCGGTCGCGGATCGCCCCTTCCCACGCGCATTCTCCTTCCGCCGTTTTCTGCAGAAGACGCTGCCGGACCACCTGCTCGACGTGCCGAAGGCCAACCCGCTGGCTCGGGTGAAGCTTCCCGAGCCGGCCAGGCTACCGGCCGAACTGCGCGACGGATTCCCGCCGGCCAGCGCGGCCCTGCTGCGTGCGGAGCGGTCGGCCCTGGCCGAATTGCCCATCGATCATGGCGTCGCTCCCGTGGCCACCCGCGGCGGCGAGCGGGCTGCTCGCGATCGAGCGAAACAGTTCATCGACGAGCAACTAGCCGAGTACGGCGAGCGCCGCAATCATCCGGACGACGACGCCACGAGCAACCTCTCGCCCTACTTGCACCATGGGCATCTCAGCGTGCATGAAGTGTTCGCCCTGCTGGCGGAGCGGGAAAGCTGGTCGCCCAACCGGCTGGCGGAGAAGGCCGACGGCAAGCGCGAGGGCTGGTGGGGGTTGAGCCCCGCGGCCGAGGCCTTCCTCGACGAGCTGATCACGTGGCGCGAGTTGAGCTTCAACGGCGCGGCGCTGGAGGACAACTTCACCCAGTACGCATCGCTGCCCGACTGGGCTCGCCAGACACTCAGCGAGCACGCCGACGATCCCCGCGAGTTCAGCTACTCGCTCGACGAGTTCGACGCCGCCGCCACCCACGATCCGCTCTGGAACGCGGCCCAGCGGCAGTTGGTCGCCGAGGGACGGCTGCACAACTACCTGCGGATGCTCTGGGGAAAGAAGATCCTCCACTGGACCGCCTCGCCCCAAGAGGCCCACGAGGTCATGGTCGAACTGAACAACCGGTACGGGCTGGACGGACGCGATCCGAACTCCTATTCGGGCATCGGTTGGGTGCTGGGCCGATACGATCGGGCCTGGGGACCCGTGCGACCCATCTTCGGCAAAATCCGCTACATGACCAGCGACAGCACCCGCCGCAAGCTCCGCGTGGGCGAGTATCTCCGTCGCTGGGCCGACTAAGCGCTCCGCCGATCGAGCGGCGCGACAGCGGGCAAGGGCTCACACCACGTCGGTCGGGCGCCAGGAGGATTGCGAAGTCGATTGCAGCTTGCGCTGCGCTTGCACTCGTCATTCCCGCGCACGCGGGAATCCACCTCCTGCGGTGAATTAAGCCCGGCGACCCGACCTCGTCATTCCCGCGCACGCGGGAATCCAGAGAATTGAGACGGATCGCTGGATTCCCGATTTCTCGGGAATGACGGATGGAGACCGGATCGCTGGATTCCCGATCCCCGCTTTCGCGGGCACAAGCTTCTCGGGAATGACGGAAGAAATCGACTTTGCAATCCTCCTGGGTCGGACGCCAAGCGGCCGGAATGTTTTGTTGGACAAGGCGAACGGTTAATCAGAAATTGACCCGGGGTCATTCCGGCGTGCCGAAGCGAGCAAATCCCTTGCTGCGGGAGCCGGCATGGCAGGCGCAACGTGAACCGCGACAAAGCCTTACGTCCATTGTTCCACGGGCCGGCCAGCCCGCGACGCGATGGGCGTCTCTCGGCGAGCCCCGGCGGCGGAAACGGCCATCAGGCACCCCTCGAACGGGCCAATCGTTGAAAATTGGCGTTGTCGCCCCCCGACGTCCGACATTATCATCCCCCGCTTGACTCTTGGCCGTCCAACGGCTGTTGCGGCGCCACATGGTGGGCAGGAAGCCCGCCGGGCCGCGCCCCGATCAACCGATTTATCCGTCCGAAGCGAAAGGAGTCGCCCGGTGGGTAGGCAATCCACGACCGCTGTCGCGCTGCGCGCCCTGGTAATGCTCAGTTGCCTGGTGGTGCTGCCACTGATGGCCGTCTTTGGCGATTCGATCCGCCAATGGGCCGAGCCGTTGCTCGAGGAGAATTCGCCACTCGCGCTGCTGACGGGCGGTCGGGAGCAGGACTCGGCGAACGATTCGCTCGAAGAGGCCCCCCGGTTCGAGCCCCTGGCATCCAACGCCCAGGCCTCGATGATGGGCGGCCAATTCGGCGCGATGGGCCTGGCCCCCGGAGGTTCCGACCCGGCCACGGCACGAGCCCCGGCGGCTCACCTGCCCGCCCAGTCGGCCCCACGGAGCCTGGCCGGTTCCGCTTCGCCGACAGCGCCCTCGCGGCTAGCCTCCCCGGAACGGCTGGCCCCGCCGGCACGGATTTCCTCGACCGGAGCCCGCGCTTTACCCAGCCCACCCAACCAGCCGGGTGCCCGCCCAACACGACCCGACGCGAGCGGTCGAAACCAAGCGTCGGGCTCTTCGGTCACGGCGGCCGGCTACGATCGGGCCGCCTGGCCCCCAGCCGCATCCCCTTCCCACCGCGGCGAGCAAGTCATGCCCGCCGGCTACGATGCGGCCTCGCCCGGGCCGGCCGCGAGGTCGCTCGATTCGGCTCTGGGAGGCTCGGGCCAGCGAAACGGCGGGGTACATCCGGCCGGATTCTCGTCGGGTCGCGACGCGGCGTCGGCCGACGCCGGATACGCCCGCCTCAGCGACGACCAGCAGTTGGCGGCCATGCACCAGCGTCTGCGGGAGCTTGGGGCCACCTACCTGCTACTGGAGACCTGGGGCGAGCAGCGCCAGGCCTTCCGCTTCTATTGCAAGATCGCCATCGCCGGCAACCCGCACTATACGTATCGATTCGAGGCGACCGATACCGACCCGATTCAGGCCATGCGCGACGTGGTCGACCAAGTCGAGCAGTGGCGGGCGAAGCGGTAGCCGCCGCCAAACCCGCCAAAAGGGCCGGATTTCGCCGCCAGCCCTTGACGGTTCCACCCCAACTGGGTTATACAGATGGTTTCGGTGTTGCGGCTCGGGCTCGCGCGGCTGGTTCCGCGAGCGGACATGCCCGGTCGGCCGCCACCGAAGCCGTGGAAGACACTCGGCCCCGTCGTCTAGTCAGGTCTAGGACACAGGCCTTTCAAGCCTGCGACACGGGTTCAAATCCCGTCGGGGTCACTGCTGGCCACAACTTGTGGTCCTCTTCTGCTGCGCGTCTTTGCGCGAGACCCTCCACGTCATTCCCGCGCACGCGGGAATCCAGACCATCCACATCGCGGGTGGCATTGAATAGCTTGTCTATCGACGGGTGGCCCTCCACGCCATTCCCGCGCACGCGGGAATCCAGACCATCCACATCGCGGGTGGCACGGATAGCTTGGCTATCGACGGGTGGCTGGGGCAAAGCGGCGAGTCTTGCGAGCCGCGTGCCCCGGCGAAGCTTATGGTGAAGGCCGGGGCACGGCGTTCGTTCCTCACGCCTTTGCCCCAGCCACCCGCCGTCACGCACGGGAGGCGTCTGGCCACCCGGCGGCCCGATCGGCTTCGCGCGGCCGACCGGGTTGGTCTATAATGGGACGAACCGGGCGATCGGCAGGGAGCGCCCCGGCCCCAACACGGCAGAGGCACTGACGATGACCGTCAAACAGATCGAACAAGCCATTGAGCGTCTGTCCGCGACGGAACTTGCTACGTTCCGAGCCTGGTTTGCGAAGTACGACGCTGCTCGGTGGGATGAGCAATTCGAACACGACGTCGCCGCGGGCCGGCTGGATCAGCTTCGCGACGAAGCCGTCAGCGCATTTCGCCAAGGGGAATGCCGGGAATTGTGAAGCACCGCGCGACACCACGCTTCTGGAAATGCTATGACGCGTTGTCGTCGAAGCTCCAACAGCGGGCCAACCGTTGCTTCGAACTGCTGCGAGATAATCCCAGGCACCCCTCACTCCACCTGAAACGCGTGGGCGAATTCTGGTCGGTGAGGATCGGACTGCATTTCCGCGCTCTTGCCGTGGAACACGAGAACGATTTGTTATGGTTTTGGATCGGCTCACATGCCGAGTACGACCAACTCACCGGTACCAAGTAGCCGCGGGTGCCACCCGCGGTGGCTCCCGGCCGCAGTCCGTGGTATCCTTTCTCTTTCGCGTCTTTGCGTCTTTGCGTGAGCCTCCGGCACTGGCAAGATGCCAGTGGCAACCGGCCCTCCCGCACTGGCAAAACGCCAGTGGTACCCGGAAAGACGGCAGGGAGGACCCTGCCCCAAGACGATCCGCCAGGGTTACCGAGCCGATGATCAACGAGCCGACTCCCGAGCGTCAGCCGACCCCCGACCCCGCCGGTGCGGCGGCGCACGACGCCCTGCTGCTACTCTCCTTCGGCGGTCCGGAGGGGCCGGATGACGTGATGCCCTTCCTGGAGAACGTGGTCCGCGGGAAGCCCGTGCCCCGCGAGCGGCTGGAGGCGGTGGCCGAGCATTACGCCCTGTTCGACGGCGTGAGCCCAATCAACGCCCAGAATCGGGCCCTGTTGCATGCGTTGATCAACGAGCTGAATCGCGAGGGGCCGCCGCTTCCGGTCTATTGGGCCAACCTCTACTGGCACCCGCTGCTGGAAGACGTGCTCCGCCAGATGGCCGAGGAGGACATCCGGCGAGCGGCTTGCTTCGTCACGTCGGCTTATGCTTCGTATCCCGGCTGCCGGAAGTATCGCGAGGCGATCGCCGACGCGCGACGCGCGGTCGGTCCGCACGCACCGGTGGTCGAAAAGCTGCGACTGTTCTACAATCATCCGGGCTTCGTCGAGCCGATGGCCGAGCGGCTTGCCAGCGCGCTGGACGAGGTGCCCGACGACGCCCGCGACGCGGCGGCCGTGGTGTTCACTGCCCACAGCCTGCCGCTGACGATGGCCGAGACGTGCGACTACGTGTCGCAGTTGGAGGAAACCTGCCGGCTGGTGGCCGAGCGGGCGGGGGTGGGCGACTGGCGCCTGGCGTACCAGAGCCGGAGCGGGCCGCCGACGCAGTCCTGGCTGGAGCCCGAGGTGGGCACGGTGGCCGAGCAACTGGCCGCCGCCGGGGCGGGGCATCTGGTCGTGGCGCCGATCGGTTTCGTCAGCGAGCACATGGAAGTGGCCTACGACCTGGACGTCGAGCTGGCCGAGCACTGCCAATCGCTGGGCATGGGCATGACCCGAGCGGCCACCGTGGGCTGCCATCCGCGGTTCGTGCGGATGATCCGCGAACTGCTGGCCGAGCGAATCGATCGCGACGCGCCGCGGCTGGCCTTGGGCGCGCTGGGTCCGCCGCCGGACGACTGCGCGGAAGGCTGCTGCCCGCCGCCAGAGGCAACCCGGCCAAAGCCCGGCGATTAGTGCTTTGTCACTTCCACGAGGAGCACCCCCCATGAAATACCGTCCCCTGGGCAACAGCGGCATCGAGGTCTCCGAGGTGACACTCGGCTGTTGGCCCATCGCCGGCATGACCAGCCCCGGCGTGAACGACGCCGACAGCGTGGCCACGATCGGCGAATGCTTCGAGCTGGGCATCAACCATCTCGACACGGCCTACATGTACGGCCGCCGCGGCGAGAGCGAACGACTGATCGCCCAAGCCCTGGGCGAGCGGCGCGATGAGATGATCATCGCCAGCAAGGGCGGCCTGCACTGGGAAGACGGGCGCGAGGGGGCCATCCACGACGCCCGACCGGCCACCTTGCGCCGGGAGTGCGAGGAGAGCCTCCGCCGGCTTCAGACCGATCGCGTGGAACTGCTCTATCTGCACGCTCCGGATCGCAACGTGCCCATCGCCGAATCGGCCGGCGAGTTGAAACGCCTGATGGACGAGGGCAAAGCCCGCGCGGTGGGGGCGTCGAACGTCGACGTGGAGCAGCTCGAAGCGTTCGCCGCCGAATGTCCGCTGTCGGCGTATCAGCCGCCCTACAACATGCTGCAACGCGACATCGAACGCGACACGCTCCCTTGGTGCCGCCAGCACAACGTGGCCGTGCTCGTCTACTGGCCGCTGCTGAAAGGACTGCTGGGCGGCAAGCTGCGGCGCGACCAGGATTTCACCGGCGATAGTCGGGCCAAATACCCGTTGTTCCAGGGCGACGAGTACCAGCGGAATCTGGACATGGTCGAGCGGCTCCGCGAGCTGGCCGGGCGGTCCGGGCATAGCGTGGCGCAGCTCGCCGTGAAGTGGATTCTGCACCAGTCGGGCATCACCTCGGCCATCTGCGGCGCGAAGCGGCCCGACCAGATTCGCGAGACGGCCGCGGCGTCCGACTGGCAACTCGACGCGGCCGAGCTGGCCGAGATCGATACCATCCTGGCCGAGCGCGGCCCGGTGGAGGTGGAGCCGCCAGTGTGATGCATGCGTCCGCTGCCCGCACGATCGGTGCATCTTCGCGCCGGGTGCCACTGCACCACTGGCATCTTGCGAGTGACACTGTGCGAGTTGATGCGGCGAGCGATCTGGCGGCGGCGTCAGTGGCACACAGCCGAAAAACTCGGGGACACGGCTGCCCAATCTCACATGTTCACGTTGACGGAACCCAGTGATGGACACGGTGTATCTTGAAACAACGGTCGTCGGAAACATCGCCGGCCGCCTGCATCCCGATCCGACCATCGCCGCCGTGCATGGCGTACAATTCATGGTGACGTGGAACTTCAAGCACATCCTGAATCCGCATCTCCAGCTGAGGATTACGGATACATGCTACGAAGGCGGCTTCGTCCCACCGGTGATTTGCACGCCGGAACAACTCGCGGAGACCGAAGATGACTCCTGATCCAACCGAGGAAATCCGAGAGATCAAACGGCAACTGTCTGCCCAATTCGACAACGATCTCCACCGCATTGCCGAAGAAACCCGGCGGCGTCAGCAGGCGTCGGGGCGTCAAGTGGTGACGTTGCCGCCACGTTTGCCGGAGCCTGCAAACGCTGCGAATCAGCCGCTGAAGCGGAACGGCCAATCCGGCTGAATCTCAAGGGCGGGCCGACCGGCGGATGAGTGCGTCCGCTGCCCGCACGATCGGTGCATCTTCGCGCCGTTGGCCGACCGTGATGATCCGCGCGATCGGCGAGGTTTCTCTTGCCCGACACACGCCGTCGCCGGGTGCCACTGCTGGCTTGTCCAGCAGTGCTGGGGTCTGGGTTCAGTGGCGGTTTGATTTGCCCGACTGGAACAGGCGGGACGCCAGCCGGACCTGGGGGATCCCAACGGCCTGCCTCTTTGCCCACATGAATATTGGGGGGAACTCCAGTTGCCTGGTCGTCGTCTGGTTTTGGGCCTTTCGCTACGTCCCACTTGACAGGGATACTCCGCTGGATAGATTCATCGCTGGGAGAAGGGCCCGTTGCCTTATGAACGCAGATTTCCGTGCGTGAACAAGTTCGCCATGAAACTGAAGGGGCCAGCGGCAGCGGGAAAGAATGGACGAACGGTGATGTCAACCCCCGGCACTTCTGCGTGGGAATCGGCTGGGTTGGTGCCCACTTTTTAACTTTCAAGATGCTCACTAAGTTTGGGACGCCATTCGGGGTCTCATTTGTCGTTGCGGGAGTCACATATGTTGGATTGGCTTCGTTCCGCGCCGAAACCACCCATTTCCGAAGCGGAGCGCGCTTGGATTGAAGGCCGATTCAACTGGCTGACCAAGGAGTTCGGCCCAAAGCGACTGCTGACCGCGCCGTTGATCCTGCCGACATCCGCGTTCTTCCCCTCGACGTACCACGGCACGGAAGCGGAGCTTGTGACGATCATGGCACGTGTTGCGGAGTTCATGGACATCGACCCGGGACTCCTTCGGCTCAATTTCTACGTAGACTCACACCCGAAGTTCGAGGGTCAGTGGAATCACGGCACCGCCGGCCTCTACCTTGAATCCGATGGCTATTTCGACATTTGGCTGGAAGCCTCGAAACTCGAAGATCCGCTGGGTGTCGTAGCCACGGTGGCGCATGAGATCGGGCATGTGATCCTGCTCGGGCAGAGACGCGTATCGCCGGACGAAGAGGATCACGAACTTCTCACCGATTTGGTCACCGTCTTCATGGGCATGGGCATTTTTTCCGCGAATTCCGTGATCCAAGAGGGCTACTGGTGGAGGGGAATATCGTCTGGCTGGTCGATGGCGCGTCAAGGATACATGAGCATGAATATGCATGGCTATGCGCTGGCGCTGTACGCACTCGCGCGGTCGGACCTGCGACCGCGATGGGCGTCGTACCTGCGACCGGACGTCCGCTCGGCGTTGAAGCAATCGCTGCGGTTCATCCAAAAGACTGACGAGTGTACGTGCGCATTCCCCGAGACGTAGCCACTCCACTGTTTTCGCCGGGTGCTGCTCGGCTTCTGCCGCTGCCCGCACGATCGGTGCATCTTCGCGCCGTTGGCCAACCGTGATGATCCGTGCGATCGGCGAGGTTTCTCTTACCCGACACACGCCGTCGCGGCCACGCCCGGACGATCACCGTCAATCTTTGCGCAGCCAGCGTCGGCACCGTGTGGTTTGCCGAAATCGTGCGCGCCACCGCACTCCGTGGCTTGCTCACGCGTAAAGCTAGTGTATGGTTTCCACGCCGAGCCAAGTGATGCAAATAAAGGAGGGTTCAATGCCACGGATTATGGCGACGCTCGGGGTCTTTGTGATGGTGATTGCCGCCATCGGCTGGAACATCGTCCGCTACCCGGCGGTGTGGGAAATGACCGCCGCCCCGGCCGACCGCGGGCCGCGCGAGGCGGACGACTCGCCAGCGACCACACTCGACGAAGACGCCCCAGCGAATCATGCCGCGAATGGCAAGTCGGCCTCGCACGATCCGGGCCGGACGACGGCCTCGGCCCCGCCTGGCGCGGGCGGGTTCGGAACGAATCCGCCAGGGCCCAGCCAGCGCGAGACAAGCCAGCGCGACACCGATCCGGGCGGAACCGGCGGGCGTTATCACCGTCGTTCATCCGCGGAGGATCGACCTTTAACCGCGGCGATTCGCTCGTCCGTGCCGGGTTCCTTCGGGAGTGAAGCGGCCGAAAGCTGGACGGCGTCGCCCGATGGTCTCGCTTCGGGATCGCCCTCCGGCGGTTTTCTGCCCCGGGCGGCAGCCGCGTCCGCCCCGCCAGGGCCCGCCCGGCTGGCGGAGAGTCGCCAACAACCTGGCGAACGCCGCATGGTGCCCGTCGAACTGGCGGCGGATGTTGGCCGGCGTGATGTTGGCCGGCGTGACCGCGACCGAGGTGAGTATGCGACAGCGCGTGCGACGCGGCCGGACACGGCCAGCCCCGGTTTCGACAGCGCGGCCGACGCGTTTGGCGATGCGTTTGGCAGCCCGGCTGATGACACGTCCCTCGACGATTCTCGCGGCCCTTCTGTCGATGCCTCATTGGGTGCCCCTGCCGACAGCCCTGCCGACAGCCCCGTCAACACCTTTGCCGACGCAACCGGGCACCGGTCCGCGCAGGCGTTCGCCTCCAATCAAGGGCGGCAGGGATTCGCGCCGGCCCAGGGCGGCGCCGAGGTGGCCGAGCTCTGGCCGACCCCGGACGCGGCTGCGTCGGAAGCTGGTGAACCAAGCGGTGATGCCTCGGGCAGCGAGGAGGTACTGCGGCTGCCTCCGATCGACAATCGCTGGCCGGCGACCGTCAGCGAGGACGGTCCTGGTGATTCCCTCGAAGGCCGCGCGTACCCGACCACCGACATGTGATTCATGCCGGTTCACGGCCTTGCCGTTTTGCTTCATCCCGAGACTTTTCACATGGCCGGCGTAAGCCGTCCGCTCGTCTGAAACCGGTCACTCGCTACGATGCGTCCCCGCCGCTGCCCGCCACCGCAAATACGGCCACTCATGTAGTGGATCGGGCAACCCGCACGAGCTAGAGTTGCGCGACGCGGCCCACACGGAGAACACCTTGGCCCCCCTGGCCGACGTGTTCCCGCCAAGGCCGCCACCGCCAAGGCGGTTTCCTTCGGGGCAGGTTCCGTATTCGCCGAAGGTCTTTGCGAGGATGCAGTCTTTGCAGGGATGCCGCCCAGGGTCGAAATACGCTGCAAGTCCCCCCAACCGACGATTCGCACCCGTTGTTGCCATGGCGAGTTATCCGCGAACAATCCGGATCGACCCTCGGCCCTTTGCCGCGGTCGTGCTGGTGGTGATCTGCCTGTTGGGCGCAACGGCTAGAGCTACGCCGCGGGATGCTTTGCGGATCGGCACCGAGGCGGACTATCCGCCCTACTCGTTCACCGATACCGAGGGGCGTCCCACCGGGTTCAACGTTGACCTTTCACGCGCCCTGGCCAAAACGATGGGCCGGCCGGTCGAAGTGAAGATCGCCCCCTGGTGCGAGATCCGCGCGGCCCTCAGCTCGGGCGAGATCGACGCCATCGCCGGCATGTACTACTCGCCGGAGCGGGAAGCGGAGGTCGGATTCACGCCCGCCTATGCCGTGGTGCATCACGCCATCTTCACCCGCGACGATTGCCCGGTCATCGAATCGCCCGATGAGCTTCGCGGAAAACGAGTCGTGGCCATGCGGGGCGACATCATGCAGGAATGGGCGCGCGAGCACGGCCTGAACGACGATCTTCAACTCGTGTCGACCCAGGCCGAAGCCTTGTGCATCGTGGCCGCGGGCGAATGCGACTACGCGCTGATGGCCAAACTGCCCGGCCTGCGCTGGATTGAACAACTCGGCCTGAACAACCTGCGACGCGTGGGACCGCTGCTGGCCCCCGCGGAATACTGTTTCGCCGTGCGCGAAGGCGATGTGCATCTCTTGCACGAACTGGGGCAGGCGCTGGCCATCGTCGGACAAACGGGCCGCTACCAACAGATTCAGCAACAATGGCTTGGCCCGCTGCAAAGCAACAACGGCTGGCCGCGCCGGCTCGGCCGATACGCCCTGTTGGGCGTGGGGCTGCTGGTGGCCGTCCTGTTGGTGATGCTACTCTGGTCGGGAAGCCTGAAGCTCGAAGTGCGGCGTCGGACCCGTCAGGTGGAAGAGGAGCTCAGCCGGCGACGAGAGACCGAGCAAGCCTTGGCGGAAAGCGAATCGCGGCTCACGCTGGCCCTCGACGCCGCGAACCTCGGCATGTGGGACTGGGACATCCCGTCCCGACGGATCATCGTCAACGAAGCCTGGCTCGAGATGCTGGGCCGGAACACGTCGCGTCTCGAATCGAGCTTCGATGACTGGCTAGGCCTGATCCACCCCGACGACCGGCACATCGTCGACCGCGCCTACCACGATCACATCGAGCGGAATGCCCCCTATGCCCCCGAGTTTCGGATGCGGGCCGTCGATGGCCGCTGGGTATGGATCCAGGCCGTGGGCCGCATCGTGCAACGCGACCCGCGGGGACGCCCCTTGCGGATGCTCGGCGTGCATATCGACGTCACGGGGCGCAAGAAGTCGGAGGAGGAGTTGTCGCTGGCCAAGCAAACAGCCGAGCGGGCCAGCGCCGCCAAGTCGGAGTTCCTGGCCAATATGAGCCACGAAATCCGCACGCCCCTGACCGCCATCCTCGGTTATGTCGACCTCATTGCCGAAGGTTGCCCCGGGCAATGCGAGTTTGGCAGCCAGGCATTGCCCGAGAGTATCAAGATCGTCTCTCGCAACGCCCAACACCTGATGGAGGTGATCAACAACGTGCTCGACCTGTCGCGGATCGAGTCGGGTTGCATGACACTGGAGCGGGTCGCCCGCGATCCGGCCAAACTCTTGCGCGAGGTGGTGGGCATGATGCGCATCCGCGCCGAGGCAGCCAACCTGACCCTCGATCTGCGGATCGATTCACTGCTGCCGCCGGCCATCTTGACCGACCCGACACGGCTCCGGCAAGTGTTGATCAACCTGGTGGCCAATGCCGTTAAGTTCACCGAGCGCGGTGGCATTACCATCGTCGCCCGAGCAAACAAAACCCCAACCGCGGGCCAGCGGTTGCTGATCGACGTGATCGACACCGGCATCGGCATCGAAGCCGAGCAGCTCGATCACCTGTTCGCGCCGTTCCACCAAGGCGATTCGTCGACCACCCGGCGCTTCGGCGGCAGTGGGTTGGGGCTGACCATCAGCAAACGGCTCGTCGAATTGCTCGGCGGATCGATCCACGTGGTCAGCCAGCCGGGAGATGGTAGCCGCTTCAGCGTCGAATTGCCGATGACCGTCGCCGAACGCACGGAGCGTGTCGACCAGGAGAACACCGGCTCCAACGCCACCCAGTCCGACTCACCGGCCGACCCCAGCCAGGGCAGCCCAAGCCGCAAACTGCTGCCGTTGCGTTGTGGGCCATCGGTCGCACCCAAGTCCAACGCCCACTCGACGGCGTCGCCATCCGCAGCCGGCAATGCCGGTGGTCCCGCGTCCAGCGAAACCGCTCACTCGTCGAACCAAGCCGGTCACTCGCCGAACGGGACGAGCAATCCGGAATCGCCGCTCGCCGGACTCCGCCTGCTGCTTGCCGAAGACGGGCCGGACAATCAGCGGTTGATCTCGCTGGTGCTCAAAAAGGCGGGGGCCGAGGTGACCGTGGTCGAAAACGGGGCCCTCGCCGTGGAGCAAGCCTTGAAGACGGTGGCCGAACAGAGCCCCTTCAGCGTCGTGCTGATGGACATGCAGATGCCCGTGATGGATGGCTACGAAGCGACCGCGAAGCTTCGCGAAGAGGGCTACACGCGACCGATCATCGCCCTGACGGCCCACGCACTGGGCGGCGACCGCGAGCGGTGTCTGCATGCCGGCTGCGACGAGTACGTCTCCAAGCCGATCAATCGCGAGTTGCTCATCGCCACCATCGCCCAGTTCGCTCAGGCGGCCGAACGGGTGATCCTCAGCGATCAGGCCTGAGACGGCGGCTGGCGAGAAAGCTCTGGCCCGCCGGGCAGCAATTTCGGCCGGTGGCTACAAACGGTAGTTCCAGGCGGTAGTTCCAGGCGATGGCTCGGAGTTTGCAAGGTGGGCGCTGCGGGCGGACCGGCGTTCTCTCGTGCCCTGGCTGTGCGCGCCTTGGCGTGGGATAAAAAGCGGGCTGGCGCGGCGCGCAACCACGCAACCGACGATGAAAAGACAATGCGACCGGGCGGGGAGGAGAGGGCGAGGCGGGAAGCCGTGGCGGGGCCGACCAACTGGCAGTCAGATCAGCCGTCGCTGACCTTGGCGGCGTCCGGCTTGCGCGGCCCTTGATTGCCACGGTCTTCGCCACGATGAATGGCATCGAAGACCTCGCGACGGTGGACCGGCACTTCCTTCGGGGCTTCGACCCCAAGGCGGACCTTGTCGCCTCGAATCTCCACCACGACGATCGTAATGTCATCGTTGATGACAATACTTTCGTTCTTTTTACGCGATAGGACCAACATGGTACCTTCCTTTACTCTCTCGCCGCGACATCCTATTTTACCAAGCCCGGCGAGAGCGCTCCTTGGTGCGCAGAATAATCTGCTGTCTTTTTACGATACGCTGAATACGTCCAAAGTCAAGAAAGCAGAACACTTTTGGACCGCTTTTTGCCAAACATTTGCGAGCATGGCCCTCAAGGTTGATACGACACGCACGACGTGCCGGATTCAGCCATTTTAAGAAACTCGCTCGAACGGCCACTCATTCGACGCAAGCCTCAATATAAATTCATCTTACGACTCCAATCCAACACACGCCCGTCGCACCTCGGCGCCGATCCAACCACCCACCCCGCGGAGGGGTTTTGCCATCGGTGCCACGGCGGGCGTTCGACCGGAAGCGACGCGGCGGCAGACTCCTCCCCATTCCGGTAAGCCGCGGGGAGAGATGTCCAGGAGGATTGCAAAGTCGATTTCTTCCGTCATTCCCGAGAAGCTTGTGCCCGCGAAAGCGGGGATCAGGAATCCAGCGATCCGGTCTCCTTCCGTCATTCCCGAGAAATCGGGAATCCAGCGATCGTCTCAATTCCCTGGATTCCCGCGGCCGCGGGAATGACGTGCGGAGGCTCAATGCCGGCTGCAACCGACTTTACAATCCTCCTGGAGAGATGCCGCGGGCCCGCCAATCATGCGGGTCGGCGCGAATCGTTGGCGTCTATCCGTGCCCTGGCCTTGGCCCACGAAAATGCCCCAGCATGCCCTGGCGCTTCCGGTCGCCGGGCCGTATAATGCTCAAAGTCATCCTCTTATCCGCACCTTTGTCAAACATCACATCAGTGCCATGGAACGCCGCCGACGCAACGACAGGCCTCGGAGACTCTTCACGATCGACCTGGCCAACGCGACTTTGCCCCTGGTACGAGCCATTCTTCGCGACATCGTCTCCGTCGCCCGGGAATTGGACGAACGCCATCGCCGCGTGGCGCCGCTGCTCGAGGCCCAACCGGCCGAGGCGAACGACCCCTACAGCGAGGAAATCCTCGATGTCCGCCAGCAGTTGGAATCCGACCAGCGGCGTCTGAAGGCCTTAACGGCCGAGCTGGCGGAATTGGGCGTCCGCCTGTCTGACCCATTGGTCGGCGAGGTGGAGTTCCCTGCCCGCATTGGCGACCGGCGAGGGTGGCTCTCCTGGCGGCTGGACGAGTCGGAGGTGGATCACTGGCGTCCGAAGCGAACCTCCGCGCGGCGTCGCCTACCGATGGCGGCCACCGCCGACGACGGGCCGACCGATTTCGGTGCGGCCGGTGGCGCCAGTTCGTGAACCGGTCTCGGGCGGCGATATGAGGCGATCAAACCGCCGGTTGACGCACAGGCCGCGGCTCGTGTCGACGCATTACCCGGGTCCAAGGACCGTTGCCGCCCGCAGCCACGGTTTGGAAAGCCCGGCCGATCCGCGATAGCAGCCAAGGCCCCGATCTGGCATAATGGGGCCGACATGGACATCGAACTCTACTTCCAGCCGGAACTGGAACGCCCCCAGCTGCATGGCTTCGCCATGGGCAACGCCGTGGTCTTCTCGCGCGGCGCGCCCGACAAGCAATCGCCCAATGAAGATGCGGCCGCCCTGCTGGCGGTAAACGATCATGCCCTCTTGCTGATCGTGGCCGACGGCATGGGCGGACAGCCTTATGGCGAACGGGCGTCCGATTTGGCCGTCCGGCGGGTCATCGCGGCGGTGAACGAAGGCCCCACCGACGAGCCAAGCCTACGAGGCTCGATCCTCAACGGCATCGAGGACGCCAACCGGGCCATCGCGGAGTTGGGTGTGGGCGCCGGGACCACGCTGGCGATCGCCGAGATCCAAGGCCGCACCGTCCGGACCTACCACGTCGGCGACTCGATGATCCTCGTCACCGGCCAGCGGGGACGAATCAAGCTCCAAACCACCCCGCATTCGCCGGTCGGATACGCCGTCGAGGCCGGCGTGCTCGACGAGCTAGAGGCCATGCACCACGAGGACCGTCACGTGGTGTCCAACGCCCTGGGCTCGGCCGACATGCGAATCGAAATGGGCTCCAGCATCACCATGGCGCCCCGCGACACGCTCCTGCTCGCCACCGATGGCTTGTTCGACAATCTGCACACCCCGGAAATTATCGAACGGATTCGCCGCGGTCCACTTCCCAAGCAAGCCGAGAAGCTCGCCCAATGCTGCCGCGCCCGCATGGTCGCACCGGACGCCGGTGAACCCTCGAAGCCCGACGATCTCACCTTCTTGCTCTTCCGCCGGGCGTAGTCGAGAAGGCCCGCTCGGCAGCCGCCTCCGCGCCCCCAGGGCCAAACAGCCGCCACGAAGCAAGGCGATCTTGGCAAGCGGGCCCGTGTCGGCCCCTTCAGCCAGGAACGCGGGAGCGCAGGCACCCTGGGGTTGATGGGAAAAATAACGCGGAACGGGGAAATCGCCCTCCCGCCTTCGCTAACCCGAAAAGCCGCCCCAAGCCGCAAAATTCCGAATATCTTGCCTGCGCGGCCCGCTATCGCTTCACTCGAACCCGGCCCGCAACCGATTCAAGGGGATACACCGCGCCGCGAGTGCGCGCGGTCGCCTGCCTGGACAAGGACGCCGCCGGGTGATTTGAGGACAATGGACATGATCGTACAGCGAAGCAAGCATCAAACGGACTCATGGAACGGAATCCGGTCGGACAACGCCAGCGGCACGGGCCGCGCGGGGCGGACCGCGATCGAGGTCGCGCGGGCGAATCGGCCACGCCGGGCAATCCCCAGCGCGTTGCCGATCGGCCTGATAATCGTCTCGCTGGCGGCGGTCTTTGCGCGGGCTGAAGAAACGCGGGCGGAAAAAACGCGGGCGGAGAAGCCGCTCCCGCCGATCGGCCACTCGGCTCCGAGCGACGAGATGCCCATGCCGACGAGCGTGCCCTGGGTACCGCCGGTCGAGCCAAAGCTGAACACGGGCCATACGAACCCCGGCGAAGCCCTGCCGACAGAGCCTGGCACGTCGCCGGCAGAATCGCTCGATGCGACGGCCACGGACGACGTCTCGGCCCGCACCGCGGCGGCTCCTTCGACGCGTCGTTTCGACGGGTCGGTGCCCGTGAACCCGCCGGGGTTGGTCGCGCCGGATCAGCCGCTGCCGTCGATGCCGGCATCCGAGGAATCGGACGGCGAAGCGGTCGATCTTCCGCTGATCGACTTGCGTTGGCAGCCGCCCCTGGCGTTGACCCAACGTCTTGAGAAGCTAAAAGGCAATGCCACGGTGGACGCCTGGATCGATCGCGTGGACTCCTCCGTGGCGCGGCTGGGCGCGGCGTTCGAGCAACGCGAGTTCAACGGCTCCCTTCCCACGCGTCACGCAGCGCTGGCCAATCTCCGCGAAACGCTCGCCGCGGCCGAGCCAATCGCCGCCAGCCTGGACGACGCCGAGCTGTCGACGGAACTCCGCCGCGCTGCCCACGCCTTGCGGCGTCGGACGGATGTCTGGACCCACGTGTCCGGGCTGCACGAGACGCCTCCCGAGGCCGACACCGGGGCGGATCGCGAGTTGACGGTCGGGGCCATCGCCGCGATCGATCGGATCACGGCCTTCTCGCCCCAGGGACCCGCCTGGCGCGAGTATCTCATGCTGGACGTGCTCCGCCAGTGGGCCGACGGAACAGTGGCCGACGACAATCAGCGCGCCACCGAAGCGGTGGAGCGGGCACTGCGCCGGCTTAGCGAGGCGCCGCTGACCATGGATCAACGCCAGTTTCTTGAGCGGCGTCCGCTGGTCGAGTTGCGCGCGCAACTGCGGCGCGAGGTGGAACAACCGGTGGATCCCAGCCTGTTGCTGATCAAGTTGGAACGCTACGAGATGACCGGCTGGGCCAGCGAGGCCGAGCGCGTGGCGGCCGATCGTCGGCGGTTGGCCGTTTCCAAAGACCCCAAACGACGCATGTTGGCGGCCCAACTGGAGCGGCATTATCGCAACGCCAATATCCGCGTCTCCATGAGCGAGAACCTGCTGAACCGACTCATGCCCGATCGCGAGCCGGAAACGGCCGCCGTGCGCGACGTGGTCCATGGGCTGCCCGTCCGCGGCCGCAGCACCACGCAGACGCGCGTGGGCGTGAAGATGCTGCCCGACCCCCGTCGCGTGACCATGGCCCTGGAGATTCAGGGCGAGGTCCGCTCGCTGACCACCTCGACCAGCGGCCCGGCCACTTTCTGGAACAACAGCCAGGCCTGGTACGTGGCGGACAAACCGCTGGAGATCGACCTGACAGGCATCCACATGTGGCCCGCCCGCGTGCGGGTGAGCAACGCCCTGCGGCTTCGCGACGTGCAAACCGACCTGGACGGTCTACCGCTGATCGGCTCGTTGGTGGAGCGCGTCGCCCGATCGCAACATGCCCAAAGCCGCGACGAAGTCAACGCCGAGATTCGCCGGAAGGTGTACCGCAAGGCGAAGCAACGGATCGACACCGAGTCGGAACAGCGGCTGAAGGCCGTCTCCGCCCGACTACGCGAGAATGTGTTGGAGCCGATGCATCGGCTGCGACTCGATCCGACCATGATCGATGCCGACACCAATCGCGACGGCTTCATCATGCGTCTGCGTTTGGCGGGCGAGGACCAACTGGGTAGCCACACGCCGCGTCCTCGGGAGCCGGAAGGGGCCCTCGCCGGCTTCCAGATGCACCAAAGCGCGATCAACAATTCGCTCAGCCGGCTGGAACTGGCCGGCCAGACCTTCACCCTAGCGGAACTCAAGGGGCATCTGGAGGAGCGACTCGGCCGCGACGACCTCCTGCATGTTCCGCCCGACCAACACGACGTGGAAATCACCTTCGCCGAAAACGACCCGCTGCGAATCAGCTGCGAGGATGGCAAGCTAGGCATCTCGCTGAGCATCGCCCAGCTCAAGAAGGGCTTCCGCTCCTGGAAGGACTTCCGCGTGCAGGCGTTTTACCGGCCCGAGCCCGATGGGCTGTCGGCCGAACTGGTCCGCGATGGGGTGATTCAACTGATCGGCGAGCTGCGCATGGGTGGTCAGATCGCCCTGCGCGGGGTCTTCGCCCGCACGTTCTCGAAGCGTCGCCCCATTCGGCTCACGCCCGAGCGGCTGATCGAGAACCCGAAGATGGCCGGCGTGGAGGTCACCCAACTGGTGATCGACGACGGCTGGGTCGGACTGGCCCTGGGCGAGAAACCCGATGAAACCGAACATGCCCGCTACCCGCTGCTGGAGGCAATGCGCGGCCACTGAGCCGGGCCGTTGCCTCGCCCTCCCTTTAGCGTCTTCGCGTGAGACCTCGCTCGTCATTCCCGCGCACGCGGGAATCCAGGCCTCCCACGTTTCCTTCGCGTCTTTGCGCCTTTGCGTGAGGTGCCGCGCCTTTGCGTGAGGCCATCCACGGGCACTGGCGAGACGCCAGTGGCACCCCGGTCCGGACGCCAGTGGCACGCCGCGCGTCATTCCCGCGCACGCGGGAATCCTCCCGGCTCACGGTTCCCAGCGGCGGAAGCGGCCCAGGGCGTCGGCGATTTCGTCCCGGCGTCGCTCGAAGACGGCGAACAGGGCGATGATCCCCGCGCCCAGTCCGATGCAGCAGGTCCAGAACAACCACATCCGCCCCTGCTCGAAGGCGGCGTAGCCGATCATTCGCGCGATCACCACCAAGAGGAAGGCGACGCCCAGGTAGACGTAGCCGCGGATCCGCAGGGTCACGCCCACCAGCACGCCGATCACGCAAAGGGCGACCAACACCAGCGGCAGCCAAGTCGACTCGCCCACCCCGCGCAGGAACTCGGTCGTCGATGAGACATAGATCATCGATAGGGCCAGGTAGCGTAGCCCGGCGCGCTGGGCGTCGTCCAACCGGCCGCGATCGATCCGCTCGGCCACGAGCAACGCCAACCCCGGCGGGATGAGCCACAGTTGCGGATGCGCGGCGAAGGTGAAGCCACCGCGATCCAGCATCACCCAGAGCCCCACGCTACCGGTGAAGATGGCCAACCCCGACATGGCCACCGCCCGCCGGCCCCGGGCCAGCAAGCCGTAGAACACGGCCATCAGGAACCACAGCGCCGGGCTGGCCTTCGCTAGCGAGAGCGGGTTGCGCGGCTGATCGGTGTCGATCACCCAGAAACCCAGCATCACGATCACGGGCAGCCACTCGGCCGTACGGCGCAGGGGCTCGGCCAAGACATCCAGCCCCCGACGCTGGAAGAAGTGGCCCAATCCAGCGCCGGCGAACGCCCCGATCATCACGATCAGCATCCAATAGCGTTCGATCAACCCCAGCCGAAACAGCAGTGGCTCGCACAGATAGATATGCAGCCCGAGCAGGGCAAGCAACGCCTCGGCGGCATAGACCAAGCCGGTGGGCGGGATGTTCATCGGGAGTTCGAGAGGCTCGCCGCCGTCGCGTCGCGAGAAGGTGTGACCGGCCGAGCGGAGCGCGACGATCAGGCAGAGCACGACGCCGACCGCCAGCACCAGCCCCACCACCACGGTCGCGTTGCCCGACACCGGCGCGCCGCTGCGGGGGTGAAAGTGCCACGCCTCGCCCAACAGCACCCCCAGCAGCGCGGCCAGGGTGAGGACGCCGAACTGGCCGAGCACTTCACGGCCCGTGCCGTGCCAACGCGTGGCCTGGGGAAACACCCGCCGCAGACCCACGGCGCAGAGCAGGGAGATCATGGCCGAGCCGATCAACAGCGTGATCGCTCGTTGCAGCCAAGGGGCCTGATGCTGGGCTGTTGAAAATGTTCTCGTTTGTTTTTTCGGGCTATCCGTAGCTTGCTGCGGCGGATTCTTGGTAGGCGGTGACTCGTCGAGAGGTGAGGGTGGCGCCGAGTGTGTCTTGCACCCAT
>Ga0180436_10001173_pt1 | contig 25930 bp, 18 predicted proteins | sample SS_ome_2_FD_132434 | JGI IMG/M metagenome (GOLD analysis project Ga0180436, IMG submission 132434) | Hypersaline lake sediment archaeal communities from the Salton Sea, California, USA - SS_3_S_2 metaG | ecosystem: Environmental > Aquatic > Non-marine Saline and Alkaline > Hypersaline >... | reverse complement strand
TCTTGTCTCCTTCATCTTTCTCACGGTGCATGCACCGACTCGGGGAGGACGTCGCCGAGGAACTGCCCCGTGTACGACGCGCCGACACCCATGATCTCCTCCGGCGTCCCCGCCGCAACGACCGTTCCACCGCCGTCGCCGCCCTCCGGACCGAGGTCGACAATCCAGTCGGCGGTCTTGATCACGTCCAGGTTGTGCTCGATCACGATGACGGTGTTCCCCGAGTCGACGAGCCGATGGAGAACCTCGAGGAGCTTCTGGACGTCGGCAGCGTGCAGTCCCGTCGTCGGCTCGTCGAGGATGTACAGGGTCTTCCCGGTAGACCGCCGCGAGAGCTCCTTCGCCAGCTTGATCCGCTGCGCTTCGCCGCCCGAGAGCTCGGTTGCCGGCTGCCCCAGCTCGATGTACGACAGCCCGACATCGAAGAGCGTCTGCAGACGACGCCGGATCCGCGGAACGTTTTCGAAGAATGAGAGCGCGTCCTCGACCGACATCTTCAGGATCTCCGCGATCGAGCGGCCCTTGTAGCGCACTTGCAGCGTCTCCCGGTTGTATCGGGTTCCCTTGCAGATGTCGCACGGCACGTAGATGTCGGGGAGGAAGTGCATCTCGATCCGCTCCCGACCCTGTCCCTGGCAGGCTTCGCACCTCCCACCCTTGACGTTGAAGCTGAACCGCCCCGCCGCGTAGCCGCGGAGCTTCGCATCCGGCGTCTTCGCCAGCAGGGCGCGGATGTCGTCGAACAGCTTGGTATAGGTCGCAGGGTTCGAGCGAGGGGTCCGCCCGATCGGCGACTGGTCGATCTCGATCACCTTGTCGATCTCGTCGACCCCCTCGACACCCTTGTGGGCTCCGGCCCGCCGCGCCGAGAGATGGAGCTCGTGGGCGACGCTCCGGTAGAGGACCTCCTCGATGAGGGTGCTCTTCCCCGAACCGGAGACCCCGGTGACGCAGACGAAGCAGCCGAGCGGGAACTCGACGTCGATCTCCCGCAGGTTGTGCTCCGAGGCCCCGAGAACCTTCAGCCGCTTCCCGTTGCCGGCCCGACGCTCCTCCGGAACCGGGATCCGAAGGGCACCCGACAGGTACTTACCCGTAATCGACTTGGAGCACTGCGATACCTCTTCCGGCGTTCCGGCGGCGACGACTTCCCCTCCGTGGGACCCGGCGCCGGGTCCCAGGTCGAGGACGAAGTCGCTCTCTCGGATCGTCTCCTCGTCGTGCTCGACGACAATCACCGTGTTCCCCAGATCGCGTAGTCCCTTCAGCGTGTCGAGGAGACGCCGGTTGTCCCGCTGATGCAACCCGATCGAGGGCTCGTCAAGAACGTAGAGGACGCCGGTCAGCTGGCTTCCGATCTGCGTCGCCAGGCGGATCCGCTGTGCCTCACCGCCAGCGAGGGTTCCGGCCTGGCGGTCGAGCGTCAGGTAGTCGAGGCCGACGGCGACCATGAACCCGAGTCGCGCCTTGATCTCCTTGAGGATCTGCTGGGCGATCATCCCCTCGCGCGCGTTCAGCTCGAGCTCGTCAAAGAACGTCAGCGCGTCGCGGATCGACAGCGACGTCGCTTCGTGGATGTTTGACCCGCCGATCGTCACCGCGAGGATCTCAGGCTTCAGCCGCGCCCCGTGACAGGTGGGACAGGGGAGGGTCGCCAGATACTGCTCCAACTCCTGACGCCACTGATCGGAGCTCGTCTCGCGATACCAACGTTCGAGGGAAGCGACGATCCCACGGAGCGGGCGCGAGATCGTCCGCTCGTACCCGCTCGGCGACTTGTAGTGGAACGTGATCTCCTCGCCCCCGGTTCCGTGAAGGATGACGTCGATCTTCTCCTGGGGAACGTTGCCGAGCGGCTCCTGCGGATCGATCCCCAGGTGCTCGGCGAGTGCTGTCATCTGGGCTGCGAACCATCGGCTCGACGTGTTCGCAAACGGGATCAACCCGCCGTTCATCATCCCGTACCGCGGATCGATCACGAGCTCTGGATCGATCTCCTTGCGCGACCCGAGCCCGCTGCACTCCGGGCAAGCCCCGTACGGGTTGTTGAACGAGAACATCCGCGGGGAGAGCTCCTCGTAGCTGATCCCGCATCGGATGCAGGCGTAGTGCTCGCTGTACAGGTGCTCCTCGCCGCCGTCGACGACGACGCTCGCCAGCCCGTTCCCGTGCTTCAGCGCCGACTCGATCGAGTCGGTGACTCGGCCCCGCTTCTTCCCGTCGACGGTGATCCGGTCGACGACGATCTCGATCGTGTGCTTCCGGTTCTTCGCCAGCTCGATCTCTTCGTAGAGCGTCCGGGTGATGCCGTCGACCCGAACCCGCGTGAATCCCTCCTGTCGGATCTCCTCGAACGTCCGCCGGTACTCCCCCTTCCGGCCGCGGACAATCGGAGCCAAGATCTGCACCTTCGTTCCGGAGGGGAAGCTCATCACCGAGTCAACGATCTGCTCGGCCGACTGCTGACTGATCGGATCGCCACACTTCGGACAGTGGGGATGCCCGATCCGCGCATAGAGCAGCCTCAGGTAGTCGTAGATCTCGGTGACGGTCCCGACGGTCGACCGCGGGTTGTGGCTTCGCGTCTTCTGGTCGATCGAGATCGCCGGAGAGAGTCCCTCGATGAAGTCGACGTCCGGCTTCTCTTTCTGCTGTAGGAACTGCCTGGCGAACGCGGAGAGCGATTCGACGTAACGGCGCTGCCCCTCGGCGTAGATCGTGTCGAAGGCGAGTGAGCTCTTCCCCGAGCCGGAGATCCCGGTGATGACGATCAGTTGGTCGCGCGGCAGCAGGACGTCGATGTCCTTCAGGTTGTGCTCCCGTGCCCCTTTCACATGGATAACGTTCATAGCCCCTTCTTCAGCTCCCGGATCTCGTCTCTCAGGCTGGCCGCCAGCTCGAACTCGAGCCGGTCCGCCGCCTCCAGCATCTGTCGTTCCAGTTCCTGGATCGTCGTGACGCGTTCCGTGTGCGTCCTCGGCTTCGGCCGCTCGCGAACCTCCTGCGGCCTCGGCTGCGAGGACATCATCGACTGTACGATGTCGGTGACCGCCCGCTCGATCGTTCGCGGGGTGATCCCGTGCTTCTCGTTGTGGGCGATCTGGATCGTTCGCCTGCGGTTCGTCTCGCGGACCGCATGACGGATCGAGTCGGTCTGCTTGTCCGCGTACAGGATCACCTTCCCGTGAACGTTGCGCGCCGCCCTTCCGATCGTCTGGATCAGCGACGTCGCGGAGCGGAGGAACCCTTCCTTATCGGCGTCGAGAACGGCGACCAACGACACCTCCGGAAGGTCCAGCCCCTCCCTCAGCAGGTTGATTCCGACGAGGACATCGAACTTCCCGAGCCGGAGCTCTCGGAGGATGTCGATCCGATCGAGCGTGTCGATCTCCGAGTGAAGGTACCGTGCCCGGATCCCGAGATCCACGAGATACTCGGTCAGGTCTTCGGCCATCCGCTTGGTCAGGGTCGTCACGAGAACCCGGTGCTGTCGCTCGACGACCGCACGGATCTCCCCGAGAAGGTGATCGATCTGGCCCTTCACCGGATGCAGGACGACCTCCGGATCGACGAGTCCCGTCGGTCGGATGATCTGCTCGATCACCTTCTGCGCGTGGCGTTCCTCGTACGGTCCCGGCGTCGCCGAGGTGAAGATGACCTGACCGATCCGCTCCTCGAACTCGGAGAAGGTGAGCGGTCGGTTGTCGAGCGCTGACGGGAGCCGGAACCCGAAGTCGACGAGCGTCGTCTTCCGCGACCGGTCCCCGTGGTACATCCCCCGGATCTGCGGCACCGTCTGGTGCGACTCGTCGATCACAAGGAGGAAGTCGCTCGGGAAGTAGTCGACGAGTACCGACGGCGGCTGTCCTGACTTCCGTGCGTCGAGATGACGGGAGTAGTTCTCGATCCCCGAGCAGTACCCCATCTCCTGCATCATCTCGAGGTCGTATCGAGTCCGCTGCTCCAGCCGCTGCGCCTCCAAGAGGCGCCCCTCGCCGCGAAGACGGGAGAGTCGCTCCTCCAGCTCTTCCTCGATTCGTTCGGCGGCCTTCTTCAGCTGCTCCTCCGGTGTGATGAAGTGGGAGCCGGGGTAGATCGTGATCTCCTCTTCTTCGCGAATCGGGTGCCCGGTGATCGGATCGAGGATCGCGATCCGCTCGATCTCGTCTCCGAAGAACTCCAGGCGGACGACCCGCTCCTCGTAGGCCGGGATGATCTCCACGGTGTCGCCCCGAACCCGGAACGTCCCGCGCTCAAACCCGATCTCGTTTCGGCTGTACTGCAATGCGATCATCGAGCGCATCACGTCGTCGCGATCCCAAGCGTCCCCTCGCTTCAGAGAGAGCGACATGTCGTAGTAGCTCGCCGGCGATCCGAGTCCGTAGATGCACGATACCGAAGCGACGATGATCACGTCCCGCCGCTGGAAGAGGGCGGACGTCGCGGCGTGCCGCAGGCGGTCGATCTCGTCGTTGATCGACGAGTCCTTCTCGATGTACGTGTCGGTCTGCGGGATGTACGCCTCCGGCTGGTAGTAGTCGTAGTACGAGACGAAGTAGTGCACGGCGTTCTCCGGGAAGAGCTCGCGGAACTCGTTCGCGAGCTGCGCCGTCAGCGTCTTGTTGTGAGCGATGACGAGCGTAGGACGCTGCAGCTGTGCGATGACCTGAGCGATCGTGAACGTCTTTCCCGTCCCCGTCGCCCCCAACAGCGTCTGGAACCGGAGACCGTCCTCGACGCCGGCGACGAGTTGCTCGATCGCCCTCGGCTGGTCTCCACGTGGCGTCAACTGGTCCGTGATTCGGAACCCGGCCTCTTCTCCTACTCGTGGAAGTCTCATCCCAGTTTCGGAGGGTATCCACCCTGGGCCGGGCAATCAATAGATTCACTAGAGACACTGAAGATAGTGCATAAGGGGACAGAGGGGCGCTCTCGCGTGCGGACAACTAGCGAAGGATGGCGAAACCTGCCAATCCTCCGATGCGATCGGACCAAACCACGTCCACACGCTCGACCACCGCCGCCTCCGGGCCCGTCTGCAGCCACGCGATCAGGGCATCGAGGCGCTCGACCGAACCCTCGGCGACGACCCGCACCGTCCCGTCGGAGAGGTTCTCGACCGTGCCGACGACTCCGAGACCCTCGGCCTGCTGTCGCGTGTTGTATCGAAAGAAGACGCCCTGGACGATTCCGTGGACGATCGCTTCGACTCGCCGCTGCGACTCCATCCTCACCTCGCTCCGTGCCCGCTACCCCCGCTGCCTCTGCGACCGCCCGTTCGGACGGATCGGATTCTACGCGAACCGATGCAGGCCGCACGCCCGTGCGGACGCGACGGCCGCTTCCCACGTCCTCCGCGTCGTTCGCCGTCGTAGCGACGGGTGTTCGAAGGCTCGATACGCCGGATGGTACTGATCCATCACGTTCAGGAAGGTCGCACGCGAGATCTCGTCGGCGAGGAACGAGACGATACGATCGGTCCCCGCGAGCCCGTCGGGAAGGACGAGATGCCGGACGAGGAGACCTCGGACGGCACGGCCATCCGGGCCCAGCTCGAGGTCCCCGACCTGCCGATGCATCTCTCGAACCGCCTCCTGCGATCGTGCGACGTACTCGGAGATCCCGGAGAGTTCCTCCGCGATCGCCGAATCCCCGTACTTGAGGTCCGGCATGTACAGGTCAACGATCCCGTCGAGCCGCCGAAGGACGTCGACCGACTCGTAGCCGCCGCAATTCCAGACGACGGGAAGCTCGAAGCCACGCGACGCCGCGACCGACAGGGCGTCGACGATCGCATGCGCCTGGTGGGTCGGCGTGACGAGGTTCAGGTTGGGGCAACCGCGCTCCTCGATCCGTAGGAAGATCTCGGCCAGATCCGGGACCGTGAGGTCCGTCCCCTCGCAGGCTTGGCTGATCTCGGCGTTCTGACAGTAGAGGCAGGCGAGACTGCAGCCCGAGAAGAACACGGTTCCCGATCCGCGACGTCCGACGAGCGGCGCCTCCTCACCGAAGTGCGGTCCGAAGGACGCCACCCGCGGCGCCAACCCCACACCGCAGCGTCCGATCTCTCCGGCGAGGCGATCGACGCCGCAGGCATTCGGGCAGAGCCGGCAGGGGGAGAGGAGCTCGCGGAGCCCTCTCGCAACCTCGCCAAGGCGCGTTTTGGAGGCCCGCATTCCATCCTTCCCTTCTTGGTCGAAGCCCACTCGATCCAAAGGCGTGACCGACGATTGCCTTTCCCGTCGCCACGATTAGAATCGGCTTGGGATCCGAACACAAGTCAAGGAGGCAAGATGGCGTTCGTATCGAAGAAGGACCTCGTCGAGAAGCTCCAACCGCTAGTCGAGCGTCTCTCCCGGCTCCGCGATGAGCTCGATGCACTGAACGACGAAATCGAGCAGATCGTCGACGAGATCGACGACGCGCTCGACGAAGCCGAGGACTAGCCGACAACCGGTGTCGCGCGAATCCACGGACGGGGCTGACACTCGCCCGGGACCGAGCGTGTAGATGGAGATGCCCGCAACCTCCTTGCCCTACTCCGCTCGGGCACGGGAAGCGAGGTCGGAGAGCCCACCCCGTCCCCCTCGCTTCCCGCTCGCCTTTCGAGGCCGAACTGGAGGTTCGATGACGCCCGACGACGACCCGACGCAGCTACTGGCGGAGCTCATCCGCTTCGACACGACGAACCCTCCTGGAAACGAGAAGGCGTGCGTTGCGCACCTTGCCGACCGCCTCACCGACGCCGGCCTCGACACCACCCTTCTGGCCGCCGATCCGGATCGTCCGAACCTGATCGCCCGGCTTTCCGGGAGAGGCGAGGCGCCCCCGCTCCTGCTGTACGGACACGTCGACGTCGTGACGACCGCGCACCAGGAGTGGACGCATCCGCCGTTCGCGGGCCGCGTCGTCGACGGCTGGATCTGGGGGCGAGGAGCCCTCGACATGAAGGGGGCTGTCGCGATGATGACCACGGCGGTCCTCCGTGCCGCAAAGCGCGGTCTCACACCGGCGGGGGACGTTCTGCTCGCCTTCGTCGCCGATGAGGAAGCGGGAGGAAAGGCGGGCGCACGCTTCCTCGTCGAGGAGTACCCGGAGACGTTCGGCGGCGCAAAGTACGCCATCGGCGAGTTCGGAGGCGTTCCGATCCATGTCGCCGGTCGCCGGTTCTACGCGATCCAAGTCGCCGAGAAGCAGCCTTGCTGGCTCGAGGTGACGCTCCGCGGACCGGGAGGACACGGCGCGCGCCCGATGCGCGGCGGTGCGATGGCCGCCCTCGGGAGGATCCTCTCGGACCTGGACCGGGGGCGAACGCCGATCCATGTCACCCCTGTAGCGCGCCGGATGATCGCGTCGATCGCCGACGAGGTCGGGGGAGTGAAGGGCGTGGTCCTCCGGCGCCTGCTCAACCGGCGTCTGACCGATCGTCTCCTCCGCCTTCTCGGAACGTCGGGTGCTCAGCTCGAGCCGCTCTTCCGAAACACGGTCAACGCCACGACGGTCCGAGGGGGAGAGAAGGGGAACGTCATTCCTACCGAGATCGCCCTCGGTCTCGATGGACGGATCCTCCCCGGGTTCGGACCTGAGGACCTGATCGGCGAGATCCGAGACCTGACCAAGGTCCCCTTCGAGCCACGCATCCTACTCCACGATCCGTCGACGGCGGAGACAGATCTCGGCCTGTTCGACACCCTCGCCGGAATCCTTCGAGAGCTCGATCCGGGGACCCCATCCTTCCCGCTCCTCCTCCCCGGCTCGACCGATGCGAGGTTCTTCGACCGCCTTGGGATCCAGACCTACGGGTTCACCCCGATGAACCTACCGCACGATTTCGACTTCTTCTCGACGATCCACGCCGCCGATGAACGTGTGCCGTGCGAAGCGATCGAATTCGGAACACAGGCCATCGGCGCCCTTCTGGAACGCTATGGCGCAAGCGGTTGATCCGGCTTCAGGGGCAGGCGTCGATCTTCGCTAGAGAACCGGTTCGAGGAGAGCCAGGATCCGTTCGAGAGGGGCGACGTCCGCGTCGCTGAACTGGCCCTGTTCATCGGAGTCGACATCGAAAACCGCGACCACTTCCCCATCGTGCAACACCGGGAGGGCGATCTCGCTTCGCGACCTCGCATCACAAGCGATGTGCCCCTGGAAGTGCTCGACGTCGTGGACGACGACCGGCGCGCGCGTCTCCGCTGCTCGCAAGCAAACCCCTCTCCCGGAGAGAACTTGGCAGGCGACGGGCCCCTGGTACGGACCGACGTGAAGATCTCCCGATGCCGTCAGGAAGTAGAACCCTGTCCAGAAGTGATGCGGCATCTTCGCGTGAAGGACAGCGCAGATCGTCGCCATCGCCGCGATCAGATCGGGCGACTCCCCCTCGATCAGATCCCGAAGCTGGGTGGTGATCCGCTCGTACCGGGCGGCGCGACGCTCCGCCAACGACATCATCCCGACCTGCCTCCCGAGACGACCTGGAATCCGACCCTCTCGGCCCCGCAATGGGAGCGCAAGAGTTCCGCATACCGGGCGGCCAACGCCTCGACAGTTTCGATCGGTTCGTCCGACGGCGCGTAGAGCACGGCGAGGACGTCCTTCGTCGCATCGCCGATCTTCGTCGCCATCGAGTCCTTGACAGGGTTCCCGCACGGCGCCCATCCGGCCTCCGTCCTCCGGCAGACGACAAGGAGGTCCTCCAGATCGATCGTCTGGCCCGACGCGTTGAAGACGTAGGACTCGTCCTCCAATCCGTGACGAAGGAGGAGCTCGGGCCCGGTGATCGCCGCGTCGAAGAGCGATCCGGGGAGACCGGACTCGAGGCTGATGGCGTTGTTTACGTCCACCGGCCCGTTGATCAGCGGGAAGGACTCCCCAAGCGCGGCGCGAAGGAGGAACTCGCTCGCCGGCTTCCCGCGCCCGCTGGGACGGTACTTCCCGAAGCGGAGCATCTTGCGAACGCGCGTTCGCGTCTCCTGCGGCACGAAGGTCTCGCCGGTACTCCGAACCCGCGCAAGAAGCGACTCGAGGAACTCCGGAGCATCAATCGTTGTACCTGGCGGGTCGATCCCCTCACCCCAGATGAGCGCGGCGATCGGGGCCGCGGCCATCGTCCGATCGATCGCCAGCGAGTAGAGGGGATCCATGCCGGGCCTCCCGAGGTCTCAGAGCTACTGAACCGGAGCGAGGGCCTCCCGGTCGAGCTCGAACGTCGCCCCGACGCCGTTGGCCACGACGGCATACGTGCCGTCCGGTAGGCGCTCAATCGCCAGCGGGATGCTCTCCTCGAAGGCGACCACCTCCCGCTCACAGGAGGCGTCGACAGGTCGTCGCGTGGTCAGCGTCAGCACGAACGTATTCTCTCCGCCGTCGTAGTCTTGGCGAATCTCGTCGACCTCGGTGCACGTCTCGAGCAGCGTCCCTCGGACGATCGCGGTCACCCCGCCTGGGAGCGTCTCCTGCATTCGAATCTCCACCGTGTCGACGTTGGCAACGCCGTAGAGATACTCCGCCGGGCCCTGGTTCGAGCGACATCCGAACAGGATCAGCGGCAAGAAGGCGAGCAACGCGATCCGATATCGGACGCGCCGCCTGCTCATCAGGATGTTCTCCCCCGACCAATGCTTACGCACCACGGGTAATCCTACACCACAACGGGGGGGCGGTGAAAGCGCAGCGACAGAGGATGCCGCTCCGACCGACGAGAAGCGCTCCGATGCGATGCAGTCGATACAATGGGACGCGAAGCGCCGGATCGGTCGGCGCGTGGAGCGACAGTCGAAGGAACCCGAGTGGGCGGACAAGAAGAAGGCGTGCGGCACTTCCTGATCGACACGGATACCGCGTCGGACGACGCCGTGGCGCTCGTCATGACGCTGCAACGCCCCGACGTCCACGTCGAGGCGATCACGGTCGTCGGGGGGAACGTGCCCCTGGACCAAGGGATCCAGAACGCGTTGTACACCGTCGAGCGTTGCGGTGCGAAGGTCCCGGTCCACGCTGGGATCGCGGAGCCGCTTGACCGCCCACTCCAGACAGCGCAGTTCTGCCACGGAGAGGACGGGATGGGAGACATCGGACTCCCTCTTTCCGGCCGCCGGCCCGCGGAGGGACACGCCGTCGAGGTAACGATCGAGACGATCGAGCGGCTCGCCGGCCGGATCACTTGGGTCACACTCGGACCGCTGACGAACGTCGCGACCGCGCTGTCGATGCGCCCGTCTCTCGCGGCCAAGGTGGAGCGGTGCGTGATCATGGGAGGGATCGGCCTCGGCCACGGGAACATCACCCCCGCCGCGGAGTACAACATCTGGGTCGACCCGACCGCTGCCAGGATCGTCTTCCAGTCCGGCTTGCCGATCACGATGGTCGGCTGGGACGTCTCGCACAAGTACGCGATCTTCACGCCGGAGCAGGCGGCGAAACTCCGAGAGGTCTCGGACCTCGGTGCGTTCTGCATCGACATCCAGGCCGCGATGACGGAGTTTGGCAAGGACTACTTGAAGCAGGTCGGGTTTGACCTGCCCGACCCGATCGCAATGGCCGTCGCCCTCAATCCCGACGTCGCGACGAGGGTCGAGGAGCTTCGAGTCGACGTCGAGACGGGCAGCGAGCTGACCCGAGGTGCGACGGTTGTCGACCATCTCCGCGTAACCGAGAAGCCGCCGAATGCCAAGATCGTCCTCGAGGCGTCCCGTGGCCGGTTCCTCGAGGTCCTCACCGATGCCCTGAGGAGAGGCTGAGTGATGATCGCCGTCCTCGGCAGCGCCAATATGGACCTCGTCATCGAGGTCCCCCGCATCCCGAGACCGGGGGAGACCGTGCGCGGCAGGGACGTCGTCTGTTATCCCGGAGGCAAGGGAGCGAATCAGGCCGTCGCCGCGGCGAGGCTCGGAAGCGATGTGGCTCTCTTCGGTAGGGTCGGCTGCGACGCCTTCGGAGATCGCGTGCTCGCCTCGTTGGTCGATGCGGGCGTAGAAGTCTCGGGAGTCGAACGGATCGAAGACGCGCCGACCGGGATCGCGACGATCTGCGTCGATCCGAGCGGCGAGAACGCCATCGCCGTGTCGCCTGGGGCGAACGCGCTCGTCGATCCGGCCTTCGTCGAGCGAATCCTGGACCGGCTCGTCGCGGCCGAGGTCGTTCTTGTGCAGTGGGAGATCCCGCTTCCCACCGTCTCGCATCTCCTCGACCGGCTGCCGACCGAAAGCCCGATCCTCGTCGTCAACCCGGCGCCGGCCGTCCCCCTCGCCTCCCTCGAGATGCGCGCTTCACGCATTGACTTCCTGACACCGAACCGTCGCGAGCTCCTCGACCTCACGGAGGAAGCGGATCCGCAGGCGGCGGTTCGGAGCCTCTTCGAGCGCGGCGTTCGAAACGTCATCTGGACCGACGGCCCCCACGGGGCGCACCGATGCACCCCCGGCGAGTCTCCGGAACGCGTCCCGGCCCCGGTCGTCGAGGCCGTGGACACGACAGCTGCCGGGGATGCCTTCAACGGCGCGCTCGCCTGGGCTCTGCTGACGATGCCGTTGTCCGAGGCGGTCCGCTGGGCGACGGCGGCTGGCGCCGCGGCCACGACACGTCGTGGGGCGCAAGTGTCCCTGCCGAGCGTTGAGGAGGTCCGCGAGCGGCTCAGCCGAGCCGACGCCGTTTCCTGAGGATTCCCCGCTACGGAGCGTGAAGGGCGAGGCGGGCCACCGGAGTGGCCCGCCTCGCCTGGATTTCGGCCCGGTTGGAGGCGATGTCTAGGTTCGAACCGTCAGCCGACGCGTCCCGACGTTGTTCTCGGGGACCGCGTCCGGGTTGAGAACCCGAACGGTCACGTCGAGACTCGACCCGACCGCGAGGGCCTCGTCGAAGTCCGATCCGTGGAGGAACTGAACACCGATGGAGATCTGGTCGTCGGGGTCGAGGCCCGGCTGCGCCACTTCGACCCGACTGACCGACTCGCCGGACGGGAGGGTGACGACGATCTCGACCGAGAACGGCCCGGACGCCGCGGCTCCCAGATTCCGGATCACGCCGTAGGCGGTGATCCAGTCGGTCCCCGCCCGGGCCCGTCCGTTGACTGCTTCGACCGCAAGGTCGGCACCCTCACCGAGACTTCCGCCGGTGTTCCCGCCGCCACTCCCCCCGACGATGGTCAGGAGGAGTTCCGCGGAGTTGTTCAGCTCGACGTGCTCGGGGATCTGGCCGTCACAGACGAGGTCCCCATCGACGTCGCCGACGCAGTCGACTTGGACGCGAACGATGTACTCTCCCGGTTCGAGGTTCCCGTCGCTCAGATCGAGCGTGCAGGAGACGGGCAGCTGCTCGCCTGCCCCGATCCCCGGGAGCGTCACGACGCCGAAGTACGGCGGATTCGCACACTGGAAGCCTCCACCACCGCAGTGGATCCCTCGAACCGGCGTGAAGGCGTCTTCGTCCACCCTCAGCAGCTCGAACGCGACGTTGAAACTCCCCGCTGCGAGGACACCGATGTTGGCCACGGTGACGTCGAACTCGATCTCGTCCACCGCGGTCTGGTCGATGACTCCATCCGGCGAGGCCTTGAAGGTCCCTTGGACGGGCGCCAGATCTGCCCCCCAGACCGTCAGGCTTGCCGCACCGAGGTTGTTCGTTCGGTTGATGTCGCTCTCCAGGATCTGACGATCCGGATCGGCTTCCGCCTGAATCCGATACAAGCCGGGCTCGAGGAGCGCCGTCTCGATGCTCACCTGAATCGTCTTCGTCTCGCCGACGGCGAGGGAGTCGACCCAGATGCGCGAGTCGGGCAGAACGGCCGTCGTGGTGAAGGCGTCGGAGCAGGCAGCGATTTGCTGCTGAGCCGTCGCACCACCCTCGGAGAGCTTGCAGTAGGAGAACTCGATCTCGAACGCACCCGCTGCGCTCTCACCGACATTGGTGATCGCTGCATTGACCCGAGCGGTCTGCCCCTGTAGGAGCAGAGCCGACGGCTCGAGCGGAAGGATCGCAATCGCCAGATCCGGTCGGCGCGCAGCACGAACGGTAACCGTGGTCACCATCTCGTTGTTGCGCTCGTCGAGTTCATCGATCGCCGATTCGGCGTCCGTCAGGATCCGAACCTCGTAGACGCCCGGACCGAAGGCCTGTCCCGTCGCCGATCGGAGGAGGCTCAGCGTGGCGACGAGCTCCATCTCCTCTCCGGCGCCCAGGTCGATGCCCGAGCAGGCCGTGGCGTCGACACACGGGATGTTCGTCCATGCGACGCCGCCCTTGACTCGATAGGAGAAGACGGCGGAGAAGTCTTCGGCGTCACTGCGGCCGGTGTTCCGAATCGTCGACCGCACGGTGACCGCACCATCGTCCTGCAACTCCACCGGGGACGGCGGGTTGAGGGCAATGGACTCCGGATGGATCTCCGCCTTCCGTTCGGCGGCCGGGATCACCGTCAACGTTCGCGTCAGCGTGTTGTTCGCCTCGTCGGTCTCGTCCAGCGCGTCGCTCGGGTCGACCTCAACACGGACGCTCAGAACCCTCTCCGAGTCGATCGTGTTCCAGCTGCCCGGAACGAGTGTCGCCGTGACTTCTTGCGATGTGCCAGCCTGAAGACCGAACGCAGTTGTCGTCGCGAAGAGCTGTTCGCCAACGTAGAAGGCAACCTCGACGTCCGGCGGTGGGCTCACATCGGTTCCACTGCTGACGATCGTCGCCGCGACCTGGACCTCTTCATCCGCGTACGGCTTCCCGCGACTGAACGTGAGGCCCTGGGGCGAGAACTCGTGCGGCATCAGCGTCAGCGTGCCGGTGATCGTGTTGTTTCCCTCGTCCCGCTCGTTCTCGACCGCGTCTTCGGAATCGACGACGACGCTCACGAGGTGTGCCCCCGACGAAAGACCCGAGAATTGGGCCGTGACGACCAGCGTCTGTCCGGTGCCCCAGGACGAGACGTTGTCGATCGTTTTCGTCACGCCTTGCACGTTGAACTCGACCGAGAACGAGGGAAGATTCGCCGTCCTCGTCGGTGGGAGCAAGACCGCGATATCGACCGAAATCTCCACGTCTCCGGACGACGTCCGATGGTACGTGAGAGAGACGGGCTCCAGATCGGCGCGGCCGGCAGGGGCATCGGCGATGCTGATCGTCGTGGTCAGCTCGTTGTTCAGCTCGTCGACCTCCGGGATCCGGTCGGTCGCATCCGCGACGACGCGAAGCTCGTACGTCCCTGCGATCGAATCAAACGCTTCCGTATCGAAGGTGAACGAGACCGTGTCGCTCTGCTGTCCGCCGAGACTCAGCGTGACCACCTGTCCGACGGCGGCTGTCCAAGGACTGGCGCCGTTCGACAGGCGGTAGAAGAGCTGGACGGCGAAGTCGCTCGCCTCCGTCGAAGATGTGTTCATCACGATCGAACTGACCTTGGCGGAGCCGCCTCGATCCACGACCGTGGGCGGCTGAACCGTAATGCTTCGCACGGTCAGTTCCGCCAAGTCCTCGGCCCATCCGACCGACCCCACAAGGCCGATCAGACAGACCACCAACGTTGCCAGATAGATGGCTCGATTCTTCATCGCCTCCGGGCCTCCTCCCGCTGGCTTCGTGTTCTCCTTCCCGGGCATCCTATCTCTGAGTGACAAGCTTGTACACGCTCCCGTCCGCCGCTCCGAAGTAGTAGATGCGGACATTCCTTTCCCCGAATGCAGTCCTTTCGACGTCCTCGATCATCAGTACCGACGACGCCGGTGCACCCCCGGTATACGAACCCATGTCGACCTCGAAGGCCGACGTTCCATTCAGCGTCAGCACATAGAGCCTCGGAGAGCCTCCACCGGTCACCAGAGCGATCCGTCCGGATTGCCGATCGACGGTCGGCGCCGTCGCAATCGGCCCAGCTCCGGTGAACGGATCGGGCCAGAGGCTGTCACTCCCGTTGTCGTCGAGCGCGATCAGCTCCCCGGCCGCCGTCGTGACGTAGACCGGATCGAGGACGCGCGGATCCTGAGCGATCGACGCGATCGCCGAGCCGAGCGTCCCACTGGCCGGGTAGCGCCAGAACTCGCTGGAAACGAGGATCCCACCCGACGCCCGACAGAAACTGACCGCGTAGACGACGCCGGCCGACGTGCCGACGAAGAGCCGATCGTCGCCGATCGCAAGTGCGCTCGGATCTCCCTCGAAGAGGCTCCCGGCGCGCGAGCAGAGCGGCGTCAGCGTCTGTCCGTTGAACGACACCAGACCGTCGACCGTGATGGCGTAGAGAACGTTGCGGATCGGATCGAAACCGACGTCGACGATCTCCGCCGTGACCGGCACCTGAGCGACCTGAGACGCGGCCTCACCGGACCAGCGATAGGCACGAATCTCTGTCGCGGTCGCCACGTAGGCGACCCCGGAGTTCCCGGAAGCGACGTCCAGGATCGTCTCGCCCACGTCAACGGGGGCGAGCACCGCACAGGCGATCGCATCGATCGCGTAGAGCGAATCCTCGACAGCGACATAGACCGTCGATCCGGATCGTCCAGCCGCTGCGACCGTCGGCGAGCCGCCGAGGGACTGGCTGCAGGCCACCTGGCCTTCCACGTCGAAGACCTTCACGTCGCCTCGACTCCACACGCCGACGACGCGCGTCGAGGACGGCTCCTCGAAGAGCCACGTCGCCGCTCCCGTTCCACCGAGGACCCGCTGCACCTCCATCGTCGGTGCCGGGAGCACGGTGTACGTGAAGCCCCCGGAGAGCGTGTTGTTCGACTCGTCGGTCTCCAGGATCCCACCACTCGAATCGACGATCACGCTGGAGATGGTGTGGATGCCAGGCGTCTCGGTCGACACCTGGAACGCGATCTCGGTCTCCGTGAAGGGACCGAGGTTCGCCCAGATCTGTTCGGTCGCCACCCCGTCGATGATGTACGTGATGACGAACGCGCCGCTCGATGCGCGGCTGTTGTTGCGAATCTTCGTGTTGGCGTAGAGGCGAAGCCCCTCCTCGATCGAGTTTCCCGATCCGAGGATCGCATCCGGCGACGAGAAGCGGACGGAGACCGGCTGCAGGTCCGGCCGTCCCGGCTGGACCGTGCCGTCGACACGAAACGCGACCGCGCAGACATTGTCCCCTTCATCGCTCTCGGCGACCTCTTCCGCGGAGTCAACGAGCGTCCGCGCATAGTGGGTCCCTTGAGAGAGCCCGCCGATCTCCAGTCGATAGACGTAGTCAATCCACTGCCACGCCCCGAGTCCATCGTAGGATTCAACGCTTCGTTGAACCTCGAACCCCGCGGCGTTCACCACGGTGTGGGTCACCTGGAACGCGCCGGCCGCTTCCGTGCCGTTGTTCAGAATGCGGCCCCGGACCTCGCCGGAGCCCTCCGTGAAGACGATGGAAGCGTCACGGCAGAGGAGGTTCACCCCCTCCACTGCACCGACATCAGGCTCCCCGATCGTGAACCAGACCGTCATCTCGTTGTTTCGCTCATCGAGTTCTTCGATCTCGTCCGCCGAGTCGACGATCGCGCGGAGCCGATATGTCGACTCCATCAGGGCTTCAGTCGGGAAGCGCTTCACGACCACGGTCGTCTGATCCTCCGGCAGTCCGTCGAGTTCGACGGTGACCGGCTCGCCCGACTCGTCAAGGACCGGAGTGAACGGCGTCCATGCCATTCCGTTCTCCACCTCGATGCGGTGGCTCTCCTCGAACGCAACCTGCAGATGACCGGCGTCGATCTCTCCGACGTTTCGTACGGTGAGGGCGCACTCGACCACGGCGTCGCGGCCGACCGGAGAGGCGGGGCTGATCCGCAAGCCGGTCGGGTAGATCTCCGCCAGCGGTTCCCCGGCCACGACGATCTCGAACGGGTAGACGAGCGTGTTGTCCGACTCGTCCAACTCGGCGATGGCGTTGTCGGGATCGACGACGACCCGCAGGACGTGGGGACCTGGGAGGAATCCCGCCGTCCCGACACGTCCAACGATGAAGACCTCCTCGCCGTTGCGGACGTCCTGCCCGTAGTAGGCGGTGTCGACGCGAACCTCGTCGACGTAGAAGGCGATCACGAAGCCCGGACTCGTCTCCAGCCCGAGATTCTCGATCTCGGCCATCGCCGTCAGGGTCTCGCCCCGGTGGACGGGAGCCGGCGACACGTCGACGCCCTGCACGCGCAACTGGGCCCCTTCGACCGTCAGCGACGTGATCAGGGTGTTGTTCGACTCGTCCGTCTCCAGAATCTCACCTGTGCTTCCGTCACGGCCGGGCGGGTCGAGGGTGATTCGAAGGTCGTACACACCGGGGCGGGTGATCTCGCAGGTCGAGCAGACCGGACCGAAGGTCGCGGTAGTCGAGTCCCGGTTCTCGTCGACCTCGGTCGACATGCGAAGCGCGTTCGACACCTCTCCGAAGGTCGACCACTCGGAATCCCCTCGGAAGCGGTACTCGAACAGCACGTCCACGTCCTCCGCCGGAACGGACCCCGTGTTCTCCGCCAGGACCGTGACCCCGACGGACCGGTTGTAGTCCAACGGCAAAGTCCGGCTGAACGTGACCCGAATCGGATGGATCTCGGCGCGATCTCTCGTCGACTCGGCGACGGTCAGCGCTCCGACGATCCCGCTGTTCGACGCGTCCTGCTCGCGTGAGAGGCCTTCTCCCGCACTCCCTGTACCCGCCGAGAGCACGTCCGCCCGGACGGCATACGTCACCGACGCTCCGGCGGGCGGAGCGAACCATCGGAAGGTCTCCTCCCCGCTCGAAGGTCCCAGGCCGTCCGAGGCGAGGTGTCCGCGGATGTCGAGCGTGTCGAGAAACGTGCTCGCCCGAGCACTCCCTCCGGCCAGAAGACCCGGCATCGGAACCGAAGCGACCTCCCACCAGACGCTGGCGGGGACTTCGTAGGGATCGAGGATCCAGATCGTCGCGTCCGTCTCCGCCGCGACCAGTCCGCCTCCACGGAAGAGCATGACCCGCAGCCTGAGCGGCGTCGTCGATGCCCAGGGGTTGTCGGCGTCGTAGGCGTAGATCTCGACCATCGCCTCTTCGCTCACTGCGTCCCATTCGAGCGTCGCCGCACCGTCTTCGGTTTCCACCCAGCGTGCTGACTCGGGAAGGCCGAGAACGTGGAAGTCGACCTCGTCGCCTTCCGGGTCCACGGCACGAACCTCGAGCGCGAGCGGGAACCCCTTGCCCACGGTCCAGTCGGTCAACGAGCAGATCGCGGGAGGCGCATTGATGCCGGTGGCGGCGCTCGTCCCTTCACAGTCCAGATCGGCGAGCGCCCCGAGCGGCATCGCCGAGAGGGGGAGCAGGGCGAAGCGGACCTGCATCTCGCCGGAGGGGGCGTCCCCGGTGTTGCGGATCTCGACGTCGAGGTGAACCGTGTCGTCCTGGGTGACCGGAGACCCGGGGTAGTAGTCGAGCGAGACCGGATGCACCTCGGGGAGGACCGCATCGACCGTGAAGCGAACGCTGGCGGCGTTGTCCGTCTCGTCGGACTCCTCGATCCGACCGTCCGGATCGAGGATCACGTCGACGATGTACTCGGCCGGATCCATGTTCCCGGTGTCGATCTCGACCAGACCTGTCTCCCCGCCCGTGTCGAGGACAATCGTCTGTGTACCACAGCTGGTCGACTTGTCCGACCGCCGCCACTGCACGAGAACCGTGACGGTAGGAGGAAGACTCGTTCCCGATTCGATCAGGATCTCCGCCGAGATCCGGACGATCTCCCCCTGCACGACGCGTGCAGGAACGGCACGCGCGAGGGCCTCTCCGCCGGAGAGCGCGAAGGAGAGATTCGGCGCTGTCGTCTCCTGCGCCATCGCGCTCGGAACCACGTAGCTGAAGCCTAGCAGCAGAACCGCTGCCACCGCCGCCCACCGGATCGCCTTCACGCGCCCTCCTCCTCTCGCTTCTCGCGTATCGTCTCTTCTTCGCTGTGCCCCGCCAAACGCGTCCCTAGTCCCCGCCGCAGATCGACGCAGAGCTCAACGTTCCATCCGTGAACAAGCCCGCCGGGTAGTAGAACGCTCGGATCTCGGACTTCGTCCCCACCAGGACAGCGGCCCAATCCCCGGCGCGTTCAATCACGACCGGGGCTCCGAGCGGAGGATCGTCGGACGACCACGGAAGCTCGAACGTCAGCCTCGGATAGGTGTCCCCGCCGCTCCCTGAGGTCGCCCAGTCGCTCGGCCACGGACATCCTGAGAGGATGGCCAACGTCTCCGGCGCCAGTCCAACGAACTTGACCACTTCGGCGTCGCCCACGTCGACGATGACGTTCCCGAAGATCGCCTCCCCCTCGGAGAGGATGTCGTTCAGGACGACCGGACGGAACGCGCCCCCTGTGGCACCGGTTCCGGAGATCGGGAAGCTCGCCAGCCGTGCATAGGTTCCGCCGTCCGCACGGTAGGCGTAGAGCCCGAGGTCCGAGTAGACGTAGAGCATGTCCCCGTTGCCTGTCGTCTCCCCGGCGCTTCCGATCACGCCGTAGACCGTCTGCGCCAGCAGGAGATCGTCGTTCGGCCCGTTCGAACCGGTGGCGTCGGCTGCATCAACGAACGACACGGCTCCCGAGTCCTCCTCGACGCGAAGGCTGCGGAGCCGCACGCGACGGCCGCGCTTGAACGCCACGTGGACCCTCCACGGATCCTCGATCTCCGTCGGTGAGGACGTGATGCTCGAGAGGTCCTTCGTTCGGTAGCCGCCGGACGATGCGAGGACGATCGGCGTCGACTCGAGCTCCAGGTCGAGAAGGCTCGTGTCGTAGACGTCCGGATCAAGGTCGGCCAGTTTGTCCCCGTTCGGATCCAGGCCCTCCGTATCGACGACCATGTGGATCTGGTCCTGAACGAGGAACCAGACGACCGCCGGATCGTCGTCGAAGACCGCGTCTCCATCCCACCGCGTCACGACCGGACCCAACGTAAGTCCGTCGCTTGCACCGATCTCCGACGCCGGGATATGCCACTTCAGGATCCCGGAGTCCCCAATCGCGAAGAGTCCCTGGTCGGTCGCCACGTAGACCGTGTCGCGAAACGCGACCAGCGGCCTGGTGATCGTTCCGAGGCTGACTCCGGATGGGAGCGAGAGGTTCTGAGCCGTCAGCAGCGTCGCCGCCTCCAGCGTCTCCTCGCCGCCGCCATCGACGGGGATCCGCACCAGGCCTGCCTCCGTCGCGACGAAGACGGCCGTGGTGATCAGATTCCTCGAAAGGAAGCTCGAACGGATCGACCACGTGGCGACCGGCGGCTGGCTGATCGTCCAGCCAGCGTCCAGCGCGACGTGATTCCTCTCGATCCCCGTGTCCGTTGCAACGCGGTAGATCCGCGTCTCCGCACCTGCCTTCACCGTCGCCAGGAAGAACGAGGAGGGCACCTCGCGGACGGGACCGTAGACGAACTCCCAGGTCTCTCCGTTCGCGCAGGTTCCGATGCTCCCGCAATCGCACGCCGCCGGGATCGGAAGGCTCCACATCCCCGTTCGCATCGAAACCGAGCTGACCGCCGTCTGAGATGGCACGAAGAGCGTCGGACTGGCGACCGCCTCCTCGCCGCCGTTCGCCGGATCCGGATCGGTCAGACGTAGCTGGATCCGCATCGACATCGTTCCACCCAAGTCGAAACCGGCGCTGGCGATGTGGCTCGGCAGTTGGAAGACCTCCTCGAATGCGTCGATGAACGGCTGGCCGGTCGATCCGCGGAACTCGATCCGCACGACGCCCTCATCGCCAGGGTAGACCGCTGTCTTCGTCGTATCCGCTCCCGTCAGCTCGAAGGAGACACCGATATCGTCGAGCCTCAGGTCTCGATACGGACGATCGCTTCCGAGGATGAGGCCGAGCGCATCCACGTTCAGCGGGAAGCTGTCGGTCGGGATCTCCACCGACCCGGTGTTCAGAACCGGTAGACGGAGGAAGACTGCAGGAGCCGTGCTGATGAACTGCGAGTCCGTCAGCGCAATCCCCGGCAGGCAAACCGGATCGAACGACGAGCCCCTGATTTCGAGCTCCGCCGGCCCCGTGAAGGTCAGGAACCGACCGTCCTCGGCGAGGAGGACCTTCTGGGCATCCGACAGGTCGTTTGCGTCCTCGATGATCGCCGGAATCTGGCTCGAGGCTTCCGTGTCCCCGTCAGCCGGAACGCGTAGGATTGCCTTGAGAATGTACTCGCCAGGCGCCAGTCCGGACGTCTCCCAGGTGCTCGCTCCGAGCCCCAAGGACTGCCCGGCCGGAATCAGGCTGAACGCCTGGTGCCCGAGCACCTCCTGGATCTGCGGCTCCGGGACGACTCGAATGGCCAGCAGGGTGACCGAGTAGGCGCCGGAGACGTCACCTCCCGAGACGTTCTCGATGATGCCGAAGACACGCAGATCGGAGCCGCGCGAAACGGACGCGTCCCCCGCCAACCCACCGCCGACGACCTCATAGTAGAGCGAGACGGAAAGCTCGTCGTTCGACGAGTCCGCCCATCCTCCCAAAGACGCGACGGCCAGGATGGCCGCCGCGATGATCGCCGTTCGCATACCCAACCCCGCAAGGGGCTGCTTCCGCCTCTCGCGACTCACCGCCACCTCCTTGCATCAGCCCTTGCGAAGTCCTCCGCAGCTAGAAGCCTTGGACGAGAATCACCTGTACCAGCATGTCCGATCGATCGGAAGACAGTCCCGCCGTCGCAATCCCTTCGAACTCCGCGACCCATCCGGGCAGGAGTGGACCGATCCCGACGTCGACGCCGACTTCGGCTCTGGCGAAGTCGATCACCCGGATGTCGTGATTCGAGAGCGTCGCTCGCGTGAGCTGCCGATCGCTCAGCAGCTGGCGCAGATCCCCCATCACGGAATCCATCAGACCCTCATCGGCGGCTTCATCGAGATCCTCGACGAGCTGTGCCAGCTTCTCGAGGTCGGCCGGCTCGATGCTCTCGATCAGCTCGATGTACTCGACCTTCTCGCGGAGGATCGCCGGAGACCCGAGGGGCGTCACGAAGTAGACGGGGTTGATCACGATCGCCGTCGAACTCCCGACGTACGCCAGGCCGGCCGTGCTCAGCACCCGCTCAGATGCGTCCTCGCGCACGGGAACCCGGGCCACAGCGTACCAGACACCCTCTCCCTCGGGGGCGTAGTTGAGACTGACAATCTGAAGCTCCGGGCCGATCGAGATGCTCGCGTAGTTCTCCAGAGCAACGCGTGGATCGGCGATCAGGTCGGCGACCAGGCTTCCTTCGGTCCCCGAGTCCGCGACGTCCTGCATGAACGAAGGCAGCCGCTCGAAGACGACGTCGGAGAAGGACGCCACCGTGGAGAGGAACGCCTCCACCGGGCCCTGCGCGAGCAGCGCAGCGGATCCTCCGACGAGCACCACCAACGCGACGCCCATTGCGATGAAACCTTTCGAGACCCTTCTGCGGTAGCTAGACGCACGTCGCTTCATTGTGAACTCCTCCTTCCGACGCCCGCGCTCCCGGATCTCGCCCGGGAGTCCAAGCGTTCCCAACATCTACACGCGAATCACTTTCTCGTTTCCTGTCCCCATCCTACAGGGGTCTTCCGACCCTGTGAAGCCCTTCGCAAGTCCGCTTGGTCACCTCGGGGCGGTGGTCCCACGCCGACCCTTCGAAGGTCCGTCGACGCGAACGTATGGCGCCTGGCCTCAGACGTCGAACTCACCCGGGAACCACACGTCGTCGAACATCCCGAACCACCACAGCACCGGCGTGTATCCCAGGACCGTCCGGGCCTCACCGTAGCCGACGACGTGCCCTTCGTACGGCCAGGCGCTTCCGCGCCGCGCCGGAAGCTGCTCGCCGCCGAACATGATGCTCCCCGCGTCACACGTCAACGGATCGACCCCGTAGGTGTACGGCGGACACACGCTGCACCCCAGGCATCCGCCGGAATGCATCAGGCCGAGCGCGTGGCCGATCTCGTGCGCGACGACCGTCCTCAGATCCCACCTGGTCGCCGCGGGGGTCCCTTCGGTCGCCCGGAAGACGAGCGCGAAGGGCGGAACCTCACCCCGTGCGATCCGATTGCCGACCTCCTCGACCGTCGCCCCGGAGTCGAGCACCTCCTTCACCCACTCGGACACCGCACGCTGGTCCCCACACGTCACTACCTCCAGCCGCTCGAACGTCTGGATCGTCTGGCTCCCATCGAGGACGTGCCAGGAGACGCGGCGGTTGAGGAGGATCGTGTTCCGGCTCGGCCTTCCGAGTGCGCGCAGCTCGTCGATCCGGGACTCCACGGTGAATCGCAGCGCTTCCCAGCCTTGTGCCACGTGGTCCGGATCGGGGAGGAAGACCCCGCTCGACGCGGTGTATCCGTAACCGAAAGCGATGAAATCGATCCATTGCAGGACGACGTCCGCCGACCGCCAGTCGTCGACCAGGCGGATCGTCAGTCCGAGCGGCACGCAGACCTCATTCCACTCGGAGACTGCGTGACCGACGACCCGCCGCTCCTCCTCCGTCCAGTCCCCTCCGGAGCTGTAGAACCCCAGCGTCAACTGACTCGACGACCAATGCCAGTGATCCTCGGCGCCGAGGCCTCTGCGCCCCTCCTCCGGCTGCTCGAATGAGCAGAAGCCGACCGGGTAGATCCATGGGTTCCCGTAGATGTTGTCGTAGAGCGAATCCGTGTCGAGCCCCTCCTCCCCGGCCCAGTACCCGTCGGCGCTCGCCGCCAAGACCGCCAGTCCGCACAGCCCGACGAGAACCACGGTTCCGAGGATCACACCCCACCGCCGTACACGCCTGCAGCTGTCTCTACCTTCGATCGCATGGCCGCGTCGTCCGGATTCCGTCATCGCTTCCCTCCGATCTTCGTCGTGTCGTCTCCGGGTTCCCAAGGACTTCACACCCTAGCACGGAGATCGTGCACGAACAAACGGGTTCCCTAGGGCGACCTGCTGCCGTCGGACGCACCGGGCAATCGCCCTGCTCCGCTATACTCCGCCCATGCCCGAGAACCGGCTCCACGTGCACAGCCTTCGCCCACTGGCAAACGCCGATCAGCTGATGGAGCTTCTCGATCCGCGGATCGCTCTCACGGAGGGAGACGAGGTCTCTGTTCCGCCAAGGGCAACCCAGGTCCTGGTCGGCGGGAGACCGTCGCACGGAGATCTCGAAGCCTGTTCCGAGCTGCGGATGCTCGTCGTTCCGTACGCCGGCATCCCTGAGGCAACGCGCGAGCTGATGCTCCAGTTCCCACGGATCGCCGTGCACAACCTGCATCACAACGCATCGGCCGCGGCGGAGCTCGCCCTTGCCCTCTTCCTCGCCGCGGCGAAGCGCGTGATCCCTGCCGATCGGGGGCTCCGATCCGGCGACTGGTCGATCCGGTACGCCGACGGCGGCGACCTGCAGCTCGAAGGAAAGACCGTTCTGATCCTCGGTCTCGGCGCCGTCGGGAGCCAGATCGGGAGGGTGTGCGAAGCCCTCGGCCTGCGCGTCATCGGCGTCAAGCGGCACCCGGAGTTCCCGCCGCCGGCCACGGAATCATTCGAGGTCCACGGACCTGAGGATCTCCAGGAGATCCTTCCGAAGGCGGATGCGTTGATCGTCTCCCTGCCGTTGACGCCTTCCACGCGGGGTCTCCTCGACGAAGAAGCCCTCCGCCGCCTCCCGAGGCACGCGGTGCTGGTGAACGTCGCTCGGGGACCCATCATCGAGGAGAAAGCGCTGTTCGACGCGCTCTCCACCGGGCAGATCGCCGCCGCGGGCCTCGACGTCTGGTACCAGTACCCGCGCGCCGAGGAGGAGAAGACGGAAACGTACCCTTCCTCGTTCCCGTTTCAGGAGCTCGACAACGTCGTCTTGAGTCCGCATCGGGGCGGTGCGTTCAACCGTCCCGACCTGGAGCGACTCCGGATCGAGCACCTTGCGGAGCTTCTGAACGCAGCGGCGCGCGGAGCCCAGGTCCCGAATCGTGTCGACGTAGAGGCAGGGTACTGATCGCGACCCGAAAGAGGATCCATCGATCCAGTTCAAGCTCGCTTCACGGCCTCTCCACCCGCTCTACACACGCGGTGCGTAGGCTCCGCGGCGAAGTCCAAACTGAGGAAGCACTGGAGGGACCATGACCCGACGCGTTGCGCTAGTGCTCGTTGTCGTCGCCCTCGGCACATTGGCCGTAGTTGCCGTCTCGCTAGCCCACGACGATGACAACCCCGAGGGGATCCAGGAGGTCGAGATCACCGAGTATCAGGGTCAGAGGCTCGGTTCCGTCGATGACTTCCGGGAGAACTCAGTCTTCGGCGTGCAAGAGATCGATCCGCTGACCTACGCGCTCCTCGTCGACGGCCTCGTGAGTCAGACCGACTCGTGGACGCTCGCGGAGCTCTCCGAGTTCCCACGAACCTCCAAGCTGGTGTCGATCGACTGTGTGGAAGGCTGGTCGGTGAAGGCGCTCTGGGAGGGAATCCCGCTTGCGGCGCTCTTCGATGCCGTTGACGTCTCGGAGGGGGCAAACACGGTGATCTTCCACGCCGTCGACGGGTACACGACCTCGCTTCCGCTCGACTTCGTCCTGGAGCGAGACCTGATCATTGCCGATCGGATCAACGAGGTCGTCCTCCCGGCGGCGAACGGCTTCCCCTTTCAGCTCGTCGCCGAGGAGAAGTGGGGCTACAAGTGGATTCGCTGGCTGACGCGGATCGAACTCTCCGACAACGCGGACTACGAGGGGTTCTGGGAGCGGCGCGGCTTCAATAGCGACGGTTTTGTGAATGGACCCAAGTTCGGCCCCTAGCGAGAGTCTCACGTGGAGCGAGCGGCCGCGGATCAGTCTCTCACGACGAAGCGGACGCTGGATCAAGTCGGAGCGGGAGAAGTCATCGAGCGTTCGACGAAAGCGCGGCTCCAATAACGACGGTTCTGTGAATGGATCCAAGTTCGGTCCCTAGCGAGAGCCATAAGCACAACGAGCGGCCGCGGGGCAGCCTCTCACGACGAAGCGAACGTCAGCGTAAGTCGGTGCTGGCAAAGGCTC
>Ga0180436_10001172_pt1 | contig 25946 bp, 19 predicted proteins | sample SS_ome_2_FD_132434 | JGI IMG/M metagenome (GOLD analysis project Ga0180436, IMG submission 132434) | Hypersaline lake sediment archaeal communities from the Salton Sea, California, USA - SS_3_S_2 metaG | ecosystem: Environmental > Aquatic > Non-marine Saline and Alkaline > Hypersaline >... | reverse complement strand
TGGCTCGCACGGTCGGTGGTTGAGCGCAGCCTGGGCAGCCCGCTCCGGCCGCTGGACATCCAGCTGGCAACCCAGGCGCGGGTATTCTGGCACTACCTGCGGCTGGCGGCGGCACCGTTCGGGCTCAGCGTGCAGAGCGACATCGAACCGTTGAATTCGCCCTTCAGCGGCGTGGCCCTGCTTTCCATGGCGGGCGTACTGCTCCTCGTCGTCCTGCTCGTGGCGATATCCCTGCGGCTGCAGTCGCGGCCGGCCCTCTTTTTCACCGCCTGGCCGTTCATCATCCTCGCGCCAACCTGGATCATTCCGCTCAACGTGGTGGTCAACGAGCACCGGTTCTACCTGGCGCTGGCCGGCCTGCTGGGCCTGGGCGCCGCCTGGTGCGCCGCGGCGCGCATCGACTTGACCGGCACGCGAACCCGGGCCGCTGTCGCCGTCCTGCTCCTGCTGCTCGGTTCACTCACCGCCCTGCGCAACCGCGACTGGCGCGATGAGTTCACCCTCTGGGGCGACGCGGCGGAGAAGTGCCCGACCTGCCCCACGCCCCCGATCAACATCGGTCTGGCTCACCTGCGGCGTGGTGAGACCACCGCCGCCGCGGCCAGTTTCGACCGCGCCCTGGCCCTTGCCCCGGACCACTTCGACGCCCTGAGCAATCGCGGCGTTATCCACCTGCGGGCCCGGGAATTCGCACGGGCCGCCGAGCACTTCCGGCGGGCACTGGAACGGTCCCCCCGCCGTCTCGACGCGGCCCTCAACCTGACCCTGGCCGAGCTGGGGCTGGGCGATGCCTCCGGCGCCGCAGCCCGGCTGGAACCATTCACTGCGGCGTACCCCGATCACTACCCGCTGTTTCACACCCTGGGCCGGGCGCTGCTCGCCGATGACCGGGCTCAGCAGGCGCTGGAGAGCTACCAGCACTGCACCGTGATCGATCCACGGGCCCCGGGGGGCTGGAGCGGGAGCGGGCTGGCGCTGGTTCGGCTGGGACGGCTGGCGGAGGGAGAGGCCGCCTTCCGCCGGTCAGTCCAGGTTGACCCGACACACTTCGAGGGCTGGGCCTGGCTGGGCAATGCCCTGTTCCAGCAGGGGGCGTACGGGGAGGCGGTCACGGCCTACGAGCGGGCCCGGGCCATCCGGCCCGACGACGCCAAATTGAACCACAACCTTTCGCTGTGCTATAAAAGGGCCCGCGGCGACCGGCCGGGGGGGCCAACGCCATCCCGCTAATTTTTCGAGGCTTATCGATCACCAATGAATGAAAGCGACACCAGTCCCCAGTCCGGAGACCGCACACTGAGCGTCATCGTCCCCGCCTACAACGAGGAGGCGGTGATCGGTACGGTGGCCCGCCGGATTCTCGAGCGCCTCGGCGAAGGCGACGAGCTGCTGGTGGTGGACGACGGTTCCAGCGACCGCACGGCGGAGCTGGCCCGCGAGGCCGGCGCGCGCGTGGTCTCACACCCGTACAACATCGGCAATGGTGCGGCGGTAAAGACCGGCATCCGCAATGGCCGGGGCAGGATCTTCGTCTTCATGGACGGCGACGGCCAGCACGACCCGGACGAGATCGCCCCCCTGGCCGAAGGAATCGGGGCCTACGACATGGTGGTGGGGGCCCGGACCGGTTCCGAGGGGGCGGTGCACCGCAACCTGGCCAACCGGGTCTACAACCTCTTCGCCTCCTACATCACCGGCCGGCGCATCGACGACCTCACATCCGGCTTCCGGGCGATCAGGGCCGGGGTGGCACGCAAATTCGCCTACCTGCTGCCCAACACGTTCTCCTACCCCACCACGATCACCCTGGCGCTGATGCGCGCGGGCCGCGCGGTGAAATACCACCCGATATCGGTGAGCAGGCGGGTGGGCAAAAGCAAGATCCGCATCCTCACCGACGGGCCGCGCTTCTTTATCATCATCTTCCGTATCGCCGTGCTCTTTTCACCGCTGCGCATCTTCCTCCCGGTGAGCGGCGCGGTGTTCCTCACCGGCCTGCTCTACTACGCCTGGACCTTTTTTACGGTGCACCGCTTCACCAACTTCTCCCAGCTGATGATGGTGGCCAGCATTCTCTTCTTCCTCCTCGGGCTGATCTCCGAGCAGATCGCCCTGCTCCGTTTCGACCGCAGCGATGACGAACCGGACCCCTAAGCCGGCGACTGGGCTTGCCGGGAGCGCACGAGGGCCATGAGGATCTGCTTCTTCGGAACCTACAACGTGGAAGAGGGATACCCCCGTGCGCGGGTACTCATCGAAGGGCTTCGCCGGGCAGGCCACGAGGTAGACCAGTGCCGCATCGGATTCCTCTCCGACGCGGCAAGCAAGCTGGACGGCGCGGCCAGCACGGGGCGGGGCCTGCAGCTGGCCCTGCGCCTGGCGCTGATCCACATCAGGCTCGGCCGGCGGTTCATGCGCCTGCCCCGGCCCGACCTGGTGCTGGTGGGCTACCCCGGCCAGCTCGACCTGTTCACCGCCCGGATGCTGGCCACGCTTCGCGGCGTGCCGCTGGTGCTGGACGCCTTTGTCTCGCTCTATGACACCATGGTGGACGATCGCGGGCTGGTCCCTCGAAACAGCTGGAAAGCGCGGCTGCTGCGCCTGATCGACCGCACCACCTGCCTGCTCTCCGACGCGGTGCTGCTGGACACCGACGCTCACATCAGCTACTTCACCGAGCGCCTGATCCTGCCCCGGGAAAAATTCATCCGCGTCCTGATCGGCGAAGACGATCGCGTCTTCCATCCCCAAGTCACACGCCGCGAACCGCAGAACAAGGCCACACTGGAGGTGCTCTACTTCGGCAGCTTCATCCCGCTGCACGGACTGGCCACCATTCTCGAGGCCGCACGACTGCTGGAGTCCGGCCCGGGGGGCGGCCGCCTGCGCATCACCGTCTGCGGCCGCGGCCAGCTCACGCCGGACCTGCAGCACCGCTACCCTCCCGGCTCACTGCCCGGCGTACGGTTCATCGACGACTGGCTGACCTACGATGAACTGGTGCCGCTGATCGAATCGGCGGATGTCTGCCTCGGGATCTTCGGCACCACCGGCAAGGCACGGCGCGTGGTCCCGCTCAAGGTCTACGCCTCCCTGGCCATGGGCAAGCCGGTGGTCACCGCCGACACCCCGGGTTCCCGGGAATTGCTGCGCGACGGGGAAACGGCGCTGCTGGTGCCGCCGGGGGACGCCCCTGCACTGGCCCGCGCCCTGCTGCGCCTGAGCAGCGACCAGGATCTGCTGCTGCGCCTGGGCCGCGCCGCCGAAGCGCTCCATGGCGAACGCCTGGCCCCCGAGCGGCTGGCCCGGGACATGCTACGCGACCTGGCCCGCATGGGCATTCCCGCCCCCCGCCGGGAGCGCTGATTCTCCCTCCCCCTCACCGCGCCGCTGGCGCGCCTGATGGCACGAAACCTGCAATTTCTACTGAACGGGTATGCGAGGAGGAACACTATGAGGGAAGAATCGGTTTCGATGGACAGAGAGCAGTTGAAGCAGAAAGCGGCCTATCTCACGGTGACCGGCCGGTACCGCGAGAGTCTCAACATCATGATTTATCTGAGGGATCGGCGTGAGCGGGACAATAATCTGCCGCTCATCCTGCCGCGGCTTGCCGGTTCGGACCAGAAGCGGACCTGAGCCCCCACCCCCATCAAGGCGGGAGAATCCTGTTCCCACAAGTGGGCAATCATTTTCCGCTTTGCTCCGATATTTTCTCCCGCACGATCAGTGCCCGGAATCGGCCGCCGGTTTGCGGGCCAGCAGCATGGTTCCGATCCCCAGCGGAATGCGGCTGAACAGCCGCTCCACACTGAACAGCGCGCCCAGCACCCGGGAAACCAGCGCGCTGGTACCCACCCGACCGACCAGCGTACGGCGACCCGTACCCGAAGGCCTGCGCATCGCCCGGCGGGCCCAGGGCATGTAGATCAGGCGGTGGTAGGCGTGGAGAAAAGGGAAACCCCACCAGCGCACCATCTCCACTTCGAAGCCGGCCGCCTCGAAGATGCGGTTCAGCTGTCCGGGATCGTAACGACGGAAGTGGCTGGCCCACTCGTCGTTGTCGTCCCAGAGCCGCTGGAACGCGGGAACGGTCACCAGGGCGCGCCCGCCGGGAACGAGGATGCGAAAGATCTCGCGGACCGCGGCCTGGTCGTCGGGCAGGTGTTCCAGCACTTCGCCGCAGACCACGGCATCGGCGGTATCGTCGCCAAGCGGGATAGCCTGGGCCGACCCGGAGAAGAGCAGGAATTTCGCAGCCGCCTCCGGGGGGACGGCAGCGTTGAGCCGGGTGATGAACTCACGGGAATAGTCGAAGGCGCAGAGGCGGAATCCGCGGTCCATCAACCGCCGCGAGAGGCTGCCGCTGCCGCAACCCACATCCACCACGCGGGCCGGTGACGGCACGTGACGGCAGAGCACGTCGACCATGAAGGTTTCCCTGAAATGATGGCGCGGCCCGCCGATGGTGCAATCGCCCCAGCGGATCGGGTGAATCTCCTGCTGCCCGCCGCTGCCCGCCTGCGCTTCGCTCACATCGTCGCCCCCCTGAATTCCGGCCTCGCCGCCGCCCGACACTCGCCAGGGCAGGATACCGCCACCCGGCGGTCCTGTAAACCCGCGGCGACGACGGAGTTCCGCCCGCCCCCCGCTCACGTCACGGGCCGCTAAACACCCCGGCCGGGTACGCCGTAAAGAGAACTGTGGCCCGGGAGGAGTTTGTTGACACCCCGACGGCTGAACCGTATATTGTTCCGTGAGTTGCAATGACGTTCCCCTTCCGGCGCCAGGCCGCCGGTGACGAGGTTTCCCGCATGTCCGGTGCGTATCGCATCTTTTATACGATGGTTATCGTGGTGTCCTGCTGTGCCGCCATGCCGCTGCCGGTGGTGGCGGACGACATGGTGCTCTTCAAGAACGGCAGGACCCTGCGGGCCGATGATCTGGAGCTGGAGGACGGCATGTACCGCATCACCACCATGGCCGGGGGGGTGATGGAAGTGCCCGCGGTGCTGGTGGAAAAGGTGATCTCCTGCGTAACCGACCACGAAGTCGAGGAGCAGCGGGCCACCACCCCGGCGAACCCGACCGGCCTGGCCGGCACGAAGAGAACCGGCCACAGCAACGTGACCAAGATCCCGCCGGCCGGATCCGGCGGTAAAGCAGGCTCACTGGGCGGCAAGGGTGCCGCCGGCGGTATTGGCGCCGGCAGGGCCGGCGGCAAGGGTGTGATCCAGATTCCGCCGCGCGGCGGCCGTTCGCTGCAGAAACCCGCCAGCGGCGACAAGACCAAACCACCGCAAAAGGGTGAGAAGTAAGATCAGCCGCTCGTGGCCGCCCGCGTCCCATACCCGACAGTGCCCCCCCCGAGGCCTATCCGGGGGCCATCGACTCAGCCGGGGAGCGCTTCGTTGACCTTCAGTGTAATCGTCCTCAACTGGAACGGCCGTGAACATCTGGCCGAGTGTCTCGACTCCATCCAGGCACAGACCATCAACGACGTGGAACTGCTGGTGGTGGACAACGGATCCACCGACGGTTCGGCGGCATTCATCGAGCAGCGTTACGGCGGGACGGTCACGCTGATCCGCTCAGCGGAGAACCTCGGGTTCGCCGCGGGCAACAATCTGGCCATCGCCAGGGCGCGCGGGCGCTACGTGGCCCTGCTGAATAATGATGCCGTGGCCGCTCCCGACTGGCTCGAGCTGGCCGGGGCGGCCCTGGACCGCGATGAACGGGCCGGGATGTGCGCGGTAAAAATCCTCAACCACCGCCACCGGCGGATCATCGACAACACCGGCCACCTGATCTACCGCGACGGCTTGAACCGGGGCCGGGGGCGGCTGGAAGAGGACCGGGGCCAGTATGACCATGAGACGGAAGCCCTCTTCCCCAGTGGCTGCGCCGCGGTCTACCGCAAGGCGATGCTCGACGAGATCGGCGGGTTCGACGAGGACTTCTTCGCCTATGGCGACGACACCGACATCGGGCTCAAGGCACGGTTGGCCGGCTGGAACTGCCCGTTCCTCCCCGGGGCCGTGGTCTATCACAAGTATTCCGGTTCCACCGGCCACTACTCCCCGTTCAAGGCGTTCCACGTGGAGCGGAATCGCATCTGGATCGCGGTAAAGTATTTTCCGCTGACCACACTGCTGGCCAACCCGTTCTATGCCGGGGTCCGCTACGCCCTGCAGGCCTGGGGGGCGCTCACCGGACGGGGGGCCGCCGGACGGTTCGTGGAAGAGCAGTCCCCCTGGCAGTTGCTGCTGATCCTGCTGCGGGCCAATGCCGCGGCCCTGGCCGGGCTTCCCCGCATGCTGGGCCGGCGCCGGAAGATGAAGCGACTGACCCGTGTCAGTGCCGCGGAAATCCGCGGCTGGTTCAGGCGCTACCGTATTTCGGCCGCCGAACTGGCCTGGAAGGAGTGAGCATGACCGGCCCACGCACCATGCTGACCATTGCCGCCGGCATGGGCCTGCGCCCCTTCGAGATGAACAGCGGGCCGGCGGTGCACCTGCGGGACCTGCACCGTGGTTTCGCGGCCCACGGGTTTCGCGGTGAAATCCTCTGCGCCGGGCCGCGGCGCCGGCGGCTCGAGGATTCGTCGGGGTTCCTCCTGCGCGGCGTTGGGCCGCCGCGGGGCTCGATCCTGCTCGCCGGTCTTCCCGACCTGCAGGAACGGTGGTACAGCCGCCGGTTTCTCGCGGAAGGCCTGCGTGCGGCCCGCCGCCTGGCACCGCAGTTCATCTATGAACGGGACTCGCTGTTCAACACCGGCGGATTGGCGCTGGCCCGCCGCCTGGGCCTGGCCCACCTGCTGGAGGTCAATGCGCCGCTGCGCCTGGAGCGTCGCCACTTCCGCCGATTCCGCTTCGAGGGAATGGCCACCCGCTGCGAAGCGGCCCTCTACCGGGGAACCGACGCGGTGATCGCCGTCTCCGGAGAGATGGCCGATTATGTCCGTCAACGCGGGGCGGCTGCGGAAAAGGTGTACGTCATACCAAACGGCGCGGACACCGCCCGGTTCCGGGCCGATGCGGACCGCCAACAGGCGCTGCGGCGACTCGGCCTGCCCGACGACTGCATCCTCGTGGGGCACGTGGGGACACTCAAACCGTGGCACGGCACGGGCGACCTCGCCCGGTGCCTGGAGGAAGCACTCGGCCGCGACCGGCGTCTCGGCGCGCTGATTGTTGGTGATGGCCCCGGTCTGTCCGGGATGCGCGATCGGGCCGAGGCCGCAGGTCTCACCCACCGGTTCCATTTCACCGGCGCGGTGGGGGCGGACCGGGTGCCCGAGCTGGCCGCGGCGTGCACGCTGATGATCGCCCTCTACCCCGGAAACAGTGAACCCTTCTATTTTTCCCCACTGAAAGTGGTGGAGGCGATGGCCGCCGGTCGGCCGGTGGTGGCTTCCCGCCTGGGTCAGATTGTCGACCTGGTGCGGGACGGCATCGACGGTGTGCTGGTAGACCCGGGTGATCGGAGCGGCGCTGTCGCCGCGTTGCTGGCACTGGCCTCCGACCCGGAGCGCTGCCGCGCCATGGGCCGGGCCGCCGCTGACCGCTGCCGCCACCGCTTCAGCTGGGACGCAACAGCCCGTCGCATTCTCGACGTGGCCCGGGAGGTTTCATCTGATGATTGAAGCCCCCGCCAGCCTCTCGGTGGTGCTGCCGGTGTTCAACGACGGCCCTGCGGCCCTGCGCTGCCTCAACTCGCTGAAGGCCATGGATCAACCGGCCGCGGACACGCCGGTGGAGATCATCGTGGTGGACAACGGCAGCACGGACGGGACCCGCGAGCAGCTGGCCGGCGTTACCGGTATCCTGCTGCTGGACGAGAAGCGCCGCGGGTCGTACGCGGCACGCAACCGCGGCGCCGGGGCGGCGCGTGGCGCGGTCCTCGCCTTCACCGACAGTGACTGTGAAGTCGGTCCGGGATGGGCCCGGGCCATCGTCGATGCACTGGCCGACCCCGACGTGCACGCCGTCCAGGGCCACACCACCGGCAGGGCCGGCCGTTCCGTCTGGTCGGCGTACTGCGGCCGGCAGTATGCAGAGACCCTGCAGGCAATGACCGAAGGGCCGAGACTGGACCGGGCGGATACCCGCAACCTGGCCGTACGACGGGAGGTGTTCGAACGACTGGGCGGGTTCCGCACCGAGTGGCTCTACGCCGGGGACTGGGAATTCGGCGCCCGGATGCACCACGAGGGCATGGCCATCGCCAGCGAACCGTCCATGCAGGTAACCCATCATGACCCGGAAAGCCTCCGCCGCCTGCTGGGCACTCGACGGGCACAGGCGTCCTGCATGGCATCGATGGTCGACCGGATTCCCTGGCTTGCCGAAAGCGGCTACCTCGCGCCGGCGAAACGCTGGTATCATGGCGCCCGCCGGGTGCCGCTGCTGCGCCGGGCCATGGGCGGCCTGCTCAACGCCGGGGCGAGCGCCATTGCCGGCTGGCTGCTGCTGGCCCACGCCGGCCGGCTTGACCCCGTGGGCTACCGTCTGTTCAAGGCGGCCGGTGCCCTGGCCGGGGCCGCCGGCCTCTACCGGCCGGCACCACTGCTCAGCGACAGCTGCAGGGAGTGACGATGAACGCGGATGACACACCAGCCAGGGGCACCCCGCCGGCCGCCGCCGTGGTGCTCAACTGGCGGCGGCCGGAGGACACCCTCGGCGCCGTGGCCTCGCTCCGCCGCTCCAGCTGGTCCAGGCTCGACGTGCTGGTGGTGGAGAACGGCAGCGGTGACGACTCCGTGGAACGGCTCTCCGCCGAATTGCCCGACGGCGTGGAGCTGCTGGTCATGGACCGGAACCTCGGCTTCGCCGGCGGCAGCAATGCCGGTATCCGGCGGGCCATCGAGCGCGGCGCGGATTTCGTGTTCCTGCTCAACAGCGACGCCCGGGTGACCGAAACCACGGTGCAAGGGCTGATCAACGCGCTCATCGCCAACCCGGAGGCCGGGGCCGCCGGACCGGCGGTGCTCGGTGCGACGGACCCCCCGGTGCTCGAGTCGCTGGGCGGCGTGATCGATCTGCGCAGCGGCCGCATCCGCCACCTGGGTGCCGGCCAGCCCTGGGCGGCGCAGCGGCCGGCGCCCGACCCACGCCCCACGGACATGATCAACGGCTGCGCCTTCATGGTGCGCCGCAAAGCGGTGGAGCGGGCCGGCCTGATGGACGAGCGGTTCTTCTGCTACCTCGAGGAAGCCGACTGGTGTCTCCGCCTGGCCGCCGCCGGCCTGCCGGTGCTGCTGGTGCCCGGCGAAACCGTGCGTCACAGCGGCGGCGCCTCCCTGGGCGGCACGTCTTCGGCGTTGCGGGTATACTTCGGCGTGCGGAACCACCTCCTGCTGCTGCGGCGCAATGCCGGCCGCCGTCTTCCCGGCCGCTGGCTGAGAGCGGTGAATGTGTCCGCCCTCTGGCTGCTCTTCCTCTTGCTCTCCTCCGGGATCAGGAAGCGGGAAGGGCTGGCCATGCTCTGGCGGGGGCTTTCCGATTACCGCAAGGGGCGCTTCGGCGGCGCCATGCTGGAACAATGACGAAGAGCGAGAAATCGTGAAACACCGGGACACACTGGTCATCATACCGGCCTACAACGAGGAACGGCTCATCGGCGGGGTGGTCGCCTCCGTCGCCGAAGCGCTGCCCGGCACCCACATCCTGGTGGTGGACGACGGCTCCAGGGACCGCACCGGCCAGTCGGCCGCCGGGGCCGGGGCCATGGTGCTTCGCCTGCCATTCAATATGGGCTACGGCGTGGCCCTGCAGACAGGCTACAAGTTCGCCCTGCGCCGGGGCTACGCCTTTGCGGCCCAGATGGACGCGGACGGCCAGCACGAACCACGGGACCTGCCGCTGCTGCTGGAAACCGTGCGTTCGGGGAAAGCCGACCTGGCCCTCGGCTCCCGGTTCCTCGGCCGCAAGATCTACCGGGCGCCCCTGGCCCGTCGGGCCGGGATGCTGCTTTTCCGCCTGCTGGCCTCGGTCCTCGTGCGCCAGCACATCACCGACCCCACCTCGGGCTGCCAGGCGCTGAACCGCCGGACGATCCGCTTCTACGCCAGCGAGATCTTCCCGGTGGACTACCCCGACGCCGACGTGCTGCTCATGGTGCACCGGGCGGGACTGCGCATCAGGGAGATCCCGGTGCGCATGTACGCGGCCGACGACAACGCGTCGATGCACAGCGGCCTCCAGCCGGTCTATTATATTTTCAAGATGTTTCTGTCCATCGCCGTGACCCTGCTGCGGAGACACGCGCTGCCATCCGATCGGCGGCGAGGAGGGACCAAGACATGATGCCACTGCGTCAGAAAATCTTCGCCTTCGTGTTGGCCATCATCATTTTGGTGACCATTTTCGAACTGGTACGCAAACGAAAACTGCGGGAAGAATACTCCTGGTTGTGGATCGTCACCGGCGTCAGCATTCTGCTCGTGGTCTGGCGCTATGACCTGCTGGTCAGGTTCACGCACTTCATCGGCGCCTTCTGGCCCACATCGACACTGTTCCTCCTCGGCCTGATCTTCCTCATGTTGATCAACCTCCACTATTCCGTTAAGATTTCCGGCCTGACCAACCAGGTGAAGAACCTCAGCCAGGAGATCACCCTGCTCAAGGGAGAGATCACCGGCACCACACGACCGCCGGAGGACGAATCGGACGATGGCTAGGGCCCGGAAAGGCAGCATCTCCGCCCGGCGCCGGCAGTCCGGCCCGGGAGACGGCCCGCCCCGCGCGAAGGCCGAAAAAAAACCGAAACCCTCCGGGACCGCAGGCCAGCAGTCCTCAGGGCTGCTCTGGAAGTCACTGGCCGCGGCGGCTGTGCTGGCGATGTTCTTCGCGGCCTACTGGGGCACGCTGCACCACAGTTTCCAGTTCGACGACTACAACATCATCGTCAACAACGAGCGAATCCACCGGCTGCACCTCCCCACCGTCATTTCCAGCAATTTCTTCCGGCCGGTGCTTTTCGTCACCTTCGCCCTCAACTACCATTTCGGCGGCGCGGATCCCTTCGGCTACCACCTGGTCAACATCGGCCTGCACCTGCTGAACATGGTGCTCGTCTTCCACGTTATTTCCATACTGATCGGCGTTCTCAACCGGCGCAGCGAGCTCGACGACGGGCCACGGGCCGCGGACGCCTTCGGCCCGGCCCTGCTCGGCACCGCGATCTTCGGCCTGCACCCGTTGCAGACCGAGTCGGTGACCTACATCGCATCCCGATCGTCGGTGCTCTGCACCACGTTCGTCCTGCTCACCGTGGCCGCCTTTCTCGCGGCCCGGATCGAGGGCCGCAACGGCCCGGTTTCCGCGGGGCGGCGCTGGCTCCTGCTGGGCGCGGCCACGATCAGCTTCATCCTCGGCGTGGCGACCAAGGAGCTGGGTATCGCGTCGCCGCTGCTGCTCCTGCTGCTGGAGTTCCTCATCTTCTCCCCCACCGGCGGTATCACCGCCAGGGCACGAGCGATCGTCCGCTACCACCTGCCCTTCATCGTGCTGATCCTCGCCGGGGCCGGATTCCGCCTGGCCTTCATGTTCCGGCTGCACAACCCGGCGGAATTCCGCTCACCGTGGTACAACCTGTTGAGCCAGTTCCGGGTGGTGGTACGCTACATGGTGATGCTCTTCTGGCCTGTGAACCAGAACGTGGACCCCGACGTGCGGACCTCGGAGAGCCTCTTCGAGCCGGCGGTGCTGCTTTCACTGCTGGTCATCGCCGGCCTGCTCGCACTGGCCTGGCGCCTGCGGCGGCGCCAGCCCCTGGCCTCGCTGGGCATCCTCATCTGGTTCACGGCCCTGCTGCCCACCTCGTCGATCATTCCCCTGCGCGACCTGATGGCCGAGCACCGCGTCTACCTGCCGATGCTGGGCGCGGCCATGGTGGCCGCTTGCCTGCCCGCCCTGCTCTCGCCCCGCCCCCAGCGGGCCGGGAGGGTCGCGGTGGCAGCGGCACTGGTGGCCGGGCTGGTGCTGGGCACGGTCACCTGGCAGCGCAACAGGGTCTGGGCCACCAACCTGAGCCTCTGGACCGACGCGGTGGCCAAGGCGCCGGAAAAGGAACGGCCGGTGATGCACTACGCCAACGCCATCTCAGCCGTCGGACGGTTCGAGGAGGCACGGCGGCACTACGAGAAAGTGCTGACCATCAACCCGGAGAATGCCACGGCGCGCTACAACCTGGGCATCATCTACAAACAGCTTGGCGACTACGAACGGGCCGTGGAGGAATGGCGCCGGGTGGTACGGCTGGAGCCCGGCCACCCCAACGTTCACGTCAACATCGGCAATTACCATTTTTCGAAGGGCGAGCTGGACAAGGCCCTGCTCGAATTCAAGGCCGAAGTGCGCCGCAATCCCCGCAACCCGCTGGGCCATTTCAACCTGGGCAATTACTGGCGCCGGGTTGGAGAGCCGCAAAAGGCAGAGAAATTCTGGCGGCGGGCCCTGCGCTACAAGAACGACCTGGAGCCCTGCCGCCTGCGGCTGGGTTCCCTCTTCTTCGAAACCGACCGGCTGCCCGAAGCGCGCGCCCAGTTCGAAGCCATCCTGCGCACCAATCCGCGGAGCGCGCCGGCGATGTTCAACCTCGGGCACGTGACCTACCGCGAGGGGCGGGCGTCCGAGGCCGCCCTGCTCTACGAACGCAGCGCCGCAGCCGACCCCACCTTTGTCGACCCGCTGATCAATGCCGGCAGCATCTACCTCAACGAGTTGAAGCAGCCGAACAAGGCGGCCGCCCTGCTCAACGAGGCGCTCCGCCGGAACCCCGACCATCCGTCCGCGCCGGCCGTCCGCCAGACCCTGACCCGCCTGCAGGGCCGGGGGAATTAAAAAGGCCCGGGAGCGTTCGCCCCCGGGCCTGGCCAGCACAATAATGGTGCAACCGATCAGTCGACGGTCACCGTCCACTCGGTGTAGGACACCGGGGCGGCCATCCCGTTGGTCACCGTGGTGGTGGCGAAGAAGTTGCCGGGGTTGCCCTCGTCCCAGTCGAAGTCCGTCACGGTCTGGGATTCGATCATGAACATGCTGTTGAGCAGCGTGTACGTGTCGTAGTGGTCTTCATTTGTTTCCCCGGAACGGTGAGCGTTCTCGATGTACTCGATGGCGCCGGAAGCATCCTGACGCACACGGGCCTGCCACCAGTCGTCGGTGGGCTCGTTGAGGTCGCGGTCGGAGGTCCAGCCGAAGAGCGCGGTGAGGTTTCCATCCACGTCGTTGGAGAAGCGGACCCAGCGGGTGAAGAAGCCGTTGAAGCCTTCGATGCCGGAAGGATCATTCTCACGGTCGCCCTTGAGCACACCGGCGACGAAAAGACCGCCGGGCACGCAGTTGTGGTGCTCGGGAAGGCCATACTTGGCCAGCATCAGTTCACCCTCGTGCTGGGTGTTGGGGTTGACCATGATCGTGTTGAGCACCCGGCGATACATGTCGCCCAGGCTCGCCGAACTGGTGCCCAGGCCGGACTTGGTGACCGGGGGCAGGGCGGGCAGGGCGGCGGCCCCGAGAATGGGCACGTCGTCGGGGATCACCGGCTCGGCGCGGGGCGTGGTGTCGTAATAGATGTAGGTCACTTCCATCTCTTCACCGGCAAACCACTCGATGGTCTTCACCGTGGCGCCCGTGATCTCGTAGGCCGACCCGTTCCAGTTGTAGAAATCCCACTCCTGGATCAGCATGTCCGGGTTGGTCACCTTGTCGTTGTAGGAGTACTCCTCCTTGCCCTGAAGCGCCATGCTGCCGTCGTAGATCTCGGTGGTGGTGAAGTAGATGCCGCCGACGAGGGTGCGCACGCCCTGGCGCACTTCGGTGGTGACCAGGCCGCTGCCGAAATCTTCCTCGGTGGTGATGGTGATCGTCTCTTCACCGGCGGTGGGGGTGTCGCACTGGGAGACGTAGGTGACCCGCTTGGTCAGCGTTCCGCTGGCGTCGGGCTCCCAGGTCTCTTCAATGCTGGTGAAACCGCACGTGCCGATATTGGCCCGCGGGTCGAGGTCGGCCCAGGCACCCGTGGTGAGCAGAAGCACCAGCAGGCCCGTGAACAGGATGCTCGCGTTTTTCTTCATCGATCTGATTCCTCCGGTTCTTCGGAACGGCCAATCCGATTTTTGGCCCGGCCTCACAACCCCGCAGGCCGCGCACAGTTCAAAGAATGCGATGCAATTCAATTGTCGTCAACAAATGCCCGGCAAGGGGCAGAACGCTTGAATGAATGAGAGACTGCTGAAACCGTTCGGATGACCCGCAAACCGTGGAAAACAATTTCCACTTTCGAGCCCCGCCCCGCCATCGTGGGAAATTAATTCCACACTCCCGGCATGGTCAGGAACCACTGCAGTCTGCGGTTGGATGGTTAGACTATATACCATCGCGCTCCCGATTTCAAGCAAAAACGTAAAAAATAAAATTATCGGTAAATATCTCATCTCGTATAGGATACGTTTAATCATGAAATTAGAAGCTGTTTTTCATGATTAATAGCTTTGCCGTATACTTTCCTTCTACGTTCGGTTGACCTGTTCTCCGCGGCGGGGTTGCGCCCCGGCCGCCTGCCTCGTCTTCAGTTCATCACGGAGTTCAACGGCTAAGAGTTGCAAACGGCGTGCCGCTTCCCGATCAACAGAAGCAATGGCATCAACCATCATTCTCCAGGGTTATACCGAACTGGTCGAGCTTTTTGTAGAGGTTGCTGCGCGGGGTCTGGATGGCACTGGCGGTTCGGGAGATGTTCCAGTCGTTCTCCTTCAGCTTTTCCACGAGGAAGAGCCGCTCGGAGGTCTCCTTGAAATCCTTGAGCGTGGCGATGCGCGACAGGTCGGGCACCAGGCCGCCGGGGCCGGCTGACGTGATTTCGCCGGGAAGCAGGTCGACACCGATGGAATCACCGGGGGCCATGATCACCAGCCGCTCCACCATGTTCTTCAGCTCGCGCACGTTGCCCGGCCACTGGTAGGATGCCAGGCGTTCCAGCGCCTCGTCGGTGAAGGTCTTCATGCGGTAGTTGTTCTCACCGCAAAAACTCTCCATGAAGTGGGCCACGAGCAGGCGGACATCGCCGGCGCCCCGTTCATGGAGCGAGGGGCTGCGGATGGGCACCACGTTGAGCCGGTAGTAGAGATCGAGCCGGAAGTTGCCTTTCTCGATCTCCTCCTCCAGCGCCTTGTTGGTGGCGGCGATGACCCGCACGTCCACCGTGAGCACCCGGCCGGAACCGATCGGTTCCACCTCGCCTTCCTCGAGCACCCGCAGCACCTTGGCCTGGGTGCGCAGGCTCATGTCGCCGATCTCGTCGAGGAACAGCGTCGCGCCGCTGGCCTGCACGAACTTGCCCTCGCGCTTCTCGTACGCACCGGTGAACGACCCTTTTTCGTGGCCGAACAGCTCGCTCTCGATCAGCTCCTCCGGGATGGCCGCGCAGTTGACCTGGATGAACTGTTCGTCGGCCCTCAGGCTGCCGCTGTGGATCGCCCGGGCGATCAGCTCCTTGCCGGTGCCGCTTTCCCCGGTGATCAGCACGGTGGCCGTGGTCGGGGCGGCGGCGGCAATCTCCTCGCGCAGACGGCTGATCTGCTCGCTCTCCCCCACCATGCGGTGCCGCTCTTCGATCTGCCGGCGGAAACCGCGGTTTTCCAGTTCGAGCTTCCGCTGCTCCAGTGCGTTGCGCACCACGAGCAGCATGCGCTCCCGCTCCAGGGGTTTCTCGAGGAAATCAAAGGCGCCCATGCGCGTGGCGTCAACTGCCGTCTGGATCGTGCCGTGGCCGGAGATGATGACCACCGGGAAACCGGTGAGCCCCTCCTTGCGCAGGCGCGAGAGCACTTCCAGTCCGTCCATGCGCGGCATCTTGATGTCGAGGAAGAGCAGGTCGGGCTCCTCGAGGCGCACCCGCTCCAGGCCCTCCTTGCCCGAGGAGGCGAAAAGGCATTGGTAGCCTTCGTACTCCAGGGTCATGGTGATGGCCTGGCGGATGTCCGGATCGTCGTCGATAACGAGGATTTTTTCACCGGCCATGGGCTTCTCCCCCGCTTGGGACGACGGCCGGGCGGCGGCACCACCCGGCCGTCGCCTGGATCATTCGGCTACTTTCAGTGTCTTGAAGAACGAATCGTCGCCCCGGTGGACATAGAGCAGCACCAGGTCGCCGGTCTCGATCTTCTCCAGTTCGGCCTTGTATTCGTCGAGGGAGTCGAGCTTCTCGCGGAAGATCTCGCTGATCACGTCACCCTCGCGAACGTCCGCCTCGGCGGCCGGGGAAAGCGGCTTGACCTTGACCACCACCACACCGGAAACCGATTCGTCGATACGGTAGCGCTGGCGCATGGCCGGATTGAGCTGGTGCACGGTGAGCCCGAGCAGGTCTTCCTCCACCCGGGTCATGCGCCGCTCTTCCTCTTCGGACATGCCCTCGTCACGCTCGGCCAGCACCACGCCGATGGCCATGGTCTGGCCGTTGCGGAAGACGGTGAGGTTCACCTCCTCGCCCGGCGCAATGGACGAAACCAGCGAGACCAGGTCGCTGGAGTTGTCCACCGGCTTGCCGTTGACCTCGAGGATCACGTCACCGTGCTTCAGGCCGGCCTCATCGGCGGGCAGGCCTTTGACCACTTCCTGCACAATCGCCCCGCGACGGTCGGGAAGGCTGAACAGCTCCTGCATCTCGGGGCTGACCGCGGTGACCTTGATTCCCAGGTAGCCGCGCGAGACACGGCCCTTGGCCTTCAGCTGGGGCATGATGTCCCGGGCCACGTTCACCGGCACGGCGAACCCGATGTTCTGCGCCGCGGCGCTGATCGCGGTGTTGATGCCGATGATCTCTCCCCGGGTGTTGATCAGCGGGCCGCCGCTGTTGCCGTAGTTGATCGCCGCATCGGTCTGGATGAAATTGTCCAGCGACACGTCCCGGCCCTGCCCGTCGCTGTCCGCGAGGTAGGGCAGTTTCCGCCCGAGGGCGCTGATCACGCCCACCGAAACAGTGTGCTTGAAGTTGTGCGGGTTGCCGATGGCCATGACCCACTCACCGATGCGCAGGGAGTCCGAATCACCAAGGGGGACGAAGGGCATGGCCTCTTCAGCCTCCACCTTGAGCAAGGCCAGGTCGGTGGGCGGATCGGTGCCCACCACCTCGGCGTTCATCCTCGTGCCGTCGGCGAACTCCACGATCACCCGCTCGGCGCCCTCAACCATGTGGTTGTTGGTCAGGACATGGCCCGCACTGTCGATGACCACTCCGGATCCGCGTCCGGTCCGCTCCTGCTCCATCTGCGGCTGGTTCTGGGGCGACTGCCGGTCAGGGCCGAAGAAGAAATCCCAGAAGGGGTCGCGGAACTGGCCGCGGCTGCCCTGGCCGGCCCGGACCACCTCGGTGGATTCGATGTAGACCACGGCGGGGTTGACCCGCTCGGCGATATCAGCAAAGTCGGGAAGGGTGATCACCGGCGCCGGGTCCGCACCCTCCTGCGGGGGCGGCGATGCCTGGCTCACCGACACGCTGCTCACCTGGACGGCGAGCACACCGAGCAGAATGAACAGGCCGGCGATGGCGCCGAGGCCGAAGACTCCCTTTTTTCCCAATCGTCTGATCATGATGCACCTCCTGGACACGGGCCGCTGACCCGGAATTCGAAATCAAAGATGGCCGGATCCCTGAACCGGCCTTTCCGTTCGATTCAATGCTCATCTATGCGATGAAAAAGCATATCAAGAATCGTGCCAGTAAACCAGCAACTTCCCGAGCGATTATCTATTACGAAATCAATGACTTGAGCGGACGGGCCCAGATGGGGCCAATCGGGATGGTGCCATATTGGCACAAGTGGCCTTTAAATGTGACAGCCCGGGCACGAGTTCGGGAATGCTACTCGTCGTCCTCAACCTGGTATCCCTTGAGCTTGCGGTGCAGGGTGCGCAGGCCGATCCCCAGCAGTTCGGCAGCTTTGGTGCGATTCCCCCCGGTCTTCTCCAGGGCCTGGCGGATGTGGACCCGTTCCAGCTCCTCCATGGTGGCGAACTGGCCCGGTTCAACGCCAACGGCTGAGGGGGACGCCCCGGCGGCGGCCGGCGGCACTTCGATCTCGGCGAGCCGCTCGCCGGGCGGGATGTCGTCGGTGTCGAGGTACTCGCGCTGGGAGAGCACCACCATGCTCTCGATGAGATTGCGCAGTTCCCGCACGTTTCCGGGCCACTGGTAGTGGATGAAGCGCTTCATCAGCTCGGGGGAGATCCGGTCCACGACCTTGCCCACCTTGCTGGCGCTCAACTGGAGGAAATACTCGGCAAGCAGGGGGATGTCCTCGCGACGCTCCCGGAGGGGCGACACGCGCAGGTGGACCACCTTGAGCCGGTAGTAGAGGTCCGAGCGGAATTTCCCCTCGTCCACCAGCAGCTCCAGGTCACGGTTGGTGGCGGCAATGACCCGCGTGTCGATCTTGATCTGCTTCGCCCCGCCGAGCCGCATGAAGGAAAGTTCCTCGATGGCGCGCAGGAGCTTGACCTGGGTCTCCGGTGCGAGATCACCGATCTCGTCGAGGAACAGGGTGCCGCCGTCGGCCAGTTCGAACTTGCCCACCTTCTTCTCGATGGCGCCGGTGAAGGAGCCGCGCTCGTGCCCGAAGATCTCGCTCTCCAGGATGTCCCGGGGAATGGCCGAGCAGTTCAGCGGCAGGAAGGTCTTGTTCCGCCGGTCGCTGTTCTGGTGCAGCGCGTTGGCGATCAGTTCCTTGCCCGTTCCGCTTTCGCCGGTGATCAGCACGGTGCTGCGCGTGGGGCCGACCATCTTGATCCGGCCGAAGAGGTCCTGCATCTGTTTCGACTTGCCCAGCAGGTTGTCGAAGCCGAAAACGCTGTCCAGCCGGTCCTGGAGAAACCGGACCTTGCGGGCCAGGGTCCGCTTTTCGATGACCCCGGCGGCACGGCTCCTGAGCAGTTTGAGGTCCACCGGTTTGGTCAGGTACTCCACCGCACCAAGCTTCATCGCCTCCACCGCGCTGTCCACCGTGCCGAACCCGGTGACGAGCAGGACACCGATCTCGAGGTCCGCGGCCTTGACCCGCTTGAGCACTTCCAGTCCGCTCATGCCCGGCATCTTCAGGTCGGTGACGACCAGGTCAACCTCGCCGGCCGCTTCCTCGACGAAGGCCACGGCCTTTTCCCCCTCGTCAAAGGCGTGCACGGTGAGCCCACGGCGCCGCAGGGCGCGGGCCATCGATTCACGGGAGTTGGCGTGGTCATCCACCACGACCGCGATGCCTTGCAGTTTTCCCTCGTCAGTCACGCTGACTCCTTTCCGCCGATCATCTCGATGAATGCCTGTTCGTCCACTGTTGATACGCCAAGCGAGCGAGCCTTGTCCAGTTTCGAGCCGGGGTCGCTGCCGTACACCACCAGGTCGGTCTTGCCGCTCACCGAGGAAACCACCCGGCCGCCAAACTGCTCGATACGCTCCTTTGCCTCGGCCCGCGCCATGGTGGTGAGGGTCCCGGTGAGCACGACCTTCTTTCCCGACAGGGGGTGCGCCCCCTCATCATCCGCCCCGGGAAGCCGGGGCTCGTGCCGCTCGGTGTAGGCGGCAAGCCCGGCTTCGCGAAAGCGGCGGAGCATTGCCGCCGTGCCCGGATCATCGAAGAAGGCCCGGACACTGCGGGCCACCACCGGCCCCACTTCGGGCACCGCCTCCAGCGCCTCGACATCCGCTGCGGCAAGGGCGTCGAGCGAGCCAAAGGCTTCCACCAGCTGTCGTGCCGTGCGTTCCCCCACGTGACGCACCCCGAGGGCGAAAAGATGGGCCGCGGCCGGGCGCTGCCTGCTGGCCTCCAGCTCGGCCACCAGGTTCTCCGCCGACTTTTCCCCCATCCGTTCCAGCCCGGCCAGCGTCTCACGGTCCAGGCGGTAGAGATCATCCAGGTTCTTCACCAGGCCCCGGGCCAGCAGCTGGTCGATCACCGCCGGGCCGAGCCCCTCGATGCGCATGGCCGTGCGGCCGGCGAAGTGGCGCAGCGACTCGCGAATGCGGGCCGGGCAGCTGACATTTGGACAGCGCGAGGCCACCTCTTCGGGCTCGCGAACCACGGTGGTCCCGCACACCGGGCACTCGAGCGGCATGGTGAACGGCTTCGCTTCAGGCGGTCGCTTGCCCTGCACCACCTTGACCACTTTGGGGATCACCTCACCGCCCTTTTCCACGAAGACGGTGTCGCCGGCTCGCACGTCCTTGCGCCGCACCTCATCTTCGTTGTGCAGGGTGGCCCGCGAAACGGTGGAACCGGAGACGAGCACGGGTTCCAGCTCGGCCACCGGGGTCAGCGTGCCGGTGCGCCCCACCTGGATCGTGATCTCGCGGACCCGTGTGGTCACCTGCTCGGCGGGAAATTTGTAGGAGATGGCGTAGCGCGGGAACTTGGCGGTGACTCCGAGGGTCTCCCACAGGTCGAGGCGGTTGACTTTGACCACCACCCCGTCCGTGTCATAGTCCAGCCCGGCCCGACGGCCGGACCAACTGTCGCACCAGGCCTTGACTCCGGCAATACCCCGGCAGACCTGCCGGTGCTCGTTGACCTTGAGGCCCGCGTCGGCCATGGCCGCCAGGGCCTCCTGCTGGGTTGCGAAACGTCGGCCGCCCCAGGCGGCCGCCGTGTAGAGGAAGATATCCAGCCCCCGCCGAGCCGTCTCTGCCGGGTCGAGCAGCCGGATCGAGCCGGCCGCGGCATTGCGCGGGTTGGCGAACAGCGGCTGCCCCTCCGCCTCCCGGGCCTCGTTCATCCGGCGAAACGCCTCCCGGGGCAGGAAGACCTCGCCGCGCACCAGAACGTCCCCGCGGGGGGCCGGGTCGTGCAACCGCAGGGGCAGGGACAGAATGGTGCGCAGGTTGGCGGTAACATCCTCACCCACCCGTCCGTCGCCCCGGGTCACCCCCTGGACGAAGACGCCGTCCACGTAACGCAGCGAGACGCCGAGACCGTCGATCTTCAACTCGGTGAGATAATCCACCTCGCCAACACCGGCCAGCTTGACCACGCGGGCATTGAATTCCTCCAGGTCCTCCAGATCGTAGGAGTTGTCCAGGCTGAGCATCGGTTCGGGATGCGGGACCTCGGGCAATCCGCCGTCGAGTTTGCCCCCCACCCGCTGCGTCGGCGAGTCGGGGGTGACCAGTTCCGGATGCTCTTCCTCGAGGCGGCGCAGTTCCGCCTCCATCCGGTCGTATTCCACGTCGGAGATTTCCGGGTCGTTGAGCGTGTAGTAGCGCCACTGGTGGTGCAGAATCTGCCCGCGCAACACGTCGATCCGACTGGCCGCCTTCTTCCGGTCCACGATCCCTCTTCCTCCCCTCAATCCCCGGTCGGGCCGGACAACGGCAGGGTGATGGTGAACAGCGCTCCGCCGCTCTCACTGGCCCCGGCCGTGATCGTGCCGCCGTGGGTCTCCACAATACGCTGGGAAATGGCCAGCCCCAGGCCGGTTCCCCCCTTCTTCGTCGAATGGAAGATCTGGAAAATCCGCTCGGCTTCCTGGGGCGGGATGCCCCCGCCGTTATCGGCCACGGCAAGGGTGAGCCGGTCCTCCCCGTCACGAAAGGCGGAAATCTCCACCTGGCCCTGCTGCTCGGTCACCGCGTCGGCGGCATTGATCATCACGTTGATCAGCGCCTGCTTCAACTGGCCCGGATCGGCCGCGAACCGCGGCAGCCCCGCCGCCACACGGCGCACCAGGGTCACGCCCCGCCGGCGGAATTCGGCCTCGAGGAAGTCGGCCACCTCGTTGACCAGCACGGTCGGATCGAGCGGCTCGGTCCGCAGCTGCTGCGGGCGGGCGTAGGCGAGGAAATCGGAAACCAGGCGCTCCAGGCGCATGATCTCCCGCCGGTTGATCTCCAGCAGGTCGATGTATTCCTGTTTGCGGTCCGATTCTTCGGGGACGTCTTCCAGTTCCTCCTGCAGCATCTGCACGTTCATGTTCATCGCATTGAGCGGGTTGCGGATCTCGTGGGCCAGGCCCCCGGCCAGGGTGCCGACGTAGGCCAGCCGGTCGGCCATCTGCGCCTCGGCCTCCAGGCGGCGGGTACGGTTGAGCATGCGCAGCACGTAGAGAAAGCCCACCATGAGGAACAGCAGACTCAACCCGGCACCGATGAAGACGTTGGTGATCAGTGTTCGCCGCAGCCGGGTGACCCGCTCTTCCAGCTGGTTTTCGGGCACCAGCAGGTGCACCGTCGCGGCGGCTTCTCCCGACTGATCGGCCACCGGCACCACGATGTCATAGACCTGCTCCTCGTTCCGCTCCACCACCAGCCGGCCCAGGGGGAACGGCTGGTCATCACGGCCCCCCTCCCCCGGCCGGCCATCCCGGGGCCGCAGGGCGACGCTCTTGCCCCGCAGGGAACGATTCTGGTAGATGATTTCGCCGTTGCGATCGGTGATCACGACATAGGAAGCGATCTGCCGCCCGGTGAGTTCGTTGTCCACGTAGGTGTCGAGGATGTTGTACAGTTCGCGGACATGGAACACGCCGCCGACCACCCCCGGTGAGAACTGCCCGTCCACCGGCAGGTCCCGGAGCTGCTGCGCCAGCCGGCTGGCCCCCTGGCGGCTGCCCTCCAGTGCCTCGCTGATCACACTCTCGCTGAGGTAGCGGAAAACGAGGAACCCCACCACACCGATGTTGGCCAGGAGCAGGATGGCAAAGAGGACCGAGGAGGCGATGAGCCGCCGGCGGTAGGCCGGCCGCGACCGGACCGGCGGGTCACCGTTGAATGCCACGCTGCTCTTGTCGCTGAACTCCGACACGCCGCTGCACCTCGATTGGGCCCCCATGGGAAATTGTAGCAGGGCACCGGGACGGGTCAACCCGCCGCCCGGCCGGGAAACGTCACTCCAGGTAGCCCAGTTGCCGAAGCCGGGAAAGGGTCTCCTCGGAAAGCGGCGGCGCGTTCTCCGTGGTGTCCGCCTCCCCGGCAAGCCCCTCGGCCTCAAGCCGCTGTTTGAGCAGGCGCATCATCTCCCCGGCCTTCGCCTCCGGTAGCGGCGCCCTGCCGGGGGCCGACTCGCCGGGGTCGGCCAGGAGATCGATGTATTCCTCGCGCAGGTCATCGGGATGGTAGACGACCTTGAATCGCCCGTCGAACAGGGCGAACTTCCGGTCGCCGTACAACGGGTTGGTCACGGACGCCGCCTGCAGCAGGTCCGGCCCGGCACGGCGTTCCTCGTCGCCGTGAAGCGTGGCCGCCAGGCTGCGGCCATTGATGCCCTCCGGGCCATCCATCCCCAGCAGATCGAGGATCGTGGGCAGCACGTCGACCATGGTCGCGGGTTCACTGCTCAGCTTCCCGGCGGGGATCACGCCCGGCATGGAGAAGAGCATCGGCACGCGGAGCAGGGCATCGTAGAGGTTCCGGCCGTGCTCGTAACCGCCGTGGTCGCCGAACTCCTCGCCGTGATCGGAGAGCAGGACCACGAGCGTGTTGTCGAGCAGCCCCGACCGCTCGAGGCGGGCGAAGAGCTGCCCTATCTGGTGATCGGTGTACGAGACTTCCGAATCGTAGAGCGCCCGGAGGTGCTCTTTGTCGGCCTCGGTGAGCACCGTCCCCTCCCGGTTGAACCTCAGCAGCTCCTCCTGGCTCCCCCGCACCTCGCCCTGGTACCCAACGGGTTCGTACCCCGTGAACCAGGGTTCCCGGGGCCTGTAGCCGGCATGGGTCTCGTAGGTGTGGAAAAAGAGAAAGAACGGCGCACCGTCGAGCCCCTGCAGGGCGCCGACGGCCTCATCCACGGCCCGGTGCAGCACCCGCCTCACCGCATAACGGTGAAAGCCCCGGTGAAAGCCCCACTCGGGGCCGAGATTCGCCCCGCCGGTCACCGCTTCCGTGCGGTATCCGGCCCCGCGGAGCAGCTCGGCCAGGGTGGCCTCCCGCCCCGGGATGGGGCCCGGAGTACGCTGGAAGCGGTGCAGGGTGTCCAGGCCGGTCATCAGGCTCACGTGGGCCGGCAGGGTCCAGGGGGCCGATGAGCGGGCGAAGGCCATCTGCATGCCCCGGGCCGCCAGCCGCCGATCGATCTGCGGCGTGGTGCGACGGGTGTGCCCGTAACTGCTCAGCCGGTCCGCACGCAGCGTGTCGAGGGAGATGAGCAGCAGGTTTGGCGGGCGGTCCGCCCGCGACCCTGCCGGACAGGCGAGCCGCGGGCTGCCCCATACCCCGCCGGACCAGGTCCCGTCCCATCGCGGCTCACGCCCGACAGGGCCGACCGCCGTCTCGAAGAGCAGCCGCCCGGACATGCCGGCCAGCTCCTGGAGCGCGAGGGTATGGGTTGACCAGCCCTGGTGCCGCCGCCGAAGCGTGGGGGCCAGCACCTCGGAGAACAGTTCGTGCGGCCCGCCGCCATCAACGTTTCCGGGGACGAAGCGGACGCGGAAATGGAAGCGCCGCTCCGGCGGCGCCTCCTTCCAGGCGTGGCCCATGACGCCGGTGGAAAAGGTGAGTCGCGCATCCGGGGGAACGGAGATGTCGATTTCAGCGCTGCCCGCAGGCAGCACCGGCCGGGTGGTCCGCCGCAGGGTCACGCTGCGGTCGAGGCCGTGGCGCAGCCGCTCGGCCATCAGCATCTCCCGGTCCGGCCCCTGCACCAGCTCGATTTTCCGTATGGCCACCGTCCCGGCCTGCTCGGGAAGATCAAGGCGCAGCGCATCGATGGTCCCCGACCAGGACTTGCTGTCCAGCAGCGGCAGGAGCCCTTCGGTCAAGGGCACGCGGTAGACATGGAAGCGGCCGTCGGCCACCAGGGGAAAGGACTTGCTCAATACCCCGGCATAGCGCTCTCCCTCGGGGCGCCAGAGGAAGACAGCCTCCTCACCGCCTTCCACGCTCATCTCCACCAGCAGCCGGGAAGCAAGGTCGGTTTCGAAACTGCGGATGTAGCAGGCCAGCCGCGGGTCGGCGCCGGTAACCCTCGTGCGCAGGGCGCCGTCCAGCACCTGCAGCGCCTCGAGGCCGCCATACCCCTTCCAGTTGCCGAGCCCGGCGGGGTCATCGAAGCGGAAACCGAGGGTCACCGCATCGAGCTGATCCAGGGCGGCCCGGTAGGCCTCCTCGGCCGGCGGCCCGTCGAACAGTTCGGCCGCCAGGTCGATGATGCCGTACGGTTCGTCGGCGGGGTTCCGGAAGTCAGTGGAACGACAGGCGGAAAGCAGGAGAAGGGTGAGGACGAGGCAACAGGCGGCCTTCGTGCACGATGCAAACCCGTTTTCCATCAACGCCTCCCCTGCCGGACAAAAAAACACCCCGCCCCTCCCGGTGGGGAAGGACGGGGTATTATAGTCGGTCGGTGGGGCTTAATACATGCCGCCCATGCCGCCGCCCATGCCGCCCATGCCGCCGCCCGGCATGGCGGGCGCCGCCTTCTCCTCCTCGGGGATATCGGAGATCAGCGCTTCGGTGGTCAGCATCAGGCTGGAAATGGAAGAAGCATTCTCCAGGGCGTGACGCACCACCTTGGTGGGGTCGATGATGCCCTTGTCCAGCATGTTGCCGTACTCTTCGGAGTAGGCGTCGAAGCCGAAGGCATCCTTGTCCTCGTCCTTGACCTTGTTCACCACGATGGAACCCTCGTGGCCGGCGTTGGTGGCGATCTGGCGCATCGGCTCCTCGAGAGCCCGCTTGACCAGGTTCACGCCCACCAGCACGTCGCCGTCGGCCTCGACGGACTCGACGGCCTTGATGCAGCGGATCAGGGCCACGCCGCCGCCGGGCACGATGCCCTCCTCCACGGCCGCCTTGGTGGCGTGCATCGCGTCCTCGACACGGGCCTTCTTCTCCTTCATCTCGGTCTCGGTGGCCGCACCGACCTTGATCACCGCCACGCCGCCGACCATCTTGGCCAGCCGCTCCTGCAGTTTCTCGCGGTCGTAGTCGCTGGTGGTGTCCTCGATCTGGGTGCGGATCTGCTT
>Ga0180436_10001171_pt1 | contig 26005 bp, 26 predicted proteins | sample SS_ome_2_FD_132434 | JGI IMG/M metagenome (GOLD analysis project Ga0180436, IMG submission 132434) | Hypersaline lake sediment archaeal communities from the Salton Sea, California, USA - SS_3_S_2 metaG | ecosystem: Environmental > Aquatic > Non-marine Saline and Alkaline > Hypersaline >... | reverse complement strand
TTGATACGAAAAGCCGACTGGGGTGTGTTGCTTGAGCGCGACGTTTTGGGATGAAACAACCTGCGGGTTGTTACAGTCTTGGATGGATACGGGGTGCTAATTGGCACAGGGTTTTGGTTGGAGCGTTTCGAATGTTTGGGGTGTGTTGGGTTGTAACGGGTTGCAGGGTGTGACCCTTTTGGTACGAAACAAGCTGCCTGGTTGAATCGGTTTGTGATTGCCTTTTGCTTTTTTATGAAAACCTTTTGCCTATCTGAGGGGGGTGTGGGGGGAGTATTTTTCGAAGAATGTAACTGAGTATTTAGTTGAATCATCCCGGGTTCCCTATTCGAGAGTTTCTCTGGGGATTGGGCCCTGCGTGTTATCCCGTGGCGCCAGGCGTATTGGATGTCCTGCCGGACGCGGGGCGTTACGCTGTGCTGCTGGGTAATAATATCGGCCGCTTTCTTTTCGATTGGGGTGTCCTGCTGGTGGGTGGAGCTGTCTGGTTTGGAGGTATTACTCCCTACCCTGGTGAGAGGTATTTGCTGTCTAGGGAGTCTGAATCTGTGGTGTGTTTTCCTATTGGGAGTATGTGACAACGGGGCTATGCCTGTTCCCTTGTTCTGGTTCCTTTGGGCCCGGGGTTGTGGGGATTGAGTGGTGTGTCTGCCTATGGGGATCTGGGTACTAGTCCCCCTCTACGGTTGTATCAGTCTACTGGGACTTACCTGACTTATCGTCTATAGGTGTCTTCCTCTGGGGGTGGGCTTTCTCTATACGGTGTTCTTAGTCTCCCTCCCTATGTAGGGATCTTTCTTATGGGTTTGGCGAAAGGGTGTCCGTCGTTGAATTATTTTTCGCGCATTAGGTGGCGAGCTTTTGCGGGATTTACGACCTTTGGTGACTCAGTATGGGCGAGCTTTTGCGGAGATTAGGGTGTCGATTGTCCGCAGAATGTGCGGAGATTATTTTCGGAATGGACGGCTATTGGGGCGAGATCTGCCACCAGATTCGCTATCGAAGCGCTGTTAGTTTCGAAACAGAAAACAGAAAACCCGGGGGTAGTCAGTTACCAAGAAGGCTTGTCGCCTTCAGCTAATGTTTGGTAGCAGCGATGTAAGTCGTAAACACTGTCATCCACGGCCGACTCCATTTGGGCTTTGAACGCTACCAGGTCAAGGTCGGATTGAACCGTAAACACACCCAGTTTAATTCGAGGGAAGGTCGCCTCAGAAATTTCGCTTTCTACATAATCAGTGATACCCATTTGAGCCAAGAGCCGGGGCACATGTTTGTCATCGCCAGGGATTTCGCATCGAAAAGTAAAGGTCGGCATAGTTATTCTCCTGCATCTAGTTATATTGTGGCACTAAAACCCGGACCTGCAAAGATCCGTTTTTGGATCAGGCCAGGTGCTGGTGTTGGTCCTGTAGGTGATTTGCTGGTCGCGAAATATCGTTAGCCAGTCTCAATCCGGGGTGTTTATGTTTCACGCCAGTTGTCAAATTAATGACGTTTTCTGGGTCTGCGTGCTCGGCCTTTTAGGCTTTCTACCTTTTTCCTTTTTTCGGCTTTTCGCACAGCGCGGCGTCGTTTGATTTTGCGTTTTTTATGGCCGTTGATTTTCTTTTGGCTGGCCTTTAGGTAGGCGGCGTACTCCGGAGAATCCAGGTAGCGTTGCAGCTGCTGTTGCCAGTCCGGGTGCCGGCGTAGCTTAAGAAAGATGTCGTGCCGGATAATTTGTCTGGCTGAATTGCAACCGTGACAGCTCATCACCAGGTATTAGCCAGGATCTTGTGCCAGCAGGAGGACAGCAGTATGGCGTTTTCGGTCTGTTCGTATTGAGTAGGCATGCGTTCTTTTGGGTATTTTGTTGGGTAAAAGCATCCTAACAGAGGAGTGCCCGGGATGTGAATTACTTGATGGTTTGTCTGGGATGAGATTTTGTTGTTTTGTGGACAGATTTGAAAGACCGGCGTCAAAACAGATCGTCCTGTCCTTTATAAACAGGGAGATCTTTATTCAGAGTGTGTCTCTTTTTTCTTTCAATATACGTCAGGTTTCCGGTCAAACCACATTTACTGCAAGGCGTGCGCTGAGACGGCAGGCCAGGTGCCTTGGGATAAATATTGCCGCAAACGCAGTAAATCTGATTCCGGTGTTGTGGGTGTTTTTCAAACCAATCCTGTATGCCACCAGGCATGTAGGTGGAGCCTGCGGCAGGCCTTAATCCTGAATTTTGGACAATAGGGGTCCGTTTGTCGGCAGGATCTGCGAGTGAAGCGGCCTTCGCTTGCGTCGATGTAGGGGGTTCTTCCCGAGGAATAATCACCTGGTAGCCTCTAAAAACGCTTTTTAGTATTCCTCTTTTCTGTAGCGCCGAAAGATAGCTTTCAATCAGCCTGTAGCTTGTCGGTATTGAAGCTAGGTCCTCCGGTACGGAAAGACCTGCTCTTAATGCATTGTTAACGTCAAAAGAGAATGGCGCTGGTTTTATATCGAAGTTTCTATTTATGTAGTCGGCGATGCTGGCGTTTTTAAGAACACGGTCGTGACGCTCAGGTTTGTCGATGGTTTTTTGTACAAAGATCGCATATACAAGCCCCTGCCAGAGTCGCCGATCTACCAGGTAGGTGAGTTCTCCAGGTAGTTCAATGTTGACATAATCCGGTAGCTCAACGAGTGTTTCGCGCTCAAACCAATTCAATACTCGGCTGTAGGCCATGCTTTTAAACTGGGCTAGCTTCAGCATGTTCTGTTTAAAGCTTTCAGGCTGATGTTGTTGCTCTTCAAGGAGAGAACGGATAGTGGTACCAGCGCGTTCCAGGTTATCGATTAAGCGTTGGCGTTCCTGTTTGCGTATTTCTTGATGGTGCTTTTCTTCGGCTAATCTTTGTTGTTCAGCTAGTTCGATTTTGCGGTTGGCTTCAGCGATTTCGTTATCGAGCTCGGCCTGCAAACGCTGCTCCAGCTCATTAGCCCCGGGGTAATAAGCCCAGTTCAAACGAGTTAAGTCTTCAAGGTATGTGCGGATTGCCTTAAAAGACAGATCGTCAGGTCGATCGGAGAAAGTCAGTTCCAGGGTTGGAAGCTCGTGGTTTTTCAGCTTAGCTTTTTTTGTGTCGTCGACTGCGTGGGTTACTAATACCTCGAGCGCGATACGGCCGCGATCGGTTTCAACAAGCACGTCCGGCTGGATGTCGTCCAGGCGTTTTTCCATCTGAGCAGAAGCGATCTGAAGCCTTACCGGGCCTTCTAGTAGGATTTTTACGCGGCGGTACCGACGTCCTTTTTTATCATAACCATCCGGGTCGATGGTTTTATCCGGCACAACAAGAGAATCAGATTCGTTGAGAACTTTCTTCACAGCCAGGTGAACCGCTGACTCATAACCGCCGGCGCAAGTGCCGTTGGCCTGGTGGGAGAAGAACTGTCTTAGTTTGCCTTTATTGGCAACCAGTGGTTCGTTGCAGCCAGGGCAAAAGCAGCCACAGCTTTTTCCGCTGACAACACGCTCGTCGTGAATATCAACCAGTTCCTCATTAAAAATGGCGAAAGGGATTGTCCTGTTGTCGTAATTTGCCATGGGATCTCTGTAGTTTTAAGGGTGGGCACTGGGAAATAGCCCGAATGAGCTGTATAGCTACAAAAAAAGACAGGTAGGAGCACTCGTTCGCTATACAGATTAGGCCCTTACACCTACTAGGTACTCGGACATTGTCTGAGTAAAGTTTTTATTGAAGAGGAAATTTTTATGTTTAACACTGAATTTGGTTTTTGGCGTACCATCATTCGAATCGCGAGACTGAATGTGGCTAGCCGTACAACCGCGCTCGCGATTATTGCCCTAATGTTGGTATTCTTAGCTGCTTTTCTCGATGAAAGGTGGCTTGCCTCAAAAGAGCTTGAGACAGCGTGTTCAGTCAAGTTTCAGAGCATTTCTAGTGATATCGTAAGTGTCAGATACGATATAGCTTCAATCCTGGATGGAGCGCTGATGTCAAAAAGACCCAGTCCCGTGTCTTGTCAAGGCTATGAATCGCTTGGGATTGAATCTAAGCGGGCATGCTTAGCCTATCTCGAAGACATCAAATCCTATGTCGAAAGAGATTGCGAAGACAAGATCAGGGACATGGAAGGCGGTGCCACTGAAGAGGAGTATCGTTCGATGCGAGAAAAGTATAAAGTGCTCGCGGCAATCCCTGCATCACTTGTATTGGTATTCTTCTGGTTTACCATTAACCTCGATAGGATCAACGGGAAACTAGATAAATCAAGTAATCGAAAGAAAACTTACTTAAAAGACAAGAAGTAGTCAATTGTATTGATTGCTTGTCTATGTTTACAACACCCTGCTCGTCAGGGTGTCTTTAATTGTGTGCCTGCTGTCTGACCTGACGTTACGGCAAACCACCTTGCGACCATCTTCCCGGGTGATCAGCGCATTGATTTTTCCTGGTGCCATTGTCTTCTCCATTTTAGCCGCATTTGCTATAGTATTGCAATTGTTGTATAATATCAACACTTTTTCAGGCAGGTGCGTTCTGTATTTGCCAACTCGGTGCCGTCTGGCGCTCTCTACAGATTCTCTTCAGGTATTTTTATGTCTCAAGCTCTCGAGATTACCATCAAAGCAGGCCGTTATCGAAAAACAGTTCCCTTGGGTCTAGAGGACGTTCCTCAGTTGCTGAGCGCGTTATCGCTAGCCGGATCCCTACACCGCGACAGAGATCTGCGTGCCGATTTGATCAGAAATAGTGGTGATCAAGCTGGATTTGACAGATCGACAACGAACGTAACAAACGAAACAGCTCAAGAGATCGCTGGATGGTTGTTGGCGACACCTCGACAGGAGTGGGAGAGCCAGGAATTAGCTTTCCACTTCACATCGGCCATGATGTACGTATCGGAGATGCCTGACCTAAACGCTAATAAAGCCTTGAAAGACTTACTGATGAAACTGGCGCATAAACACGACCCGTTGGAGTTGCCGGTAGACATTCTAAGAGTACGTGGCGATTCCGGCGAATATCTTGAGAAAATAAATAACTGGGCGTTTCGACTGCTGGGTTTTGAGACGATGCAGAAACTACTGGCACTGAGTGAGCGCCTTTTTAGAGATTCTGGGCAAATCGCGTCTTTCAAGAACCCAGACTACAGACAGTTCATGGATTTGATTTACAACTGCATGGACCAGGATAAAGAAGCCTATATTAGACTGGTTAGGGCTGGGCTGAGTACCACGAACATATTAGATGTCATTAATAGCGCCAAGCCATTGGGGCACTTGAAATTTGTATTACTTGTTGTCGATAAGCTTGACTCGGCCGCCTTGTTTATAGACCAAAGCATCTTAATGACAAGCCAGGCCGCCCTGGTTCAGCTAGATGATAATCTCGAGCACGAACTCGAAAGTACCGATAGTGTCGATATCCCTTATAGTTTATTGAAGCTGCCCTACCCGCATCTGTATTTAAAATCTAACGAGCATTTTCCTTGTTCAAAGGGTGGCGCTAAATATGACGGCGTCAGCATACATCAGTTCGATAAAACAGATGAGACGACTCGAAGCCTGGAATTTGTCTTTTACCCTTATGGTCGTGCAGACGACACGCCTACCATGGTGCGTACACGTGTTCGTGAAGAGGAAGAGGGTCTGGATGTGATCGAGGCGTTGCGTCACAATTTCGATGATGTTGATTATTTCGAAGAGCTCGTCCCGGTATTTGAGCAGGTCATCAAGATCCTGCTGTTCATGAATGTCAAGCAAGCGCGAGTACGTGACGAAGATCCCCGCGAATCGCTCGAGGCGCAACTTAAAACGGCGCCACGTAAGAAAAAAGCTTACCTGAAAAAGCAAATCGCCCAGGCGCACCGTACGATCCACATCAGTCGCCACGTCGAAACGGATGAGCTCGGCGAACAATTGAGCGTTACATCTCGCAGCGTGTCACCGCACATGCGTCGAGGACACTTCCGTCACGTTGCCCACGGGCCAGGTCGTACCGAGCGCAAACTCACTTTCATTCCGCCTACCCTGGTTAACGCCGACAAGCTCGCCGGCACGGTGCAGCCCAAAGACTACCAGCTGGGTCGGTAACCACGCGAATCCTATTGATCTTATTTGGAGCTTTCGATGCCAACACCACTTAACAATATCAGTGCTAATCAGCGCGATCCTGAGTACCGCAATAATCCTATTAATCTCGATTGGTTGTTAAAGCACGATCTTAATGACCCACAAAGCATTCCACACAACGAGTTGGTGGGTGCGGAAATCGACCACCTAGCGCTTTTCGAATACGCCTTTTGTGTGGCTGAAAAACACGGCAATGCCTTGGCTACCCTGGACCCTGGCGAGGACTTGGAGGCCGCCATGCTCGAGTATGTTCGACAGCCCCGTGAAATGGGCATTGATGGTGTGCAGGATGTGTATCAAAACGGCAATGTAAAATATAAAACCGGCATGCCTATAAGATTCTGCGAGCACCAATTTTGGTACAAATACCTGCGTGAAGCGCTATCCAGGCTTCGAGAGCATGCTTACAGAATGCAGGGGCTCATTGGCGACGGACCCGGGCAAATACCGTACGCCAGTATGCTCTCAAGACAAGAGTACGTGTTGCATAAGCAGGGAAAGGTTAATTTCAGTGCAATGATGAAGGCTTTTATACGTCAAAGAGGTGTTCAGCCAGATTCGTCAGGCGAGACCCGGTGTTTGTGCGAGAGTCTTCGTCTGCTTCGGGCAGATAACTAGTTGTCGAGATTTTTTCTTTGTCGCATACAGGGACGCGTTTAAGCAGGGTTTACCGTCTTTCTCGCTATACGGGCTTTATCAGCTATTCAGGTAAAGCTCTCCATGGAACACGAATCAGTCTCTTTAGACGAAGCGATCGGGCAATTTAACGCACAGCTGGGCGAAGGCGTGACCTGTCCTTGCTGTGGGCGCTTTGGAAAAATCTACAAACACAAACTCAATACCGGGATGGCCCGTATTTTGATTGATCTGGTCAAAATGAAACGCGGCGACGAGTTTATCGACATCCGTATCCTGAAATCGTTTGTCCCTGGTTCCGGGGATTATGCTTATTTGCGCTTCTGGGGCTTGATCGAGCAAGCACCGAACAATCTCATCTCGAAACGCTCTTCCGGACTCTGGCGGGCAACCGAAAAAGGCATCGCCTTTGCCCGCGGGCAGATCCAGGTGCCTTCTCATATTTTCGTCTTCGATAATCAGCCCGAGGGATTCAGCGACACGCTGACGGATATTCAGACGGCTCTGGGAGAGCGCTTCGATTACCGGGAACTGATGTCGGCTTAAGTGGCTTTGATGAAAGATAAAGACGTCAATTACGAAAAATACGGCACGTTCATCCAGGTGACCAGCGGCGGCGTGCTGGCGATGTGCTTTTCAATATTCTGGTTTTACTTGGACACGAAACTCGAAACATTTGTTGACGGGTTCGCCATGACTCTGGTGGTCGTAACTATCCCACTCGCGCTGGCGTCATACTCACTGGGGTTCTTAATGTCCAAAGCGGAGAATCTCGAGAAGTCGGAATTGGCAGTAATGGATTATTATTCGAAGTTGATTCTTGAGATTGTCAGCGGCTTCGGTTGTTTTATATTTATGGCGCTGCTTTATAAGATCTCGCCGGCAATATTAGTTGTTTTCTCGGTCTTTATGCTGCTGGTTTTTGGTTACCTGAAAATCAGTTATCCCGCTTACTTCCGCGATCTTTAAAAACCATGAGTCCGTCACAGTTTCGTATTAAGTTTAATGTTCTCTGTTCTCAAAAACATGTCCTTAGGTGTCGCTATACGTAGTTACCATGATCTGTAAATTATGTAGAGAAAATAAAAAGCTAATTAAAGCCCATATCCTGCCTGAAGGTTTTTTTAGGCGCATGCGAAAGGATGAAGCTCATTTATTCGCTATCACAGGTAAAGGTGGATATAAAAAGAGGCTACCTATTGGGGAGTACGACCAGGAAATACTGTGCAAAGACTGCGACGCGAAGCTTGGGGTTTGGGACAACTATGCTTTGAAAATTCTTAAAAAAGAAACCTTTGAACAAGGCGGGGATATCATGTTCGGCGAAATTCTTGTTGGTCGAGAAGTTGGTGATGTTATTTATGAGAAATTGAAATTGTTCTTTGTTTCGCTGCTTTGGAGGGCGTCTATCTCAGGGAGAGATGTATACAAAGCTATTAAGTTAGGTGTTTATGAGGAGAGAGCTAGACAGCTAATATTAGATAACAGTCCCGGGCTCGACGATGAGTTTAGTGTAAATATCTATAGATTTGTTAACGATGAGTACGGCTTGCTTAATCCATCAAACGACAGATATGAAGGAATTAATTACATTAATCTCTATATACCTGGTTATGTAGCTTGTGTAAAAGTTGATCGGCGCAGGACCCCTCAAAGCTATGTAGCTTGGAAACTGTCTCGCCACGCACCTTTGTATATTGGCTTAAGAGATTATATCGGTAGTCCGGAATTTCGAGCTCTTATCGGGGCAGTATCTCGCTCTAGATAAGGGTTTCAGGTAAGGAAAATGCTCTTTAGATTGAACGATAGTCCTGTTTGTTGCTTATGTGGTAGCGTAGATAAGTTAACTGGCGAACACAAAATAAAAGACTCACTATTAAGGTCAATGTTTGGGAGTGAGGAGATGGCCTTATTTAGGGATGAGCTTCAAGGCTATAAACTCGTTCAAAGCACAAAATCAATTTACTTCAAATACGATAAAGCAAGACTTTGTGAAAAATGTAACACGGCAACCACCCAGGATGCTGATATAGAATTTAGCTTATTTCATGGACAAGCCCAGGCGCATGCTCTGTCATTAAGTGATCCTAGTCAGGTTTTTGATCTCCCTTACTACAAGGAGGGAACCGAAAGATACCTTGATATTTTTCGCTATTTCGCAAAGATATTAAGTTGTGAACTCGCAAATAAAGGTATTCCTGTGCCGCTGACAGTTTCTGAATTCGCAATAAGTAATACAAATAATAACAGTATTTGGTTGCGCGTGAGTCCAGATGAAACATATAAGCTTTACTCTGAAAACAAATCTAACCCGCAATGGGCATACAGAGGCGATTTATTGCGACGAGTTGGGAAGAGTAATCTGAGAGACGTGGGCTATGACGGTTATATTACGATAGGTGCGGTACGTTACGAATATTCTGTTAATTTAAACTGGCTAGAGAAACTTGCATTGCGTCTGCTGCCCGATTATCAATATCGACAGTTAATGAAGGCAGATGAGCTTCAGCTAATCGACGAGTGACATATCTGTATTTAACCCAAAAACCTTTTTTAAAATCGTAACTTATCCTTAAAGCCAGATGCTGGCTTGACTCAATGGAGGGGCATTCAGCGTTTCACAGCAAAGCTAAATCGTATTTGAATAGTTCGATATTTCTAAACGAAAATGGCGACATAAAAAAAGCAGTAGCAATCCAAAAAGAGCTCGAAAAAAGTCCTAAGTATACTTTTCAAAAATTCTGTCGTTGATTTGAAGAGTTAGCTGTCGCTATACAAAGATAACCACCTCTCCGTCTGGAGCTTTATAGTAAATGCGTATCCTTGTCACCGGCGCCACTGGATTTATTGGTCGTCACATCGTTAACAAGCTGCTCGAGCTCAACTACGACGTCGTAGCCTGCGTGCGCTCTGGTCGTTCAGTGCCGGAGGCCTGGCACAACATTGAGCTTATCGAAGTCGATTTCGCTCGGGACGATCGTGTCAGCGACTGGCTAGAACGATTAAAAGATGTCGATGTTGTCATTAATGCGGTCGGTATCATTAAAGAATCGGCGGGTCAGTCGTTTGAAGCGGTGCACATTAAAACACCCTGCGCATTGTTTGAGGCCTGCGCCATCGCTGGCGTTCAAAAGGTGATCCAAATCTCCGCGCTGGGTGCTGATGCTGACGCTACGTCACAATATCACCTGAGTAAGCGAGCGGCAGACGATTACCTGGCGTCGCAGTCTTATTCCTGGACGATCCTCAGGCCTTCTATTGTTTACGGCGCCGGCGCACAGAGTATGGCGCTGTTTAAAGCGATCTCAAGCTTACCTTTTTCTCCGTTGATCGGGGACGGCGCGCAGCAAATCCAGCCGATTCACATCGATGACCTGGTGCGCATCGTCGTTGCATCGATCGAAACTGACGAAGGCCTCAACGCTTGTATCGACCTGGTGGGGCCGGAACCTATCAGCATAGAAAAGATGTATACGCAGTTGCGCCGCTGGCTTGGACTGGGTAGACCGCGTCTGTTGCGTGTGCCGTACCGACTTTCCCTGGCGCTGTCTCACCTGGGAGGCTTTGTAGGTGGCGCGCCGGTAACTCCCGAAACCGTGCAAATGCTCCAGCGTGGCAACACGGCGGATCCGGGTCCCCTGGCTGAGCGGTTTGGCGTTACGCCGAAAAGCTTTCAGGCTGCACTGGATGAAACGCCGGCACAACAAGCGGATCGCTGGCACGCACAGCTCTACTTTCTCGGGCCGTTGCTGCGTTACGCCCTGGCGTTCTTGTGGCTCGCGACGGGACTGGTGTCTGCGTTCGGTTACCCGCCAGAAAAAAGTTTCGCCCTGTTGGCTCAGCTCGGTGTTACCAAGACCTGGGCTCCGCTGTTGCTCTACGGCGCGTCAGTCCTGGATGTCTTTTTAGGCCTGGCGCTGCTACTGCGGTACCGTATTGTCCCGCTTGTCTATTTTCAAGTCTCCATGATCGTGGCGTACACTGCCCTGGTGGCCGTCAGTCAGCCGACGCAGTTGCTCCACCCTTACGGTGCGATCCTGAAAAACATCCCGTTAATCCCGGCAACCCTTGCTATGTTAGTCCTGGAGCGAAGCAAATGAGCTACGAATTATTGAAATGGATCCATATCCTCAGTGCGACGCTGCTGTTTGGTACCGGGTTGGGTAGCGCGTTCTACAAATGGATGGCCGACCGCAGCGGCGATGTGTATGCGATCGCACAAACCAACCGTACCGTCGTGCTTGCCGACTGGTTGTTCACTACGCCCATGGCGTTTGTCCAGCCGATCACTGGTGTGATGCTTGTGAATCTGCTTGGGTTTCCCTGGTTAAGCCCCTGGCTTGTCGCGACGTACGTCCTTTATGCCATCGCTGGCATTTGCTGGCTGCCTGTCGTCTGGTTGCAGATCAAAATGCAAAAACTTTCAGACAAGGCGGTAACCGACGGCACGGCGCTCACCGAGGAATACCATCGCCTGGCGAGATACTGGTTCTGGCTGGGTGTCCCGGCCTTTTTGGCTTTCGTGGCGATCTTTTTCCTGATGGTGTTTAAACGATTGGGTTGAGGGCGGTGCGGCGACAAAATACTACGTAACGCCGATTACAAACATAATACCCAGGTACCTATTGAGTCTGTCGTTCACGCTCAGGCGTGACGCTGTAAATTTCCCCCTAAACGTGCTATGATTACCCACAGGTAGCACACCAACTACCCGTAGCAACTTCCGACAATCTTGATAAAGGTTGGGCAGCCTGGTGGCATTGGTGTAATTAACATTGCGTTTTTTGACACTGTTTACTTAAAAAACATTTCCCGTCGAAATTTCGCGGTCCGGAGTACACGAGTAATTAGGGAAATTGAACGGTAAATAGGAGATAAAAATGTCTACTACAAGCTATTGCTTTTCCAGTGCGTTCGCACTAAATAAATTCACCGAAGCACTTGAATTCTCACTTGCTCGCCATCTACCCGATGATATGGATCCGGCGCAAACCCTCGCTGACGTCATTAATGCTATTGAGCAGACGCAAGAACACGAGCTGCTCGACTGCAAGCCAGACTCAACAACCCTCGATGAGTTACAAGCTGATCCGATCGATAACGAGCGTATCGACGAAGCTCTTGGTGACTTGGTGTTAACGACGCTGACGCGTCAACTACCTTACAATATACGCCCGGAAGCCTATGAAGATGTGTTCGCGATGGCGATAAGTGAGGCGCTCTTTGAGGTTTGGAGTCAAGAAATGATTGGTTGGCAAGCACGGCGTTTGCGTAACAAGGTCTACGAGCTTGATGAGGGCATGTTTAGTCAGGCGGCCCAGAAGGCGGTCGAATATATTGAGGAGTTAATTACACAGGAGGAAGAGATCGACGAGGAAGCGCTTATTGCGTTTGCCCCTATGTTTGTACATCCCGACAAAGGGCTAATTCCTGAAAAAGTACACTTGTTTGAGGAAGATCAAGAGCGATATACCTGGTTTGAAAGGGTAAGCAACGACTGTCGCGCCATCCTTGATGCGGGGCGTAGTTACGCTTACCTGGTCTTACGTCCAAGTGAAGCGGGCGAAAAAAGCGGATTTTTGCGTTTTGGTCAGCAGGCGATCGAGTTTCGTGTTGAGAAGGAGGGATTAACTACCGTAAAACTTATTAAGGATGAAGAGTTAATCCATAACAGTGGCACGGAAGGACTGCAAAGCGAGTCACGAGAGCAGTACCTGTTTTTCAGGGAGTTGTTCGGTAACCTGTTCTCAGATGCTGGCGCGGTTTCGCCGGCTGTTGTAAGCGACTATCGTGATGAGGATCTTGCGGCATACGATGCGCGTTATATACACTCCAAACGGATTTATTTTTCTTCTAAAAACCAGGCAGACAAGTTCGCCAAACGCTTGGTTCGAGTAATCAAGGCACGGACAGCAAGGAAGCTATCTACGACTCGTATAAAAAATGCCGCGGCACGCGCCCTCGGGTATAACCACTTTCACGATATGCTAAATCTTCAAGATGGTCAGCAACAACCACAGTGGGCACGGTTGGGCGATATGGTAATCGATATTATTGGAGACCGTATCACCAAGGCTGTGATAAATGAGATATATGAGGCCGGCGATAGTGAAGAAGCTGTAAATCAATTACTGCTTGAAGCTATCGATGAAGCGGATAGGTCCATTACTCCGAAAGAGGTTGCGCAGGAACGAAGTGAAGAGGCAATCGAGCCACCCTTAGAAGCCGAACTCGGTCCTTCCGACGAGAAAATGGTCAGGGATATCATTAAGAAATGGAAGATGCATGGTGACAAGCTCCACAAAGACCCCGCTTTGAAAAAAGAAGGCATTCCCCGACACCCAGAGTACGTTTATCGACTCGACGGGCAGTGGCGAGGCTGGAATCACTTTTTAGGCACCGAAGAGGCAGATCCTCGTTACGCTGAAAACGAGATGATGGACGGGCTTGAAGATATTGCATTTTCCTGGATGCAGCATCCTGAAAAACTGAACTAGTCCTTGTTCGTCTCGGCTTGCGGACTGATTGTTCACTATGCCCACGGTGTTTATTCAGCCGATCACTGAGGAGTATCGTCTCTATTTCAACTAAGACATAAAATTAAACTTATTCTCAGCCCCTCTTCGGAGGGTTTTGTTTTGGTGTGTTGACAGTCTTGCTTACGATGAGGTTTTGTGGCATATCTTAAGGCGCATTCGCCCAGGAGGCTGGCAATGCGCAACAAGTGAAAGCCTCGACAATCAAGGAGAGTAAAGGATGTCGGAAATTAAAATCAATGCCACTCAATGGAACGCAGTATCACCGGAGGACCAGCAGAAAATCACCGAAGGTTTGCGCGAAGCAGGATCGCTGCGCCCCGAAGACGTGATCGTGGGAGATGCAACTATTCCTGAATTCACTAAATCTACGCAGTTGGAAGTTATGTGGAATCCTTTGGAAGATATATGTAAGGCGGCGTGCGACGTTGCTGCCGGCACAGCATTGGCCTGGTGCACGGCCAATACCGCGGGCATCGGCCTGGCTGCCTGTATCGCTGCGGCGGAGGTGGCCCGTAAAGAGTGTAAAAAACGCTGCTAAACCCTGGTTTTGTATCGTAACGTCAAGAACCCCGGCATCGACCGGGGTTTATTGTTTCTCACAATTCGTTCTGACCGTTCCCCCGCCGAGCGTATTTCAATTGGCAGCAGCTACTATTCCCAAAGGCTTTTCTGAAAGCCGGCTTCCCGTTCGCTATACCTCTTACCTAATTGCGGAAATTATTAACGAGAATTTCAGAAATGAAAAAAATTAAACTAATACTAGCGCTATGCGCTACCCTGTTTGCGTCTGCCGCAGTTGCAGACTACGTTATGTCGGCGCGTGGTTCGATTGCTGGCGTAGACCTCGATGCACTATTAAGTGAATCTGGCGATGAACCAGGAGGCACTAACGCTTTCGAAGGTTTTTTGTGGAATCTTAATGGCAGCAGTAACATTGAAGCAGACGGTCTGGTTGTCGCCGGAGCTTCCGCGGCCATGTGGGCTACCAGTTCTGAGCATCCGGTTGTCCAAGGGGGTGAAACGGGGCAAATGACGTTTACTATCGACGCACCCGCTTACCCGGAGCATATACGTTTGGGTTTGAAAGCCAACACCGGAGAGTGGCCTCACCAGAAAACAGCACATGCTTATGTCTACTTTAACGGAGGCTTTACTGACTCGATTGGTGGCGACGGGTTAATCAGTCACGACCTGGTGCTTGAAGGTTTAGGAAGCCTCACTGTTACGGTTGATCCGAATGCCGGTACATTTAATATCAAGCAAGACGGGATCGACCGCGGCAACATCTACTTCACGCCCACTGCGTCGCCCTTATACTTCTTTGTGGGTTCAAATTCGTCGCTGAGAATGCAGACTGTGACGATCACAGGGAATTAAGTCTCAATTAGCTCCGCTTGGTTGCAAGTGGAAGCGTTGTCGATATCCCCGGTCCGCCGGGGATTTTCGTTTCTTACGGACTCATCGAAAAAATAAGCTTTATCGCCTCAAACTCATCAGGATCCGCTCTAAACTCGAGCACCCGGTAAAAATTAGTACTGACATGTTCTCCGCCTGGCGTGTCCCAATCGGCGGCAACCTCTATTTCCAGGGGCCTTTCTTTGGTTTGCAGTTTATTTAGGTTTTCCATGTCGTCTGTCACCAGGTCGGCACAAAACCTCGCCAGGTAACTGCCTACGCCGCGACGGCGGTAAGCCTCCCTAACATAAACCGCTTCCACTTTTATTACGCAATGAACATCTTCAAGCGCCGGATCAAGCACTTCGGGTAATTCTGCCAACCCGTCTTCGTCATACCAATCCTCCGGGTCATACATGTAAACCCAACGGCTGAGAAGCATAACGCCCATCGGTTGAATATCGTCCGGGTTTTCGAATGCGCCAACGTAGTCGTAAACACGCCAATTTAAGGGATCCGTTTCTTTACTGCTGCGACGCTTACGATCAAAAGCCGACAGTGGATAAGTTTTCTCATCGGCCTCCATCAGTTCTTTGAAGGCCAGGACCTGCGCCTCGTCAGTCAACGGCTTGAAGTAGCAGTCCTTGAGAAGTGTTGACTCGTCGAAGTGACCCTCGTCGACCAAATAGCCGAAATGGCGGTCAAAGTCGCCGTCGGACAAATATTCCACTTTGTTTTCGTCAAAGGTGTTGAACTTGAAGTCCTGAGGTGTGTGAGCAGGCATAACGGTAATTAACGTTCTGAAAAAGTAGCCCATAGTATACCACGCAAGCCATAACTTTGTATACACATTTGCTATAGTAATCTTTACTATGATATAATTATTGGAATACACAGATACTATTTTGAGGACATGGTAATGACCGACAGCAAAGGCTTGTCGCCGACAGCGTTAAAGGACATGGTTGAGCAGTCTCTGGACAATTGCGTAGAAACACTAAACAACGTGGTTCCTGATGGATTTTTTACAGAATACAAGATACATGATGTCGAGGACCCTGACGCAAAAGGCGGTCTTCTCCGCTGGTGCCCCTCCAAGGAACTGCTTGCAAAACACATTCAGATGCAGGAGCACTACATTCTTCCTCAGGCGAACCGAAGTTATAGCGGTGGTTTCGCGGCAGATATAGAAAGCCGTCAAATCTTTTTAAAGAATCTGTGGCTTGCGCGCAACGACTACAGGGCGTTAGGCGCTAATCTCCTTAGGGCTTCTCTTTTCTGGCGCTTTGAGAGCTGCCACCATCGAGGCGTAAAGCCGCCCAGGATTTTTAGTGACAAAGATTACGGCGCGTTCACAAAGGCATTGGACGACATTATCCATGCGGCCGGAGGGGCTTGCCAAGCTAGGTCTAACCTGGGGCGACTGATCCCTTATGATTTAAATGACGCAAGATTCAGAGACCTCTGGGAGGACGAAGAGCTGGGACCTTATTTTGGTGCTGACGACCTGGTCAACCACCTGACTCTGGAGCACGCTAGACTGCTGAATACATTTAAGCCAGTCGTCTACCGGTTTTCCGAAAAACCTGAGGCTTTTCTGCTTAGAGAGAGCTCGTATACCCAAGTCCATTGGGATGCTTTTTTAGAGCAACAGGCGGCTGAGAAAGAAATCCAGCAGAGAAGACGCTACGACGACGAAGTGTTCGGTGAGCAATTAAATCGAGTTAACGCATTATGTGGTCCATTTTTCGGGTTCCAGGAAACCCAAGCCGCCAAGGTGCACGTAGACACGTTCGGCGACACGATTGAGCTGGGTGAAATCTATTATCGGCGCGACCTGGGGGCTTTTGACTACAGTGATGATGTGAAGTTGTCGGAACGCTCCATTCAATCTTTTTTGTATGCGCTGCTTGAGCGCAATCACGGCGTGCAACGCACGGCCGATGCCGCAGAAAAGGCACGTTTAGAAGATCTGCGCGAAAAACTCAATGCTCACCCAGAGGAGCCTCAACATGCACAGAACTGAATTTAAACTTAACAAAGAAAAGGTGCTCTCAATCTGGTTGGATGCCTTTCGCGGTTATGGCATTGACGCTAATAACCTGTTTGAAACAGCTATGGTGATGGATGAAAAAGAGATAGAGGGTTCCCGCGAACTCGCAGCCTGGTGGCCACGCGAGCAAATACGCAGCAACCATGTGGAACTGCAAAAGATTCTAATCAAGGGTCAGCGATGGGGTGGGCCGGACGATCACCTGGAATTAAAAGGTTTTTGGCTACTTTTGGAAAGTCTTTACCGGTTACGCGGCGATGTCTGGCGCACTGTCTGCTTCTTGATGCTGGCCTCGATGCATCAGCGCACGAAACGTAACCGAGATCCGTGGGGCATGAAGCACGCGCCGGCGGGACTGTGGCAATTTGAGCAGGCGTTACAGAGTGAGCTCGAAGACGGCCCTTCTATTGATTACATTCCTCACCAGTACACACGGTTAATGCCGGAAATCAACGAGGATTACACGGTTACCCGTAGTCGTGAAGAAGCTGGTGCTGCGCCAATGGACCTGGAAGAATGGATAGGCTACCTTGCCCTGGAGAGCGTAAAGCTTCTGTCAGCCTGGGCGCCGATGATTTTGTCATACGGAGATAAGCAGGATCCTGAAATCTACGCAGAGGCCGTAGAACAATTGGACATTGAAAAACTCGAAAATCAACGCCGTTACGATGCGGCTAAAGAAGCTCAGCAGCGAGCGCAGGTTGAGCTCGAAGAAAGAAAGCAAAAACACCCCAAGTGCGATGAATGGCCCACGGTAACTAAAGAACAGCTCGAGGCAGCCGTCTGGTCTAAAACGATGACCGAGGTCGCTAAAGACTACGGCGTTTCCGATGTGATGATCGGTAAACGATGTCGTCAACTGAATATTGAAAGACCGCCTCAGGGATTTTGGTTAAGCGTGGACGCGGGTAACTTACCGCACCCACACGGCAAGCCGTACGACGTGGCGCAGATGAAACGCCAGCAAGAAAAGCCTGTGACGCCGGCGGCGAATGAAGAGCCGGTGTTATCAGAAAGACAGGTCAAGGTGACGGCGCCTCGATCATCCAGTCCTGAGCCGCTTATTCAAGAGGTTCCGCGGCGCACCAGCAACCTGATACGCTATGCGCATGAATTGGCTGAACAGTCAGAAGACCAGCGTCAAAAGAGCTCTGCCTGGAGGAAGGCACGTTCGGCAATTATCAATGGCCTTAAGGATGAATCAGGACGCAACGAGATTCAGCAGGCGTTGGCGTGTATCGACGGTAACCGGAAAGCGGTGCTCTGTGAATTGGTGCGTCAATTTGATAAAAATGGGGAGATCACAGATTTAAGTGAAAGTGCGGCGTGAGTCTTTCCTGGGTCACTACATGGGACTTAGCTAAATACCTAATAGAAACCTGTTTTTTAGGCATGTCACTTTATACGCTATACTATGTCGGAAGGTGGTGCATCAACCATCCCAAGCTATCCCGATAATCCATAAGGATTAGGCAGCCAGTCGGCATTGATGCAATCTACTCTCGACTTTACTTAACTCTTTTTCTGTGGTCGTCAGTTATCCGCTACGCGGTGGAACGGGATACAACGTAAGTTATTTGGATACAGACCCAACGAAAGGAGCTTTACTATGGTTGATAAGTTTGTTTTATTCCTTACACCTCAAGAAAACCCTCAGTCTGACTCAGAAAAATTCCCGTCTCTTAAGGAGCTTGAAGCCGCGGCCACTGTTAAGCGGCTCTATTTTGAAAATAGCGCCCTGTACGAGAAGCCGATAAAGCACTTGATTCGCGGCTTGCGCGAGGAGATGGATCCTGACTATTCCGCTAACTTGATTAAAAACGCTTTCGCTAAAGGTGTCGGTTACGATAATTACGCCGCACTTGTACGTAACCATCAGGCGCAAACATCCCCCAGGGCCTGCGACTTGACCGAGGACCAGGTTGAAAGTTTCGAGAAGCGCATCGTGCAGTCGATTATGGAGTGCAGTAATCCTGAGTGGATGGAGTTGACTAAAGCAGCGCAGCGTTTAACGCTCTGGCAAATATTGGACCGAATAACGTTATAACTCAGAGCATCCTGTTCAGCGGACGTAATTTGCGTTGAGCAGAGGCTAATCTTCGCGCGGTGGCGTATTTTCTCAGGTGTGTGAAAACTGTTTAACTGTCAGTTCAGTAGCGCGTCGAGTATCTCAGCTTTGCCGTAACAGGGATTACCTCTGCCTTGCTCTCACCCGGGTAGATGCTTTCGGAGAGGAAGTCACACTCGTCGTGCATCTCCGCCTCGGTAGCGAAATCGACATACCAGGCTTTTGGTCTGCCGTCATCCCCGGGGTTCCAGCGGTACCCGCGAGACTTAAGGATATCCTTGGCGTCGAACGGGGCGTCGGTGGCCCATATCCGGTAGTTCGGTACCCTCGCCTGCTCGAGCATTTTATACAAAAACGGTTGCTGATCGACTTTCGAGGCATGGCTTAGTATGTGGACGCCAGCCTCTGCGTCGCTATCGGCACGATGGCCAGTGTAGAAAAAGCCCAGCTTGTACGCAATGTATTCCTGCTTCGAGCTTTCGATGTGTTCTTGTCTCCAGTTAATGTCTCTTTGAGAACAGGCCCAGGCTTTGTGTTCCAGGAAGGGAAATCTTTTTTCCATAAAGGGACGATCAAAGGCGGCGTTGTGCGCAATAAGGATAACAGCTTCTTTGGTAAAGTCCTCGATCGCGGCGTCATCAAAGGCCTCGCCGGCGACCATGTCATTGGTAATACCGGTGATTTCGATAATTTCATCAGAGATGGGCTCACCCGGGTCTTCGTAGACATCCATCCTGTCCAGGATCTTGAAGATCTTCCCGTCAGCCGAATACTCAAACTTGACCATACCGATTTCAAGAATTTTATCGGTCTCGCTGTCAAATCCAGTGGTCTCAGTATCCAGGAACACGGCTATTTTTTTCTCAGAGCCATCATCCTCAGAGAAAACATCGAGCTCCGGCATTTGTTTGACGACGAGGAATTGGCCCGTGCTTTCAAGTAAGGCTACAGCTTCTTCGATGGATTGGTTGTAATCGTTCATGGTTTTCGGTTTCTGAATAGGCACTCAGTTCCAGGGTAACTTAAATAGACGACCTATTATATCAAAAATATAACAATATTTCTATATTGTATAGCTGTTGTAGTTTTATAGCGGCTTTCCTGCTTTATAGGTCTTGCCCAGCAAACGGACTTCTGGGCAGTCTCTTCTTGCTATGTTGTAGAAACTCCCGGAATTGTCATGGCCATGCAAGACCCTTGTTCTTAGCCTTGCCATTAACTGCGCGGCTTTCCAGAAAACTTTATTGATTTTCAAGATGCTTTTCTTGAACTCCCAATCATCGGTGCCGGTTTTGTAATCGTATTTATCCTGGGGATCAATGAATACGACGTATTCAGGGGTGAGCCTGATCCCGTTTTCAAGAATTTGTTCGAAGTTGCTTTCTCCGATGAAAAACAATGTTTTGCTCTTTTCGTCCCAAAGACTTCGGTATCTGGAGCTGTCCGCGGACTCGGCCTCGAGGTCCATTTTTTTATCGAGATAGTGAAATAAGGCGTCAGCCTGGTCTAGCGAGTGGGTATTTTTCAAGTTACCAAAATAAGCTCGCACCAAGTTTGAAAATTTACCGGCGTACCATTTTATTCGATTGTAGTCTCTTGGCGCTCTATCCAGCTCCTCGCCAGTAAACCTTTCGGATTCTTCGTAAAACTCGATTTGCTTATTGACAAGGCCCGCTACGAGACATTCAGCGTAAACCCTGTGCGCGTCCCTGTTGTAAAACTCAGCGGGGCTGACATTGCGAACCACTCGGCCAATAACATTATCCATGGCTTGGTAAAGTTTCGAGATCCAATTGGTTTTAGTTGTACTTTCTACGTCGGAATAACCAAAGATCATCTGGTTTATGCTTTTATCAAGTAAGCCCAGGTATTCTTGGTCTTCTTTGTTCAGATAGTCACCTAGTTGTTTTGCCAGGTTAAAATCTCCAAAATGCGCGAGCAGGACAAAACTATTAAATAAGTCGGTACGAGAGAGCGAACTGAGCTTTTCAGGGCTCATTGCCTTGAATGCTTTGATAAAGGAATTTCTAAATAGCGAGGGCCGTGTTGTTAAATTGGAGACACGGTTGACCCTTTCTGCCTGCTCAAACACCAGTTCCGGGTAATTGATGTCGGGACAGCGGCTTAAGGTGGTATTAAACAGCTCGGTTTGGCTGCGATCATTAAATCCAAGGTGATTGAATAAATAGACTGCTGTGTATGGCGAATAAATTGTTGAAACAGACTTGTCGCGGTGAACGTTGATCGTTTCTGCGAGGTTTGCAATATGTTCTGAGTACTCAGGGTTCATGCCCAGAAATTCAATTAATGTTTCAACTTCTTCATCATTAAACCGATCCTGTCCCATGATATTGTACAGCCTGGTTACCAGAACCGGTGCTACCTGAGAATGCTCGATTGCCATGATATCCTGCAAGGCAGGTGATCGTTTCCCCTCCATGAAGGAATGATGCAGGCCAAAATAGTTATCTCGATGGCTGTCTTCTTTACCGAAGACGCATTTTCCTGTGTAGAAACTAAAAAGCTTCATCTCCGGTGAAGCCTCGGGGTGGTATTTGGCGACAACTTCGTAATCGTCCTTGCTGTCACCGTACGATCGACACAACCTGGCGACAGTTTTATAAATTTCATCCACACCAATAAGATCAGCCTTTGAAAACAGGTATTTAACAAAACCTGAGTCTCGCCTTAAGAGAAACTTGTTAACATCCATCGCCTTATGGAGTAAACCCACGAATTCAACCAGATCTTCGTCAGGTAGCTCACCCGTTTCTTTGTAGACCGCAAAATAGGTCGTGACCTTAATGTCATCTCCCTGTTTTTTGAATTCCTCGTGGAATTTTTTGTAATAAGCAAGATAGGCCCCCTCGACGACGGCCGGAGGACGCCCACCCTTGTAGGAGTTGTGCTTGTACAGGTTGAGTGCGTAGATATAGGCTTTGAGTGCCGGCTTGCTCGTTTTGATCTTCTTGAAACTGCTTTTTCTTGTCATGAGCTTAGCGCGATAAGCCAAGTCTTCGAGCAGGTCAAGTTCGGGCGCGTTCACATACGGGATTAACTTCTCAAAAAATTCCGGTGACAAGCTGACAAGCGCACCGATCTTCTCGAGTATTGTTTCTTTGAGTTTTGTTTTGCCTACCAGGTCCTCGTGAATTTTTCTTTTGTAGTGAGACAGTGTTGCGTAACCCAGAACAGAGGCAAACTTGGTTTTGCCTAAAGGCTTGCCTTTGCAGTTATTGCGGTAATAAGTGTAAATCCAATCTTCCATTGTGCTAATGACGCCTATTTATCGAGAGCCCCTTCTTCGCGCAAATGATCAGCCGTCCTTTTGTATTTTAAAGCGGCTTGCCTCCCAATTCCCATTGCGCGCATAACGACACGAATGGTATACTCCTCCCCTCCCAGTTCGGGATCGAAGTACTTAAAGGACGAGGGACGCTTGTCGGTCAGGAAGTTAAGACCTGGATCTTCGTTTGTTTCGGCCAGGTCGGTAAGCATCTTGAGCGTATCGTCATTTTCAGCAGTCGCTTCTGGCCAAGCTAATTGGTAAAATTTGACGGCTTGTCTGTAGGCATCCATTGTCGTCGCAATATCACACAGAATTTGGATGTGCGAACGAACGCCTTCCAGGTCATCGTGTTTTTTGCACAATTCAAGACCAGCGGCAGCATAAACACAAGCATCCACAATCTCCGTAGCGTTAAGCGCGGTGCGCGCCATGTAACCATAAAAGAATATCAGGATGGAGAAGTTTGCCACGCGATCTTCAAATTTTTTCATCGCCCCCAGTAGTGCTATCCAGGGCTCCTTGTCGTAACTGTCATCAAACCCCTGAAAGTCATCCGCCAAGACATCCAGTTGCTCTTTTAAGGCGTTGGCCTCTTCAATTTCGGCGCTGAGGATAGCTTCTCTCATGCCATCAAAATTTGGCTTTAAAAATTCTGAGTCATCCATCGGTTTATTTTCCTGCAACTTAATGTTTACCTGTAATCATGTGGTCTTAAACAGCCTCCTCAGGCTCATACATCGCCAAATGCAAAGCCTTATCAACGGCTACAATAGCGCGCTGCAAACCACGTTCGTCTAAATTCAATGATTCACGCTGATCTTTCAGGCGTTTAAGCTCATATTCATCATAGAGTGCCGGGTCTTCAATTCGTGCAGCATTGATTGTCACGTGCTGACTGAGAGGCGGATTGAAATCCCAGTCCATGATTTTGATGTTTCTCTCAATCAGTTCTTTGCTGGCTGCAACAGTTGCTTCTTTTTTTGGTTTAGGCGTTTTCCCTTGTTCGTGCAATTCCCAAAGTGTTTCAAATGACCCGAATTTGTCGAGCACCTTTTTTGCAGTTTTCAAACCCAGTCCCGGGCAGCCGAGTATGCCGTCCGATGTATCTCCGGATACGGCTTTTAAAGTTATATACTCCTTTGGGGAATCAAAAGGACCATCTTTCAAGGCAGTCAAAATGATCTTGCCTTTCTCGTCCCTTTTTGGGTTGCGCATTTCTTCTGTGTCTATGAGTTTACCTGGCTTTCTAGGCGACTCCCACCGTACTTTTTTAGTCTCTGTGGTAGCGCAGGCTTGAAGCCAATCGGTATCCGGTGAAAGCATAACGATGGAGCAATTATCTAAGTGTTTGGTGATAAATCCCGCAACGTCGTCGGCCTCTGAATCAGGGCATTTAATCTGCGGGATCCCCATATCTGATAGTAGTAACTTGATGGTTTCTGACTGGATCCGCACCTGCTCTTTGATTTCCATTTTTTCTTTATCGACACTTCCGTCTTTTTTCAAGACACGATGCGCCTTGTACTCCGGCAGGATATCTTTTCTCCATTGAGGGTTGCCGTCCCAAAGCACAAAAGGAATCGCCTCTTCATGGCGTTTTATCGCTGACATGATTGAGGAGGTAGCTCCATGAATGGCCGCTGTGGACTTGCCATTGGATTTTAAATGGGCAAGGTCTGGCTGATACATCGCCGCATAAGCGATGGCATTCGCATCGATCAGTAAAATAGAGAGATCTGACATGTTATTTCTTTTTCCGAATTAAGTTTTTGTTAATTTTGCTACAAATCACCTTCTTGAAGCACCCTACCATGGCCATTAGCCTCTAACCACTCATAGGTGTAGCACTTGGACAACCACGAAGCAGCGAACTCTTCAGAGAGTTCCCGATTATCCCCGTAATGGATATAAATCCCGTATTTGGCGGCGATGGCCTCAAGACTGCCGGCAATTCCGTTGGGATGGACTTTGACTGACGTATGGAATGTATAGGGGGATTTCACTTGAGTCCGTGAAGCCTCTATACACAGGCATTTATATCTGAATTCTGACAAACGCTCCATTTCCCGTAAAAAACGCTCACGTCCCGTCATCAAGCTTCCAACCAGGTCAGGTAATGACTTACGCTCAAGACCAATCACACCCTCATAGCCCGCCACTGAGTAATCCGCCGTTTTCAACGCGCCGGAGACAGTCTCACCAATCCAGTTACCGAATCTGTCAAAGGTGTACGGCATTTGCTCTCTGGTATCAACAATTACTACGGGCATCGGGACCAGCCTGGTCGTGGTTGACCCGTTTCGCATAATTTTAAGCTTGGATTTTGTTGGTTCTACCGGTTTGTTGTTTTGAGCTACCACGCATTTACTCCATTTTCGAGTTTTTTAAAATACAACTTAGGTGTGTCTAATTTATACTTTTACTGGCCACTAGTATAACATGAAAGTCGTATTACTGTATACACAATTGCTATAGTCTTTTGCTGTGTGGTATAATGGATGGATAATCGATAATTTAAGGCTTTTGGAAGATGAACACACAAAGCGATGCAATGGAGCAACAGGTCACGGATCTCTTGAGACAGGCTGAAACAATTTGGCGGGAAGCGATTAACGGCTCCGGTATTCGCGTGGACCTGACGTTCCCGAAGTTAGAGCTGCGGGAAAAGGGGTCTGCTATTGACGAAACAACCCTGGGCTGGTGGCCCACCGAGCAGCTTCACAAATTACCGACGAAAATCGATATCGAGAATGTGCCGGGGCATGTCGAAACTGTCGGTGCTGAAGAAGTCTGGCTGGAGCACTTGTACAGGGTGAGCAATATAGAGCGCTGTATCTTTGCGCATTCACTGAGAGCTTCCTTGTTCTCACGTTTTGAAAGTCGCTGGAAAACCGGCGAACTGCGTTGTCCGTTCAGTGATGAAGAGTACGAGTTGTTTTGCGCAAAACTTGACGACATGGCGTATACCGATTACCAGGGTATGACGTACAAAAAAAGTTGGAAAAATCCGCTACCGCACTACCGTCTCGATCGCCGATGTTCGCGTAACGAGGTGACGGGCGAAGTCGGCTTTAGCGAGCTGATCGCTCACCTGGCGCAAGAACATATCGAAATGTTTAATCGTTTTACACCGATCACTGTTTGTTACGTGCGTTCGGAGCCATCCTCGACAACCGTGGGCGATATCGTCGATGCCGCACTTGAGCAACGACATCAGGGAGAAATGGAGCGCTTACTGGAGTGGGTGCAACATCTGTCCGAAACTGAAGACCTAAAATGGGGATTGTCTGGTTATTTTTTGCTAGCCAAGGAGCTTATTGAGGCAAAGCTTAAAACTGAAAGCGGCATGGTCTTCTTGCGTGAGACGTTTGAGCAATGTGGTGAAGGATACATCAACACCTTGCACAAATTATTTTATATCGCTCTGGATATCTTTCCAGCGGGAAAGCGCCCTAGGGATGAGATGTTTGGTTAATTGCTGGAAGCTTTTCTACGCACGCGGGCGTGCCGCCTCTTATCCATTAAGCACTAATTCGAGAGATTTCCTGCTTTATAGGTTAGTTCAATACTTCGCAATCATGATCTTCGGCAAATTCAACAGCTTGGTCGCGGGTGTCGAAATGCGCAATGTCTTTAGCAAACGCAAGCTTGTGGCTTCTTGCGTGGCAGATTAACCATTTGTGAGACAGCAGGTCACGACGAATGACTACCGGAGTATCCCTGCGGGCATCTTCATCGATAATTCCAAACTCTACGCTATCAATCATTGTACGTAACTCCGCCAAGTGATTTAAAAGACTGTTTCGTGTCAATAGGCGTTGTAGGGATCAGCTACCGTGCGACCCCATTTATCAAAAACCGGTGCGTCTAACGGATTGGAGCCCCATTCGAGAATGACGCCATC
>Ga0180436_10001169_pt1 | contig 26024 bp, 20 predicted proteins | sample SS_ome_2_FD_132434 | JGI IMG/M metagenome (GOLD analysis project Ga0180436, IMG submission 132434) | Hypersaline lake sediment archaeal communities from the Salton Sea, California, USA - SS_3_S_2 metaG | ecosystem: Environmental > Aquatic > Non-marine Saline and Alkaline > Hypersaline >... | reverse complement strand
TCACCCGATAGTCGAACGTGCGACGGTTGTCCGGGTTCTGCAGCCAGCGCTCCAGCACCACGGCAATCAAGGCCACCAACACCAGCAGCGCCCACCAGTAATCGCGGAAAAGGTCGCCGGCACCAACGACAATGCGCGTCGGCGTCGGCAGCGCGGCGCCCATGTCCTCGAACAGGACGGTGAACTGCGGCACCACGAAGACCAGTAGCATGATCACCGACAACCCGGCGACAAAGAGCAGGATCATCGGATAGACCAGCGCCGAGGTCACGGTGCCGCGCAGCTCGGCGCTGCGCTCCAGATAGTCAGCCAGCCGCCCGAGCACCTGATCCAAGGCGCCACTGGCCTCGCCGGCGCGCACCATGTTGACATAGAGCTTGGGGAATTGGCCGCCTTGTGCTTCGAGAGCGGCGGAGAAGGTGGCACCACCGCGCACGCGTTCTTGCAGGTCGCTGAGCACCCGGGTTACGTGCTCCTCTGGCGTCAACTCGGTGAGCACCCCGAGCGAGCGATCGAGGGTGAGGCCGGATTCAAGCAGGGTCGCGAGCTGCCGGGTCAGGCTCTCGATGTCTTTGGCCTGCAGGCTGCGCTGGCGGCGGCGCGCGAGCTGCGCGGTTAGGCCTCCCGCCGAGCGGGTCTTGAGCGGCAGCAGGCCTTCGGCCTGGAGGCGCTTGATCAGCGCAGCCTCGTCAGCCGCTTCCTGCTCGCCCTCGACCTCTTCGCCATCGAGCCTGATCGCCTTGTAGTAATAGCGTGGCATGGTTAGCGTGCTTCAGTGGCTTAGGCCAAAGGCCTTAAGAGTCTGGCGGTGTTTATCGCTGTCCATGAGTGTCCATGAGTGTCCATGTCGATGGCCATCAGCAGCCCATAGGCCTGCGCCACTCGCGACTCGCCACTCTCCTTCAGCTTAGTTATCTTCGGCGACACGAATCACCTCCTCGATGGTGGTGCGGCCATCCACGGCCTTGCGCAGTCCGTCACGATACATGGTCGCCATGCCTTCTTCGACCGCGATGCGGTGGATGTCACCCGCCGTGGCGTGGCTGAGCACGGCTTGACGGATAGGATCGCTCATCAATAACACCTCGGCGATGACCAAGCGTCCACGATAACCGCTGTGGTTGCAGTCTTTGCAACCAACGGCACGATAGAGCTGCAGAGACTGAACCGCACTCGAGTCGGCGTTCGCTGGCATGAGACCCGCCGCGCGAATCTTCTCGGCCAGCTCGGGCAGGGGCGCATAAGGCTGCCGACAGTGAGGGCAGAGCCGGCGCACCAGGCGCTGGGCCAGGATGCCGTTGATGGTGCTGGTGAGCAGATAATCTTCGACCCCCATGTCGAGCAGGCGGGTGACGCCGCTGGCGGCATCGTTGGTGTGCAGGGTTGAAAGGACGACGTGACCGGTTAGCGCCGACTGGACCGCGATACGCGCGGTCTCGAGGTCGCGCATCTCGCCGACCATGATGATGTCTGGATCTTGCCGGACGATGGCGCGCAGGGCACCGGCAAAGGTCATGCCGATCGAGGATTTGACCGGGATCTGGTTGATGCCAGCGACCTGATACTCAACCGGATCTTCGACCGTGAGGATCTTGTTCTGTTCCGTGTTGAGCCGGCTCAGCGCGGTGTAGAGGGTGGTGCTCTTGCCGCTACCGGTGGGGCCGGTGACGAGGAAGATGCCGTAGGGCTGCTCTAATACCTTGATCAACCGTTCGCGCGGCGGACCATCGAAGCCCAGTGCGTCAAAATCAAAGCTGACACTCTCTTTATCGAGCAGGCGCATGACCACGCTCTCGCCGAACATGGTCGGCACGGTGGAGACGCGCAGATCCAGCTCCTTGCCTTGGATGCGCTGCGGGATGCGCCCGTCCTGTGGCAGCCGGCGCTCGGCGATGTTGAGCTTGGCCATGATCTTGATGCGCGAGATGACCGCGGCGGTGGAACTGACCGGCGGTGACTCGCCTTCCTTGAGGATACCGTCGATACGGTAGCGCACCTTAAGTTGGTCGGCGAAAGGCTCGATGTGGACGTCCGAAGCACGGGATTCGACCGCGCGCTGCAGGATCTGGTTGACCAGCCGGATCACGGGCGCCTCGCTGGCCAGATCGCGCAGATGCTCGATATCCTCTTCGCTGAAGTTGCCGAGTTCTGCTTGCACCTCGGCCTCGGCATCCTCGTCGACTGGCTGCTCGTAGACGCGCTCGAGTGCAGCCTGGATCTCGGTCGGCAGTCCGACTTGCAGGCTGACGCGCTTGCCGGTAGCCATCTCAACCGCCTTGGGGATAAAGTCATCCAGTGGGTCAGCGACGGCAAGGGTCAGTTCCTGCTCGGTCTCGGACAGTGGCATGATCCGGGCGTCTTTCAAGAAGCGTAGACTGAGCTGCTCCTCGGCAATCGGCTGGTCCGGATACTGCTCGGCGGTGATCAGCGCCAGGCCCAGCACCTCGGCCGAGGCAGCCGCCATATCGCGCTCCGAGACCAGCCCGAGTCGCACCAGCATCAGTCGCAACGGGTCACCACTGTCTTCGGTGAGCTTGCGCGCGCGCGCCAGATCGCCCGCGGTACATTTTCCGCGCCCTTGCAGGGCGCTGATCAGCGCCTGCTCCGGGGTTGGCCCAGCCTCAACAACGGCCGCATCGGCGTCAGAAGCCATGGCCAGTTCCGCCCCGGAGTCAACCTCGAGCGCAATTCTTGCCGGCTCGGCCTCTAACCCCAGGTCATCGACCAGATTTAGTTGCGGCTCGCGTACTAAGGTTTTCTGCATCATCCGATCAAGCACTCGCTCAACCCTGTTTCAGTCAGCTTGTCTGGCGCACGCTGATGGCTTGCTGCCTGGGCTCCGTCTGGTGGGGCTTGCCATTCCGGCACCAGTGTCCGCAGGACCTGCACCAGGCCTTGGGTATCTGTCCGCTCGACCGCTGCCCGCGCTTGGTCTAGGGCGGCGGCAACCTCCTCTGGAACAACCAGCGCCCGCCGTGCGGCGCGGATCTTCGCATGCGCGGTCCGCAAGAGATCTTCGCGCTCATAGAACAGCTCCTCATAGAGCTTCTCGCCGGGGCGCAGGCCGATGTAGTGGATCTGAATATCCCGTCCCGGTTCTCGTCCGGCAAGCCGAATCATCTGTTCGGCCAGATAGCGGATCTTCACCGGCTCGCCCATGTCAAGCACAAAGATCTCGCCACCGGTGCCGATGAGCGCGGCCTGCATGATCAGTTGGCAGGCCTCCGGGATGGTCATGAAGAAGCGCTCGATCTCGGGATGGGTCAGGGTGACCGGGCCACCTTGCTCGATTTGGGCGCGGAACAGCGGCACCACGCTACCGGCGGAGCCGAGCACGTTGCCAAAGCGCACCGTGATGAAGCGGGTGCGCGAGCACTGCGCCCGGGCCTGACAGATCAGCTCGGCGGCGCGTTTGGTCGCCCCCATCACGTTGGCCGGGTTCACCGCCTTGTCGGTCGAGATCAGCACGAAGCGTTCGCAGCCATGACGATCAGCACAGTTTGCCAATGTCTCCGTACCGAGCAGATTATTGCGGACCGCGGCACGCACCTGCGCCTCAAGCATTGGCACATGCTTGTAGGCGGCGGCATGGAAGACCGTTTGCGGCCGCTCCTCCGCGAAGAGCTGCTCCATCGCCACCCGATCGGTCACATCCACCAGGTAGAGGCCGAAGTCGGGCGCATCGACCCGCGCCGCCAGCTCCAGATCGAGGCGATACAGATTCAGCTCGCTGTTATCGGCCAACAGCAGGCGCTTGGGACGCGCGGCGATGACCTGGCGACAAAGTTCCGAACCGATCGAGCCGCCAGCACCGGTGACTAGGATCACGCGGTCGGTGAGACCGGCGCGGATGGCCTCCCAGTCGAGCTGGACCGGGTTACGTCCGAGCAGATCGTCGATCGAGACCGGGCGCAGTTGGTTGATGGTGACGGCGCCGGTCAAGACCGATTTGAGTTGAGGAACGGTGCGAAAGGGTTTGCCGCTACGCTCGCAGAGTTCGACGAGCCGCTGCATCTGCGCGTCAGAGGCGGTGGGCACGGCGAGCATGATCAGATCGATGGCCAGTGACTCGACCAAGGCCGGGATCTGAGCAGAGCCGCCCTTGACCGGCACGCCATGGATGTCGCCACCTTGACGGCGCAGCTTGTCATCGACAAAGGCCACCGGGTTGTATTGGCGGCTATGGTCGCGGAGCATATCGCGCACCAGCATCTCGCCGGCCCGATCAGCACCGACCACCAGCACGCGCTCACCGGGATGCAGCCCAAGGCTGTGGTCCTTGAGCCGGCGATAGAGCAGCCGCGGCCCGGCCAAGCCGATCAGCTGAAATACCAAGAACAAGGGCGGCACCGAGCGCGGTAGGAACTGGTTGCGGCTGAGCAGGAACAGGGTCAGCACGACCAGAAAGGTGGTGATGGTCGCGGCCTGGGCGATCCGCGACAGGTCGGGCAGCGAGGCGAAGCGCCAGACGCCGCGATAGAGGCCGAAGGATGAGTAGACCAGCGCGCAGATCAGCATGACCAATGGCAGCAGCTCCCAGGCCGCGTCCCAAAACTCGTGCGGGACATCGCCGAGATTAAAGCGCATCCAGTAGGCCCCCATCCAGGCGATCGGCACCCAGAGCAGGTCGTGCAGAAAGGCCAAGAAGCGCGAGCGCAGCCGCTCGTACCAGCGTGTCACCATCCGCGGTCAGCCAGGCCGGGCGCGCTCGGCGAGGCCGACGCGATAATGAATCAAGCCAAAGATCACCCCCCAGCCGACAATCAGCTGCCACTGCTCCAAGGTGGTCATGCTGGTGGCGGCCAGAGCAGTGGCGGTCACCGCAATCATCAACAGTAACGCCCAGATCAGGGTGCGTCGATGCCCCCAGCCGGCCAGCACCAAGCGCTGATAATGATGGGAGCGGTGCGCCTCCCAGATGCGCTCGCCCTTGCTGGCACGGCGCAGCAGGGTCCAGGTGGCATCGACGATGAAGGGCGAGAAGATCAGCCAGCCGATCCACAGTGGAAAGAGTCCGGCGCTCGCGCCCCAGAGCGTACAGCCGGCGGCAAGCAGGCCCAGGCTGGAGGCGCCGGCATCGCCGAGGAAGATGCGTGCCGGCGGCAGATTGCCAGTGAGAAAGCCGGCCGCGGCCGCGGCCACCGCGGCGCAGCAGAGGGCATAGGTGAGATCGCCAGCCTGATAGCCGAGCAGGGCCAGGCCAGCAAAACCGATACTGGCCATGCCTCCCGCGAGTCCGTCCATGCCATCCATAAAGTTATACAGGTTAAGCATCCAGATACTGTAGAGCAGTGTCAGTGGCAGGGCGAGCAAGAGCGGTAATGGCAGCATGGCACCGGGCAGACCGAGCTGGTCCCAGCGCAAACCACCCAGCCACAACAAGAGGGCGGCGGCAAGGTGCACCAGCAGCCGCAGTCGGCGCGACAGCTCGATGCGGTCATCCCAATGGGAGACCGTCGCGACGAGCAGCAGGGCGGCGCCAAGCCATGCCAAGGGCGCGGTTGCTTGCGCCGCATCGCTGATCACGCCATGCATCAACAGCCCCAGCAGACAACCGGCCACCAAGCCACTGAGCAACGCAAGGCCGCCAGTGCGCGGTACCGGTTGCGCATGCAGTGAGCGCGCATTGGGATGGTCAAGCACATGAAGCCACTTAAGGCGCCCTCGTGCCAAGAGCCTAGTCAAGAGCGCGCTGACCAGAAAGGCACTACCGATGACCGCCGCCACTACAAGCAGGTCAAGACCTAGCGCGGACTCAGTCATCAACCAGACCGCATCAGCTTAGCCTCGACCAGGGCACGGCAGTCAGCATCCACCAGCAGTTCGATCAGCTGGAGCGCGAAATCCATGGCGGTCCCCGGGCCGCGCGAGGTCACGACCTTGCCATCGACCACCACTGGCTGCTCCAGCAGCCGGGTCTCGGGGTAGCTGGCGGCGTCGATGGCGCCGGGAAAGCAGGTCGCCGCGCGGCCATCAAGCAGGCCGGTACTGGCCAAGACCGCGGGGGCCGCGCAGATCGCCGCACTCCAACGATCCGAGGCCGCCTGGCGCGCCAGCAGATCGTGGATACGGATATCGCGGTCGAGGTGGGTTGCACCGGGCTGTCCACCCGGCAGGATGACCATCTCGAAGTCATCCTCGGCAACCTCGTCGAGATCAACATCGGGCACCAGCACCGTCCCCCGACTACAGGTCACCGGCCCAGGCTCCAGCCCAGCAGTCACTACCTGGATCTGCGCCCGGCGCAGCAGGTCAATGATGGTCACGGCCTCGAGTTCTTCACAGCCAGGAGCAAGTGGGACAAGAACAGGTGGCATGAATGATCTCCAGATGTACAGCAGTTAAGCGATTTTCCGGCCATCGCCAAAGCGATGGCCGGATACTCAGTGCAGAGGCGCGCCGGTCGGCGCGGTCTCAGCCTGGACCCCAGACTGGATACGGCCCTTGCTCGACTCGATGACAGCCGGCGCCTGACCTAGGATGACGAGCCCCTTGAGCACATTGAGGGCCTCGGAGAGCTGATAGTCCTCGGCCGCGAGTGGCTTGTCGCTCTCGCCGGCGTCCTCGTCCTTGGCACCCTCGTCCTTGGCGTCCTCGTCCTTGGCGCCCTGATCTTGGGATTGATTCTTGGGACGCTCGCCGGCGTCGCCGTTCTCGTCTTCGAGGTGACGCACGAGGTTGGCCTCCTTGATCGGCGCTAGGTCGGGGTCGGACGCCAGGGTCAAGCTACCACGCTCGAGGATGATATCAGGGACGATGCCAAGGGCCTGGATCGAGCGCCCCGCCGGCGTGTAGTAACGCGCCGTGGTGAGCTTTAGGGCCGTCCGCTCATCGACGGGGATGATGGTCTGCACGGAGCCCTTGCCGAAGGTCTCGTTACCCATGATCAGGGCGCGGCGCTGGTCTTGCAGGGCGCCGGCGACGATCTCAGAGGCCGAGGCGCTGCCACCATTGACGAGGACCACCAGGGGCGCGCCTTCGAGCACATCATCAGGGCCGGCGCGGAATTCAAGCTTGGCATTGTCGAGTCGGCCTTCGGTATAGACGATCAGGCCCTGCTCGAGGAAGGCATCACTGACCCCGACCGCGGTGTTCAGTACCCCGCCAGGGTTGTTGCGCAGATCGAGCACGACCCCTTTGAGAGGACCCTCGTTCTCGCTCTTCAGCGCCTTTACCGCCGCGAGCAGGTCGTCGGTGGTCCGCGCCTGGAAATTGGCGATGCGCAGGTAGCCGAAGCCAGGCTCGAGCAGACGCTGCTTCACCGAGGCCACCTTGATCACGGCGCGCTCTAGCTTGACGCTCAGCGGCTTAGATTCACCGTCGCGCATCAGGGTGAGTTCGATCTGGCTGCCGGGCTCACCTCGCATCAGCTCGACCGCGTCGCTGAGGCTCATGCCCTTCACCGGTTTGTCATCGATGCGGACGATCAAATCACCGGCCTGGATGCCAGCGCGCTGGGCGGGCGTGTCGTCGATCGGCGCGATCACCTTGACGAAGCCATCTTCCATGCCGACCTCGATGCCTAGGCCGCCGAACTCACCGGTCGTGCCGACCCGCAGGTCTTGGTACTGCTCGGGATCGAGATAGGCCGAATGCGGATCAAGGCCACCTAGCATGCCGCGAATCGCGCTCGCGAGCAGTTCGCGGTCATCAACCTGCTCGACATAGTCACTCTTGATCCGGCCAAACACCTCCGCGAAGACGCGCAGTTCTTCGAGTGGTAATCCTTGCGGCTCCTCCGCCTCTGGCTGCATGGCCGCTTGCATCGCTGCACGCACCTCATCGATGCTGGGCTCGGGGCGGGTCCCGGTTGGCTTGAAGCCAGGCGGAGGTGGCTGAACCGCGGGCGGCATCACCCCGGGAGTCAGGCTAGGAGGGCCGGCCTGGCCGGCGGCCTCCGAGGCTGCCTCGGAGGCTGGAGCAGGACCGGGCTCGGGCACGGCTGTTGGCTGCGCGAGGATACTTGGCGCGAGGCCGAAGCAAAGGAGGGCAAGAGCGATTGACTGGCATCTGGTCATTGAAGGGTCCCGCGGGCCTGCTGTACAGCCCGGCTATTGTGTTCTGTTTGACTCACCGACTCTATTGAGGCTGATTGATCGCTCGCGTTCCCAGACCGCGTTCCCAGACCGCGTTCCCAGACCGCGATCAGGTCTGATCATCGGCCCGCGGCTTGGCACCAGCGGGCAGGGTCAATGGCACGTCCATCCCGGCGGATGGCAAAATACAGACCCTTTGACCCGGTCCCGCCACTGTCACCAGCCAAAGCGATCAGATCGCCCGCCGCAACCCATTCTCCCACGTCTTTCATCAGCGCCTGATTGTGTCCATAGAGGGATAGATAGCCATCGCCATGATCGATCACAATCAACATGCCAAAGCCACGCAGCCAACCGGCATAGGCGACTCGACCATGGTGCACGGCAACCACCTCAGCGCCTGGATGCGTGGCCAGCAAGACGCCATCCGCGTGTAACGCGCCTTGCTCGCGGCCTTCGCCGAAGGTCCGCAGGATACGACTCTCCGCAAGCGGCCAGGCCAGCTCGCCTTGCAGCTCGTTGATCGCGGTCAGGCTGAGGTTGACCTCATCGGCGATCTCCGCCTCGCGCTTGAGCTGTTCGATCAAGCCCTGCATGGCCTTAGCATCCGCCGCAAGCGCCAAGGCCCGTGCCTGATCGGCGGCAATCGCCTGCTCCAGATCGCTCAAGATCGTCTGCCGCGCGCGCTGCGCACCCATCAAGCGCTCGCGGGTCTGGACTTGCCGCGCCGCCAGCCGCGCTAGGCGCCGCGCTTCCTCCCGCTCCCGCTGTTCGAGCCCCTGCAAACTGCGCTCGAGCCTGAGCATCGCCTCGATCTGAGCCGCGCGGCGGGCACTGAGGATCAGATAATAACCTAATAGACGCTCCGCTCGGCGTGGATCATCCTGACCGAGCAACAAGCGGACCTGATCACCGCGTCCCATTGCATAGGCAGTGCGTACCAGCTCGGCCAACCCGGCACGCGCCGCACGGAGTTCGATGCGGGTGGCAGCAAGCCGCGTCTCAACCGCCATCACGGTCTCGCGCTGCGCCTTCACCATCGCGGCGAGCTGGCGGTTAGCCTTGGTCAGCGCATCGATGTCTTGCTCGAACTGTCTCAGTTCGTCTAGGAGGGCATCCCGATAGCCTAGGTTATCGCTCATGTCGGCGCGTAACTGATCGAGATGCGCCCGCAGTTGCTCGAGTTCTTGTTCCCGTTGTTGCAGAACATCGACCTTCGACTCAGCCTCCGGCTCGCTATTTTGGTCCGAGGTCGCAGCGACCGCGGCCTCGGCGAGCTGAGGGGTGGCTGCCGCGATGGGTCCGTCGGTTGCTACTAGACGCCGCGGCGGCGCCGGGCTGGCGGCGGCCAAGACCGGCAGCAAGGCCGCCAGCATTAAGGCCGCCAGCATTAGGGAACGCACCGCGGCGTCGCGCAGCAAGGATCGCTTGGTCTTGTAAGCCCCGAATCGATCAAGACTTGTCAGACACCTAGAAAGGTTTATCATCGTTTTATGAAGCGTTGATATACAGGCCGACGTCATGGTGGGAGAAGATCAGGTGCTAGCTCCAGTGCAGGGTGTGGATCCAAGGTTTGAGCACGAGCAAACGAGGAATCATGAGCTGGGCTTTGCGGAGCTTGAGCTATTTGCCGATGACGCCGATATCGAGCGCGCATCGCGATCGCTGAAAGCGATGTCGCATCCGTTGCGGCTGAAGATCCTCTGCACGCTCGGTGATGAGGAGGTGAGCGTGCAAGACATCGTCGAGCATGTTGGCACCTCGCAGAGCAATATATCGCAGCATCTCGCGATTCTGCGCGATAAGGGTATTCTTGCCGCGCGCAAGGATGCCAACCGCGTCTATTATCGGGTTGGCGATGCCCGTACCCTGCGCCTCATCGGCATGATGCGCGAGGTTTTCTGCAGCCGTGCCCCCTGAGCAGGCGTGACGTCGAGCGCGCGGACCCTTATACTTGTTGACTGATTTCACCGCACCGCGACGCCTTGCGCGGCGCTTGGCCCTGCCACAGTCGACATCTTTCCCATGCTGCTCGAATTCGTCGGAAACCACTGGGTGCTGTTCGCGGCACTTGGCGTCATCCTCGGCCTGCTCACCTTCTCGGTGATCATTGGCGAGAAGGGGTCGGTGGACCCCAGCGCCGCAACCCTCATGATCAACCAGCGTGATGCCGCCGTGATCGATGTTCGACCCGCCGCGGACTTCGCCAAGGGCCACATCATCAATGCCGTTAACGTACCCATGAACGGCTTCAAGAAGCAAACAGCGGCGTTATCCCGCTATAAAGACGGGCCGGTGATCGTCAATTGCCGCTCGGGCTCGCAGTCTCAGGCGGCCTGCCATGTCCTACGCAAGGCGGGCTTTGGCGAGGTCTATAACCTGAAAGGTGGCATCATGGCTTGGGAAAGCGCCAATCTGCCGCTCACGCGCAAGAAGCGCTGACGCCGCTCGCCAACCCGGCTCGCGGCTTCGTTTGCGAATTCAGCCAATCATTCAGCTCATCGCTTAGATCAACCGGAGTCCTCCCATGGCCGAGAATCAACCGCCGCCGGGCGAGCGTCAGTTCGCACTGCGTAGCGTCTATGTTAAAGACCTCTCCTATGAAGCACCCAATGCGCCCGAGATCTTCCGTCAGGAGTGGAAGCCTGAGACGTCCCTGCATCTGGACATCAAGCTGACCGCGCTCTCCGAGGACACCCATGAGATCGTGCTCACGGTCACCGTGACGACCAAGATCGGCGAACAGACCGCCTACCTGATCGAGGTGCAGCAGGCGGGCATCATCAGCGCGGCTGGCTTCGCGCAAGAAGAGCTTGGACCGCTGTTTTATGTCTACTGTCCCAGCATCCTGTTTCCCTATGCCCGTCAGGCCGTCTCTGATCTGGTGGTGAAGGGCGGCTTCCCGCATCTGGTGCTGCAGCATGTGAGCTTCGACGCCATCTACGCTCAAAAGCAGGCCGAGCAGGCCGCGCCGGGACAACCTGAAACCGCGCCAGCGGGCGAGACGACCCACTAAGCCACTGTCTAGCAACTGCCTCCCGATTCGAGCACCACTCCAGGGCGATTATCGGGAGCAAAAAACAGCTAGACAGTTACTAAGCCACTGTGGTCGGAACAGGCCATGGATCAGGCCAGAAACAAGCAGCTTGGTAGCAACCTCTATGCAGCGTATCGCCGTCATCGGAGCCGGTTCTTGGGGGACTGCGCTAGCCGTCTTATTGGCTAGAAACGGCCATCAGACCCCGCTTTGGAGTCATGATCCCGAGCAGATCGACGCCCTGCTGCGCGACCGCGAGAACAAGACCTTCCTGCCTGGGATTGCGCTACCGGATCTGATCGAGCCGACCAGCTCGCTTGAACAGGCGCTCGATGGCGCGACCGGCGTCCTAGTCGTGGTGCCGAGCCAATTCTTTGCCGATGTGTTAGGCGCGGCGGCCCCCTTTCTGCCACCCGACCTTGGTGTGCTTTGGGCCACCAAGGGCTTTGACCTTGCGACGGGCCGGCTGCTGCACGAGGTGGTGCTGGAGTGCACTGGACCGCGTGAGCTGGCGGTATTGTCCGGCCCGAGCTTTGCCGCCGAGGTGGCCAAGGGTCTGCCGACCGCAGTGACCCTAGCCGCATCGAGCATGGCATTCGCCGAGGACTGCGCGGCCTGGGTCCATTCGGAGCGTTTTCGCGCCTACACCCATGATGACCTGATCGGCGTGCAAGTTGGCGGTGCGGCCAAGAATGTTTTGGCAATTGCCACCGGGATCGCTGATGGGCTTGGCTTCGGCGCCAATACGCGAGCGGCGCTGATCACCCGAGGTCTGGCTGAGTTGATCCGCCTCGGCACCGCGCTTGGTGCGCGCCGGGAGACCTTTATGGGCCTAGCCGGCCTTGGCGATTTGGTCCTCACCTGTACCGACAATCAGTCACGCAACCGGCGCTTGGGACTGGCCCTAGCCCGGGGTGAAACCGCGACGGCAGCCATGGCGTCGATTGGACAGGAGGTCGAGGGCGTGATCACCGCTCAGGCCGTACACCGGATTGCCCGCGCGCATCAGATCGAGATGCCGATCTCCGAGCAGGTCTATGCCGTGCTTTACGAGGGGCAAACCCCGGCAGCGGCGACGCGGCAACTGCTCGAGCGCTCGAGTCGTTCAGAACTCGACTGAGTCAACGAAACCCCATTTGCCGCCAGGCCTCATAGACCACCACGGCGACCGCATTCGAGAGGTTGAGACTGCGATTGTTCGGCTGCATCGGCAGCCGTAGTCGCTGCGCCGCTGGCACCGACTCGCGCAGTTCAACCGGCAGGCCGCGCGTCTCGGGTCCAAACAGAAAGGCGTCACCGGCGCGAAAGCGCGTCTCCGCATAGACTTGGCGGCTGTGGGTGCTGAGGGTGAAGAGTCGCGGCGAGGCCAGTGTATGCATGCAAACATCTAAACTTGCATGCACCTTAACCCCAACCCATTCCCGATAATCGAGACCGGCCCGACGTAGTCTGCGGTCATCAAGCTCGAACCCTAAGGGCTCGATCAGATGCAGGCTAGCGCCGGTGTTGGCACAGAGTCTGATGACATTACCCGTGTTAGGCGGAATCTCGGGCTGGTACAGAATGACGTGGAACATGTTAGCGCTGCTTGACCCTGTATCGATCGAGCATGGTATATTAATTGTTCGGCATATACGTTTAGAGCCGCCTTCACGTTCGGATCTGTTGCGCAAGGCATCCAGCCCGCTGAACAGGGGTTCCATCCGACGTCCGCACTAAGATATCAAGACACCCTGCGGGGGAGAACACCATGACCGACATCGCTGCCTTAAAGAAAGAGAAGCAGGAACTGATCGACAAGATGCTTGAAATGCAAAAGCAGTTCATCGATCACGAGCATGAGCACGGCATCAGCGGCAAGGACTACTGGGCCTCGCAGGACGGCTTGCTGGCCGACTATCGCCAGGAGTACTCAGATATGGCTAACCGTGTTGTCGACATCGCGCACGAGATCGTTGGCTCGAGTCGCCTATAGCATCGCTGAGTGGTGCGGGGTAAGCCCCGCGCTCACAACCTGTGAAAGGCCGCCATGCGGATCGATGGCGGCCTTTCCGCGTTTCGTCGTTTGCCAGAGAAGCTCGTACCAAGCGAAAAGACTCACAAGCTGGTCTGCGCTTTGACGGAAAGCGCCTAAGAAACTGTCCATTTTCTACTTCCCGATTGCAGCCGGACGGTACCGCTCAAGTCGGGAAACAGTTGATGGACGCTTTCTAGGCAAAGACAGTTGCCGTCTAGATGACGTCTAGATGACGTCTGGATGAGCGCTCAGCAATCAGGCTACTCAGGACGCATGTGCTCGATGTACTTCGGCGTTGCTTGCATGATCAGGCGGAGACTCTCGCCTTGAGCCTTGATGTGTGCATCAGTACCACGCACCTTGAGATCGCAGCGGCAATGGCCACGGCTTGCGAGCGGTATCGGGATCATGTCGCGATAGGTGTAAATGTTTTCGTCGACATCTCCACCCTCGCAGACAAAGGTCTCTCCGGGCTTGGGCTCGGGTAAGGGCTCAAGCAACTCGGCCTGCTCAAGCACCAGCTCACCGGCTTGCCACCAGAGGGTCTTTTCCGCGGAGCCGGTCATGGTCTTAATGATATAGGCGCGCGCGAAGGAGATCTTGAGTGTTCCATCGGCGAAACTGATCTCGGCGAGTTCAGAGCCAGGGAGGCGAATACTGCTACTGTCCACAAGTCAAATCCTAGGCTGGGGCTGTCAGGTTGTGACGCTGTAAGTCGCTGTCTAAAAATGACGTCCAGACTTGATTGGTACTCTCTGCCAGCAAGCTAGCTGACCAGTCAGGACGTAGAATCTAGACAGTTCCTCAGTGTCCCGATCGTCCCCTTGAGATGGGGTGTCTTGGCGGCGATTACGAGGGCCATCGGTGGTTAGCTGCCAGAATCATCCTCTTCGCTCATCTCCTCGGCGCCATCAGTCTCCATGCCCAGATCCTTGATCTTGCGGGTCAGCGTATTGCGCCCCCAGCCTAGGAGCTTGGCGGCTTCTTGACGCCGTCCGCCAGTATACTCAAGGGCACATTCGATCAGGATGCGCTCAAAGGTTGGCAGGGCTGAATCAAGGATGCCGCGGTCGCCTTGCTGTAACCGGCGCCGGGTCCAGGTTCGGAGCGTGCTCTCCCACTGCTCGTCGACCTCCGCCGCCGTTGTGATGCCGTCGAGGTCGGGGGGTAGATCACCCACGTGAATCTGCTTGGTCGAGGCCATGACCGTGAGCCATCGAGCGGTATTCTCGAGCTGGCGCACGTTGCCGGGCCATTTGAGGCGCTCAAGCCGCTCCAGCGCGTCATCGGCGAGTATCTTCGCCTCGCAGCCAAGTTCTTTCGCGGCCTGGGCGAGGAAATGGCGCATCAATAGGCCGATATCCTCACGCCGATCGCGTAACGCCGGTAGCTGGATACGGATGACGTTGAGACGGTGAAAAAGGTCCTCGCGAAAACTCCCTTTAGCGACCAGTTCGCGCAGGTTTTGATGGGTCGCGGCAATGATGCGGACATCGACCTTGATCGGTGTCAGGCCACCGACACGATAGAACTCGCCATCCGCGAGCACGCGCAGGAGCCTGGTTTGCAGTTCGGCGGGCATGTCGCCGATCTCATCGAGGAAGAGGGTGCCGCGGTCGGCCTGCTCAAAGCGGCCCTCGCGGCGGGTCTGCGCGCCGGTGAAGGCGCCACGCTCATGACCAAAGAGTTCGGATTCCATCAGATCGCGCGGGATCGCCGCCATGTTCAGGGCGATGAACGGGGCCTGAGCGCGGGGACTGTGGCGATGCAGCGCGTGCGCGACCAGCTCCTTACCGGTTCCGGACTCACCATTGATGAGCACCGTGATGTTGGAGCGCGCCAGACGACCAATGGCGCGAAAGACCTCCTGCATTGAGGGCGCTTCGCCAATGATGTCCGGGCTATGCGGCAGCGGTGGCGGCTCGGCAGCGGCGTCATGCTGCTTACGGCAGGCACGCTGCACCTGATCGACGGCCTCATCGATATCAAAGGGCTTGGGCAGGTACTCGAAGGCGCCACCATGGAAGGCTGAGACGGCGCTATTGAGGTCGGAATGCGCGGTCATGATGATGACCGGAATCTGCGGATAACGCCCCGTCACTTGCTCTAGCAGCTCAAGTCCGTCGATCCCTGGCATACGGATGTCCGATAGGATCACGTCTGGTGTCTCGCGCTCGAGGGCGTCCATCACTCCAACCCCGTTGGAGAAGCTGGTCACGTCCATCTCAGCCCCACGCAGGGCGCGCTCTAGCACCCAACGAATCGAGCGGTCGTCATCAATGACCCAGATCCTAGGCACTCTACTCATAGGTCGGCTCCAGCGGAAGATAGACCAGGAAGGTGGTGCAGCCGGAGCGGCTCTCACATTCGATCAAGCCTTGGTGTTGATTGACCAACTCTTGCGCGATGGCGAGGCCAAGACCGGTGCCGCCAGCGCGGCCAGACACCATGGGAAAGAAGATGCGATCCATGAGTTCATCGGGGATGCCGGGTCCGTCATCCTCGATCTCGATCACCAGAACCAAGCGGTGGCGAACATTTCCGATGGTAAATTGCCTCATCACGCGCGTACGCAGCCGTACCTGACCCTGTTGACCAGCGGCATGGGCGGCGTTACGGGCGATATTGAGGATGGCCTGGATCAGCCGATCCGGATCACCCTCGAAATTCGGGATGCTTGGATCATAATCACGCAGGATCTCGGGTCCAGATGGGAATTCAGCGTTGAGCAGGTTGCGCACGTGCTCGATCACGTGATGAATGTTGATCGAGCTTAGATGCGGCAGGTTGTTTGGACCCAACATGCGATTGAGCAGCGTTTGTAGCCGGTCGGCCTCATCGATGATGATCCGGGTGTATTCGCGCAGATCAGGGTTCGGCAGCTCGCGCTCAAGCAGCTGCGCCGCGCCGCGCAGCCCGCCGAGCGGATTCTTGATCTCGTGCGCTAAACCACGCAGCAACGCTTGCGTCGCGTGGTGCTGGGAGATCAGATACTCCTCACGCGCGATTCTGAGCTGACGATCGATCTGCTGCATCTCCATCAGAAGCTCATAGGGCTCATCAACCGAATGCAGCGGCAGCACCGTACAGTTGACGCGAATGATCTGACGATCAGGGCGCTTGACCTCAACCTCGCGCTCGGTGAAAGGCTGCCGTGTATCCAGGGATTCACGCAAGCGCGCCTCTACCGAATCGGCCGGACAGGGGACAAGATTTCCCGCCGCCTCACCAAGGACGGTCTTGGCGCTGACCGCGAGCAAGTTTTCACCAGCGATATTGATGTAGCGCAGGCGCAGCTCGCGATCAAAGAGCAGCACGGCTGTACTGAGGTTGTCGAGGATCATGGTGCCAAGCTGGCTGAGTCCGCCTAATGTCTCGTTCATGGATAATGTGGTTGTCGCTTGGCTCCTCTAAATCCTTTAGCAATCGGCAAGCCAGCTCAGCGCATTGACAGCAGGATTAGGACGGCCCCAATCACTCAGCGGAGCGCGCCATCAATCACGCAAAAAGTACTGACCGAGCAATGAGTTACCAGCGCTCATCAGCGTTGACCAAGGCAACCAAACGCCTCGCTGACTTTGCTTGTGAAGGTATCGGCCAGCGGCTCGCACTAGTCTAGTGCCTAACGCACCGGCGATGTGCATTAAACTGCACCAGTGCTGAACAGGAGGAGAGGAGAGAGGAGAGAGGAGAGAGGAGAGAGGAGAGAGGGGAGAGGAGAGAAGGGAGAGGAGAGGGAAGGAAAAGTGGGTGGGCATCCTTGCCCTAGGCGGCTCGATTGAGCCGCGGACAGCCGAAGACTTAGAGGCTGTAGTAGAGGTCGAATTCGACCGGGTGGGTGCTCATGCGAAGTTGGGTGACTTCTGCCATCTTTAGCTTGATGTAGCCATCGATGACGTCGTCGGTGAAGACACCGCCGGCGGTCAGGAATTCGCGATCGGCGTCAAGCGCATCAAGGGCTTGATCGAGCGAATAGCAGACCTGCGGGATCGCCTTCTCCTCTTCCGGCGGCAGGTCGTAGAGATCCTTGTCCATCGCGTCGCCGGGATGAATCTTGTTCTGGATGCCATCTAAACCCGCCATCATCATCGCCGAGAATGAGAGATAGGGGTTACCGGTGCTATCCGGGAAACGCACCTCGATTCGCGTGGCCTTGGGGTTGGCATCATGCGGAATACGTACTGAGGCGGACCGGTTCTTGGCCGAGTAGGCCAGCATGACCGGGGCCTCGAAGCCAGGCACCAAACGCTTGTAGGAGTTGGTTGAGGCATTGGTGAAGGCGTTCAATGCCCGGGCATGCTTGATGATGCCGCCGATGTAGTAGAGGGCGATCTCGGAGAGGCCACCGTACTTGTCACCGGCAAAGATGTTTTGACCACCTTTACCCAATGACTGGTGGACGTGCATACCGTTGCCATTGTCGCCGACCAGTGGCTTGGGCATGAAGGTCGCGGTCTTGCCATAGGCGTGGGCCACATTCTGCACGCAGTATTTGAGGATCTGGTTCATGTCCGCGCGTTTCACCAAGGTGTCGAAACGCGTACCGATCTCACACTGGCCAGCAGTGGCCACCTCATGATGGTGGACCTCGACAGGAACGCCCATCTCCTCCATTGCCAAGCACATGGCGGCACGCAGGTCGTTGAGCGAGTCAACCGGCGGGACCGGGAAATAGCCGCCCTTGACGCCAGGTCGGTGCCCCATATTACCGTCTTCAAAGACGCGTTCCGAGTTCCATTCGGCCTCTTCGGAATCGACCTTGTAGAAGGCCCCCGACATGCTGACGCCCCAACGCACATCATCGAGCACAAAGAACTCTGGCTCGGGTCCAAAGAAAGCGGTATCGGCAACACCCGTGGATGCCAGGTAAGCCTCGGCGCGCTTGGCAACCGAGCGTGGATCACGCTCATAGCCTTGCATGGTCGCCGGCTCGAGGATGTCGCAGCGCACAATCATCGTCTTCTCATCCGAGAACGGGTCCATCACCGCGGTTGAAGCCTCGGGCATCAGGACCATGTCTGATGCTTCAATGCCTTTCCAGCCCGCGATCGATGATCCGTCGAACATCTTACCGTCCTGAAACAGGGCCTCATCAACGATCCGCGCCGGCAGCGAGACGTGCTGCTCCTTCCCGCGAGTATCCGTAAACCGAAGGTCCACGAACTTTACGTCCTCATCTTTGATGGTCTTCAACACGTCAGTGGCGGACATCTGCGAAATCTCCCGCTATGGTCTTGGGCTATGGATGTGGAATCTGGTGCTAGGTGAGCGCTAGGTGCTCAACCTAAGGATGCGCGGGCAGTTGAGCGATCACTGAGCTTGACCGATCAAGCTCAAGCCTGACGAAGCGAAGACTTAGATTGCGCAATTGCTCGCGGATTTGATCAAGCAGATTGCGTGCCATTGATGGTGCAACCTCTCCGGCGGCCGATCTGTCAACTGCTGGGCACTAGAGACTCTAGCTCTCAGCGAGGGCGCGCACCAAAATAAATCAACACATAAGCCTGCACGCACCATAATAGCGCACTTCCCTGTACTCGATTAACCAAAGTAGAGCCGCACATCAGCAAAGCGCGGATCATCTTGCAAGGCTGAGCGCAGTTGATCGCGAAGCCGATGCGCGCTTGACTCGTCGGTGTAGGTGCGCAGTGGGAAAAAGAGATCGACCGTGATGGCCCCATCGAGATAATGCAGTAGCAGGCGTTTGCGCGTTAGGGCTTCAGGGATCTGCTTCCAGCGCTGATCGAGACAGTCGATCACCTCAGTGCGCATGGGTAGATCCTTGGTGGGGACCGCGGACTCGTCATCCTCCGGGTCGATATGAACCGTGACGTCAGACATCCGATCGATGCTCTCCAGCAACCGTTGTTGCACCAGGACACTGATGGCATGACCTTCAGAGACGCTAATATCAGGATCAACGAGAACATGGACATCGGCTGAAGCATTACCGCCGAGGGTGCGAGTACGAAGCATGTGGACATCGCGGACACCTGTGCTACGGCGAATGATCTGGCTGATCTCACGCAAACGCTCAGGGCTGAGGCCGGTATCAACCAACTCACGGGTGGCATCGGAGCCTAGATCCCAGGCGATCTTTGCAATCATGACCGCAACGATGACCGAGGCCACCGAATCTAGGTAGGGCAGGCCAGCAAGCGTTCCGGCAACGCCAATCAAGACCACGATCGATGAGATCGCGTCCGAACGATGGTGCCAGGCATTTGCCATCAGCAGGTCTGAGCGCACGCTTAGACCATAGCCCCTCGTGTACCAGTAGAGGGCCTCCTTGATCAGGATCGAGAGCCCGGCAACATAGAGCGCGATTGGTTCTGGCCGTAAGAGTTCAAGCGGCTTAAAGAGCCGATCAGTGGCGTCCCAAGCAATGCCAATGGCGACAGCGAGGAGCAAGAAGCCGAGCACAAGGGTGGCGACCGTCTCGTACCGGCCATGGCCATAAGGATGTTCGGCATCCGGTCCTTTGGCGGCTTTGTGACCAGCGATCCAGACGAGCGCATCAGAGATCAGATCGGAAAATGAATGGATGCCATCGGCGATCAGCGCATGGGATTGCCCCATCCATCCGACGGTGATTTTTAGCGCTGATAAGAGCAAATTGATCAGCGCACCAACCAACGTCGTCTGCTTGATCGCCCTTGCTCGCGCCTCGCGTGACTGAGTATCCATAGCGCCCCGATATCGCGTTCAGCGAATGCTGCCTTGAGGGATGCGCATTATAGCGGTGGGTCGGCACGGCTGACCGTGGTGTTTGCGGTGGTCTGAATCGCAGCAACATCGCTATACTGTGCGGTTTGAACAGCTGCTGGAGTCCGCGTTGAGCAATCTGTCGGGCGATCGCGTCAGTTTTCAGGAACTGATCTTCACACTCGAACGCTATTGGAGCCGCCAAGGCTGCGTCATCCTGCAACCCTACGATATGGAGGTCGGGGCAGGCACCTTTCATCCTGGCACCTTCCTGAGAGCGATCGGACCGGAGCCATGGAACGCGGCCTATGTGCAGCCATCGCGTCGTCCGACCGATGGCCGCTACGGCGAGAACCCCAATCGACTGCAACACTACTACCAGTTTCAGGTGGTCATGAAGCCCTCGCCCAAAGCGATCCAAGCCCTATATTTGGACTCGCTGCGGGAACTCGGTATCGATCCTCTTGTTCATGATATCCGCTTTGTCGAAGATAACTGGGAGTCACCAACGCTTGGTGCCTGGGGCCTAGGCTGGGAGGTCTGGCTGAACGGCATGGAAGTCACTCAGTTCACCTATTTTCAACAGGTCGGTGGACTCGAATGCCGTCCGGTGACCGGTGAGATTACCTATGGACTTGAGCGCATCGCCATGTATCTGCAGGGCGTAGAGAGCGTCTACGAGTTGCTTTGGACTCAGTCGGCGACAGGGCCCGTCTCTTATGGTGACGTCTTCCTGCAAAACGAGCGTGAACAATCGGCCTATAACTTCGAGCAGGCGGATATCGCCTCGCTGTTCGCATTCTTCGACGGCTGTGAGCAACAGAGCCAGGCCTTGGTTGACGCGGGTCTCCCACTTCCCGCCTATGAGCAAGTGCTCAAGGCCTCGCATACCTTCAACCTGCTGGATGCTCGCGGGGCGATCTCGGTGACCGAGCGACAGCGGTTTATCCTCCGGGTGCGTGCGCTCGCTCGCGCCGTGGCCGAGGCCTATTACAAGAGTCGCGAGGCGCTAGGTTTCCCCATGGCTGCGTCCTCTACTCGCATCGAGGAGGCCGCATGAGCATCACCTCCGCAGCCGATCTGCTGATCGAGATCGGAACCGAAGAATTGCCACCGACAGCGCTTGCTGGACTCTCGACGGCCTTTTGCGATGGTGTCGTCAAGCGGCTTGATGAGGCCAAGCTCAGTCACGGCGGCGCGCAGGCCTTTGCGAGCCCGCGCCGGCTCGCGGTCATCGTCCATGAGGTTGCCAGCGCCCAGCCCGATGAGCTTGTGACCAGGCGCGGGCCTGCGCTCAAGGCAGCCTTCACGCCGGATGGTGCGCCAACCAAGGCGGCGCTCGGCTTCGCCCAATCCTGCGGGATCAATGTTGAGGCACTTGAGGTTGAGGAGACCAACAAAGGCGCTTGGCTGTGCCATCGGCAGCAGATGCATGGCAAGGCCACATCGACATTGCTACCACAACTGACCAACGAGGCCTTAGCCGCGCTGCCAATCCCAAAACGCATGCGCTGGGGTGATCGCAATGTCGAGTTTGTTCGCCCCGTGCACTGGATCTGCATGCTGCTCGGCGAGTCTCTCGTTCCTGGTGAGGTACTCGGGCTGTCTATCGACCGCCTCACCTACGGACATCGCTTTCATCATCCGGAGGCGATCAATCTTGCATCGCCGGCTGCCTATCTGTCATCGCTGCGCGCGGCCCGGGTCGAGGCAGACCTGGCGGCGAGACGGACGACGATTCGCCAACAGGTCGAGACCCTCGCAGCCAAAGCGGGCGGCTCGGCGATGATCGATGCCTCCGTCCTTGATGAAGTCACGGCACTCTGCGAGTGGCCAGTGGCCTTACTAGGCCATTTCGATGCCAGCTTTCTCGAGGTTCCGCCAGAGGTCTTGATCGAGACCATGCAGGCCAATCAGAAATATTTTCCGGTGATCGATGCTGACGGGCGGTTGTTGCCCTGTTTCATCACGGTCAGCAATATCGAGAGCCTAGAGCCCGATCAGGTTCGAGCCGGGAATGAGCGCGTGATTCGGCCTCGCTTTGCGGATGCAAAATTCTTTTGGGAGCAGGATCTCAAGAGGCCTCTAAGCGAGCGCGTCGATGCGCTGCAAGGCATCGTGTTCCAGCATCAGCTTGGAAACCTCCTGCAGAAGACCGAGCGAATCGTCAGGCTCAGTGCTTGGATTGCTGAACAGATTGGCGCTGACAGCATGCAAACATGCCAAGCTGCACGCTTGGCCAAGACTGACTTGGTCACGCTAATGGTGGGTGAGTTTGGCAGCCTGCAAGGTGTCATGGGACGCTACTATGCCGAACAGGCGCGGGAGCCCACTAGCATTTCCACCGCCATTGAGCAGCATTACTGGCCCAAGCATGCCGGTGATCGCCTTCCCGAGACGGATATCGCTCGCGCAATCGCGATCGCCGATCGTGTCGATACCCTGGTGGGGATTTTTGCGATCGGGCAACGCCCAACTGGTGTCAAGGACCCTTATGGCCTGCGTCGAGCGGCGATCGCCGTGCTGCGCATCTTGATCGAGACGCCCTTGTCACTGGATCTCTCCGTGCTCTTCGAGCAGGCGGCCCGCGGTTATCCCGCGGCGTTGAATGCCCATGGCGGTATCGAAGAGGTCTTGGCCTACAGTCTTGAACGGCTGCGACACTACTACGCGGACGCGAGCGCCGAACAGGCTGCTGATCCGGATGTGATTACCTCAGTATTGGCCCTTGAACTCAGCCAGCCATCCGATATCGACCGCCGTATTCATGCGGTTCAAGGGTTCCGTGGTCAACCTGAAGCCAGCGCGCTCGCGGCGGCGAATAAACGGACCCGTAACATCCTGCGCAAGGTATCAGCGACTGAGATCAGTGATTGCGTCAATCCTGACCTGCTTGAAGAGGGCGCCGAGCGTTCATTATCGGCAGCCATTGACGCGATGACTGATCAGGTTCAAGCCTTGCTGGATCAGCAGGACTATGTCTCCGCCCTCAGCGAGTTATCGCGTTTGCGCCAACCACTTGATGATTTCTTCGAGCATGTGATGGTGATGGCCGATGAGCCAGCCATCAGGGCAAACCGTCTGGCCCTCTTAAAACGACTCGAAGGCTTGTTCCTTGGCGTGGCGGATATCTCCCTGCTGCAGGCCTAGCCAGAAGCATCGCGTAGCGACCAGCGTTGCGCGACTTAATGATTCATTTGCGGAGCCTAGAGAGGCGTCGACATGAAGCTCGTGATCCTAGATCGCGATGGTGTGATCAATTACGACTCGGAAGACTACATCAAGTCCGTCGAAGAATGGCAACCGATCCCAGGAAGCCTAGAAGCCATTGCACGGTTGAACAACGCTGGCATCAGCGTGGCCATCGCGACCAATCAATCCGCTGTTGCCCGTGGTCTCTGTGATTTAGATGACATCAATGCCATCCACCAAGCCTTGCGCTCGCGCCTGAGCACGGTTGGCGGTCGTGTTGAGGTCATCGCCTTTTGCCATCATGGCCCCAGCAATCACTGTGACTGTCGCAAGCCATTGCCAGGCTTGCTCCGCGAGATTCGTCGTCGGACGGGCTTTCCGCTCGATGGGACGCCGATCATAGGCGACTCTCGTCGCGATCTCGAAGCGGCGATACATGTTGGCGCTCGCCCAATCTTGGTGCGTACCGGCAAGGGTGAATCCACCGAATCAGGACTGCCGCCAACGCTGAAGGATGTCCCCGTCTACGATGACCTATCAGCGGCTGTGGATGCCTTGCTCGAGCAGGCTTAATGGGGCGATGTCTGGCATCTAGAGCCTGCGCTACCGCCATCGACGCCTTGGCCGAAGACTGGATTCAATCGACGGCCAAAGCACTCACGAAGAAGCCCCACTGTTAGACATCGATATTGGCGGCATCAAGCGCGTGACGCTCGATGAATTCACGCCGCGGCTCGACCTGCTCACCCATTAATGTGGTAAAGATTTGATCCGCGCTCACGGCATCCTCGATCGTGACACGGAGTAACCGACGGCTCTCCGGGTCCATCGTTGTCTCCCACAACTGATCTGGATTCATCTCGCCGAGCCCCTTGTAGCGCTGGATATGATAGCCGCGACGGCCTTCTGCCAGCAGCCAATCGTAGGCATCCCCAAACGAGCTTAGCTCGTGGCTGCGCTCGCCACGTACCACGCGCGCGCCTGGTCTCAGTAGGCCAGCGAGCTTTTCTGCGAGTGTCGCGATTCGCCGGTAGTCGGCGGAATCAAAGAAGTCAAGGCTAACCTCACGAGACTCGGGAATCCCATGCACCAATCGGATCACCGACAATCCGGTTGGCCGATCAGCGTCCTCGGCAATGGGCTTCACCCGGTAATCGATCGCGGGGCCGGCTTGAGCGCGGAGACGTTGCTCAAGTTGCCCGGTCCATCCTGACAGTTGCTCTGGGTCGATGCGAGCCTCGGCGGTCAATCGCGGCATACTCAGCAGTTCAGTCAAGAAGCTCAGATCGTAACGGCTCGCCATCCGGGTGAGCATGGCGCGAAACACCTGGTAGTCCGTCATCAAGGCCTCAAAACCAGCAGCACTGATTGGAGGCGCCTCTGGGTCCACAAAAAGTGCCGCATGATCCAGTGCGGAACGCAGCAGGGATGCCCCCATCTCGACATCATCAAGGAGATAGTCTTCCTGCTTACCGCGCTTGACCTTGTATAAGGGCGGCTGCGCAATATAGACATGTCCGCGATCGACTAACTCCGGCATCTGCCGATAAAAGAAGGTCAGAAGCAGGGTTCGGATATGCGCACCATCGACGTCGGCGTCAGTCATGATGATGATGCGGTGGTACCTGAGCTTGTCCGGATCATATTCCTCACGACCAATGCCGCAGCCGAGTGCCGTGATCAAGGTTCCCACCTCAGCCGAGGATAGCATCTTATCGAAACGGGCCTTTTCGACATTGAGGATCTTGCCCTTGAGAGGCAAGATCGCCTGGAAGGCACGATCTCGTCCCTGCTTCGCCGAACCGCCCGCGGAGTCACCCTCGACGATAAACAGCTCTGAGCGGGATGGGTCCTTCTCTTGGCAGTCGGCAAGCTTGCCCGGTAGCCCGGCGATGTCGAGGACTCCCTTTCGACGCGTCATGTCCCGAGCCTTACGTGCCGCTTCGCGTGCGCGCGCAGCCTCGAGCATCTTATTTGCGATGATCTTGGCCTCAGCGGGATTCTCCTCGAGGAACATATCCAGATACTGGATCAACAGCGCCTCAACCACGGGCTTCACGTCAGATGAGACCAGTTTGTCTTTGGTCTGGGAGGAGAATTTAGGATCAGGAACCTTGACTGAAACGACCGCAGTCAGCCCCTCGCGCGCATCGTCACCGACCGGGCGCGTCTTCTGATTGCGATCGAGTTGCTGACGCTCGATGTATTGATTCAGGGTCCTTGTTAATCCTGCACGGAACCCAGCGAGATGCGTTCCCCCATCGCGTTGTGGGATGTTATTGGTGTAGCAGAAGATATTTTCCTGGTAGGCATCGTTCCACTGCAGCGCCACTTCGGTGACGATATCGCTGCGCTCAGCGGTAAAGTAGAACACGCTCGGATGAATTGGAGATTTATTCTGGTTCAAATGCTCCACAAACGCCCGGATACCGCCCTGATACTCGAAGATATTCTCGCGGTTGCTGCGCTCATCCTTCAGCCGAATGCGCACCCCGGAATTCAAGAATGAGAGTTCGCGCAAGCGCTTGGCAAGCACCTCATAGTGGAATTCAAGATCGGTAAAGATGGTTGCCGAAGGCTTAAAATAGACCTCGGTTCCGGTGTTATCCGCGGGCCCAGATTCCCTCAAGGGGTAAGAGGGGACACCAAGCTCGAACTCTTGCTCGTAAGCCATCCCATCGCGATGGATACGCAGACGCAGATACTCGGAGAGCGCGTTGACCACTGAAACTCCTACGCCATGGAGGCCGCCCGAGACCTTATAGGAGTTGTCATCAAATTTTCCGCCTGCGTGGAGCACGGTCATGATGACCTCCGCGGCGGAGCGATTCTCCTCCGGATGGATGTCCACGGGAATGCCACGCCCATTATCCATCACGGAGACCGCACCATCGGCATGAACAGTGACCAGAATCTCTGTGCAATGCCCGGCGAGGGCTTCATCAATCGCGTTGTCGACGACCTCGAAGACCATATGATGGAGACCCGTGCCATCGTCGGTATCGCCGATATACATTCCGGGCCGCTTGCGAACGGC